>Ga0075154_10000291_pt1 | contig 44669 bp, 39 predicted proteins | sample JI71714BDNA_FD_70965 | JGI IMG/M metagenome (GOLD analysis project Ga0075154, IMG submission 70965) | Wastewater effluent complex algal communities from Wisconsin, to seasonally profile nutrient transformation and Carbon sequestration -... | ecosystem: Engineered > WWTP > Effluent > Algae... | reverse complement strand
CCACCTTAGATCCATATTGGGTGGGGTTGCTTAATTTACCGCGAGGCATCCATGTCTGCGGCTGTCCAAAGTAATGTCAGGCCTGGTTCAATTGCTTCTTCGTGAAGCTCAGGACTTCTGTCAACACTTGTTCAATAGTTTTGTTAGTCGAATCCAGCAGGTATGCATCGGCGGCCGGTTTCAGCGGTGCCACAGCACGATTCGTATCGCGCTCATCCCTTGCCTGAATTTCGCTCAAAAGGTCGCCGATGTTAACATCATGGCCCTTTTGTTTCAACTCCAAATAACGCCGCCGCGCGCGTTCTTCGGCAGCCGCAGTTAAAAAGATTTTGACCTCAGCGCCAGGGAAAACCACAGTGCCCATATCGCGGCCATCAGCGACTAATCCGGGTGCTTCACGAAACGCCCTTTGCCGGCGTAACAATGCTTCTCGCACCCGCGGTAACGAGGCAATTTTTGACGCGACAGAGCCAACTTCTTCGGTACGAATGGTATGGGTGACGTTTTCGCCTTCCAGCGTAATGCGGACGTTGCCGGCATCATCAGAGGTAAACTGGACATCGAGGTGTGCAGCCAGTGGTTGCAGTGCTTCTTCATCATCTGCGGCGATGTCGTGATGAATCGCAGCCAACGCCAGTACGCGGTAGATAGCACCGCTGTCGAGCAGATGCCAACCCAGTTGTTGCGCGACCAGACGGCAAATAGTTCCTTTGCCTGAACCGCCGGGACCGTCAATCGTAATGACCGGGATATTCTGCATACTGCCTCCAGTTAACTGGTAAAACCACTAAAGGTCGGCATTATACAGACAAATGTTAAAAAAAGCGCGGTTTCTCTAAGAAAAACCGCGCCTTAGCTTCACTTCATAATGGTTACGCGTTTTAGGTCGCGAGGTTGCTAAACACTTCAAAATACTGTGGAAATGTTTTACGCGTGCAATCCGGATCTTCAATGGTCACGCCACAATCGGCAAAGGCCAGCAGCGAGAAACACATGGCCATGCGGTGGTCATTATAAGTGGCAATACTGGCGTGTTGGATGCGCGCCGGTGGCGTCACTTTCAGGTAATCTTCACCTTCTTCCACTTCAGCACCAACTTTACGCAGTTCGGTCGCCATCGCATGCAGCCGGTCCGTTTCCTTCACCCGCCAGTTGTAGACGTTGCGGATCATCGTCGGTCCACTGGCAAATAACGCAGTTGTAGCGATGGTCATAGCCGCATCAGGGATGGCATTATAGTCACGGTCAATACCGTTTAACTGGTTCCGCGTAACCGAAATATAGTCATCACCCCATTCAACGCTGGCGCCCATCGCTTCAAGCGCATCAGCAAAACGAATATCGCCTTGGACCGCATGTTTACCGATACCGGTGACTTTGATACTGCCGCCAATCGCTGCAGCTGCCAGGAAATAACTGGCCGACGACGCATCACCTTCAACCAGCCAATGGCCGGGCGATTTGTACTGCTGCTGGCCGCGGATGACAAAACGCTGATAGTCTTGATTCTCCACTTCCACACCAAACCGGCTCATCAATGCCAGCGTGATATCGATGTAAGGCTTGGATACCAAATCACCGACGATGCTGATGTCACTGTCTGCTGGTAATAAAGGTGCAATCATCAGCACCGCAGTTAAAAACTGGCTGGAGATACTGCCATCAATGCTGATAGAGCCCGCACTCAAGGCTTTGCCACGGATCTGCAGTGGCGGAAAGCCATCCTGCTGCAAATAGGTGATATCCGCGCCGAGCTGACGCAGTGCATCAACTAAATGCCCAATCGGTCTCTCATACATCCGGGGCTCGCCGGTTAGCGTGACATCGACATTTGAAGCGGCCAGCGCGGCGGTTAATGGCCGCATCGCGGTGCCGGCATTACCGAGGAAGAGTTCAAGTGGTGCCGGATGATGGAACAAACCACCTAACCCCTGTACCACGCACTTACTTTTACATGCCGACAGCTGGTACGACACGCCTAGCGCTGTCAGAGCATTCAGCATGTGCTCAATGTCGTCGCTGTGCAGCAAGTTGCTGATCTGCGTTTCACCTTGTGCCAACGCAGCTAACAGTAAAACGCGGTTAGAAATACTTTTCGAACCCGGTAAATGTACAGTGCCTTGTACACCGTTGATTTTATGCAGAGTTAAGGTCTTCATCAGCCGTTCACCCGCTCGAATTCACGCATGAACGTCACCAGCGTCTGCACACCTTCCAGCGGCATCGCATTGTAAAGACTGGCACGCATACCACCGACCATGCGGTGGCCTTTTAAAGCCAGCAGGCCATTGGCTTCTGCTTCCGCGACAAACTTGTCATTTAAGCGGTCATCAGCCAATAAAAACGGCACATTCATCCATGAACGGTAACGCGTATCCACGTCATTGCGATAAAAATCGCTTTGGTCGACATAGTTGTACAGCGTTTGCGCTTTCAGTTGATTCAGTTTGCCCATCGCTTCCACGCCACCCTGACGCTTCAGCCACTGGAAGACAAGACCAGCCAGATACCAGGCATAAGTCGGTGGCGTGTTAAACATCGAGTCATTTTCAGCCGCCAGACGATAATCCAGAATAGCCGGGATTGGTGCCCCAGCAGGTGGCAACAAATCTTCGCGCACTAATACCAGCGTGAGACCCGATGGACCGATATTCTTCTGAGCACCGGCATAGATCACGCCATAACGGCTGACATCAATAGGCCGCGATAAAATCGTCGAAGACAAGTCGGCAACCAGCGGTGCCTGTGTGACCGGTAGATCGGTAAACTCAAGGCCATCAACGGTTTCGTTCGGGCAGAAATGTACAAAGGCTGATTTTGACCCCAGATGCCAATCTGCCGCTGCCTTGAGACTACGCAGCCCTTCTTCGGTTTTGTGCGCGATACCTTGCACAGCAATATTGCCAAACTTGTGCGCTTCTTCAGCGGCCGCTTTGGACCAGGCGCCTGACACGATGTAGTCCGCACTCTGACCGGATTTGAGCAGATTCAGTGGCACTGCAGAAAACTGGCCGCGGCCACCGCCATGCATAAACAGCACTTTATAGTTCGCCGGCACTTGTAATAAATCGCGCAGATCCTGCTCTGCCTGCGCAGCCACTTTGATAAAGTCTTTACCCCGATGGCTCATTTCCATGATGGAACAACCCCGGCCATGCCAGTTGATCAGCTCTTCCTGCGCTTGCTGCATCACTTCTACCGGCAACATCGCCGGACCGGCACAAAAGTTATAGGTCGTCATTTTTACCTCATTGCGTCAAAAATAAAATTCGCGGATTAAAGCGGCTTGGGACCTTGCGGCAGAATATGGCGGTTTTGTTGTTATTGAAGTACCGGCACTGCAGCTATTTTCGCCATCTGGATGGCTCTTTTTATCAGACTTACTGTACCGTATTTTTCGTTTGGCAGAAACCCACAGATCACGCCAAATCGAAGGAAAATTATCGGGCTCTGAGCACGAGCGCAGCTTCAGCTGGTCGTCGTTTTACCGCAACGGCGTCAACCCAGTTCAGCAGACAGAAAAAAGGCACCCGCAGGTGCCTGTTTCTTCTTATTCTTCGGAGTCATCCGCCTCATCGGCGCCGACTTCGACGTCCACGCGGTTCTGGGCGTCCAGTTGCTGCACTTCAGCTTCTGCTGCGGCCAGTTCCTCGGCGTCCTGAATTTCGTCGATGCGTTGGACACCCACGACCTTCTCGTTTTCCTGCGTCCGGATCAGAATCACACCGGCAGTATTACGACCGACTTGCGACACTTCTTTCACGCGGGTCCGCACCAGCGTCCCTTTGTTTGAAATCAGCATGATTTCGTCCAGCGCGTTCACCTGCACGGCACCGACGACCAAGCCATTACGCTCGGATACTTTAATCGACACCACGCCCTGAGTAGCACGGCTCTTCGCCGGGTACTCGGCCAGACCGGTGCGTTTGCCGTAGCCGTTTTCAGTCACGGTCAGGATGGCACCGTCAGACTTCGGCACAATTAACGACACCACAGAACCGTTTTCACGCAGTTTGATCCCGCGTACGCCGGTGGCGCCACGGCCCATTGGGCGGACTTGATCTTCAGTGAAGCGCACGACTTTACCGTCATCCGAGAACAGCATGATTTCACTGTTACCGTCGGTAATGTCGACACCAATCAGCTGATCGCCTTCGTTCAGGTTCACCGCGATGATGCCGTTTGAACGCGGACGTGAGTATTCGGTCAGTGCGGTTTTCTTCACGGTGCCGTTGGCAGTCGCCATAAAGACAAATTTGCCTTCTTCATATTCACGTACCGGCAGAATGGCGGTAATGCGCTCGTTTTCTTCTAGTGGTAACAGGTTGACGATAGGTTTACCCCGTGCCTGACGGGAAGCCAGCGGCAGTTGGTACACCTTCAGCCAATACAGGCGACCGCGGTCAGAGAAGCACAAAATGGTGTCGTGCGTACTGGCCACCAGCAACTGGTCAACAAAGTCTTCATCTTTCACTGTGGTCGCCGCTTTACCACGGCCACCGCGACGTTGTGCTTCATAGTCGGTCAACGCCTGATATTTGGCATAACCGAGGTGAGACAAGGTCACCACTACGTCTTCTTCGGCGATCAAATCTTCCATGTTGATATCCAGCGCATTGTCCTGGATCTCAGTACGACGCGCATCACCGTATTGCGCTTTGGCCGCTTCTAACTCTTCACAAATAACTTCCATCAACCGGGTCGAGCTCGCGAGGATGTGCAGTAATTCAGCGATTAAATCCAACAGCTCTTTATATTCACCGAGGATTTTTTCGTGTTCAAGACCGGTCAGTTTGTGCAGACGCAGGTCGAGGATCGCCTGAGCCTGTTGTTCGGTCAGATAGTAATACCCTTCGCGGATCCCGAAATGCGCTTCGAGCCATTCAGGCCGTGCGGCACTTTCACCGGCCCGCTCCAGCATTTCCTGTACGTTGCCGAGTTTCCAGCCGCGCGCGACTAAGCCGGATTTGGCTTCAGACGGACTGGAGGAAGTTTTAATCAGTTCAATGATTTCATCGATATTGGTCAGTGCAATCGCCAAACCTTCTAAGATGTGCGCACGATCGCGGGCTTTTCTCAGGTCATACACGGTACGGCGTGTAACAACTTCACGACGGTGCAGGACAAAACATTCCAGAATTTGTTTCAGACCCAACAACTTTGGCTGGCCCTGATCTAACGCCACCATGTTGATACCAAACACAGTTTGCATCTGCGTTTGCGTGTACAAATGGTTCAGCATGACGTCCGAAGATTCACCGCGCTTGAGTTCAATCACGATGCGCATACCGTCTTTGTCAGACTCATCGCGCAGCGCTGAAATGCCTTCAATGCGTTTATCTTTGACCAGCTCGGCGATTTTCTCGATCAGCCGTGCTTTGTTAACTTGGTACGGAATTTCATCAACGATAATGGTTTCACGACCGGTTTTATCGTCGGTTTCGATATGCGTTTTCGCGCGGATATAAACTTTGCCGCGGCCGGTGCGGTAGGCCTCTTCAATGCCACGGCGACCGTTGATAATAGCGGCTGTTGGGAAATCCGGGCCTGGGATGTATTCCATCAGCTCAGGGATGGTGATATCCGGATTAGCAATAATGGCCAAACACGCGTTAATCACTTCGCTGATGTTATGTGGTGGAATGTTGGTCGCCATACCGACCGCGATACCGCTGGAGCCGTTAATTAACAGGTTGGGTATCTTTGTTGGCAGAACCGCCGGGATCAGTTCAGTGCCGTCATAGTTCGGCACAAAATCAACGGTTTCTTTGTCTAAATCAGCCAGCAGTTCCTGAGTGATTTTGGCCATCCGCACTTCGGTGTAACGCATGGCTGCTGCGGAGTCACCGTCGACTGAACCGAAGTTACCCTGACCGTCGACCAGCATATAACGCAGCGAAAATGGCTGCGCCATCCGGACTATGGTGTCATACACCGCGCTATCGCCGTGCGGGTGGTATTTACCGATAACATCACCAACAACACGGGCAGACTTTTTATAAGCTTTATTCCAGTCGTTGCCGAGTTCTTTCATCGCGAACAACACACGGCGGTGCACTGGTTTCAAACCGTCGCGCACGTCCGGCAGCGCCCGGCCGACGATCACGCTCATCGCGTAATCCAGATAAGAGTTCTTTAATTCTTCTTCGATATTGATGGGAACAATTTCTTTGGCCAGATTTGTCATAAAAAGCGTTATATCCCTTTAAATCAGTGGGTTGGCTTGCTAGTAGTTGTTGTGTCGGCAAACCACGAACCGAGGATTCTAACACAATAGCGCCATGATGCCATGATCATGTGCGGCAACTTTTGCAGACACAGATAGCCATTGGATTGCGTGTTCAGACTAAGCCTTTATAATGGCCGGAAATTTATTCCGGATAGCCTTATGACCGAGTTTACTCCCGCTGTGCCTTCGAATGTCGATCAGGCCGAAATCAATAAGTTTAACGAACTGGCATCACGCTGGTGGGACCCTGCCGGCGAATTCAAACCGCTGCATCAGTTAAATCCAACCCGGCTGAGCTATATCAGTGATCAGATCCAGGGGCTGTTTGGTAAGACGGTGATAGATGTTGGTTGCGGGGGCGGTATTCTGGCTGAAAGTATGGCCAAAGCAGGCGCTATTGTGACCGGCATCGATATGGCACCTGAATCTTTGGCGGTTGCCAAGCTGCACGCTTTAGAAGCCGGTGTCAGTCTGAATTACCAGCAAAGCACTGCTGAACAGTTTGCAGCGGTCCACCCGGCCCAGTTTGAACTGGTGACTTGCATGGAAATGCTGGAGCATGTGCCAGCCCCTGCATCTGTCGTACAAGCTTGCGCTGATTTGGCGGCGCCTGGCGCCACCTTAGTGTTTTCAACATTAAACAAAACGGCCAAGAGCTACCTGTTTGCCATTCTCGGCGCCGAGCATCTGCTAAAGCTGGTTCCCAAAGGCACGCACGATTTTCAGAAGTTTATCCGGCCCTCTGAACTGATGCGCTTTATTGAAGCCGCCGGCCTCGAGCTGGTCGATTGTACCGGGCTGCACTATAACCCGCTCAATCAAAGCTTCCGCATTGGCGATGGTGTGGATGTCAATTATTTCGTGGTTGCGCGCAAACCATGCTGATGTCAGTCAAAACCGGCCAGGCACTGCGTCCACCCAAGGCGGTTTTATTTGATTTGGATGGCACTTTAGTCGATACCGCCGACGATCTGGGTGCTGCCCTGAACCATGTCCTGCAAAAACATGGGATGCCCCCGGTCGCGGCTGAACAATACCGGCCCATGGCGTCTCATGGCGCTAAAGGGTTACTGGGACTTGGCTTTGGCCCGGCTTTGCACGATTTCCCGTTTACCATCCTGCGCAATGAGCTGCTGGATTTTTATCAGCAACATTTGACCGTGCACAGCAAGCTGTTTGGCGGTGCAGATGATTTCCTGCCGCAACTGGCGCAGCAGGGGATCCCTTGGGGTATTGTAACAAATAAGCCTTACAAGTTAGCGGCGGCGATGCTCAGGCAAATGACAGGCATGGAGGCTTGCCAAATTTTGCTCGGTGGGGATAGCCTGCATCAACGGAAGCCAAGTCCGGTACCGCTGTGGGTTGCGGCGCATAAAATGGGCGTTGCTGCGGCTGACTGCTGGTACATCGGGGATGCCGAACGTGATATTGAAGCGGCAAACCGGGCCGGCATGACGTCGATTATTGCGGATTATGGTTTTATCGGCGCAGCTGACGAGCCGGATCTCTGGTTTGCAGATTGCCGCGTACAAAGCTTGCTGTCATTGATCCCTGCTTTATAAGTGTCCCAGGCCACCCCGGTGCTGCAAGCCTTCGGAGTGGCCACTTTGGTCTTTGCGACCAGATACTCAACATTTATTTGTCTCTGACCTTGGCCATCGTTTCGCTTTTAAGCAGACGTCTAGCCGCATCCTGATTGCTTTTCAAACAATGCTTTTTACTTTTTAACCGATCAATTTAATTCAATTTTTTTCGCTCGGATCGCTTGCTTCCTGCGATCCATTCAGAGGGTCACAGCTGACAAGTTAGTGAACGCTTACATAGCAAAAATCAAGCCCATTTTTGCAAAATTTTTAGGGTTGCATTCGCATTTGATCCACCTTATCTTGTGATTCGTTATGCTTTTAGCCCTACATCTAGTGCTTCCGGTTTATTCGCCACCTATTGGCCCGGACGGCCCTTATCTTGCGGGCAGGCAGCCTGACGGAAGTCAGCGACAACCCTAAAAATTACAACTAAGACGGAACTCTTTCGCAATGAATCAGCCATTATACGTAACCAAAAGAGACGGTACCCGCGAACCTCTGGATCTGGATAAAATTCACCGCGTGATCGATTGGGCGGCAGAAGGTCTGCAAAACGTATCAGTCTCTCAGGTTGAACTGAAATCGCACATTCAGTTTTACGATGGCATCAAAACCGAAGACATTCACGAAACGATTATCAAAGCAGCTGCCGACCTCATTTCGAAAGAGACCCCGGATTATCAGTACATGGCTGCTCGTCTTGCCGTATTCCATTTGCGCAAAAAGGCCTACGGCCAATTTGAGCCACCAAAGCTGTATGACCATGTCGTCCAGATGGTAGAAAGTCATCGTTATGACGCACACATTCTGTCGGACTACAGCAAAGAAGAAATCGAACAGATCGACAGTTTTATTGACCATAACCGCGATATGCATTTCAGCTACGCTGCGGTCAAACAACTCGAAGGCAAGTATCTGGTGCAAAACCGGGTCACCGGCCAGATTTATGAAAGTGCACAGTTCCTGTACATTCTGGTCGCTGCCTGCCTGTTTGCGAACTATCCAAAAGCAACGCGACTGGATTATTTGCGCCGTTTCTACGACGCGGTGTCGCTCTTCAAGATTTCACTGCCGACGCCTATCATGTCTGGCGTGCGCACCCCAACCCGCCAATTCAGCTCTTGCGTGCTGATTGAGTGCGGTGACAGCCTGGATTCAATCAACGCGACTTCAAGCGCTATCGTGAAATACGTCAGCCAGCGTGCCGGTATCGGCATCAACGCTGGCCGTATTCGTGCCTTAGGCAGCCCAATCCGCAATGGTGAAGCTTTCCACACCGGCTGTATCCCGTTCTACAAACACTTCCAGACCGCGGTGAAAAGCTGCTCACAAGGCGGCGTTCGTGGTGGTGCTGCTACGCTGTTCTATCCGCTGTGGCATTTGGAAGTTGAAAGTCTGCTGGTACTGAAAAACAACCGCGGTGTTGAAGAGAACCGGGTTCGTCACCTTGACTACGGTGTGCAGTTTAACCGCCTGATGTATCAGCGTCTGATCAAGGATGAAATGATCACCTTGTTCAGCCCGTCCGATGTTCCGGGTCTGTATGATGCGTTCTTTGAGAATCAAGACCTGTTCGAACAGCTTTATGTGAAGTATGAAAACGACAGCTCAATCCGTAAAAAGCGGATGAAAGCGCTGGAGTTGTTCACGCTGTTTATGCAGGAACGGGCATCGACCGGTCGCATTTACCTGCAGAACGTGGACCACTGCAACACACACAGTCCGTTTAATCCGAAGTTTGCCCCGGTGCGTCAGAGTAACCTCTGTCTTGAAATCGCGTTGCCAACCAAGCCATTAAACGACGTTAACGATCCAAACGGCGAGATTGCACTCTGCACCCTGTCCGCTTTTAACCTCGGCGCCATCGAGCATTTAGGTGAGCTGGAAGAATTAGCCGAGCTGGCCGTGCGTGCATTGGATAGCCTGCTGGATTATCAGGATTACCCGATCCCGGCCGCATTTCAGGCGTCGATGAACCGCCGCACCCTGGGTGTCGGTGTGATCAACTATGCCTACTACCTGGCGAAAAACGGCGTGAAATACTCGGACGGTTCAGCCAACGCGCTGACCCACCAGACTTTCGAAGCCATTCAGTATTATCTGATGAAAGCATCGAACAAACTGGCACAGGAATTTGGCCCTTGCCCGCTGTTCAATGAAACGACATATTCCGAAGGTATCATGCCGATTGATACCTATAAAAAGGACCTGGACAAAGTTTGCAACGAACCGCTGCAACTGGACTGGGACCAACTGCGTAAAGATGTGGTTCAGTATGGCCTGCGTAACTCAACACTGTCTGCGCTGATGCCATCTGAAACTTCTTCGCAGATCAGTAATGCGACCAATGGTATTGAACCACCGCGCGGCCACATCAGTATTAAAGCCAGTAAAGACGGTATTCTGAAACAGGTTGTACCGGAATACGACCGGCTGAAAAACCAATATGAGTTGCTGTGGGATATGCCAAGCAATGACGGTTACATCAGCCTGGTGGCGATAATGCAGAAATTCGTCGACCAGACCATTTCTGCCAACACGAACTACGACCCGGCCAAATTTGACGGTGGCAAGGTGCCGATGAAGGTGTTGCTGAAAGACTTGCTGACCGCATACAAACTCGGCGTGAAAACGATGTACTACCACAACACCCGTGACGGTGCATCAGACGTGCAGGAAGATATCAAACCTGCCGCCGCAGAAGATGACGGTTGCGCCGGCGGCGCCTGTAAGATCTGACGCGACGTCCGTAGTCACAGCGGAGCCCCTGGCTCCGCTTTGTTGTGTGCGGAATGAAACAGCCTTTTTTGTATTTTTGTACCTAACAACGAGAACATCCATGACCTATACCACCTTTAACCGGACCAACAATGATCAGCTAAAAGAGCCGATGTTTTTTGGCAATTCGGTAAACGTGTCACGCTACGACCAACAGAAATATGGCATTTTCGAAAAACTGATCGAAAAGCAGCTGAGTTTCTTTTGGCGGCCGGAGGAAGTGGATGTCAGCAAAGACCGCATTGATTTCCAGCATTTACCGGATCATGAAAAACATATTTTTATCAGCAACCTGAAATATCAGACTTTGCTGGACTCGGTGCAGGGCCGTTCGCCAAACGTAGCATTGCTTCCGATTGTATCGCTGCCGGAGCTGGAAACCTGGATTGAAACCTGGGCGTTTAGTGAGACGATCCACAGCCGCAGCTACACCCACATTGTGCGCAATATCACCACAGAGCCGCACAAAGTGTTCGACGATATTCTGCTCAATGAAAAAATCATTGAACGGGCCGATGAAGTCACCCGTTATTACGACGACCTGATTGAATCGATTAATCTGTATCACCTGTGTGGTGAAGGTACGCATCAAATCAACGGCGAGAGCCGTACAGTCACACGACGCGAGCTGAAACGTAAACTGTACCTGTGCATCATGTCGGTGAACGTATTAGAAGCAATCCGCTTCTACGTCAGCTTTGCCTGCAGTTTCGCTTTTGCTGAACGCGAATTGATGGAAGGCAATGCCAAAATCATCAAGTTGATTGCTCGTGACGAAGCGCTGCACTTAACCGGTACTCAGCATATGCTGAACATCATGGCCGCCGGCGAAGACGACCCGGAAATGGGCGAAATAGCGCGTGAATGTGAAGAACAGGCGTACGCTATCTTCCGCCGTGCCGCAGAGCAGGAAAAAGAGTGGGCAGAGTTTTTATTCAAAGATGGCTCAATGATTGGCCTGAATAAAGACATTCTGTGCCAGTACGTCGAATACATCACCAACATCCGGATGGTCGCGATTGGCATGAAGGCGATCTTCAACACCACGCAAAATCCAATCCCGTGGATTAACGCCTGGCTGGTCTCTGACAACGTTCAGGTTGCGCCGCAGGAGTCTGAGATCAGTTCTTATCTGGTTGGACAGATTGATAACGAGGTCGACGGCGCCGACTTTGGCGACTTTGATCTCTGATGCATCGGATCCGGCTGCAGGATGGCAGCAGTTTTGATTTTGACCCGCAAAGTCCAAATCTGCTGACCAGCCTGGAGCAACAGAAATATCAGGTGAATTTCCACTGCCGTGCCGGCTTTTGCGGCGCTTGTCGCTGTAAGTTAGTCGCAGGACAAATCAGTTATCTGGAAGAACCGCTGGCCTTTGTCCGCAAAGGCGAATTTCTGCCTTGTTGCAGTGTCCCTGCCTCTGATCTGGACATCGAAATCCCCTAGATCACGGCGCAGTTTGCCTTGCGTAGTCAGACGCGTGATGTAAAAAAAAGCCTGCAGATGCAGGCTTTTACTCAGTCAGCTGTTTTATTTACGAATACCTTCCACCACCAGGTCCAGATACACTGTCTCTGACGCCGGGCCAAGAATATTCTTAATCGCGTAATCGCTCAGTTTAATGCTGGTGGTGCCGTGGAAACCTGCGCGGTAGCCGCCCCATGGATCTTTGCCTTCACCTGTTTTTGTTGCCGCAATGGTGATTTCTTTGGTGACGCCGTTAAACGTGAAGTTACCGACTAGATCAAACTTCCCATCAGCGCCCGGCACTACTTTGGTGCTGACAAAGCTTGCCTTCGGATGTTTATCGACATTGAGGAAATCAGCACTGCGCAAGTGCTTGTCGCGCTCAGCATGGTTGGAATCGACCGACTTGGTCTCAATGTCCAGCTTAATTTTTGCAGCGGCTAAATTAGCGCTGTCATAACTGAAGTCACCGCTAAAAGTGTTAAAGCGGCCATGTAACCAGCTATAGCCTAAGTGGCTGACTTTGAACTGGATAAAAGCATGAGCGCCTTGTGTATCAATGACATAATCTGCCGCCTGAGCAACAGAAGTGAAAGATGCAGCAAAAGCAGCGGCGAGCAGTAATTTTTTCATTTAAATCTCCGTTTTATCAGTGGTGGACGCAGCGGCATTACGACGGCCGAGCATCCGCGTCAGGGTGTTATCTTTGTCGACATAATGATGTTTCAGTGCTGCAGCAGCGTGCAATACGATCAGGACTATCAATCCCCAGGCCAGATAGAAATGCACGGTCCCAGCGATATCTGCCTGCTCTGGAAACAACTCTCCCATGCCGGGTACTTCGAACAGGCCAAAAACAATAATGCCGCGGGAGTCTGCTGTTGAAATCAGATAACCGGACACCATAATTGCCATGATCAGCACGTACATCAGCCCATGAGCCCAGGCTGCAATTTTTTGCTGCCAACCAAACCCGCCTGCCGCAGGCTTGCCAAGCAACCAGACCACCAGCAAACGAATGAACCATAAAAGTGCCAGCAGGATGCCGAAACTTTTATGCAGATCCGGCGCGGTTCTGTACCAGCTGCTGTAGTAATCAAGCCCGGTCATCCAAAGGCCAACGCCAAACAAAGCTGGGATCAACAGCGCCATCAGCCAGTGCAGCGCAATATTGAGCGGATGATAATACTGAGTTGGTTTGGTCATAACGCCTCCTTATTTGATTCTGCCCTACACATCAGTCGAATAATAGTGGCAAAACTAGGCTTAACTATTCTAATTTATAGAAAATAAACGCGACAAATTACCCTTCGATGCGGCGTACCAGACATGACCGAATCTGACAACCGCCTTTCTAACACGATGTCTGTGCAGTGGTCTAACCTGACGGTCGAATAAAAACTAAAGAATTAGTTGATCAAAAATAAATCTTTTGCTAGCGTTAAAACTAACGAATTAGTTTTAACTGGAGCAACGGCGATGGCAAGGCCAAAATCGAACGAACTGACACCAGCAGAGCAAAAAATTATGCAGGTGCTCTGGCAACGCGGCCCCTTGACGGTCCGGGATATCGCCACAGAACTCAGTCAGGTACAACAGGTCGCCTACACCACGGTACAAACGCTCTGCCGCATTCTGTTGGACAAAGGCCACGTCAGCTGTGAAAAACAAGGCAAAGCCTTTTTGTATCAGGCAACGACGGTGCAACAGGAGGCACGCAGTCAGGCCTTATTGGCATTAGTGAAGAAATTTTTTGGCGGCTCACCAGACTTGTTGGCACAGCATCTGATCACCGACACAGCGTTATCAGCCGAGCTTGCTACACAGCTACAACAAAAGATTGATCAGGCCGCGGCGGCAACACAGCTGCAGGATACTGCGCCTGCGTCCGGCCGCAAAGCATCGGGGAACGAGTAAAATCATGGTCGAAATCAGCTGGCTGGCATTTTATCTGCTCCTGCATCTGTTTCTGGCTATCCTGCTCCTGCCTGCTTTATTGCTGGCCGGTCGCAGCCGGCTTAAGCATCAGCCCGCCGCGATGCTCAGACTCTGGCAAATCGCAGCCGTACTGCTCATCGTCACGCCGCTGTTACTGTTGCAACCCTGGGCACTGGACCAACAATTGATGCCATGGTTTCAGGCCAGCGTCAGTCCGGTACTAGAACCAAGTAACGGCGTTCAGGCGACGGCAGTCAGTCAGGCTGAGGCCACGCTAGATCCGGTACAACAAGTACAATGGCCAGTGCTATCCCAATTGATTTACCTGCTAGCCCCGGCGTTTTGGCTCTGGTTAATTTTGCCTGCGGGGGCCGCCATCCGGGCAGCAAAACTGTTGACCGGATATTGGCAAGCCAGACGTTTGCGCCGCGAGGCAAGCAACATCGCGTCGAACCGATGGTCCTCAGCTGTCCCGGTCTTGCAGCACCCCGCTATCAGCAGCGCGATGCTGCTAGGGTTCCGCCGGCCGCAGATCCTGCTGCCTTCCAACTATCTGGAGCTGTTGTCACCGCTGCAGTTATCCTGCGTCATCAACCACGAATTGTGTCATCTGCGACATCAGGACCTGCGTGCCTACCTGCTGCAACAAATGATTGGCTGTCTGTTCTGGTGGAGCCCAGCCTGGCGCCTGATTGCTAATCAACTGGATCTGTGGCGGGAACTGCGCTGTGACGCTGAAACCTCAGCTGCCGATGGCGATCCGGTCCTGTACGCCCAAACCCTACTGGACTGTGCAGTGGCGGCGACACAACAGCAACAGGCGCGGGCTTTTTTCGCGCAGCATTTCCTGCGCCACGCAGTCCTGACCACTCGCATAGATGCCGTACTACAGCCACGGAGTCCCAGCCCGGCATGGCTATCTGCAGCAGTCATTGCCGCAATCGTGTTATGGCTGGTCGCATCGATGCTGCTGATTCAGCAGTGGCAATTAGCTGAACTACCGGCCAAACATGCACAAGTACGGCTCAGTCAGTTGAAACCTTTGGCTGAATTACTGCGGGCGGTACGGGAAAATGATCAAGCAAAAGTAACGGCATTATTGGACCAAGGCGCGCCATTGGATTTACCAATGCCGGGCGATGGTAATGCACTGATGGTCGCCGTCCGCCAGCAACTGCCAGCAATGGTCAATCTGTTGTTAGCGCGTGGCGCAGATCCGAATGTCAGCAGTCGCGGGGACGGTAACGCGCTAATTATCGCCAGTCAGCTTGGCCATATCGAACTCGCCAGACAGCTGATTGCGGCAGGTGCCGATGTCAATGCCGTGGTGCTGGCAGATGAGACCGCCCTCATTAACGCCAGCGCACACGGCAACCTTGCCATGTTGCAATTGCTGTTGTCGTATGGCGCGCTGATCAATCTACAGGTTGAAACGCCCTTGTCTGATGGGCCAGAAATGCGCTCCGCACTCAGTCGTGCCGCCAACCAACAAACCCGGCAATTTTTGCTGGCGCGAGGCGCCCGCTGATGTCGCCCTGATCTACCCCCCAACCCACTAACCATAAAGCTCATGGCCGCTCAGCCCTTTTCAGGCGCTGCAGGGCTGTTATTGTCAAAAGGAAGAACAACATGCTGAAAATCAACATGAAAGGATGGAAATTTTGGGTGCTGTTGCCCGTGCTGGTCATCGCAATACCCGTACTGTGGTACCTGTCCATCGGCTGGCAACAGATCCCGGACAAGGTCCCTTCGACCCAACAAATTCATCAGCAGGAATTCTCGAGCGCTGCAGACAAAGCTTTCGCGTCATTGCAACAATCTAGATCGCAGCAGCAGATGCCGGCACTGACAGCGGCAGTCGCCTGGCAAGGCAAACTACTGTGGGCTGGCGCTGCCGGTTATGCCGATATCGATAGCAAACGGGCCGCCAGCACACAAAGTCAGTTTCGAGTTGGCAGCACCTCCAAGTCAGTGACAGCGACCGCAATAGCGCGGGCTGTCGCGGCCGGGACTCTCAATCTTGATGTCCCCATCAGTCAATACAAAGCCGACCTACCGAACCCGGCATGGCAGAACATGACGCTACGGCAACTGCTGTCACATACCGCAGGTTTGCCTGGCTATGAGCAAAATGACGACTGGCGCGGCCTGGTGCAAAGTTTACTGAAACAACGGCATTTTGCCGATGTTGATGATGCATTGCAGGTTTTTGATGGTGCGACCTTACAATACAAACCTGGCCACGGTTTCTTATACAGTTCCTTTGATGTCAATCTGGCCAGTAGCATATTGCAAAGCGCCAGTCAGACGCCGTTTTTGGACTATCTGCAACAACAGCTGAGTGTGCCGCTGCAACTAAAAAGCCTTGGCGCTGCGGATCTACCCCATCCTGAACAGGTAACCTTTTATCAGTCGAAAAATGGACAGGTGAAACCGCATTGGCCGGTCGATTTAACTCAGAAACTGGCGGGTGGTGGTATGGCGGCAAGCTCGGTTGATTTGGTCACCATCGGTTCTGCCTGGTTTGACCCCGCGTTTATTCCGCCCCAGCTACAGCAAGAATTCTGGACGCCGCAGCGATTGGCAGATGGCAGCATGAATCCACAAAATTATGCACTGGGCTTTCGCCGCACTGAGCATGGCAATCTGTTTTGCGATAAAGACAACCCGTTGCAAAGAAAGATCCGCTATGTCCACCACGGCGGTGTTTCCGACGGCGCGCAGAGCTGGTTGGTGATCTATCCGGATTATCAGTTGGTGCTTGCGATGAACACCAATATTGTCAAAGAGAATTATTGTGATTTTGCGCTGCAAGCGGCCGGGATCCTACGACCATTTCTGCAACAAATAGACCCAAGCCTGTTCTGACGACGCCAAAATGACAAGGGCACCCGCAGGTGCCCTTGTCATGGTTAAACTCGCGACTTAGAAATCAACTTTGCCATCACGAATATGTTGTTCACCACGTTGCTTTGCCAGTTCAATTTGTTTCTGCCGCTCAGCAAATGAAGCCTTTTGCTCGTCAGATAACTGGTCATGGCAATGCGGGCAGCTCATGCCTTTGATGTATTTGTCAGATTGCATATCCGCTTGCGATAACGGCATCCGGCAAGCATAACATTGGTCATAACTGCCCTGCTCCAAACCGTGTTTCACGGCGACGCGCTGGTCAAACACAAAACACTCGCCTTGCCACAAACTGTTGTCTTGTGGCATTTCTTCTAAGTATTTCAGAATGCCGCCGTCGAGGTGATAAACCTCTTCAAAGCCCTGCTCTTTTAAATACGCGGTAGATTTTTCACAGCGAATGCCACCGGTACAAAACATGGCGACTTTTTTGTGCTTGGTTTTATCCAGATTGTCAGCCGCCCACTGCGGGAATTCACGGAAGCTGGTGGTGTTTGGATTGACGGCGTTTTTGAAAGTACCAATGGCAACTTCGTAGTCGTTGCGGGTATCAATCAAAATAGTGTCTGGATCTTCAATCAGCCGGTTCCAGTCGTCGCCTTTGACATAAGTGCCAACGATATGTTGCGGGTTTACACCGGGAACACCCATAGTCACAATTTCTGTTTTCAGTTTGACTTTGGTGCGGTAGAACGCCGGTTCATCGGCGAACGATTCTTTATACGACAGGCCGCCAAAACGGCCATCCGCGTCGAGCCACTGCCGCACGGCGTCTATGCCTTCACGGGTGCCGCAGATGGTACCGTTGATGCCTTCTTCGGCCAATAACAAAGTGCCTTTGACTTTGTTCAGCACCAGATGCTGATACAAGGCGTCACGCAGGGTGACGTAATCCGGTAGAGCGACAAACTTATACAACGCAGCAACAACGTACATGATTCACCTTTTATGCAATGAGCCGGACCGCAAATCCGGAGCAGAAAAACAGCGGCGAATTATACCGGCACCGGCTGAAAGTGCAATCAGTGCAACCATTCGGCGCCCAGCGGCGTCGCGATTTCCAGCATGTGTTCGCCATCGGTGATCTGCAGTTGCTGTTCGTCACGCCAGACACTCCAATGCATACCGGCTTTGAGCATCATCAGGCACTGCGTAATCGTCTCATCCGAAAACTCACAGATCTGGACGTTAGCCAGCTGACGGTGACTGCTGATAAACCGGGCGCAGGTTGCCGGGTCCAGCATCAGTAGCACTTGATCGCTCAGGTGTATCGCTCTTTGCAGCAGTTTGTCGTTTGGGGCATCGACCTGACACCAAAGTTGATAATGCCGATGCTGATCCAGCACATACAGATCCGGCCCCTTCGACTGCTGGACTGACATCGCCGGATGTCGTTCATACAGACACAGCCAGGCTAACAAACGCCGGCTGAAATGCTCAGCGGTTTCTGCCGGAAACGGCGATAAATAGCGGATATCGTGGAGAAAAACTCGTGTCGCGGCGCTGTTATAAAACAGCTCGAGTTTCAGTACTTTCAGTTGCATCTGCATAGCGCACCTCTTGCTGACTCTGCCAGTTGCTTCTTCAGTGTAGAAGCTAGCCTTCGACTATGCATTACCCAGACCAGACATGGCTGCGTTTGTCAGAACAGCAGACTGCAACGGCGCGCAATGCCGGTGACACCGCTCGCCCGGCGACTGAAATCTATTGAGCCAGCGCGGCTTTGGCCGTAAAATGTTATATCATCACACCATCTATCGAGAATACGCTATGTCATTTCGTCTCTCTCCGCTGCAACTTGCACTGGCTCTTTCCTTCTTTTCTGCAACCGCACAGTCAGCAACTTTGCAGGTTACCGGTAAAGTGACGGCTGAAAACGGTCAGCCGGTCCAGAACGCCAAAGTCCATGTGCATGGCCGCCAACAATATGTCTATACCAATGCTGCAGGCGAGTTTCAGTTAAATGCAGTGAGCGGCGCTGAGATCCATATTGCTGCCAAAGGATTTAACGATCAGTTTGTCAAAGTACAGACGCCTGAACTTCAGGTCGCGCTGAGCAAAGGCAGTATTGAACATCTCAGAGTGTCGGCAGCCGGGTTACACCATTATGACTTAGACATGGCGCAACCAGCCTCAGTGCTGACCGCGGAGGAATTAACTCGCCGCCAAGAGCCGACGATTGGCGAAACGCTGAAGTTTACGCCTGGCGTACACAGCAATTATTATGGCCCGGTAGCCGCAGCGCCGGTGATCCGTGGCTTAGATGGCCCGCGGGTGAAAATTCTGAATAACGGCTTAGACAGTGCTGACGTATCACGCATGGGCCCCGACCATGCAATTTCAGCTGACGCCATTACGACCGAACAAATCGAAGTTTTACGTGGCCCGGCGACCCTGCTTTACGGTAGCGGCGCTATCGGTGGTGTCGTGAATCTGGTCGACAACCGGATCCCGCGTCAGATGCGCAGTCCACAAACAGTGATTGATACCAAATACAACAGTGTGGCGAATGAAAGAACCGCAGCGCTGGTGCACGACGGCAGTCAGGGTGAATTCGCCTGGCATCTGGATGGTTACGACCGGCAAACTGACAACTTCGATACGCCAACTTTCACCAATGACGAAGGCGAAACGCTGAACTACATTGCCAATAGTCAGCTCGACAATCAGGGCTTAAACCTGGGCGGTAGCTGGGTTACAGAAAATGGTCTGATCGGTGTGTCCTATGGCCGTATCAACAGCCAATACGGTATTCCGGGACATCATCACCATGGTGAAGAGGAAGAACATGCTGAAGAAGAGCATCATGACGAAGTACATGCCGACGAGGGCGTTTACGCCGACCTGACGCAAAATCGTTATGGCTTAGCTGCCGAGTGGTATGCACCGGTCAACGGCATCGAAACCATCGCCCTGAAAAGCGCTTACACCGACTATCAGCACGCTGAAGTCGAAGGTGGCATTCCGGGCACACGATTTGAAAACGACAGTTTTGAAAACCGCTTAAGTATTGAACATAGCGAAGTCCTCGGCTGGCATGGTCTGGTGGGTATCCACCAGCAGCAAAGCGATTTTGCTGCAACCGGCGACGAAGCTTTCACACCTGCCACAGATACCAACAGCAACGCGCTGTTTGTGCTTGAAGAAAAGTCATTTGGTGACTTGCAGTGGCAAGTCGGCGCGCGGCTGGAACGTGTCAGCCACACCCCGGCTCACAGCGAACTCATTACTCCGCACGACGAAGATGAGCATGAAGAAGAACATGAAGAACTGCTGCTCAGCAAATACTCGGCAACCGCAGCCAGCTTCTCTTCAGGTCTGGTTTGGCAATTTGTTCCTGGCTATCAGTGGTCTCTGCAACTGAGTCATTCAGCGCGGGCGCCGGGCGCTAGCGAGATATTCGCCAACGGCTTGCATATCGCAACGCAGGCGTACGAACTGGGTCTGGGCTATGAACTCAGTGACGACGGTGACATCCATTTCCATCCTGATGCGGTCAGCAAAGAAGTCGCCAATAATATTGACCTTGGTTTTACCAAGACGAGCGGCGATCTGACCTTTAGCTATCACTTCTTCTTCAATCAGGTGAATGACTTTATCTATCAGGCCAATACCGGTTTGACCACAGCACAGCTGCATGGCCATGACGAGCACGAAGGTGATGATGAGCATGATCACGGCCACGACGAGTTTATCGTGTACCAATATCGCCAGGCTGATGCGCGCCTCTACGGTGCTGAATTTGCACTCACCTGGCGCTTTGCACCGGCTCAGCAGTTGGAATTTTTTGCCGACAGCGTGACAGCCGAACTGAAGTCTGGTGGTGATCTGCCACGCACACCACCAATGAAAGCTGGTGTCAGCTATCAGTATCAGGGCGAAAACTGGTCAGGACAATTTGGCCTGACGCATTATGCCAAGCAAGACAAAATCGCTGTTGATGAAACCGTGACCGCCGGCTACACGCTGGTGGATGCCAATGTCAGCTACGACTTTGACTTGTCGGCACTGGATTTAACCGCCTATCTGAAAGCAACCAACGTGACGGACAAACTGGGCTTTGTGCATAGTTCTTTTGTCAAAGACGACGTTCCATTACCAGGCCGCTCGTTAGCTTTGGGCCTGACCGCCCGCTTCTGATGAAATTTCCGCAACAAAAACGGCAGCTTTCGCTGCCGTTTTTTTTGACACTCTGCAACCCTATCAAGGGCCTAACTCATGCTGTGTAAACCCAGCTTATTCCCGGCAGCATCCAGGAACATGCCGATAAAACCGTGTTCACCAATCGACATTTTTTCCGTCAAAATGGTACCGCCGGCTGCCGCGATTTTTTCCAGCTGCACACTCACTTCCGCACAGCCAAAATAGATAGTGACACCGACAGTCGCCGGCTCCGCATCGGGGCCTTGCACTAAAGCACCGGCCGAACCTGGTTTACTGTGATCGGCAGCAAACATCGCCATCTTATAGGGCGGCATATCCAGCGCCTCAAACTCAAAACCAAAGGCTTGCTGGAAAAACTGCTGATTCTTTTCAAGATCTGGAGATGGGATCTCAAACCAACCCACCGGATTATAGTCAACACTCATGTTTTGCACTCCTGGCAGAAAAAAGCTTCGCAGCTAACACTAGCAGCCGCCACCATTTCTGCCAATGCGTTCATCACATCCGGCTAACACGCTGAATAAATTCAATAAAATTCAGGATTTCACTGCATCAGTTGCAGTAATGCCTGCAACGGATGCTTGGGTTTGAAGCCTTCATAACGCTTGACCTGACTGCGGCAAGAAAAGCCGGTGACCAGCAGTAAATCCGGTGCAGTTTGCCGCACAGGTGTCGCCCAGCTTAAATCGAACAAGGCTCGACTATTGGCCTGATTTTGCGCTTCGTGGCCATAAGTGCCCGCCATGCCGCAACAGCCGGTCGCCACCACTTGAATTGACAATCCAGCCTGCTGGAAAATCTGCTGCCAGCTCTTTTCCGTCGCCGGCAACGCAGTTTTCTCGGTACAGTGCGCCAGCAACTTAAAGACGCCAGAACTTTGTAGGGTTGGCACAGGCTGATTGACCAGCCATTCATGTAACAAGCTCACCTGATAGTCACCGCGGCGGTCACCCAGGGCTTTGACATACTCATCGCGATAGACCAGCACCAGCGATGCATCCAGACCAAGCAGAGGCGCACCCAGCGTGCTAACCTGCTGCAGGAAATCGCTGGCATTTTGTGCTGTCGCGGCAAATTCACGCAAAAAGCCTTTCACATGTTGTGGTTTGCCGTTTGGCAAAAATGGCAGTAACACCGGGTCAAAACCGAGTTTACGCAGCAGCGCCATCGCATCAGCAACCAAATCTGCTTCGTAAAAACTGGTAAAGGGGTCTTGCACCAGCAGAACAAGTTTGGCTTTATCAGCGGCCGGCAACGCTTGTAACGCCGCCAAATCAAAGGGCCGATACTGCTGAACCCGCTGCGCCAGTACAGGCGTAGACAGCAATGGCGTGTCGACATAACCCACCACCTTTTTCAGTAGCCATGCCACAGGGGCCATCTTCACCACGCCATTAACCAAAGCTGGCGCTTTGGCAAGCCATGGCGCTGAACGCTCAATATTTCCGACAATATAGTCCTTGAGCGGACGCAAATAGCGGCTGTGATAGAGCTGAATAAAACGGGCGCGGAACGATGGCACATCGACTTTGATTGGACATTGGCCGGCACAGGCTTTACAGGCCAGACAGCCTTCCATCGCTTCCATCACTTCATGGGAGAAATCGGCTTCGCCACGCCATTTGCCAACGGTATTCTGTACTTTTTGTAGCAAAGCGGCCGGACCGCTGCTGGCTTGCAACAATTGCTGCTCTTGTGCCAGTACATCAACGCCCTGCTTCTGCATCAACCGTAGCCACTCGCGCATCAAACCGGCACGGCCTTTCGGGCTATGGCGGCGATCTTTGGTGACCTTACTGGACGGACACATCGGCGAGTTTTCTTCGTAGTTAAAACACAGGCCATTGCCGTTGCAGCTGGTGGCGGCCTCAAAACTTTGCCGCACCACAGTCGGGATTTGGCGGTCAAAATAGGCGCGCTTTTGGCCATCGACACTGACGAGTAAGTCCTGACTTTGCCACGGCGTACAGATTTTGCCCGGGTTCATCCGGTTCAGCGGGTCAAACACGCCTTTGATTTTGCGCAGCTCTGCAAACAGCGTGTCGCCAAAAAACGCCGGTCCATATTCACTGCGATAGCCTTTGCCATGCTCGCCCCACATCAGGCCACCATACTTAGCCGTCAGCGCGACCACCTGATCGGAGATGGTCCGCATCAGTTGTTCCTGCAGCGGATCACAGAGATCGAGCGCCGGACGCACGTGTAATACCCCAGCGTCGACATGGCCAAACATGCCATAACTCAAGCCATGGCTATCGAGTAAGGCGCGAAATTCCATAATAAAATCAGCGAGGTTTTCCGGCGGTACGGCGGTGTCTTCGGTAAAGGGGATCGGCTTTTGCGCGCCTTTGGCATTGCCAAGCAACCCGACCGCTTTTTTACGCATCGCATAAATCTGCAGGATGGCTTTAGGGTCGTAGGTCAACTGATAACCAATAATGCCGCTTTGCCCGCTGGCCACCGCCTCTTGCAGACGCGCTTCGAGATGTGCCACTTTTTGCTGCATGCCGGTGTCGTCTTCATCATTGAATTCGACCATGTTCAGGCCAAGCATGGTTTTATCCGGCACATCTTCGATATAGGCTTTGACCTGATGCCAAATAATGTCCTGCCGGGCTAAATCCAGCACTTTACTGTCGACAGTTTCCACCGAAGTCGCATTGGCTGCGACTAGGAACGGCGCGTTACGCAGCGCACTCTCGAAACTGTCATACTTCACATTGACCAGACATTTGTGCCGGGCGATGGGCGTGACATTGAGCAGCGCTTCCGTAACAAAGCCAAGTGAACCTTCAGAGCCAGTGATGACGCGGCCAAGGTCGAATTCAGTCAGGTCGGCATTAAACACGTGTTCCAGATCGTAACCGGTTAGAAAACGGTTGAGGCGCGGGAATTTAGCGAGGATGTCGCTACGAAAATCGCGGCAGGTTTGTAACACCTGACGGTAGATCCGTCCTTCCGGGGTATCCAGCTGCGCTTTGTCAGCAGCGGCGCCAACCGGCATTGGCGCGGTCTGCAGCACAGTGCCGTCCGCCAGCACAGTGGTCAGCGCCAGCACATGGTCACTGGTTTTCCCATACACCAGCGACCCTTGACCGGACGCATCGGTATTGATCATGCCGCCAATAGTGGCGCGGTTGGACGTTGACAGATCTGGCGCAAAGAAAAAACCGTGGGGGGCTAAAAAGGCATTTAACTGATCTTTAATCACGCCCGCCTGCACCCGAACCTGACGTGTCACCGGGTCGAAATGCAGAATAGTGCGCATATGCCGGGATAAATCGACGACCAGATGCTCGCTCAGTGCCTGGCCATTAGTGCCGGTACCGCCGCCACGCGGCGCGAATTTTAGGGCTGAAAAGCGCGGTTCACTGGCCAGCCGGGTCAGTAATTCGACATCCTGCTGATGACGCGGCAGCAACACCGCTTGCGGCAGCGCCTGATAGACACTGTTATCGGTCGCAACGGCCAGCCGCGACGCATAGCTGGTTTCAATATCACCAGAAAAACCAGCTTGTTGCAGCGCATCACAAAACTCGGCAACAACCGGGACCAACATCTGCTCAGGACTTAACTTCGGGATCATAACACTGAAAACTGAAGGCAAAGGGATCCCGAGTATATCACCGGCCTGCCAGCCAATTAAGACCGAATTGGCTTTTCAAACACAGTTTTCTTAATCTTCCTGGCGCTTTTGTAATACTTCACCTTCGATGACTAATCCGGGGACTGAGCCGTGATTCTGCGGTTTGTACTGTGGCTGGCTGGCAGGGTTAATATCTTCAGGTGCGCTCCCCTGCTGCTGTTGGGCGAATTGCTGCATATGTGCTTGCATCTGCTTGACCAGCTTACGTTTTTTCCACCACAAATATGGCAAAAACAACACCAGTAAAGTCGCGACAATCAGCAGCAGCCACACGCCAAACACGAGCAGGAACAAACCGCCAACCAGCAGCAACAACAGATTAAACCAGCCTCGCGGTCGACCGCCTTTTAACTGGATAAACACCGGACCTTTCTGGCCAAAACCGGACATAACTACCTCAGAAATACCAAAAACCAATATCTTACAAGATATGGGGTTCTAAGGGCGAATCCCCAGCGACTAAAGTGTAAAAGTTTACGACAACAAAGGATCTTGTCGACCCTGACAGACTCTGTTCTACTGACAAGCGATACGGCAATGGAGTTTTCAATGCGCTGGCTGATTTTATTGATGTTGACTCCCCCTCTGTTTGCCTGTGAACTAAAAGTTCAGGTCAGCGATTTTCCGCCTTATTCTTACCAGAAAGATGGCGAATGGCGCGGCAGTCGTGTTGTGCTGTCACAGCGACTGGCGCAGAAACTGAACTGTTCGGTCCGCTTCTACGACGTGCCCTGGGCACGAGCACTGGTCTTGCTGCAGCAAGGCGATTTAGATCTGATGTTTAACTTAACACCCACGCCCGAACGGCAGGCTTTTTTGTGGTTTAGTCGGCCGCACCATCTCGAGCGACTGGCCTTTGCCACCACACTGACAGATCCACAGTGGGTTAAGGTCAAAGAAATCAGTCAGTTAGTTGAATTCCCCGGCACTATCGCCTTGACGCAAGGCAGTTTTATGGGCTCTGCGATGCAGAATATGCTGCGACAGCCAAAGTTCCAGCAAAAAACCATCGAAGTGGCTGAACGGCGTATTAAAAATGAATTGGTGCTCAAAGACCGGGCCCAGGGCCTGGTGGAAGATTTGGATTATCTGAAATTTGCCCGCGCCAACTTTCCGGAATATCAGGTCCTACAGATCACGCCGCTACTGTTGACTGAAACGCCTGTATCCGCAGGCTTCAGTAAAGCGTCCCCACTTGCGGGCCAGTGGCAGGCGCTTGAGCAGGCTATTGATGAACTGGATAAGGCAGGTTTGTGGTTTTCTGAACTGCCCTGATTTGCCCCAACAGACCCCAAACAAACGAAAGCCGCTTGGCAGCGGCTTTCGTTTTCTAGGTGCAGCGTTTTTACGGTTTCACGGACACGTTGCAACGTTCTAACTGCCAAACCCGTTCGACATAGTCTTCAATCGAGCGGTCCGAGTTGAACTTGGCCACACTGGCGGTGTTCAACATCGCTTTACGGGCCCAGCCACTGCGGTCACGGTACCAGGTATCGATTTGCTGCTGTGCTTCACAATACGAAGCAAAATCAGCTAATAACAGATAATGATCGCCGCCGTCTAATAAGCTGCGCTTAATCGCGGCCAGTTCACCCGGCTTGCCAGGTGTGAAATAGTCGGTCTCTAACCAGTCGAGGATCGCCTTTAATTCCGGATTATTCAGGTAGTACTCGTGAGGGTTATAGCCTTTTTGATACAAGGCTTTGACTTCGTCGACGGTCAAACCGAATATCGCTATATTCTCGGCGCCCACTTCCTCAGCAATTTCGATATTGGCACCATCGAGCGTACCCACGGTGATCGCGCCATTTAATGCCAGTTTCATATTGCCGGTACCGGACGCTTCTTTACCGGCTGTTGAAATTTGCTCAGACACATCGGCGGCCGGAATCATTTTTTCCGCCAGACTGACCCGGTAGTTTGGCATGAACACCACTTTGATGCGGTTTTTCACCCGTTTATCGTGGTTGATTTTGTCGGCGATCTTATTAATCGCATAGATGACTTCTTTTGCCAGTTTGTAGCCTGGAGCAGCCTTGGCACCAAACAGGAATACCCGCGGCACCATGTCGTAATCAGGATTTTGCAGGATACGACGATACAGCGCCAAAATATGCAACAGGTTCAAATGCTGACGCTTGTACTCGTGCAAACGTTTGATCTGCACGTCAAACAAAGCATGCGGGTCAATATCAACGCCGGTCAGCTTTTTCACTTCCGTTGCAAGTTCGGCTTTGTTTTGCTGCTTGATTGCCATAAAGGCGTCCTGCATCGCAGGGTCATCAGCAAAGGCCTTCAACTTACTAAGCTCAGTCAACTGAGTCGGCCAGGTGGTACCAATGGTGTTGTCTAACAACTTAGCCAAACGCGGGTTACAGGCTTTCAGCCAGCGACGTGGCGTCACGCCGTTGGTAATATTGGTGAATTTTTCTGGCCACAGCGCGACCATTTCCGGGAATAAATCCGATTTCACCAGCTGAGAGTGAATTTCTGCCACACCGTTGACCCGGAACGAGCCGACCACACACAAGTGGCCCATCCGCACCATTGGCTCATGACCTTCTTCAATAATCGACAGTTTACGTTTCTTCTCCACATCACCCGGCCAACGCACATCGACTTGTTCAACCAGGAAACGGCGGTTGATTTCATAAATGATTTCCAGATGCCGTGGTAGCACTTTTTCAAACAAGCGCACCGGCCAGCGTTCCAGCGCTTCCGGTAACAGCGTATGGTTGGTGTAGGCAAACACGTGCTGACAGATGTTCCAGGCGTCATCCCACGTCATCTCGGCGCGGTCGACCAGAATCCGCATTAATTCCGGGATGGCTACGGTTGGATGCGTATCATTGAGCTGGACAACCACTTGCTTGGCAAACTGAGACCAGTCGTCCCCGTGCGCCCGTTTGTAGCGACGGATAATATCTTTCAGTGAGCTCGAGCAGAAGAAATACTGCTGGATCAACCGCAGCTCTTTGCCCGCTTCGGTTTCATCATTTGGATACAGGACTTTAGAGATAGTTTCGGCTTCAATGTTTTCACGCGCCGCATCGACATAACCGCCAGAGTTAAAGACGTCCCAGTTAAAGAAATCACTGGCACGGCTTTCCCACAAACGAAGGACGTTCACCGAGCTGCCGTTATAACCAACCACCGGGATATCCCAAGGCACCGCCTTGATGATGCGGCCCGGGTGCCAGACTTTTTTCATCCGGCCCTGTAAGTCGTAGACGGTTTCAACATAACCATACACAGAGATTTCCTGTGCTGATTCAGGCCGGCAGATTTCCCACGGATTGCCGTATTCCCGCCAGGAATCCGGCCGTTCAATTTGCATCCCGTGTTGGAATTCCTGTTTAAACAGACCATGTTCGTAGTGAATACCATAGCCAATGGCCGGATAGTTCAGCGTTGCCAGAGAGTCAATAAAGCAGGCTGCCAGACGGCCGAGGCCACCGTTGCCCAGCGCCATGTCCTCTTCCTGCTCTTCCAAATCCGCAATATTGATGCCGAGTTCAAGTAACGCCTGTTTGGCTTCCTCGTAAAACCCTAAATTGTGCAGATTATTGCTAAACAGCCGGCCCATCAGATACTCGAGGCTGAAATAATGCACGGCGCGGGTGTTTTGCTGATAATGGGTACGCTGCGTATTGCGCAAACCGTCAAAAACGTACTCATTGACTGAGGCGCAGGTTGCGCGCCACCAGGCTTGCGGGCTGGCTTTGTTCACATCAGTCCCTAAGGTACTGTGTAAATGGCGGACAATACGTTCTTTCAGTTCAACGGCATTTGGCCGCTGACCGACAGCCGTGGAGGCAGGAGCAGTCGTAACTTTGGCATTCATCATAGGGTTCCAGCTTGTTAGGGTCGGATGACCGTCGCTTGCTCTGGATCTTAATCGATTAACCTCGAAAGTCCAGACGAAAATAATCATGTAACAAAATTACAGAATCAACCAGAATAAAGCAAGAAACTAAAGGTATTGCTTTGCATTCTGTAACCTAATTACATACGAATGCAAAGCCTTGACAATCAACCGGCTTGGCGGAATACCTCTGCCACAAAGGCTTTAGCATCCAATTCCAGTGCATCAAGATGCGCCGGTCCGACGAAACTTTCCAGATAGATTTTATAGCTGTTTTCGGTGCCCGATGGCCGTGCGGCAAACCAACCGTTCGCCGTGACCACTTTCACGCCACCGATATCAGCCTGATTGCCCGGTGCACGGTTCATCACGGCGAGAATATCATCACCGGCCAAAGTCTTTTGCGTGACGCTGGATACATCAAGTTTTTTCAGCGCCGCTTTTTGTGCCATTGAGGCCGGCGCATCCAGACGGCGGTACAAAGGTGCACCATATTCTGCGGTCAGCGCCAGATAACGTTGATATGGGTCTTGACCAGTTTTGGCGTAGATTTCAGCCGCCAATAAACCCAGGATAAAACCATCTTTGTCAGTCGACCAAACAGTGCCATCAAACCGCAGGAAGCTCGCGCCCGCGCTCTCCTCGCCACCAAAGCCGAGGCTACCGTCAAAGAGGCCTTGCACAAACCATTTAAACCCTACCGGCACTTCGTACAAGGTCCGCTGTTGGCCCGCCACAACCCGGTCAATCAGTGCACTGGAGACCAGTGTTTTGCCGATTTTAACTGTTTGCGACCATTGCGGCCGGTGCGCCAGCAAGTAGTCAATGGCGACCGCCAGATAATGGTTTGGATTCATCAGGCCACCACTGCGGGTGACAATGCCGTGCCGGTCGAAGTCTGCGTCGTTACCGATGCCGATATCAAAATCGTCTTTGAGTTTAATCAGGTTTGCCATCGACCAGGGCGAGCTGCAGTCCATGCGGATTTTGCCATCTTTATCCAGCGGCATAAACGCAAAGCTCGGGTCGATTTGATCATTTACGACCGTTAAATCCAGCCCATAACGCTTCGCGATTGCCGGCCAGTATTCGAGGCCTGAACCACCCAGCGGATCTGCACCAATCCGGATACCGGCTGCGCGGATCGCTTCCATATCAACGACATGCTGTAAATCTTCGACATAGCTACTGACATAATCGTGGCTTTGACACAACGCACTGGCGAGCGCGTCGTCCAAATTCACTCGTCGGACGCCAACCAGCCCTTGCTCAATCAACTGATTGGCGCGTTGTTCAATCCAGCCGGTGGCGTCCGTATCGGCCGGACCACCGTGAGGAGGGTTATATTTAATGCCGCCATCGGATGGCGGATTGTGTGACGGCGTAATAATTAAGCCGTCCGCCTGCTCAGCAGTCTGGCTGCGATTAAAGTTCAGGATCGCGTGCGAAATGACCGGTGTTGGTGTGTAGCCAAATCCCTGCTGTACTTTCACCGTCACGCCATTGGCAACGAGTACCTGCAATGCGGTTTGAAACGCCGGCTCAGACAATGCATGCGTGTCTTTCCCGACAAACATTGGCCCCAGAATGCCCTGCGCGCTGCGATATTCAGCGACTGCCTGACAGACAGCTAAAATATGGGATTCATTAAATGAGCCTGCACTGGCAACGCCACGATGGCCTGAAGTGCCAAAAGCCACACGTTGCGACGGGTCGGTTAAATCAGGAGCGATGGTGTAATAGTGACTGCAAAGACGAGGGATATTTTCCAGCATCGCGCGAGGCACCTGCTGGCCGGCCAATGGATGTAACGACATAAAGCTTCCTTTTCAAATCATTATCCCGGACACCGGCCAACCTTACATCGGGCTGGCCGCTTGTTACAGATACAGATCAGAGGAAATCGCGGATCGTTTCTGCTTCTTCTGCGCTGTAACCCAGTTTTAATGCCGCTTCTGTCAGCATCATTTTTTTCCGGGTCGTATTAGAATTCGTGATCACCCAAAACTCACTGTTTGGTATTTGTTTTGGATTCGTGCTGCTACCAGCTTCGAGCAAATCTGTATCACTGCGCCCAAAGTAAACGCGGTTACGGCCTTTAATTTCAAGCACCTGAGCAAAATCTTGTTTGTGTGCCCGTGCCAGTGCTGACAGAATAATCAAAAAGCGGCCCACCACAGATAACTCTGCCTGCAGATCCTGTTTACTCAGGATATCAAAGACTTTCTGGCCAGATTTTGAATTTTCTGCGACAACTGCACTGACTGCGCTTTGCTGGGCAACCGGCTGCTTATTCAGTAGAATGCGGCGCAAAATATCATTGGCGCTCTCGCCAATGCGTTGGGTCTGTCCGGCGATAAAGTGATAAAGCTCGTCGTCAATTTCGATTGTGTTCATGTAAATACCTTTAAAAGACCCAAAATGACATTGCCCGCGTGTCCGGCACGGCTAATCAGCCCATCAGGCAGACCCGCGGCAGAATCAAGAGGAAATCCATGATATTACATACCGACATCACAGGCCAAGGGACTCCGTTGTTATTAATTCACGGACTGTTCGGTAGTGGTGAGAATCTCGGCATGATCGCACGGTTACTGGCCGAGCGTTTTCGCGTCATTAACGTAGATTTACGCAATCATGGCCGATCTGATCACAGCGCTGAATTGAGTTACCCCTTGATGGCTGCAGACGTTGCACAGACCATGGATATGCTTGGTATTCCGACGGCCGCCGTACTAGGTCACTCCATGGGTGGCAAGGTCGCGATGCAGCTCGCATTGAGCCAACCAGACCGGGTCAGCAAACTAGTGCTGGCCGATATTTCGCCAGTGGTCAGCCAAGCCCGGCACCTGGGGATCCTCGACGCGCTGAACCGGGTTGATCTGGCCACACTGACCGACCGTAAAGATGCGGACCGACAGTTACAGAACGGTATCAACGATGCCGGTACCCGGGCTTTTTTGCTAAAAAGTCTGCTGAAAACTGACCAAGGATTTCAATGGCGTTTTAATCTGACCGCTTTAACCAGACAGTATCAGCAAGTGCTGGCGGCACCCGATGCAACCGGTCCGTACACCGGACCCGTGCTATTTATCAAAGGCGGCGACTCGGATTATTTGCTACCAGAACATCAGGGCCAGATCCTTCAGCTGTTTCCGTCAGCCAAAGCAAAGGTGATTGCCGGCACCGGTCATTGGCTGCACGCTGAAAAACCAGCTGCTTTTGCCAAAATTACTGCTGATTTTTTATTGAATTGACGCGACTTTTTCTGTTGCGCTTTGTGGTATATTGCGCGGGTTTTTTTTGCAGGTCTTTGTCATGTTAAATCAGTACATGGAACAAATTGAAACCTTTGGCACCTGGTTTGCGCTGGCCGTATTGTTTTTTCTCATCGGTATGGCCATCCAAGACGTGTTAAAGAAAGGCGATGTGCCGAAATTTGGCCGGATCTTCGTCTGGCTGGTATTGTTTCTCGGATGTTTTGGTTTTATTGCCAAAGGAATCATTCAGGTCGTTTACGAGTCGCAGGGCATCGGTTGATGGCTAAGATTTCCAGCGACAGAACCACAATCGATCTGTTTGCGCATGAAAAACGCCCTGGTCGACCAAAAACCAATCCTCTGCCGCGCGAAGAACAACTGAAACTGAACAAGCGCAATCAGGTGCGGCGTGATCGCGGGAAAGGATTAAAACGCATCGAGTCAAAGATACCAGAAGACTTGTATCTAAAACTGGATGAAAGAGCACAAGCGTTGCAAACAACCCGCAGCGCTTTGATCGAACAACTGTTAACTCAGGCTTTAGCTAAGTAAGAAGGCAGAATTATGGCTACCGTTGGTATTTTCTTTGGCAGCGACACCGGCAACACCGAGCACGTCGCGAAACAAATCCAAAAAGAACTGGGTAAAAACCTGCTCGATGTGCATGATATTGCTAAGAGTTCAAAAGAAGACATCGCCGCTTATGACCTGCTGATGTTTGGTATCCCAACCTGGTATTACGGCGAAGCCCAGTGTGACTGGGATGATTTTTTCCCGGAACTGGAAAATATTGATTTTAATAATAAATTAGTCGCGATTTTCGGTTGTGGTGATCAAGAAGATTATGCCGAATACTTCCTCGACGCGATGGGCACTTTGCGCGATATCATCGAACCTAAGGGCGCTATTATTGTCGGTCACTGGCCCACGAAAGGTTACAACTTTGTCGCATCAAAAGCGCTGGTTGATAACGATCATTTTGTTGGTCTGGGGATTGATGAAGACCGTCAACCGGAACTCAGCGAAACACGCATTAAACAATGGTGTAAGCAAATTTACGACGAATTGAGTCTGAAAGACCTCGAAGGTCTTTAAGCCGCAATCGCTGCATAAAACAAAGCCACCTTCGGGTGGCATTGTTTTATGCAGCATATTGGCTTGATTCAGCGAACATGGGCCGGGTTGAATAGCGGGTTTTCGATCAAACCCAGCACATTACCAAAGGGGTCACCAAGACTCGCGACCCGGATCCCGTCACCGACATCCGTCACCGGCGCAACAACTTCAGCACCCAGCGCTCTGATCCGTTCTAATTCAGCTTCGATATCACAGGTCCCCCAATAAACCACCTGGCCATCACGGCTTGGTTGTCCATCCGGCACCAGCCCTAGTTCAAACCCACCAATGGCGAATCCGACATAAAAGGGTTCATTAAAATAAGCAGTAGTTTGGAAAACCTCTTGATACCAATCGGTTGCGGCGGCCAAATCGGCGACCGGATAAATGACAGTGCGAAGTCCCAGCATCAGTTTCCTGCCTTTTTATGCTCTGTGTTGCGGTTTCTTACGAATATAGACAGTACGGTTGACTTCGCAAACAACCTCACCGTCTTTGTTCTTTACCAGCACGAGGAACTGCGGGAAGTATTTCTGCCCGTCGTCCGTCGCAGCTTTGATTTCATCAATAGTCGCGTCATGCAACCAAAACTCTGCCGTCAGGGTGCCTCGCCCAGGACGAATAAAATCAATGTCTGCTTTCTTATCCCACACCATATAAGTTTTACCCATAGCGCCCATCAGCAACAGTGGGTAAATCGGATCAGTCATCGCAAACATGGTGCCACCAAACTGGGTACCATTAATGTTACGTCGCCAGGGTCTGTCACTCAATTCGACTTTGGCATAACGATAGTCCGTTGCCAGTACCGCGACTTTGATGCCGTTAAACCAGAATGGCGGCCAAAAATTTAGCAAATGCCGCATCACGCTGGGTTTGAACGCCCATTTCATAACTTGTATTCCCTAACTGGTCTGTCCTGTAATTATGCCGCTTTTCTCCCCGTCTGACCAGCGATGCGGCAACCAAGCCATTTTTCGCTTTTCCTCAAGCGAATAATAGTCTTATAATCACCCAATCCTTTTTTCTTAGTGATGCCCCCAATGCCAGATCATAACAGCGAGCTGCGTAAAGCAGGTTTGAAAGTCACGCTGCCACGCATAAAAATCCTTGAGATCCTGCAAGATCCTGCACATCAGCACATTAGCGCAGAAGATGTGTACAAGATCCTGCTCGAGATTGGTGAAGATATTGGACTTGCCACGGTGTATCGGGTATTAAACCAGTTCGACGATGCCGGTATTGTGACCCGACACCACTTCGAGGGCGGCAAGTCAGTGTTTGAGCTGAGTCGGATCGACCACCATGACCATTTAGTGTGCTTAAATTGTGGCAAAGTCATTGAATTTGAAGATGACGAAATCGAGCGTAAACAGCTAGCGATTGCTGACAAAAATGGCATCAAGCTGACGCATCATAGCCTCTACCTCTATGGTGAGTGCGTTGATAAAGCGACTTGCGAACAGTATAAGAATAGTCAGCATAAATAAACTGACTGCAAAGTGTCTAAAAGCCGCCTAAAGCGGCTTTTTTGTTTTGCTAAAGACCTAAGTGTTATCCCTGCGGATCGAGAGTGACACACTGATTTTGCCGGCATGCAGGTGTTGGAGCCAACAACTGCTGACAAGTGCTGCGCATCCCTAAACGCTGTTGTTGCTCAAGCCGGGTTTTGGTGTACCTGTCATTCGTAATCGTCAGCATTTTTTGGTCTGTGTGCAGAGTCGAGAACAGTAGAAATTGCTCCGGACCGCCACAGGGGCGTGACCCTATCCCAATCACCTGGCATTGTTGATCGCTATGGCAAGTTTTATCTGCAGTCAGTTTTTGCATGCGTTGATATAGTTGACGACCATCGACTTGCATCTGCGCAAGCGGTCCATCTAATTCAGTCAGCAGGGTTTGGTTTTGCGGCGGTGTCTGAACACAGGCGGTCAGCCACAGTAAAGAGGCAAACGAAAAGGTACGCAGTAATGACATCGGAACTTTCCTGACATGTGCCCAAGGCAAATTGTTAAAATGATGTAAGGCTCATAGAGTAACCTGCCGGAAAATGCAGTCAAGTCTCAGTACGCAAACGCCTATACAAAAATTGTCAGCGAGTATGACAAGCTGAACCCAGCTTAGTTGCCGTTAGCATAATCAGGTTGAGTCACAGAGAAGCAGCATGGAAAAAAAAAGGTCGCCGCAGCGACCTTTCTAAGCAATATCAAATCAGAGTTTAGCTTCAAGCTCAGGCAGGATCGCAAACAGATCTCCGACCAAACCGTAATCTGCAACCTGGAAAATCGGCGCTTCGGGGTCTTTGTTGATAGCGACGATAACTTTCGAGTCTTTCATCCCCGCTAAATGCTGGATAGCACCCGAGATACCGACAGCGATATACAGATCAGGCGCGACAATTTTGCCGGTTTGACCGACTTGCATATCGTTGGGGACAAATCCTGCGTCTACCGCCGCACGACTGGCGCCGATAGCCGCATTCAGTTTATCCGCAATGCCTTCCAGCAGTTTGAAGTTGTCGCCATTTTGCATACCACGGCCACCGGAAATAATCACAGAGGCTGCTGTCAGCTCAGGGCGCTCTGACTTGGTCAGCTGCTCATCGACGAAAACCGACAACCCTGCCGGCGAAGCCGCTGCCAGCGTTTCAATTGAGGCAGTGCCACCGTTTGCAGCCGCAGCAAATGCCGAGCTACGGACCGTAATGACTTTCACGGTATCCGCACTTTGCACTGTAGCAATGGCGTTACCGGCATAGATTGGGCGGACAAAAGTATCGGCGCTCTCTACAGCGATAATGTCGGAGATTTGGCCAACATCGAGCAATGCAGCGACGCGTGGTAAGAAGTTTTTACCGTGCGTCGTTGCTGCAGCCAGAATGTGGCTGTAGCCTGACGCAACGGACAGTACCAATGCGGCAATTTCTTCGGCTAACTGATGTTGATAGACGGCCGCGTCGGCCAGCAGAACTTTGCTTACACCTTGCAGCGCAGCAGCTTCTGCAGCGACGGACTGACAGTTGTGACCAGCGACCAGCACATGGATATCACCGCCAATCGCAGCGGCAGCAGTCAGCGTTTTGGCCGTATCGGCCTTTAATTGAACGTTGTTATGTTCGGCAATGATTAAAATGGTCATCAGATCACCTTCGCTTCATGCTTTAACTTATCGATCAGAGTATCGACAGAATCGACTTTGACGCCGGCCTGACGCGTCGCCGGAGCCGAGACTTTTAACACTTTCACCTGGCTGTGTAAGGACACACCGAGCGAATCTGCCGCAATCACGTCTAATTGTTTTTTCTTTGCTTTCATAATGTTAGGCAAAGATGCATAACGGGGTTCGTTTAACCGCAGGTCTGTAGAGACCACTGCAGGTAAATTCAGCGCGACCGTTTGCAGGCCCCCGTCGATTTCACGGGTCACATTGACTTTGCCATCTGCCACAACCACTTTCGAAGCGAAAGTGCCCTGACCCATTCCGGTCAATGCTGCCAGCATTTGCGCGGTTTGGTTGTTATCAGAATCAATGGCCTGTTTACCCAGGATCACCAGCTGCGGCTGCTCAGTACCGACGACTTTGGCCAATAACTTAGCCACTTGCAGTGATTCAAGGCTTTGTTCGGTTTCCAGTAAAATTGCCCGGTCGGCGCCTAAGGCCAGTGCGGTGCGTAATTGTTCTTGCGCAACGCCCGGACCGATAGAGACCACGACCACTTCCGTCGCGACGCCCGCTTCTTTTAACCGTACCGCTTCTTCTACTGCAATTTCACAGAAAGGGTTCAGCGCCATTTTGACATTGGCCAGATCAACGCCGCTCTGGTCGGCTTTCACCCGCACTTTTACGTTGTAATCAATCACCCGTTTGACCGGCACCAGAATTTTCATCAATGCACACCCCTGCTGTTTTCGGGTCAAGTTTACGTAAAGGTAAACTTTAGACCATTTCAATGCCGGACAATCTAACCAGTGTTGACGTTAACGTCAACCTGAAATACCCTTGCCGGTAACGCTTTTGAAAAAACTAAATAAGAATAGCAGCCAACTGTGGCGAAACAGTTGATGCAGCGCAAATCACAGCAGCGAGGTGGCAAATGGAACGGGAATCGATGGAGTTTGATGTAGTCGTAGTCGGTGCCGGTCCGGCGGGCTTATCAGCAGCGATTAAACTGATGCAACAGGCAAAAGCCGCAGGTTCAGAGCTGACCGTCTGCGTTGTAGAAAAGGGTTCTGAAGTCGGCGCACACATTCTATCCGGTGCAGTGTTTGAACCGCGGGCGCTGAATGAACTGATCCCCGACTGGCAGGAAAAAGCGGCCCCTTTGACCACTGCGGTGAGTCATGACGATATTTATTTACTGCAAAGCGCTGATGACTCGCGTCAGATCCCGCATTTTGCTGTGCCAAAAACCATGCACAATACCGGCAATTACATCGTTTCGATGGGCAATGTCTGTCGCTGGCTGGCCAGCCAGGCAGAAGCGCTTGGCGTCGAGATTTTTCCGGGCTTTAGCGCTGCCAGCCTGATCATCGAAGACAATGTGGTCAAGGGCATTGTTACCGGTGATATGGGCCTGGATAAGCATGGCGAGCAAAAAAACAGTTTTGTCGCAGGGATGGAACTGCGCGCAAAATACACGCTATTTGCCGAAGGTTGCCGTGGTCATCTGGGTAAAGAGCTGATCAAACATTATCAACTCGACAAAGATTGTTCACCGCAACACTATGCGATTGGTTTTAAAGAGATTTGGGATATAGACCCCAATAAACATCAATCAGGTTTAGTCGTGCATACGGCAGGTTGGCCGCTGGAACAAGGTACCTCTGGCGGTGGTTATCTGTACCATGCGGACAACAACCAGGTTGTAGTGGGCCTCATCATTGACCTGAACTACAGCAATCCGCATTTGAGCCCGTTTGACGAGTTCCAGCGCTACAAACATCATCCGGTCATTGCGCAGTATCTTAAAGGCGGCAAGCGCGTTTGTTATGGAGCCCGCGCCATTGCCAAAGGCGGCTTAAACAGTTTGCCAAAGATGACATTTCCGGGCGGTCTGTTGTTAGGTTGTGACGCTGGTACGCTGAACTTCGCCAAAATTAAAGGCAATCATACGGCGATGAAATCAGGCATGCTGGCCGCCGAAACCGTGTTTGAAGCGCTGAGCCGCGGCGATAGTGGTGGTGAAGATCTGCAAAGCTTTAAAGGTCGTTTTGAACAAAGCTGGTTGTTTGATGAGCTGTACCGCTCGCGTAATTTTGGTCCGGCGATGCATAAATTCGGTTCCATTCTGGGCGGCGCCTTTAACATGGTTGACCAGAACTGGTTTGGCGGCAAACTGCCATTTACGCTCAAAGACAACAGCGTCGACCATGCCTGCCTCAAGCCAGCATCGGCCTGTGCCAAAATCGACTATCCAAAACCAGACCAACAACTGAGCTTTGATAAGTTATCGTCGGTGTTTTTATCGAACACCAATCACGAAGAAGAGCAGCCTTGCCATCTGCAGCTGATAGACAGCGCAATTCCAATCAAAGTGAATCTGGCCATCTACGACGAGCCCGCGCAGCGGTATTGCCCGGCGGGTGTCTATGAAATTGTCGGTCAGGAAGCCGGAGAGCCACGTCTGCAAATCAATGCGCAAAACTGCATTCACTGTAAGACCTGTGATATTAAAGATCCGTCACAGAATATCCGCTGGGTGACGCCGGAAGGCAGTGGCGGCCCAAACTACCCGAATATGTAGTCATCGACAGGCAGCGTAAGCTGCCTTTTTTATGCCCGGCATCAGCTTTGTGAGCGCAGTACCCATCTGCCTGTCGAAGTAAATTTGCTTTCAACGCGCCACCAGTTGAAATTCAGCATGATCTCAGTATGATCAGTTTTTTTCTCTTTCAGGACCCGTTTATGGCCTTCTCCGCTGCTTTTTTGTTTGCCGCTGCTGCAGTTTCTGCACCTCATGACAACCTCAATGCGACCCTGTGGTACCAGACTTCTGCGGAATTTCGTGCCAACAGTTTGCAAACATACAAGATGGCCAGTTTGACCTTAAAAGACGCCCTGACAGATAAAAACTGGACAGCCCTGCCCACGCAAACCACAGATTTCCAACAATTGCCACCCGCCATTATTGTTGATATTGATGAAACGATTCTGGATAACTCTCCGGCAGCTGCACAGGCTATCCTGGAACAGGATCAAGGTTTTAATCTTAAACGCTGGGATCGTTGGGTCGCTGCAGCCAAAGCGCAGGCAGTGCCGGGTGCCGTCGACTTCCTGAATTTGGCCGGACAAAATGGCGTGACCGTGCTGTACATCAGTAACCGGGAATGTGCTCCACGAGCAGCTGTCAAAGACAGTTGCCCGCAAAAAACCGATACGCTGAAAAACCTGCAGGCCAGCGGTGTCAAACAAGTGGACGCCAGTCAGATTTGGCTAAAATCCGAACAAAAAGACTGGACCTCAGAGAAAGAAAGCCGCCGTTTAAAAGCAGCGCAGCAATACCGGGTGATCATGCTACTGGGCGACGATTTTGGCGATTTCCTGCCACAGGTTAAACATAACATCACGCCAGCAAAACGCTTTGAACTGGTAGACCAGTATCAGCAGTACTGGGGCTCGCGCTGGTTCATGTTGACCAACCCGACTTATGGTTCCTGGGAGACGATTCTGCAGCAACCCAAACAACAATACCTGCAGGGTTTCTGATCAGTCAGCATCGGGCGCTTTGACAAAATTACCGATATGTGCAGATTGTTGCTGTTGCAGCGCTTGAAACGGGTATAAACTCGACATGATACGAGAACTATCTGTTTTATACCGGACCACGGCTGTCAGTAGCATAGGTCAGACACGTGTAGTCGCTGACGGTTCACCACAACCTTCAAGCGCGTATTGTCCCGGAGTGCATATCATGAATGACCCCATGGTGCTCGATTTAGACTGGATACAAGGCGATAAGCATCACGAGGTGCGTCTTACGCTGGACGATACGCCTATTTCTATCGGTCGCGACCCAATGAACCTGCTGGTTTTAAACGACAGCAGCGTGTCGCGCCAACATGCCGAGATATTTCTGACACCACAAGGTCCGGTTCTGCGCGATCGGGATTCACGGTTTGGCACCCAACTCGATCAGCACTTGCTGATCCCCGGACAAAATACACGGCTGCCTGCGCAATGTGAACTGATGTTTGGCCGTCAAAAAGTCACACTCCGCTATGAAGCCTGTCAGCACCACGAACAGGATTTTGCTGTCTGGGCCTTGCATGACCTGCAACATCGTATCGATGACATGCAACAACACAGTCTTGGCGCTTTGTTGCAACTGAGCCAGCAAGCCCAGCCGCTGTCAGAGCTGCAACAACATTTGAGCCTGCAGTTCCAGCAATTACAGCAGGCCGCACAGCAATGGTCGGCACAAAATAGCCTGTTGCAACGCCTGAATACGCTCGTCAACCAAACGCAGGGATATCAGGTATTGTTAGAACACGCAGTCCCGATGATTGCTGACGTGCTGGGGGCCCGCCGTGGTTTCGTGCTGATGGCAGACAAACGCGGTCAAACCTTGCATCGACATGCTTGTTGGAACTATCTCCCGCCTCATCGAGCTGAAGCCCCCTGTTTCACTGAATGGTTCGCCCGACACAGCTTCGAACGTCAGGAATTTAAGCTGCTGAACACAGCACAGTTAGCGACATTCGTGTCTCCGCAGGCAGATCCTGCAATAACCGGTGTATTAGCTATGCCCCTGCAAGCTAATGGTGAAACACTGGCGCTGCTTTATCTGGATACCATGCAGGTCGACGGGTTTAGTCACTTGCAGGAAACCTTTTGTAAAACGCTGCAGGCACAGCTTGGTTTGGCGCTCAAAAATGCGATTACCATCAGCCGCGCCTTGTGTGATGATTTGACCGGTTTGTGCAGCCGCAGCATGATCGAGGAACAAATCACGCTATCGATGGAACAGGCAAAAAGGTACGGTCAGCCATGCAGCCTGCTTTTCATCGATTTAGATAACTTCAAGCAGATTAACGACCAACATGGCCATTTTGCCGGAGATGAAGTGCTGCGTTGCGTGGCAGAGTTGTTAAAGACGCTGGCCCGTAAAGCAGATCGGGTTGGCCGCCTCGGTGGCGAAGAATTTGTTGTGCTGGTCAATAACACCACGCAGGACAGCGCGTTGGTTTATGCCGAGCGCATCCGTGCAGATATTGCCGCGCTCGAACCGCAGGTTACAGGCGTAAGATTAAAGATCACTGCCAGTATCGGTGTCGCCGGCTTCCACCACGCCCTGCACAATCTTGCTTACCGTTTTATTGATTGTGCAGATCAGGCGATGTATCAGGCAAAAAACAGTGGGAAAAACCGCGTTTGTGCGCACAAACCTGCCACGTTGCAACTGCTCGATACCGCCAGCGAAACGCTCAGATCCGGCTCGAGGGGTTAAAAACGCGTGATCTGTCAGCAGTGCGACATGCCTAACTCAGCCGCTTCCGGCCAATGTGATTTCTGTCAGTCTGAATTCCCGCCGCAGCTGGATACCTGGATGCCCGAAGAAAGCCCGGACCAGAGACAACCAGCGGCGCAGCAACCTGCGACCATCCTTGATACGCACTATCAGTTGCTGCGTCAGGCTGGTCAGGGCGGAATGGGTATTGTCTATCAGGCGTATGACGCGGCGCTGCAACGTCCGGTCGCACTCAAGGTGCTGCAGTTACAGCGGCAGGGACAGTTTCATCAACAACAACTGTTAGAAGAAGCACGGGTCGCCTCATCGCTACAACACCCAAATATTGTCACTGTTTACGATATATCCCGCACCGAACAACAAAGCTATATCGTCACAGAATGGCTGGAAGGTCAAACCTTGGACCAGTATCTGCAGCGCCCGCTCAGCCTGGCTGAAAAACTTGGTGTGCTGGAACAGATTGCGTCAGGCCTCGCCAGTGCCCATGATGCCGGCGTGATTCACCGGGATTTAAAACCAAGCAATGTGATGGTCTGCCTGCCGTCAAAGCAGGTGAAAATTCTGGATTTTGGCATGGCGAGTCGTCAGCGGCGCTTGCAACAGCAAGCCGAGACCCAAGGTGCGGGTTTACCTCCGATGTTATCCAGCCAGTTGAACACACAATGGTCTCAACACACGACTGCGCATCAAATCAGGGGCACTCTGCCCTACATGGCGCCAGAACTGCTGCAGAGCGACGAAGATGCAACGATCCAGAGTGATATTTTCGCTTTTGGCGTCCTGCTCTACGAGATCTGTTACGGCGTGCACCCATTTCTGCGGGAGAACGCTGACGAGACGATGCAGGCTATTTTGCAACAGGTTAAACGACAACCCGAACAGCTCCCTGTGTTACCACAGTCGTTAAAAAGACTGATCGCTCAATGCATGACCGCCAACCCAGCGCAAAGACCGATGGAACTGAGTTCTGTTGCTTTGTTGCTGAAAAAACTGCAGCAGGAGTTGTTGCAGCGTCAACGCTTAGGTGTCTGGTACCCCTTGGTGCGATGGCAGTTCTGGGCTGGCTTGGCACCGTTACTGCTGATCTTGAGCTTATGGCTCGGTCAGCAAAGCGTTGATAAGCAAAGTTTACTCAGTCAAGGCAAAACCATAGCGCTGGTGCCGCTGCAAAACATCGGAGCGGATCCCTCGGTACAGCAATTCCTGACCGGGATGTCGCTGAGTTTAAGTCAAGATCTGGCAAAAATCGGCCAGCACAATGGTAACGTTTGGGTGCTGCCACCCGCAGAACTCGCCCAGCTAAAAGAAGTTAATACCAGAGCTATTTATCAGCAATTTCAAACGGAATTGGTGATTAGTGGCAGCCTACAACATCTGGGCAACACGCGGCGACTCTCACTCAACCTGCAAAATGGCGCCGATGGGCGCATTCTGAAAACTGCTGAATTTGATCTGGCATTAAACAACTGGGATTTGGCACAGCAGCAAGTCAGAACTGAGCTTGTACGCCTGCTGAACTGGCAGGTGCCCGATGCCATTCCACTATCAAAAGGCAGCGCGACGAATGAGACGGCATATAAAGCCTATCTGACTGGCATTAGCTATCTCTATCGCCATGATTATAAAGACAATATCGAAAAATCATTGCAGCAACTGCAGCTAGCGGTTCAAGCAGATCCTCAATTTATCGAAGCGCGCTACGCCCTGGTCGATGCGATGTTACAGATGGCAAGAGTTCGCGATATCCACCACTGGTTACCGCAGGCCGAGCAATTAATTCAAGCGTTGGAGCAACAACTTCCTAAAACCAGCAGGTTACTGGTGCTACAAGCTGAAATTGCCAAATTGCGCAGTCACTATCCGCAGGCCATCGAACTCTACAGTCAGGCACTGCAGTTGGAACCAAACAATGCGCTGTTGAATCACGGACTAGGCCGCACCTTTGACCTAGCGGGTCAAACTACGGCCGCTGAACAACATTTTCTGCGGGCGGCAGAGCTCAGCCGAAACTGGTATTTTATCAATGAGCTCGCGGTTTTTTATTATAAGCATCAACAACTTGATAAGGCTGAACGCAGTTATCGGGAGCTCGCTGGATTAGCACCCAACAATGCGATGGTGCTGCAGACACTAGGAGCAATCCAATTCAGCCGCGCAGATTACCCCGCTGCGCTGGCGACTTTTAAGCAAGCGGTCGCCATCGATAACGACGCCGTCAATCATTCGAACATTGGAACTTTGCTGTTTTATCAGCAAAAGTACGCCGAGGCCAGCGAGCATTTTTCGCTCGCGGTAGAGTTAAAACCAGATAATTACCAATTATGGGGCAATTTAGCCGACAGCTATCGTTGGTCGCAGCAGCCAGACAAAGCGGTACAAAGTTATCAGCAAGCGATCCGATTGGTGACTCAGCTTTTGGAGAAAACGCCCAACCTTAAAAATGCTCGGCTCAGACTTGGTCTTTATCTGGCCAAAAGCGGCCAAAGCCGGCAAGCCCTGCAAGAACTCAAGGCCGCAGGTGCTTTAACCAAACCGCAGCAATTAATCAATGCAGCACAAATCTGTGAGATTAGTGGCGAACGCCAGCGAGCTATCGACTATCTGAAAAACGCACTGGAACTGGGCTACGACTTTGATGCACTGCAATCTGAACCCGAATTCAGCCAGCTGTTGCAGCAACAGCTGCTGGCACGCCCTGAAGTCAAAGCGCCCACCAGCCGCCAATAATGCAACAGAGAACATCACGATGACACGATGTTCTAGTCTTCAACGTCTCCATCATTGATGATAATTTCCGGGTCACGCTGATAAATAACATTTTCGCCACTGCTACTTTGCACTGTCACATAGACGGCGTAAGCGTTATACATCGCCACTTTCTCAGTTGCTGTGTCCTGGCTAACCGTTTTTTCAGCGCTATACAGATTGCCCTGTGTTGGGGTAGCCCCAAAGGAATAACGTAATGCATTGGCGACATCAAAGGGATTATTAAAATACAAGCCCCAATCTAACAATATCAGCCCGCTGTCGTTGGTCAGTTGAAACTGCACGATGTCACCTTTGTTCGCCGTAATCGTTTTCTGACCCGCGGCAAATACAATTTTACCAGCGTTGGTGAGCGTAAAACTTTGCGTAACCATTTTCATCTCTTCTGTGTTGATGCTCTTTCAAGTGATTTAACTAGCTTATGGAAGCGGCTGGCCCCGACTGGCCACGTATAGCGCATACCAATGTTCTCGGCTAAGT
>Ga0075154_10000290_pt1 | contig 44781 bp, 34 predicted proteins | sample JI71714BDNA_FD_70965 | JGI IMG/M metagenome (GOLD analysis project Ga0075154, IMG submission 70965) | Wastewater effluent complex algal communities from Wisconsin, to seasonally profile nutrient transformation and Carbon sequestration -... | ecosystem: Engineered > WWTP > Effluent > Algae... | reverse complement strand
ACTCAATGACTTGAACGATGCCCAGACAAGCGTTGCTACGAAATCGAAACAAAGGAATGGGAGTACCCGAAGTAAATGCCCCGTAATTTGTTTCTGAGGCGGACTTTCCAATCACATAATAGGATCTAGTTTCATCTAACCCTTGACCAACAAAAAACGATTGTTGCGCGGGTCCTAATTTAAGAGGGTCTTTTTCCCAAATACCATTGACATCCGTGATACTCTGAATAACAAAAGAAGCAGGCACTTTTAAAGTAACCTGCGCCGTCGCACCTAGCTCGTTGCTGAGTGGGTTGTTTGCATTGGGTGTATTGTAATTTGGTATTACCCAAACTGTATACTGATCAGTAGAGACACTGTACGTTACTCGGTAACGTACCGTATTGACTGAATTTTGCGCCTGTAGTACCCAAGCAAATAAGGCTAGGGCCCACGTTAGAAATAGACGTTTCGTCATATTTAGTTAAATTTTGAAGAGACAAATAATTTTAGTTTCATGGACTATAAAGCTCCTCCTTAAAAAAGTCTTACATCATCAAGGCAATTGCTCTGAAATTACAAAGAAAGGCACCTTCAGTACGTTCCCGGGATGATTCTTAATAATATTTTGATAAATATATTCAATATCGTTCTGCGTACCTTGTACAATAACCTCGCCATTTAGGTCAATATCCTCAGGAAAATACCCTCTAACCTTGAAAAAAGGTGTTGAAAAGACATTTAAGGGTGACGAAATGATCTTTTGATATACTGCATTGACATCATTCTCATTTCCTTGATAGATGATCTTACTGTCAACAAGTCCATTTCCTGCCCAAAGTGCAACCCCTTGGTCAACGACAACCTGGGATTGATCGAGGGCTTGGGCTGTCAATGTAAACGTAGGTGTAGTGGATTTTCTAAAATCAACTAGCTGACCGGTTAGTGTCATTGGGAGGGCTGTCTTGGACATAACTCCCAAGTGATTCCGATGTCGGACCGAAACGTAGTATGATTTTGAGGTGATTGCAGTGGAAAAATCAAGTGGTGAAGTTCCATCAATATCCACAATATCACCATCCCGCTGCAACAAACCTGCCCGGCTATCCACAATAACGGTAGGGTCTTGTGCATCACGAAGTTCAACAAAAACCCAATCTACGATAGCATTTGCCCCCGATGTAGTTAAAACACCGCTGCCAATAGTGCCCGTCGCGCTAACAGGTGACAAATAGGCATATGGGCTCGTCGACGGAATGAGATTAGCAACTCTCAACTTATCTTGCATCAAAGTGTCGGGTAACAATATCCCATACAAAGCCCCTTGTAAGTAGACCCGTGGGAATAAACGAACTTTAATCGCAGGCGTAACCGTGATAAATACCACCGCGGTGTCACACAAAATTGGGTCACATGTTTTATAGGTAAATGAATCTACTCCGGTAAAACCTTGCGCTGGTGTATAGGTATATGAACCGTCAGCTAGAAAAGTTACCGAACCTTGACTTGGGTTTGTTACTTGTTGGAAAACCAATACCCCCCCATCGAGATCATAATCGTTCGAGGCTGTTGTACCTGAGACTGGTGTGTTTTGCACGGTCGTGGCAAAGTCGTCCAAAGCTACAGGTGGCAAATTACCATTACGAGTAGGTTGAATGTACACATAAACCCAAGCTGTATCACATAAAATTGGCATTCCTGCATCACAAATTTGATACTGCAACGAATCAATTCCAACAAATCCTGGCGCTGGTGTATACAGAAGTTGTCCATTGGGAAGAACTGCCCCTACCCCATTTTGAGCCGATGTTAAGAGGGTTGGTGTAGACGTCAAATTTCCATCAGGATCAAAGTCATTGGCTAAAATAGCCACTGTCACGGGTATGTTTTGATACGTCTCCACGATATCATTCGACGCGACTGGAGGATTGTTCACACGACCTGGCAGAGGCTGGACATTTATATTAACACAAGCTGTGTCAGTACTTAAGCCATCCGATACAACATAACAAAATGTATCATTCCCTGTAAAGTTTGCGTCGGGTGTATACGTGTACGTGCCATCAAGATTGAGGACCACACTCCCTTGCGATGGACCCGAAAGCAATGTCGTTGTTAAAACATCCAGTGGATCTAGATCTGAATCATTTACCAAAACTTGACCAGAAACAGGTGTATTGACTAAAGTAAGTGCCACATCATTTCGGGCAATCGGTGGTGCTACCACGCGGACAGTCACCAGAGCTGTATCACAGTTGGATGGATTGAGCACCTCACATATCTGATATACCATACTGTAGTTACCAGTAGTTGTGTTGGGAGCAACCGTGATAATCCCATTCGCATTCATGGTTAAGGGCCCCGACGGTGTCGATGTCAAAATGACCTGAGCTGCATTAATTGGTTGATTATTCAACAAATCGTTACTGAATATGACCAGCTCGGATATCCCGCCCAAATTTCCCTGAATAGGCAAAGTGCTTACGTCAGGATTAGCAACGATTGGTGACGATCCAACGGCCACAGTTACTTTTGCTGTATCACAATTGGTTGGATTCAATACTTCGCAAATGCGGTAATCGAAGGTATAACTCCCGGAGGAAGTCCCGGGTAAAACAGAAACGCTTCCTGTACTTGGGTTAAATGCAAGACCGAGCGGCAATGAACCGACCAGCGCGGTGGTCACATTACTTGGCGAGGCAGCTAAGCCATTCAACAAATCATTGGAGCGAACGTTGGGGATGGCAATACCGCCTGTTGCACCATTGATGGGTGTCAAATTACCGTCATTTACCGCTAAAATCGGGGCTACACCAACTGAAATAGTGACTAACGCTTGATCACAGTTGGTTGGATTCAATACTTCGCAAATGCGGTAGGTAAACGAGTAGGTTCCTGCGGGTGTTCCAGGATTTACCGAAACAGCACCGGAGGTCGTATTCAAACTTAATTGTGGCGGAACCGTACCTACTGGAGAAATGATAACTTGATTCGCTTGAACCGGCAAATTATTGAGGGAATCATTCGTTAAGACTGTAGGAATAGCCAAGCCTCCGCTTGCGCCATTTTGGAGAGGACTCACATCGTTATTCGCCACAATAAGCGCATTGTTTACCGTAACGGTTACCGTAGCTGTATCACACAAACTCGGTGTTCCTTGGTCACAAATAACATATTGAAAAGTGGTTGTACCCGTAAAGGCTGGAGACGGTGTGAAGGTAATGTTGCCATTGGCTTGTACCTGAACCGTTCCATTAGCCGGATTGGTCAGAATGGTTGGATTATTCAAGGCCAAACCTTCAGGATCAGTATCATTCCCTCGCACATTAATTTCCACCGAAGTATTGGCTAATGTCTGTGCTTGATCGTTAAGAGCAGTAGGTGGGCAGTTGATAATCACAACCCGAACCGCGTTTCCGGGATCAGAATAACAATTCAAATTGGCATCAAAATAAGCTGGAAAATACAATCCAGAGGACACCGCCGAGGGATTTGACACAAGAGTTGCACTTGAAATCGGAAGTCCCGTATGCCATGTCAACGTAGTCCCGGAAGGTAAGTTTGCGCTCGTGAAAGCATTGGTTAGATTTGCAGTTAACGTTGGACAACTGTTGTTCACCACCGTAGGAACCGAAAAAATACCAGATCCTCCAACCAAATCCAATGAAGCTCCTGAATTAACAGGTACATCGGTCAAACCGATCAAGTCCATTCCCGAGGTTACATCTGAGTGGAATAAAACAATCCCATACATGGTGGTGCCTTGGCTCACCCCGAGGTTTTGCATCGATAGGAAAGTACCCTTTACCTCCTCGGCGGCAACATTGCCACTCGGACGTTGCAAAGCATCGCTTGTATTTCGTTGTAAAACCGTCGATTTGAAGTTTATCCCGGTATTCGACCAATTGCTTGTATTGGTAAAAGATTGCAGCGGACCTAATGAACTCACGTTACCAAAAACATCTAAACCTGTGATGACCGCATACTTGAACGTATCATTTCCTCCCCTTTCTAACAATAAAATCCCCTCCGTGGCTGGATTTTTGGCGGTAAATCCTTTGGAAAGAATAAGATCGACACGTTCTACGTTACTGGTACCTGTCGTTAAATTGGTATTGGTAAAGATATTTTCTGCACCCCGATTGACCACATAACTATTGATCGCACTTTCATAGGATGTCACCACTGAGGAAGACAAGAAAAGTGACGTATTACTCGCTACGACAGTTGCTGGGGCAGCTGCGGTTGGACTTTCAAAGAACAACGCAGACCGATTTAGATCAACCACAACTGGGTTGGGTCGGCGTTTGATCGATATTTGATCGAACGGTGCATTCGCTTTGGGTAAACGAACAAAGGTTTGTCCGCCCAATACAAATTCTTGAATGGTTCGGTTCAGACCAACCGTAGAGGCTGCTGATTCACCATAGCGAATGGTGTAATTATTGGCCGTTGGAAAAGTAGTGGTACCAAAACCAGCAATCGTATTATTCACCGTAGATGTTGCATTGGCCGTAGCCGCAGCATAGCTGGAAGGTGCCTGCTGGGCATTGACCTCCCCGAAAGCGAGAGCTCCCCCTAACCAAGCCATACCGAAAATTATTTGGGTAAACTTTTTCATGATTAATTTTGGTTAAGTTGGGGGAAATTGACGCTTTGAGCCGGACAACAGATGACAGTGACTGCCGTGACGATGGTAGAAGTTGGGCTGTAGCAGTTTCCAACGGAATCAAAAAAGGCAGCATAATATGTACCTGCGGCAACAGCCGCTGGATTTGCGACACGATTCGCATTCGACGGAACCGGACCTGTATGCCAAGTCACAATAGCGCCAGATGGGACATTACACGGAACCCGGGTGGTCAAATTCACTAATTCAGCTGGACAAGTATTTAGCGCGGTAATGGGTACGCTACCTCGTGGCGTTACAATAGCAAATCCAGCATTGTTATTGGGATTGCTGTCCGTTTCACTTCCTGAAATCTCCGTGACATTCGTCCAATACCCCGAACAATTCACAAAGGCGCGGATCGTCATAGTGGTTGAAGCATTAGCGGCAAGTGAAGGGATATTCCAGTTCGGACTAGTCCAAGTTCCGGTGGCCGGTACGGCGTCGATCAACGTCAAACCCTCGGGCATGGCATCCAAAACTTGAACATTGGTACCCGGCACAGGCCCAATATTTTGGGCCGTAAGTGTAAACTGAATGACTTCACCTACTGCAGGGGTTACTTTATTGACAACTTTTGCCACGGTCAAGTCGGGACACCCCCGAATACCAATTGTGTTGGCCTCTTTTTCGATTCCCCAGCCCCAAGTGTTAATGACACGGACGTTACCAAAGTCATCACATTGGATCGTGTTGACATCATTATTATTTGAAGTTGACGCATTGAACACAGCTGGAGCTGGGATCGTTTGGGATAAATTACCATCCCCATTCCAGGCGTGTGCTGGTGTGATCGTACCAACCAATGAATTATTCAAACCCGCTCCGGTTAAGTTGTTGGCATTATCTCCTGAACCACCACAAGCAATTCCTACATTAATTAGTTGGCTATCATCCCAATATACTCGGCGATTCGCTTGCTGAACGGGAGCAATAGTCTCTAAAAAGAGTCCTCCTTTATTGTGTTCGGCATCGTAAATGGGAAGGTTGAAACGTCCTTGAAGAAACGTCAATTTCAAATTTAAATTTGTATTAGCGACCACGTCAACGCCTTGACCATTTTTTCCGTTCCAAGGCAATTGATTTGGACCAGCCTCAAAATCAAAACCCTCCAATAAAACATCAGTCGAATTGGGTTGAAATCCTGGTACTCCATTCAAATCGAGCAGGAGGCGTACATCGCCGCGAGCGGGGAGATTGAAGTTGACCAAGAACGGGGCGTCACATCCCTCAAAAAGGGGTACGCCGAACGTAGGAGATTCTGGGATGGGAGAGACCGGGTACAGCGTATTGTCTGGCGTGTCGAGGAAAATTCGGTATCCTCCAGGCAACGAGGGAGAGGTAGCCGAGTTTCGTGAACGTCGATCAACCACGCGATCACCTGTATTTTGTGCACCATAGTCATTTATCGCGACGTCGTACGCAATTGGCTGAAATCCTGCCGCAAAAGAAATCTTCAACAGAACCCGATCAGACGTGTAGGCAATAAAAGAAGGTGAGGCAGAAGCTAAAACGAAATTTCTAAAGGTCACGGGTGCAACGGCAATCATACCCCATTTTGAACAAAACACCCGTCCGTCTTGAACCGTATGAGGGGCTATTCGTCGTGCCACTGTAAAATCAAACAATGCAGATAAAGCTCTTCCTCCTGCTACAGGTGTCGCATCTGCTGTACTTGTTCCGAGCCAATATTCAATCCAATGCTCCCCGTTAACTGTTGGTGTAAAGGACAAAGGAGCATAGCCTTGTGCATTACTTCCATTGATATTGGGGCCTTGAACGGCTTCAGTATATGTATTAATTTTACCATTTCCGGTTATTGGCGCTAAAGCAGGACCAAAAACAACATTACCCGCTGGATCCAAAATACGGTACCACACCCGATCCCACGCCTGAGCGGGATTGCTATCATTAGCCGTTCCATTGAGTCCTTGTTGTGCTCGCCAATCAAATCCGAAGTAAAATCCTTCCGTATTGAAATCCTTGATATTAAAATATACCCGATTGTCAATTGGTGCATTGAAAAAAGATCCCGAGTTAATGTCTGGAGCCGAAAACAAAGCAGAAATCTGATCAGCTGTAGGAGAAACTTGTTTGGTCCCAACGGCAAAAGCACTTTGCCCATAGGTGACCAAGATCAGCATAATGCCGACCCACTTGGTACCCCAAGTACTACATGTGGTGATTATATTGTTTTTCACGAGTTGAGCTAGTTAGGAGATTAGAAGAAAGCTGGACTTACATCACCCGCCTTACAGATATTGGGGGTAGAACTTGCTGTGTTATTACCTAAATTATTATCCGGCTGGATTGCGGTAACCGTGGCGGAATACTGATAGGAATTGGTAGTATTCAAAACGCCTTGAATCGTCATGGTCACGGACTGTCCGTTGTTCATTGCGCCTATCGACCAAATACCCGTAGTTTTTGAATAGGTCCCCACAGAGGTTGAAGCACTGACAAATGTTATGCCGGCAGGCAAAGCTGCATTGACAACCGTACCAAAAGCTTGATTGGGGCCGTCATTTGTTACGGTGAGTGTAAAAGTTACTGGCTTCCCGATGGTAGTCTGTGTGGATGATCCCGTCATCGCCAACCGGAGGTCGGTATTGGGTGATACCCAACTGATTACGATGCGTCCAGTCGCGCCTCGGCCTGCGACTGTCTGGGTAAGTATTCCCTCTGATCCTTTTCCTCCGCCGCCGCCGCCTGGCGCAATTCCATTCGAGCCGTTTCCGAGGTTATCACCACCTCGCCCACCGTTTCCTGTTCCGTTGCCACCATTTCCACCTGTATTTCCATTTCCATTGGAACCGTTGCTTCCGTTGGCTGTGGTTGAGGCTGACCCACCACCACCTCCACCTGAACCTGAGGTAATGCCTAGCAAACTTTGGTCGCGGTTTCCTCCTGCTCCTCCGGCAAATCGAGTTGATCCGATACTATTCGCCACAGTTCCACCAGGACCACCGGAATTTGTCCCACCTGTTCCCCCAGCAGCCACAATTTGATTACTTCCAAAAACGGAAGCTTGACCGGATTGACCAGGATTTGAGGTGGCGACACCACCCGTACCAACAACTAAGGGAATGACTTGTCCAGGTGTTACGGTAATGACGCCTGAGGCATATGCGCCACCGCCACCGCCACCTGTACTTTGGGTGCCATCGCCTCGCCCGCCACCGCCGCCGCCCCACGCTTGCACTGTTAACTCAGTAACCTGCGGAGGGACCGTGAAATTAAACGACCCAGGCGTAGTAAAGCTTTGTGTAACGGTTTGTGCGCTAACCCCATAGGTCAACAGTAAAAAACCATATAAGATGAATTTGGAAGCATGCGGTTTCAAGCAAAAACCCGTTATTAGGGAGGTACACTTCTCCAAACCTAGGTAACTACCTATGCGTGACGTGTGACTTTTTGTTTGAAACGCAGAAAGTACAGATACCTTCATACGTGTTTTTTTTTAGGACGCCAAATGGAGGGCAAATGACGTAAGTTATTTTATTAGCCTAATTCCTTCCAATTGTATATGAAAATGAATTATTGCTGCATAAAAGTACGTAATCATATATCAACTTGACAATACACCTCATCAACACTAAACCAATTGCACCTAAATTCCCATAAACGACATTATTTTTATCGGTTTATTTTTCAACTTCGTGATACGTTTCGTAGTTTTCACAAAAATTAAATTGACTTGTCCATCTTTGTGATCTTAAACGAATTAAATTTTTGGCTCAGACCCCTAAAAAGTGCTTTTGGGTAAATCGGACCTTTTATTTTCATTTTAATAGTGACGCGAAGGCGTAAATAATGTCCCAATAATAGACTAGGCCAATATACACCTAACTCAAAAAGAAATTTGGTGAAAGCATTACCTTGTATTGTAATTGATGATGAAATTCTCGCGATTGAGATTATACGTCGCTTCATCGACGATGTACCTGAACTGGATTTTCTTGGAGGATTTACCAATCCAGAAATCGGCTTGAGTTTTCTGAAAGACCATCCTGAAATTCAAGTGGTCTTTCTCGACATTCACATGCCTTTTGTATCAGGCCTTGATCTCGTATCTCATTTCCCACCGCACATACTGGTGGTATTTACTACTTCTTCCTCAGAACATGCCATTCAAGCGCATGATCTGGATGTGGTTGATTACCTACTAAAACCGTTTAATCGGCAACGTTTTCAGTTGTCACTCAATAAAGTAATACGGCGTGCGGATGAAAATACGAAAGTCACAAAACCTACGGGTATAACGCTAGAGGTCAAATCAAATCATAGAACGCGAAAATTCCCAAGTCAACACATCATTTTCTTAGAAAGCTTCGGCGAATATGTTCATTTTCATTTGGGGGATGAAGTTGTACCCACCCTCGGTGCGTTAAAAGACTTTGAAGAAGCCCTTGTGCCATTCGACTTTATTCGCATTCACAAATCTTTCATTATTGCGATTCATCATATCCGATCCTACACCTCTAAAACGATTCTCCTATCCAATGGTGAGGAATTACCTATTGGCCGGACATTCAAACCTAAGGTAATGGAGCGATTGGATAGATTGTAACAATGGGTTGATCTCTTTCTAATTTTGTATTAACTTTCTGCCATTCAACCAAAAAGGCATGAACCGACGTACATTCTTGGCCAGCAGCTTAGCCCTTGGGGGAGGTGGGTATTGGGCGCATCGCGTCGCCAATCAACATCGATTAGGGCCCTATTTACCTCAGGTCAATGCGCAGGGAATTTGGTCCAATTGGTCCGGACATCAAACCTGCAGACCCGCGGTGTGGTTCGAGCCTAAACAAGAAGATGAACTACAGACCTGGCTAACTACGCAAAAGTCCCCTGTACGCGTTGTTGGTGGGGGACATTCATTTAGTCCACTGGTTCCTACAGAAGATGCGTTGATATCTCTACGCCAGTTGTCAGGGATCGTGGAACTAAATCCACAAGAGCTTTGGGTAAATGCTTGGGCGGGCACGTCCTTATCGGATCTTACAGCTCAGTTACACACCTTAGGCTATGCCCTAGAAAATCAGGGAGATATCAACCATCAATCCCTCGCCGGAGCAATATCCACCTCCACGCACGGCACAGGACTTTCGTTGACTTCCCTGGGTGCAATGGTGCAAAACTTTCGGCTCATTACAGCTTCAGGTGAAATCCTTTCGGGTTCAGAATGGGCTTTACCCGGCGCGGTTAGCTTAGGGTTATTGGGTATTTTCACACAAATTCAATTGAAAATAATACCGACCTACCGACTTGAGGAAAAAATAACCCCGACCCCAACACGTCTAGCTTTAGAGGCTTTTCCTAATTTGATTCAAGAACACAGGCACGCCGAGTTATTTGTCTTTTTTCATGGGGATACCAGTTTAGTCAAAACCCTAAACCCAACGACCAAGCCTTCAAGCCCCCCTCAAACACCTTTTTTATCAGATGACTTTTTGCTAAGCCTCGGGCTGTCACTTTCCGGCCAACAAGGTCAGCGAAGTAAGACGATACTGGAGATTATGGGAGATATTCTTTCGGAAAGTAGTCGCATTGGCCATGCATTTGAAATTTTCCCTAGCCCGAGGGAGGTCAGGTTTAATGAAATGGAATACCAAATTCCACTAAAGCAAGGAATGGAGGCCCTATTGAAAATTTGGCAGCTCGGACGGAAGGAAGAATGGCCACTATTTTTCCCGATGGAGATTCGCGTTGTGGCTGAGGACTTTCACTGGCTTTCTCCATTTTATGGACAAGCGAGCCTTTCGATTTCGATCCACCAAGCTGCAAACTTGCCTTTTTCCCCTTATTTTGAAAAAGTTCATGGGATTTTAGCGACATATGGCGGGCGCCCGCATTGGGGTAAATTGTCGTTTTACCCGTTGGCTGAACTAGGTTCTCTATACCCCAAATGGCCTGAATTTGTGCGATTGAAAACCCAGTTGGACCCTCAACATCGTTTCACATCACCCGCATTAAAACCCCTATTTACATGAACCGACGAGCTTGGCTTAGTTTATTTCTCGCGTCTGCTGGTGGAGCTTACGGTATTTGGCGAAAAAATAGATGGGGACACCCCCACTCCTCTTTATTTTTGACTTATCAAAAAGTACTTCAGGCACATAGCCAATCAACTCCCTGTTTGGTGATTGACTTGGACAAATTGGACAGCAACCTCGCGCAAGCTAAGCGCTTCTTAAAGCCGGGAACGAAGTTTCGTGTCGTGGTAAAATCACTCCCCTTTACAGGTTTGTACACGTATGTAGCACAAAAAATGAATACCTCACGTATGATGGTATTTCACGCGCCTGATGTAGAAAAATTAACGCGTCACACCCCGTATTCTTTACTTTTGGGCAAACCCATGCCTGTAGATTTTGTCAAACAATTTTATCAAAACAATCCCCCATCAGCAAAAATTGATTGGCTGATTGATACACCCCAACGGCTCAAAGAATACGCTACAGTATCAGAGGCACAAAATATTCGTTTATCGGTCAACTTAGAAATCGATGTGGGCTTGCATCGCGGCGGTTTTACTGCGGGATCGGAATGGCATGAAGCCCTTGCCTTTCTTCAAAAATCCACTATGCGGTGTAGTGGGTTGATGGGCTATGATGCCCATATTCCCAAACTCCCAGGCTCGCAAGAAACTCATTTCCTTGCGATGGCTCAAACGTATGAGGGGATGAAAAAAGATCTCTTTGCCTATTTCCCAGAGCAAAAAGAGTGGGTATTCAATGGTGGCGGAAGCCCAACCTTAACGTTACACAACCAACCGAACTCACCCATTAACGACCTGAGTGCGGGTTCATTTGCCGTAAAGCCTACCGACTTCGAACTAGACACGTTAACTAATTTCACACCATGTGCCTTTATCGCGGCACCCATTCTAAAAAAAATTGACGGAAGCAACTTACCCGGTATCGAGTCTATTTCATCTTTTTGGCCGACAATTGATCCCGCTAGATCGGAAACCTTTTTTCTATATGGAGGGGCTTGGGATGCAGACCTACTATCGCCGAAGGGCGTCCGTGAAAATCCGATCTACGGAAAAAGTACCAACCAAATGATGTTTACTGCCTCCAAGAACATTGGAATAACCACGGGAGATTTCCTTTTCTTTCGGCCTTGGCAAAGCGAACGAACCTTCACTCTATTTGAAGAAATCATTGGCGTAAGAAACGGCAAGGTTGAGGTAATTTGGACCTAAAAAAAACCCCAGCCTGAGCTAGGGTGAATGGCTATTTTGTTGAGAAAATGCAAGAAACTGTACTGAGTACAACCACTTAGTCGGACTGATTGGTAGAATCTGACATTTCGATACCCTTATTTTTTACTTACCTGTTCGAGAATAGGACGAAGTTTATCAACAGTCAGGGGTTTCACGAGGTAGTTTTCTGATAACGTATGTTGATCTGCTCGATCACGGTCGGCCCGATCGGTTGAACTGGTAATGATGTAGAGCGGCACTTCAGGAATCAAATTAACCTCTTTGGCCTCCTCCAAAAATTGCCATCCATCCCAAATGGGCATATTGAGATCCAGTAAAATTAAATCTGGCAATTTTTCTGAGGCTTCTTTTTGGGCCACCAAATAATCGTAGATTTCTTTCCCATTCCCAAATATCAACACCCTCTCGACCATACCCGTCATACCAATTACCTTTTGAGCAATAAAAGCATGGACGGGATCGTCCTCTACAAGACAAACAAGACTAATTTGTTCCATTGGGTAAAAAAACTTTAAATGTACTCCCTTGGTTTACAACGCTGGTCACTTCGACCTTGCCCCCCAAAGATTCAATTTGATTTTTTGTAATAAATAGGCCCACCCCTTTTGATTCCTGATGGGCATGGAATGTTTTGTACATACCAAACAACTTACTTCCATGCCTTTCGAGATCAATCCCTAAACCGTTATCTTCAAAAATGATGACACTGAATTTTCCTTTTACCTCACCTGAAATACGGACAAAGCTGTTCGGATGTACACCTTTGTACTTGATCGCATTCGAGATAAAGTTAAATACAATACTATCTAAATAAGCAGGTAAGGCTTGAACAATCAGGTCTTTCGGCATTTCATTCCAAATATCTACTTGAGAGCTATGTGCAAAGGGCAATAGACTGTCCTTGCACCGCTCCACAGCGTCGAATACCCGCATGGGTGAGAGATTCGCCTTGTCGATAAATTGAGCATCCACCACCTCGGATAAATGTGTAATCGTACCCATCAAATTTTGGGAAGCACGCAACATGTGATCATAGGTATCACTCACTGCAATTTGCGCAAAATCTTGAACGAGTAAATCCAACAACATCGCAATCCCAGAGGCATGTGAGCGTAAATTGTGAGAAACAATGTGAGCGAAGTTTTTTAAACGAGCATTCTGATCTTGGGTAATTTGCAGCAATTGGGTAATCTCCCTCTCTGCTCCTTTAATATAGGAAATGTCTGTGGCAATCCCCAAGAAACCTCGACAGGTCTCATTTTCCATGATTCCTGAAATATCCAATTGCACGGGAAAGGTTGTCCCATCTTTTCGTATGAACATACGTTGACTCCGTTCTGGATTTCCATTCGCGATATCCGCCATAAAATCCTGAAACGTTTCGGGCCATTTACCCGTTTTTGCAAAACAAGCCAGCGCCCTATTTTCAATTTCTTCTTGGGTATGAAACAGTGCGGGGGTTAAAACACCGAGTACTTCATTTGCCGAATAACCCAAGAGATTTTCAGCTCCCCGATTAAATATTTGAATTTTGCCGTCAAGGTCGGTTTCTACAATCCCCACCTCCGTACTCGCATCCAGGACATCCTGAAGTTTCTTTAACGATTCAGATAATTGGTGTTGCGTTTGGCGCCATTCGGATATGTCAATGAACTGTGCAATGAGAAAAATTAATTGACCATAACTGTCACGTACAGCGGAGAGTGCGAGAATGACATGCAGGTATCCTTTGGTTTTGTGGCGATACCGTTTGGTCCCTTGGTAAAAATCTCTTTTTTGTTCGGTAAACTCATGAAACACACGATAGGATTCCTCCACATCATCTGCATGGGTTAATATGGGTAGCGATAACACTTGCAATTCTTCGGTAGAATAGCCTAACAGGAGTTCTAACGTTCGGTTCATACGCGTCCAATTGCCTTGGGCATCGAGTAGGGCCATGCCCGTTCCTGAGTTTTCAAATATTCCACGAAACATTTGCTCGGAGATCCGTACCTGTTCCTCTACCTTTTTTTTGTGTGTTATCTCTTGATGCGTCCCGATCATCCATTCTGGATTTCCTTGCGCATCCCATTGAAATACCTTTCCTCGATCATATACCCAGATCCAGTGGCCTTTCTTGTGTTGAATTCGCAGCTCAACCTCATAATAATCCAATTCCCGCCGAAAGCACTTCTGAATTTGGTCATTGGATTTCACTAAATCTTCAGGATGCACCAAAGCCGCCCAAGTTCCGACATTCGTTTCACCTAATTCGGCCAACGAATACCCGATCATCTGGGCCCACCGTTCATTATAGGACCGCTCCCCTGTTTTGATATTCCACTCCCATGTCCCGAGATTTGTCCCAATAATGGCATTTTCAAAGATTTCTTTTGTTTTGTGCAGATCAAAAAACTGTTGCTCCTGCTCCGTAATATCTTGAAATGTACCGTACAAACGGATGCACCGTCCGTCAACAATCTCCGGAATGCCAGTCTGTTGCACCCATTTGCGGTTTCCTAAAGCCGTGAGTATAGCAAACTTCCCTTCGTATTTTTCCCCAAAGTTAATCGCACGATCCAATACAGTTAGGATCCGACCCCGGTTATCCCCCGGTTCATAAAAGAAAATAGCCTCTTCTAGGTTGGGGATGTACTCCGGCGAGACCTCATGAATGCGTCGGGTAACCGAGCTCCAAGACACTTCTTTTTTCCCTAGATCTAACTCCCAAAAACCAATCTTGGCTTGTTCGTTACAGGCCTCCAAGATAGTCTCTCTTTCTTTCAGCTCTGTCACATCGATATGCGCCCCCAACATGCGGAATGGAACTCCTGCTTCGTCCCGCAGAATCATCCCACGGCATTTGATCCAAATGGTTCGACCTTGGCGGTGGCGAAAGCGAAGGATTTCATCGAACTGAGAATCGGGTTGAAGTAGATGTTTAGCAAGGGAAGTTTCTAAACGATCACGATCTTCCTCAAATAAAATTGATAACCAAGCGGATGGAGTATTGCCCTGAAAATCCTGATTATCGTAGCCCAAGACACGCCAAAATTTGGCATTCATCCATTCATTTTTCGGATTTACCAAGTCACAATACCATAGTCCATCCAAAGCCGCTTCTTGAATAAAATCAAAAACGGATGGATCATAAGCAACGCGCCGGTACAATTCATCTTTCAAGTAATCCATACCCGTTGATTTTTGGGAAGATACGTTTGGTACAATCAAATTGAATTTAAAAGGCTAAATTATAAATATTTATTTATTCTTTACCTATATATTTTGTGAATATCCCACAAAAAAGTCCCAAAGCAAGGTGATACTTGCTTTGGGACTTTTGTATATCACGTAAAAATTAGTGTGAAACAATAAATCGTTTGACCTTATGCCCTTGTTTCGTTTGCAATTTCATCAAATAGGTTCCCGTCGGCAAATGGCTTACGTTCCACTGATAATCTAAACTGGTGCCCTGTGGAGTAACCTCCCGTTTTCCTTGTCGACGTCCTTGTGCGTCTAAAATCTCCAGCGTTACATTACCCACTTCGCCCGAAATAGGCGCTTGAATCCGAATAAATTCGTGCGCAGGATTAGGAGAAAGGACCAGATTCGATACCGGATTTGGCTCCACAGCGGTAGGACGCGGAGCTACAGCCTGTACCCGAAGGTTATCGATAGTCCACCCCCATCCTTTCACAAATTGATCAGAAAACAATCGAAACCGAATCAAGACTTCTTGGCCTCCTGAGAAAGTGGATCCCGTTAAATTAATACTCCGAGGTTTATACAAGGCAGGGGTAGGACGACCCTCAGAAAATGGGGCATCTCCACTCCCAAACTTATTAAACTCCGTCAACCATGTACGATCAGCCCGGCTATCATAGCCATCTGCAAAGGGTATCCAAGTTGCCCCTCCATTAGGTGATCCTTCTACAACCACATAATCCCAGAATTCATCCGAACCGAAAGCGGCTCCAGTTTCTCCGGGTTCCACGAGGACAATCTCATCAAACGTAAGCACCGCCGAGTCGGCCTCAGACCGGAGGTTGATGGGGACACGAAGTAAAGCAATTTGGTTGGCCGAAAATGGCGTAGAAACTCCCCCGGTGGGTGATAGCGCCCCAAGGCCATTGGAGTACCCTTCATTGGTATACAATGACCCGTTGGACAACCCCGTAGCCGTACCAATCGAAAAACCGAGCATAGCAAAGTCGTCCTTAGCGCTGGCATCGTTGAAATTGGTCACATACGAACGTTGCGTAGGACCTTTCAAGTCAGTAGCCAAAAATTCATAAAATGTGGGTGTCGGAACAGCATTAAGATTAGGACTCGTGTAGGTAGTTGGTACGGTTGACGTATTTCCAGCTTTATCCCGTGCTGTAATTTGAAAACGAACGCGATCTCCAGCGGCTAGATTAGCAAAAACATTGGGCGCAATATATTGAAAGCGATCTTGGCTACCGAGGGAGAACCGAATATCATCCGTTGCGCGATCAAATTTTTTCATGGTCACGGGCGCTTGCGGCGTTCCGTTGATTTGGTAATTCAGCGTAACCGACGCCACACCATCTTCAAAGTTATCAATCACCACGGCTGTAGCATCCAACGTTGAGCCTGCTGGCACCAAATCAGGGGCACTGGTAGTAATTTCAGGCGCGGCTGCATCCGCACTACCTACCTCAAATTGCCAAATAAAATTAGGTGCATTGGGTGGGCTCGTGACTGTTTTTTTGAAATTATCTTCTACCGAAAAATAATAGGTTACTACAGCTCGGTTGTTTGGAATGGGAATACGCGCGGTGTAGGAATTTCCCGCTACAAATGTTAGAGGAAGCTCTGTGAAGTTTCCATTGTTTGTAAACGTATAAAAAAGTTTGGCCGTACCCGGGACGATCGTGGTATCTGAATAAATTTCAGCTTGTACATCTACAAACGGCTGGGCAGGAAAATCCCCTAGATTCTCGTGGACTATAGAACTGCTGGCCCAGCCCATGTCCTTGAACATTTGTCCGACAATCGGGCCTGGATTAAGATTTACTTCCCGAATGGCGGCTGTAGACGTCATCAGGGAGTTAATACTTCCCGAGCCAAACGTAGCATCATCCAAGTGCGAAATACTGGATCCACTCGAATAAACCGATGGGGCAAAGAGTTTAACGGGTGCCCCATTATTTGCCCCAACAGCCAGAGGGCCATTGAAGAAAATATTCCCGCTAGTCAATTGTGTTCTCAAGGCAGGAGAAGGATTTCGGAAGCGGCTGGTATCCGTTAAAGCTTGTTTTTCCCCATTTTCTATAAATCCATCAAAGATAAAAGGTAGCCCCGTACCGTAGCCATACTCGCCTTGCGTTCCAGAAACCTCCATGGACGCGACAAATCCAAGACCGTGGCATAATTCATGTAGCACAACAGAGGTTAAGTCAAACTGCCCGGGCCCTGGAAGGCCATTGGGGCCAAAAAACCAGTTCACATCGCTTGAAAAACGACAAACCACATCAAACTCATTGGGAGAATTGAGCTCCCTACCCGCTAGTTTCTCGGCGAGAGCAACGGGGTACCACGTAAATGCCTTAGGCGTTCCTGGGAAGTTTCGGTTAAAATCACCGGCGGTAGCCGAACCCAGGACATTGCGCCCTAGAGGTTGCCAAGATGCCAAAACTCGGATGGGTACAGTGGACTTTAGGAGTTCGGCCCAAATGTCCACAGCTTTTTGAAAAGCTGCCCGTGCATTATTGGGGAAATCTACATACTCGACAATGAAGTTTGCCCGATTGGTTTGGCTTATTCGGGCGTTTGCTCCCCCAGCTAAGGCAACCTCCACATCAAAAGGCATGGGCACAAACGTATTTACGTCGGTATAATCGGCCGGACACACGATGGGTTGTCCTTTTTTGGTTTCCATCTTGGTAGAAAACGGTACTTGGGCTTGTACCGACATCCAAGAGAGTGTGACTAGGGTCAATAGAATTTTTTTCATGCGTTTCGACGTTGTGTTTTCCATGCTGTTGGATATAGTCTGATAAAATTAAACCATTTTTTCAGGTTTGCGGTTGTGAATTTGAGAATCTTATTTCACTTTTAGGAAAAGATTCGATTCAAATAGCCAGTTTTGTTTACCAATACGATAAAATCTTCCATTTTGTATGTCGACCCCTGAAGAAATATTGCAAAAATATTGGGGTTATCCTCATTTTCGTCCCCTCCAACGCGACATCATCCAAGCGTCTTTGAATGGGCGGGATGTACTTGCATTACTCCCAACGGGTGGTGGCAAATCCGTCTGCTTTCAAGTCCCGGCGTTGGCATTAGGTGGCGTCTGTTTGGTCGTGACGCCCTTGATCGCCTTGATGAAAGACCAAGTCGAGCAGCTAAAAAGTCGGCATATTCGGGCTGCCGCAATTTATGCTGGACTATCACCCACCGAAATTGACCACACCCTGGACCGTTGTATATACGGAGATCTTCAATTTTTGTATGTTTCCCCTGAGCGACTTTTAACGGAGATGCTTCAGGTCCGAGCGAAACAAATGAAAATTAATCTCTTAGCGATTGATGAAGCGCATTGTGTTTCTCAATGGGGGCATGATTTCCGTCCACCCTATTTACGAATCCACGAGTTTAGGGAAAATGTTTGCCCCAAAACTCCCATTATTGCGGTTACCGCCACGGCCACTGAAATTGTACGAAAGGACATTATCCAACACGTTGGTTTACGTAACCCAGCGGTATTTGTTCAAAGCTTTGCCCGAGAAAACTTAGTTTATGGTGCCTCAGAGGCTGCGAATAAGGAACGCAAATTGGTCGAGATCATTCAAAAAGTACCTGGAAGTGGCATTGTGTATGCGCGCACACGCAAAAGAACGGTCGAGATCGCCCAGTTCTTACAACGACAAGGGCATTCAGCCGAATTTTACCATGCAGGACTTCCCACCGCCGAGCGATTTGCTCGTCAGCAACGCTGGATCAGCAATCAAACCCGGTTTATGGTAGCAACCAACGCCTTTGGGATGGGTATTGATAAACCAGATGTTCGGATTGTGATCCACATGGACTTTCCGGATTCATTGGAAAATTATTACCAAGAATCGGGTCGAGCAGGTCGAGATAATCAACGAGCCTATGGGGTATGTCTTTACCAACCCCAAGACATCGAAGCCGCACGACGACAAATTGACCAGAAGTATCCAGATATACAAACACTCCGGCATGTGTATCAATGCCTATCCAACTACTTTAAATTGGCATTGGGCAGTGAACCCTTTGCCCCGTTTGATTTCGATTTGGGTGAATTCTGTTCCATTTATGGTTTGACGGCACAATCCACTCATTTTGCCTTGAAATTATTGGAGGAATATGGGTATATCACCTTGAGTGATGCATACTACAGCCCATCGAAGTTAAGTTTCCTCATGTCACCTACTGACTTATACAACCTTCAGCTTAGGTCTGATACCATGGAAAAGTTCACCAAATGCCTTCTCCGCTTGTATGGAGGCGAGTTGATGGGCAATTATGTGCGGATTTCGGAGAATGCGATTGCTCAAGCGTATTACATTTCGTCGGAGGAGGTGGTCAAATGGCTGGAAAGACTACATGAAGCGGGATTGGTGGATTATCAAAAACAAAAATTCAAGCCCCAACTCACCTATTTAACCCCTCGACAAGATGCTAACCTGATGGCATTGGACCCGCAGTGGCTAGCTTTGCGAAGGGAAAAAGAAATCAAAACGCTAGAATCTGTCATAACCTATTTGACAGGCCAGCAGCCGTGCCGAATGCAATTCATTCAACATTATTTTGATGAGCCCTTGGCAAAACCGTGTGGCCAATGCGATCAATGCCGGCAAGCAAGTCAAACGGAAGATCGATCGGCTCGGTACAGAGAACGTCTTTTGGCTATGGTCCCTTGTACGGTTGATGAGCTGGTCCAATCCACCTTTTTCCCGGACAAAGGTCTTCTTCGGCAAATTTTAGACGAATTAATGGCGGAAGACTGTTTGTATTTTAGTAGCTTGGGGTTCCTGCAAGTCAAACGAAAAAGGTAATTGCCATCAAAATTGGCTCATCCTCCCAAATTATACTAAATTTGTTCAATAATCCGTTTCCCGTTTATAACGAGACCACCGCGCATGCGACAACAAGAAAAAGAGGCTCTGCAAGTTCGGATCCAACAAATTGAATCCGAGTTAACATCCCAATTACTCGACTGGAAAAAATTAGGACGTCAAGCGCTCTGGATAGGCGGCTCCTTAGGTGCTTTGTATTGGATTATTCAATCCATTCAAGCCGAGGATGATTATCCCGCCTCTGAAATGCCATCTCCGACATCCACCGATGAAGAGCCTTCGGTATTTTGGTCGGTGGCTCAAGGCGTAGCAACATCCGTCCTCTTGGCTGTAGCAAAACAGGCCCTCATGCAATTGATTCAGAAACTCCCTGCAGCTGATGAAACTGAATAAGCTCTTATCCAAATTTCAAGCGTTGCGAACGGAGAAACGGAAGGGGTTGATCGTCCTTTTGGATCCTGATGCCACGGATCGATCTCAATTCCCAAAACTGCTTAAAGCTTGTGAAACGTACCCTATTTTTGCTTTTTTTATCGGTGGAAGTCATTTAATATCCGACGACACGCCGTGGTTATTGGATCAAATCAAGCCCACAGGAATCCCCACGCTTTTTTTCCCACATACCAGTTTCCATTTGGGACATCAAGCGGATGGCTTTTTGCTTTTATCCTTACTTTCCGGGAGGAACCCCGACTATCTCATTGGTCAGCACGTTATTGCCGCCCCCTTTCTTCGTCAATCGGGTATGGAAGTTTTATCTACCTCCTATTTGTTGGTAGGAAATGATACCCAAACTACAGCGGCCTATATGAGTCAAACTCAACCTATTCCGGCATCCAAAGCTAAAATTGTTGCCAGTACGGCGTTAGCGGGCGAACTCCTTGGGCATCACCTCACGTATCTAGACGCTGGCAGTGGGGCCCAAAAACCTGTTCCGGCTGACGTCATTTCTCAAGTAAACGAAACCATAAGTTTACCGTTGATCGTTGGAGGGGGCATTGATTCCACCCTCAAGGCCTTTGATGCCTTGCAGGCCGGAGCCGATGCCTTGGTTATTGGAAATGCACTTGAAAAAGATCCGGATTTTCTCCTCGACATCATGGAGGTTGTTCAACAGTTTAATCAAAATTTGTATTTAGCGCAATGATATATCCTATTGCCTTCCTGGGATTGGGAAGCAACGTAGGCGACCGAGAGCGTCATTTGGCATCGGCTATTGTAGCCTTACAGGAATATGGCGAGATTACAATGCAGTCGGACTGGGTCGAAACACCAGCCTGGGGGCTTACTGATCAACCTGCATTTTTGAACGGTGTCGTGGCCATACAGCCCTTTTTGGGCCCTTGGGGATTACTTGAAGCGATATTGGAAATTGAACGACAACATGGGAGGTCCCGGGAAATAAAATGGGGACCTCGTACGTTAGACATTGATATTCTGGCGTTTGGCCAATGGCTCATTCATAGTCCAGACCTGACCGTACCCCATCCGTATTGCACCCAACGCGCGTTTGTATTGGAGCCATGGAACCAAATCGCCCCGGATTTCACCCTAGCAGGTTTCCCCATACACCAGTGGTGGTCTGTTTTACCAAACAAATAAAACAATGAAGTACCTCGTTCTGCTTTTTCTCGCCCTATCGGGTATGTCCAACGCACAAATGCCTGTTCAACTCGTCATTCGAGGTATTGAAAAAGCCCAAGGAGATGTTTATGTCCGAATTCAAGACGAAAAAGAGGAAATCATACGCGAGGGATCTTTTCCAGCAAAAAAAGGAACATTTGAGATTTCTTGGACAATACCCAAGCGGACAAAAATTGCTTTATGGATTTTCCATGACGTGAATAAAAATGGTGCATTAGACAAAAATGCGCTTGGGATCCCGACGGAACCTTGGGGTATTTCGGGGGGGAAACGACCGAGTATGCGCCCTCCTCTGCTTCGAGAAATGTGGGTTAATCCCCAACAGCCCATCAACTTGGACGTCCGTTAAACCGCCACGGGTGCTTTTATTCCGGGATGTGGATCATAGCCAACTAGCTGGATGTCCTCAAAGTCAAACGACATCAAATCTGTCACGTCGGGATTGAGGACCACCGTAGGTAATGGACGAAAATCACGCGCTAGTTGTTTATTCACTTGTTCCAGATGATTGGAATACAAGTGCGTATCACCACCTGTCCAGATGAATTCTCCCACACCTAAACCACACACTTGCGCCATCATGTGGGTAAGTAACGCATACGAGGCGATATTGAAAGGAACACCGAGGAATACGTCGGCACTGCGCTGGTAAAGTTGACACGACAGTTTGCCTTGCGCCACATAAAATTGAAATAACGCGTGGCAGGGCATCAAGGCCATTTGATCGATCTCGCCTACATTCCACGCCGAAACCAAGATACGTCGGGAATCCGGATTGGTGGTCAATTGGTGAACCGCTTGTTGGATCTGGTCAATCACACGACCGTCAATGCATTCCCAAGAACGCCATTGTTTTCCGTAAACTGGACCAAGTTCCCCTAATTCATTTGCCCACTCATCCCAGATGGAAACTCCGTTGTCTTTGAGGTATTGAATGTTGGTTTCGCCTCGCAAAAACCAAAGCAATTCATATACGACGGATTTCCAATGCACCTTTTTGGTTGTGATCAAAGGAAAACCTTGAGCTAAATCGAAGCGCATTTGGTAGCCGAAAACAGATAACGTTCCAGTACCGGTACGATCTGTTTTTTCTACGCCATGGGTTAAAATATGCTGTAGTAAATCGTGGTATGCTTTCATGCCGAGATTACGAAATTATAGCGAATGAAAATGTAATGACCGCGGAAGATTGCAATTGGGCGGTCGCAGAACAATATTTATCCATGGACAACTGAATAGCTTTTTCAGCTTTTATTGGATCTATGGGACCCGTTAAGATGAAGTGAAGGTTGATACGTCGAAAAGGTGACATTTCTGTACCATCGATCTTTTCCCGTTCTCCTGACACTTTAATTTCCAAATCGTGGACCTCCTGCCGTTGTTTTTTTAAGATCAACAATACATCGATCGCGGAGCACCCGCCCAAACCCATCAGCAGCATTTCCATCGGGCGAGCACCTGCATGAACACCTCCGATTTCAGGATTAGCATCCATGTGATTTGGAACACCCGACACTCCTACTGCTTCAAAATGAAAAGCGTCATTGACGCGTTTGATTGATACTTCCATACGTATTGGCCTTTATTGAAAGTGCAAAGGTACTAAAAAAAAATCCTCCTTCTTACGCGAACACTCGACAACACATTTATCCAAACATTTGCATTTTTTGCGAAATTTCACCCATTTTTGAAACGCAGAAATGCCGAATTATTCATTTTCATATTGTATTATTTGAATATTTAAAGGGATTAAATTTATAATTTAACAGAATTTAATTCTGAATTAAGAATTTTTTCAAAAATTTATACCGCATATTTGACTTTTTGCCAATTAAAATTATAGTTTTGTGTCAGAAAACAAATTATTGTTATGAGAAACGACATTGACAAAGAAACGTATCGGTGGTTATTTTCAATCATCCTCTTTTTTGCCATTTCCTTGGGTTTGATCAACATTTACTTGTATTCAGGCCAAACCTTATTTACGGAGAAAACCTTGAAGTTTGCCAGTGCCATATTTTTCCTTCTCATCGGTGTTGGCCTGTGGATTCGGTTGGAATATTTAAAGATTTACTTGTACGAACGCTATGTATCTCGTAAATTGCCCATGTGGACGTCGGCAGTGGTGGCTGTATTTGCTGCTTTCTGGCGTTTATTTTGATTGCCTATAGTAACCTAAACATACAAAGGCCGGGTACTCATGTAGTACTCGGCTTTTATTTTATCCCTTTGTCTTTTTGCCACTGGCCCTTCCATTGTAAGTTTCCTTCGGCATCCCAGAGTTCGCCATACCCTTCGCGAACATCCGATTTCCAATTGCCTTTGTATTTTTCCCCGGAGGCAAACGTATATATACCGAAACCGGACCGCTCCCCGAACACATACATGCCATCGTACGTATCCCCATTTTTCCACGTGTAGAACCCTTGCCCGTGCCGCATGTTATCTTCCCAATACCCGCGATAGACCCCACCGCCATTATAAAAGCCGATCCCGTACCCATGGGCCTTTCCTTGTTTGGATTCGCCAAAGTACGAAACTTTGAGTCCTTTTCGGTTCACAAAATCAAATGCGATGGGCAATTGCTGTTTAGTCAAGTCCATCGATTGTTGAAGTTGTATTTTTTCGTTGGACAGTTCGTCAACTTGACGTTGAATCTGCTCGCGGTACTCCCGTGCTGAATTCACCTCAACGGCGTAGGTTGTAGCGTATTTGGAAAGGGAATCAATTTCACGGCTGTAGTATTGCAAACGCCATTCTTTTTCCTTTAGTAGTTTTTCTTGAATACTATATAATTGTTCCCAATCTTGGTTCATAGGATCCCTATATTGGCCTTCTTCATTTTTAACCAATGACTGCCGAAAAAGTCGCATTAAATTCTGTCGAAGAGAATCCGAGGTTATTTGGGAAAGAGCGGGGTAAAATTGATCTAAATTTCCGGTACTTAATGCCCCAACGGCCTGATTCATCCAGTGCAACTGAGCAACCTCTTGATGATGTAACCCGAGCAAAAAGTCAATTTCTTTTTTTGTTCGTAGGAAAAAGGCGAGTGAAATCACTAGACAAAGTCCGATCATACTCCAATATATGCGTTGCTTATTCATATCGTCTTTAGTAACCAAGGTTGATAGAAGGTAATTTCTGCAAAGTCCTGCGGAAGTCCAATCCGATCAAGGCATTAATCCGAATGATATGGCTTGTTCGGTATTGAAATCCGGAGGGCCGTTGTCCGAGTGTCCACATATGGCCCGCAAATAAGGTGACATTCGGATTGACAACATACCCCAATCCATTGTAAGTCCTAAAGTCTTCAAAGGGGTTGTTTACAATAGATTCGCCGGAGTGCATAAAAATTTCAGCACTGGGGGAAAAGAAAAGCGTACCGGGCTCTATTTTTTTCGTATTCAAAGGAATATAGGCAAAAAACTTATACCGGTATCGGTTAGTGTATTCGAGGGGCGAATCAACTAAGTTATCTTGTTTCCATCGGTGTTCAAACCGAAATTGATGGTATAACTTCACCCGACCCATTGCAGGCATCATGAACAACCACTGGTGCCAAATTCGAGGCTCTATCGTTACTTTCTCGTACCGTGGATCCTCTTTGTCTGGCGTATAATTAAAAACCAGCGTAGGGCCTACCACGATTTCAAAATTGGGGTTAACAAAAATATTGAGACCTGCTCGGTTATAAATTTGACGGCGGCGGCCCATGAAGGAGGTTACATTGTCTAAGGCATTCCGCGTCCGGTAATGGTGTTCGCCGTAATACCCAAGCTTCGAGGAAATTTTACCTTTGAGGTACACTCCGTACCAGATGCCCGTTTCCCCTAAGGTAGTTTCCGTTTGTGCCAAAAGACTCCAAGGAACTAGACAAAGTAGCCAAAAAGTAAATTTATTCATAGGGTTGTATTCAGGTACGTAACGGCTTACCGCAAATTTAAAACGCAAAAAAACAGGTTTTATTACCTAATTTACCCTTCTCGTGGGAAGGATACAATTTATTCTTAAAAAAACAAAAAGTCAGGACATTGCCCTGACCTTTGTGGTTACACCAATATGAATCAAGCTGAAATTGATTCCAAATCTTTAAGGACGTGCAACCCATTGGTGGGTTCTCAAGTCGTATCGTAATCGTTCATCCGGCCATTCGATGTAATGTTTCATGTCGACAAGATGATTGATTTGACCTTTTTTACTTAATTCACGGAACACAAATCGTCCGCGTTTCACTGCTTCTTCAAGAGGCAGCCGAGGGGAGTTGAACTCCTCCCGGAACGTTTTAATTTTCATCGTGGTGGGATCAAACGAAAAATATCCCCCCACCGAGCGCTTTGTTGTTTCATCATTGCCCACAGGACGTATGAGTAAAAAATACCCACTAGTATCCGACGTTGCGTGGTAACTATCCCAAGTGAATAAGGCGGCACTTTTTTGATAATAAGAAGCAAATTGAGGTAAAAAACGAGTACTACCTGTGGCTCCTGGAGGTACTTTATAAACAAATGTGACCATTTCTTGGAGAAGAACTTTTTGTTGATCAGCAGAAAAATGTTGCGTAGGTTCTTCGGATCGGCTGCAACTCCATACAAAGAGGGCTAAAGCGATATATTTCTTCATTACCTAATTCTATTGGTGTCGTTCACTAAAAAAGGAAGAGCAATGACAGGCATCACTCTTCCTAAAATACCTATTGATTACCGGTAGTTGGTAACTGCCGGATTGAAGTTTGTCCAGTTACGTGTCCAATCATTGGAAGCATCGAATGCACCGATGTAAGGCACCTGAGTAAGGCTTGCCGGAACGGGCACACTTCCAGTCAACAATGAACCGTTTGCCGCTAATGTAAAACCTGAACCCGCCAAAACAGCTGCATTGTTAAGACCTGTACCTGCCAAAGAAGTCAAAATCCGGTTACCTGGTTGTGCTGAGAACCAAGCTGTCGGTGTTTGATTTCCGATTTGGTAGGCTTCAGGTGTCGCTGCGGTATTCACATCCCGAACCGCAAATCCACGTGGATTTTGTGAAGTTCCTTGACCAAAGCCATTGGTACCAAATCCTTCGATACCAGCAACAACCACACCCCGTAGAATTAAATCTCCATTGGCAGCATTCGCCAATGTACGGCCAGAATTACCTGGATCAATGTACACACCATTGGGATACCCTGTAACCACAGTATTGTAAATCTTGATGCGCGTATTCCGACGCAAGTGCATACCGTTCTGGAACTGCAAGCTGATAGGCGTTTCGGAACGCTCTTTAGGTCCAACAATCGTAATGTTGGCAAAATTTGGTGCCGTAAACGGCTCAGCAAATGTACCTTGACCATCGTTATCTACTTCAAATCCATTGGAACCTGACTGATCGGCTAGGGAAGCACCACGAACAGATAAACCAAACTGAATATTTCCTGTGAATCCATTATCCACATCAAAATCATCATCCAATGACCGGAAAGCGACCAAGTATTTTCCATCCACGTTTCCACCGAACCACTCAAACGAATCGTCCAATCCAAACGTAGCTTGTAGGTACTCCATTTTCGTGGCTTTTCCAACCGAACCAAAAGTGAAAGAGTTTACTTCTTGGTTGGGGTTGATCGGTACACCAGCATATTCTACCCGAACATAACGTAACGAGCCTGAGTTATCATTTTCATCTGTACCGCCATGGAATGCACCATATTGCCCTTCCAATTCAGCCACACCTCCTGGGTTGTTATTCCGCGCTTTTCCGCAAATCACCAAACCGCCCCAGTCACCCGGCTCACGCTCACCTGGATTTCGCTCCGAAGTCATGATGATTGGCTTATCCACTGTTCCTTCCGCGATAATCCGGCTACCCCGGTGGATGATCAACGTACCTTTCGTAGCACGCTCACCCACGATTACAGTGCCCGGCTCAATGGTCAAAACACCTGTTTGGGAAATGGCAGTACCTGCCGTATTTTCATCCCGACCGATCCGAACAAATCCTTTCAATCGATAAATTTTATCTGCCGTCCAACGAATGTTGCCGGACAAATTACCCTCTACCGTTACGATTTCTTTTGCTGGTAAAGCGGAGATAGTCACTGTAAACGTGGCAACTGCCGAAGTTTGACCTTCGTTATCTGTTGCCTGCAAAATAAACGTAACCACACTACCGACAGGTAAGCTTTCTACTTGGTAATCGAAGGCATAATCAAGAGCAACTTCACCCGTCATGTTGCGGGTATCCACGGGCTGACCATTTTTCAAGAGCACTACACTTTTCAAGCCAGCAGGTGCATTAATGGAGGCAGTAATTTTCACAGTACTTGCCGCCGTAGCAGAAGCCGATGAGGTGGGCAGGGTAATGGTAGGTGCTGGAAGCGGTTCATCCTCTTGACATGAAGTAAAAACTAGCGACGCCGCTAAAAATCCTACATACGCTACACTTTTGAAACGGGTAAACATACGTTGTTTGTTTAATTGAAAAATTTAATATAAACGATACGAAAGTCCTAACGAATATTGACGTCCTGGAAGGAATGAAGCGTTAATCTGATCCCGACTGGTTTCAAATTTGCCATCCCCATTGGCATCTTGCATCAATAAATTGCGATTATTCAACAAATCTTGAACGCCACCTTTCAATTGGAATCGTTTGTTCAAACTCTTGGCGAACGTGATATCCAAGATATTGCGGGGCATTTCATACAAATCAGGGTAGAATTCAAACCCGATAGCAAAAATCCGACGGCCGACTACATTATATAAAACATTCACTTGAAAATCCTTTTTGGGGTCGTTGTACGTCAATCCTGCATTGATGATGTAAGGCGATTGTCCTTGGAGTGGACGGTCATCGGACTGCCCTACAGCCTGTGCACCTAAACTTACTCGGCTGTAGATGAATGCGGCATTGAACAAGACAGACAGCTTATTGGTAAAGGTTGAATTAAACATTCCATCCAAATCCTTTTTTACTTCTAATTCTACGCCGGTACTGTACGCATTTTCCCCATTTCGGTAAGTAAACGTCTTGGCTCCTCCCGATCCCGCACCAGGTTCAACAAACGTTTCAATGGAATTATTAAACTTCTTGTAGAAATACGCAAAGCTAATCAACTGCGAAGGCGTTGGATAAAACTCATAGCGTACATCAAAATTGTGGATGTTCGCTGGTTTTAGGTTCGGATTTCCTTTGTAGACGAAGTTGTAGTCAAAATCAAAGAAGGCAAAGGGGGCTGTTTCACGGAATTCTGGGCGGTTAATGGTTTCACCGTATGCTGCCCGAACCAAAGCTTTATCCGTAAAATTGTAAGTAGCATTGACGCTTGGAAGTACACTCAAAACCGGGAAGGCAATGGATACGGGTGCTCCGCCAATAAAGGCGCTCTGCATGGATTGGGTGTTGTCTTCAACCCGAACTCCCGTGATGACATTAAATTTAGCGGTTACGGGCAAATTCACCTTTCCATAGTAAGCAAACTGTTTATTTTGTGCTTGGTACGAATCTGATGGGTTGGTCTGTTCATCAATTTTTATCCCCGTCGTGTTGTTGATATTCGAAGGCTGGAACAACGCATCAATGGAACCTAAAATGAGAGATTGATTGAAGTTAAAAGAGCTCGAACGTACATACCCAATATTTCGGGCATCAAATGCGCGCTGTTTGTCTTCATAAAAGAAACCCACCTTCGCTTCGGCTTCGCGCTTCCCAATGAAATTAAATTTTTGCGTCACACTGACATTCGCCATGGAAGCCGTTTCCTTCATGTAGGAGTTGAAACGACCTAAGAAAAAGGCTTGTGCCGCTCCTGTGGGGACATACAATGTCGTTTCGTTGTTGTTTACATCTGAACGATACCGGCGATAATCGGGTTGATCGCGGAATGAGGTATTGTAACCCAACACCCAGTCCAAGGTTGTTTTTTTATCATTAAAATCATGCTTTCCCATCAACTGTCCGGTGTAGATCCCACGGTACACTTGGTCAAACGAATGATCATCTACCCCCCGATTTTGCTCAATATGGCGTCCACCCCGTGCAACATAGCGGGAATTACTCATTTGATTGAATAGATTTTTGAAATCTACTGTATGATTTTCGTTGAATCGAACTGACCAGTTGTGTAATACCCCAACCCGAATGTTTTGGCTGTATTGTCCATCTTCGAATTGAAAAATAGGCGAGAGAACATCCCCATCTGTGGCATCAAAATCAGCCCGATTGACTAAGAAATTGGTGCGGCTGTTGGAATAATTTACGGTGGTAATGTTGCCAATTTTTAAATCCCCGCGATCGATTACATAATTCCCTGTCAACGAAAAACGCTGATCTGGAATGGCCATAATGGGACTAGCTACCCAGTCGTTCCGCAACGACCTACCTACTTCACTGAGACGATCGGGGTTATTGGTCAACTCGTTGATACTTGCAGGAAAAGCAGTAGGCAAGTTTTGATACCCGTTATTAAAACCAGTCCAGTAATTCCGGCCCATATTCGGCTGAAAGAAATCCTGAAATGTGGTACCTTCACGAACCGTCGCACTATAAGAGAATTCCAGTGAGTTTTCGGTCGGAATACTTTTGGTGAAAATTTTGACCACCCCCCCAGCAAACTCACCTGGCAATTCCGCGTCCGGGGATTTGAATATCAACAATCTATCAATCTGAGACGAAGGGATGACATCAAATGAAAACGACTTGACATCCGTTTCCATCGAAGGCGTAAACACATTGTGTAGCATCACATTATTGTAGCGTTGATTTAATCCCCGAATGATCAAGAAACGATCACCCGAAATAGTCACGCCCGGAATACGTTTCGCGACTTGGGCTGCATCACGGTCCAATGAACGACCAATTTGTTGGGAAGAAATCCCATTCACCACCATTTGCGCGGCTTTGATCTCCGAAATCACAGAAACTTCTGTTCCTGTCATGCGCTTGGCAATTACTTTCACTTCCTCCAAGGTCGCATTGTCTTCTAGGAGTGATGTGTTGATTTCCGTCACTTGCGCAGCTTCCACCCGGACCTTTTCAACTTTCTTGGTTTGGTACGAGATGTACGTGATCACGACATTGTACGTACCCGTGGGCACTTTTGCTATGGAAAAAAAGCCAGTTACATCGGTAATGGCGCCCAAAGTTGTTCCTTCAAGAGCCACGGTGGCTCCGATCAGCTCCTCACTGGTTTTGGCATCTTTAATATACCCTCGGATGGTACCTGTTTGCGCGATGAGTTCAGCACTCAAAAGCAACAGGAAAGAAAAAATTTTGTAGAACTTGTTCATATTTGGTTGGTAAAATCACGCCACAAAAGTACTGGGGGTATGTTACCTTAATGTTACCTCAATGTTATAGAATCCCATCCTGTGGATTTAACAATTTGGTCATTTGCCAAGGTGCTGGAAACCCGATTCCACTACCTACATTTGGTAAAAAAAAGCTATGGGATTACGTGAAGAACGTCTAGTAGATGAGGATTGGGACCAAGAGAATTTGACTTCCGACACGGATGAGGAGACAGAATATACAGATGATTGGCAAGAGGCCTAGAAATTTATCGTACCTTGCAGTTCTTTATTTTGATTAATTGCATGAGTTTCGAATCTTTAGGATTACATCCTACCCTTCTACAGGCCTTAGCCGAAGAAAACTACCAACACCCCACCCCTATTCAGGAAAAAGCTATCCCGGTCATTTGGCAAGGGAAGGACCTTTTAGGTTGTGCACAGACTGGCACAGGAAAAACAGCCGCTTTTGCCTTACCTATTTTACAACGCTTGTTGGAACAACCTGCACCTGCACACAGAAACTACCCACGGGCAGTGGTTGTAACCCCTACACGGGAACTGGCTATCCAAATTGCCGATAGTTTCAAAACCTATGGACGACACACGCCTTTACAAACCGCTGTAGTTTTTGGAGGTGTTAAGGCCGCACGACAAATGGCTACGTTAAAAGGACGAGTGGATGTACTGGTGGCTACTCCTGGACGATTTTTAGATTTGCATCAACAAGGGTACATTCGGCTTCAAGATTTGCAAGTGTTTGTCTTGGATGAAGCTGACCGGATGCTGGATATGGGGTTTATTCACGATATCAAGCGGATCATCCAGCTACTTCCGAGCCAACGGCAGAATCTCTTCTTTTCGGCGACAATGCCACCAGCCATTACGAAATTAGCCCAGAATCTATTGGTAAAGCCGGTTCGGGTGGAAGTTACGCCCGTTTCAAGTACGGCGGAAACGATTCAACAACAAGTGTATTGGGTAAGTAAAAATGATAAAATGGATTTATTGCTTTCCATTTTAGAAAAGCCCGAATGGAACCCCGTTTTGGTTTTTACCCGTACCAAGCATGGGGCTGACAAGGTGACCAAGCAATTGGAGAAACAAGGTATTCGCTCAGCGGCTATCCATGGAAATAAATCCCAAAACAACCGCCAGCGGGCATTGGAAGATTTCAAGCAAGGTACGATTCGCGTGCTAGTCGCCACCGATATTGCGGCCCGTGGCATTGATATTGACAATTTACAATATGTAATCAATTTTGAGGTGCCTGAGGTAGCCGAAACTTACGTACACCGTATTGGGCGGAGTGGGCGTGCTGGAAATTCAGGCCGTGCCGTCACATTTTGTATGGACGAGGAGAAACCCGATTGGATTCAGATTGAGCGACTGATTAAACAAAAAATCGAGGCTTTCTCATGGAAAACCTCGACAACAGAAAATAACATAGCGCCCTCTCCGGCGATCAAGCCAACATCCAACGGAAGAGGAGGAAGAAGATAGCCGATAAGAGAATGGAAACGGGCAAGGTCAGTACCCAAGCGATCGCAATGTTGCGAATGGTGCCGGCCTGCAAGTTTTTCACTCCTTTGCTTGCTACCATGGTTCCAGCAATACCCGAGGATAGTGTATGCGTGGTACTAACAGGCAAACCGCCCATAGAAGCCAGTCCAATGGTGGCGGCGGCAACCAATTCTGCAGATGCCCCTTGTGCATAAGTTAAATGCGACTTTCCAATTTTTTCCCCTACGGTAACCACAATACGTTTCCAACCAATCATAGTTCCCAAACCTAAAGACAACGAGATTAACAAAACTACCCAGAATGGCGCGTAGTCGGTATAGGCTCGGATTCCTTTTTCCTCTTTTGTGGCAATTTTCTCCAGCATGATTTTATCAGCTTCGCTGAGGTTGGTTGATTCGTTGTTGATCAATTTTTTCACGTTGTTGGAGATCAACAAGACATCTTTGCGAACTTCTAAATTATCTGCATTGCTCAATTTTGCTTTTCCCGACAACTCTTTGAGCATGGCCGTGCGTTCCAACGTTTGGTTGATGCGCTCTACATCGACTTTAGCTAAATAAGTTGTGTCAATTTTACGAACGGCTTCTTCGATACGCACCATACTTGGCCGAAGTTCCCCTAGGTCGCTATTGGGATTAACGGCAAAATAGGCAGGAAGAATACCAATCAAAATCAGCATCATCAATCCAATCCCTTTTTGACCGTCATTCCGACCATGAAAGAAACTCACTAAAGTACAGGTTATGATCAATGTCCACCGGATCCACGTGGGAGGTACTTGCCCTTTTTTGGGCTCTGAAGTGATTTGTTGCCGAATTTCTTTGCTCACCGACCACCGAATCACGAACATCAAAATAATGGCCAATGTAAAACCGATCAGCGGGGCGAGCAGCAAGCCAGTGAAGACGCTTTTGGCTTTATCCCAATTGATCGCAGCAATCCCCATGGTATTGTTTGGTAATAGCGCATACCCCAAACCTACTCCTAAAATAGCACCGATAAGCGTGTGGGAACTCGACGAGGGCAAACCAAAATACCACGTCCCAAAGTTCCAGATGATTGCACTGACCAATAAGGCCAAAACCATGGCTATACTTTGGTACACATTTTGGTCTACCAAGAGCTCTACCGGCAGAAGGTTGACTATACTCAATCCAACCCCAACCCCACCCGTAATCACACCGAGGAAGTTCATAATCCCTGACCAAATAACGGCTTGGGTCGGCTTCAATGAATTCGTATAAATGACCGTAGCCACGGCATTTGCGGTATCATGAAAACCATTGATAAATTCAAAAGCGCAAGCTGCAATAATAGCTACACTCAATAAAATGAAAATGTCGAGTTCAAGTCCAAACATAAAAATAGTTTTTAGATGAATCAGTGTTCATATTGGTGCGGCAAAGTTCCAATAAAATTCCGGCGTAGCCAATTAAATCTGAGGTTCGAATATTAAGATACTGTTAAATCTGGCGTTGTTTCTTTGATGGCCAATTGGCCGCAGGCTGCGTCAATGTCTTTTCCTCGACTTCGACGCACATGGACATTGACCCCTTTATCCGCCAAAAACGAAGCAAATCGATCAATGGCTTTGGGATCTGCGTTGACATATTTCGCCTCCGCAATCGGGTTATATTCGATGATATTTACTTTTGAAGGCACCTTTTTGGTAAACTGCCATAATTCTTTAGCATCGAGCAATGTATCATTAAACCCATGGAATACAATGTATTCGAACGTAATTTTATTTTGGGTTTTTTTATAAAAATACTGCAAGGCCTCCGTCAAGTTGGCCAAGCTATTTGACTCATTGATCGGCATGATTGTATTTCGCTTGGTATCGTTTGCGGCATGAAGCGAAAGTGCTAAGTTGAACTTAACCCCATCATCACCCAATTTCTTAATCATTTTGGCAATACCGGCGGTGGAAACTGTAATTCGTTTGGGTGACCAATTTAACCCCTCGGGGGAGGTTATGCGATCCACAGATTCTAAGACCGCGGCATAATTCAGTAATGGCTCGCCCATGCCCATGTACACGATATTGGTTAAGGGGGCTTGGTAATGCTCCTCGGCTTGATTTTTAATCAAAACCACTTGATCATAAATTTCGGCAGCATCCAAATTTCGAGCACGGTCCATATAACCCGTCGCGCAGAACTTGCACGTCAAGGAACAACCCACTTGCGACGATACACAGGCAGTCATGCGATCTTCCGTAGGAATCAAAACACCTTCCACCAAATGGCTGTCGTGTAGCCGGAAACCCGACTTTATCGTTCGGTCTTGACTAATCTGTACACTATCCACCTGTACCGCTTGAATCGAAAAATGATCGAGCAACAATTGGCGTGTTGCTATCGATAAATTCGTCATTTCATCAAAAGAACGGGCTGACTTTTTCCAGATCCACTCCATGATCTGTTTGGCCCGAAATGCTTTTTCTCCATGATCGGCCAAAAAGGTTTGTATTTCGAGTAAGGATGACTTCCGTATATCTTTTTTATCTAAACTCACAGGTATCTTATTTGTACAAAATTCCACAAAAAAAGGCACATCCCCAAAAGAGCCAGAGGAATCGATATAATTTATAAACTATCTTACTTGAGATTGCGTTTTTCAAGGAAAACCTGATAAAAATCGAGTGAATAAAATTTTAGCCAGCTGTAGTATCCTTTTGATCTGGCTTTTCAGCTTGACTTGGGGAGTCGCGCAAACCGAAAAACCCTTTGGCTTTCATTTTACCTCCAAAGGGCAAAAGTTAGCCCGAATTCCGATTGATGTACAAGCCAACTTGGTTATTCTGAAGGTTACGATAGATAATTCGGATACGTTACAATTCATATTGGATACGGGCGTTAGTTCAACCATCATTACGGATCCAAAAATTGCAGAGAAAATTGGTTTTCAGTACGTTAGAACCGTCCAAATTTCAGGAGCAGGCGAAGAGGAGCCCTTGGAAGCTCGGGTTTCGATTGGGCATACGTTGCGGATCGGTGATGTTCGGGCTTACCAGCAAAACTTGGTCGTGCTGACAGAAGATGTACTCCACCTTTCCGAATTTTTAGGTGTCCCGATCCATGGCATTTTTGGCTATGATTTGTTTAGCCAGTTTGTTGTGACGATTGATTTTGACGCTAAAGAGATTTTCTTTCGAGATCCCAACCATTTCAACCCCAAACGCATGCACGGGACGCCTTTTCCGTTAACGGTTACCCAAACGAAACCCTTCACAGAGGCTGTAGCCTTAGCGACAGACAGTTCAGACAAACCTCAACGGGTGCGTTTGGTCATCGATACCGGAGCAGGACATGCGCTTTTGCTCAATCAAAAATCTGCCCCATCTGCGGTTTCATTGCCCAAAAAAACCATTCGTTCCCATTTGGGACGAGGTTTGAGCGGAGAAATCAATGGCCAGATCGGACGAATGCATACCTTTCGGATAGGTCCCCTGACCATACACAATATGTTGGCGTCATTCCCCGATAGCTCGGCATTTGGTGATAAATTTCCCACGCTTGAGCAAGATCGCCAAGGAAGCCTAGGGGGTGAGTTTTTGCGTCGATTCCGGGTCACCTTCCACTATAAAGCAGGCCTATTTTACTTAAAACCTGTTCGGGCTCGTTTAAAAGAACCTTATGAACATGATATGAGCGGTATGGAAATCCGGATCAAAGGTGAGGACCTCAAAACCGTGGTCATTCACCGGGTTATTGAACAATCACCTGCTTACTTGGCCGGAGTACGGTCAGGTGATGAAATCATTTTTGTCAATAACCGACGTATGGACCAAATCACCGTCACAGAATTGTATAAACTTTTAGCCTCGAAGGAAGGCAAAGATATTGAGTTATTTCTGAAACGAGATCAAGAGGTTGTCTTCGCCTATTTTCAACTTCGACGGTTCATTTGATTACCATTTAACACCAATGGCGAGTTGTCCACTAATCCGAACACCCGCACGGTTCAACAACTCGTCGGTGGGGCTTTCGAGGTCAGATGAATAATACCCTTGCGATAACCGTCCGCCTTGAATATTTTCCTCTTTGTGCAACCAGCGCAACCCTGCCCCGAGGGACATGTCAAAATACAAATACTCAAATAAGGTAAACTGTACACCCATCACCACACTCGGCTTGATGCTAAACAAATTTACTGTGCCGCGATTCGTGAACTGCCGGACAATTGGCTGACTGGAACCGTTCTGATAAATCGTTTCAAAACCACTTTTATCGAATTCATTCACGGAGTAATCCATCAACAAAGTGGGCGCCCAATACACCCCCGTACTGCCCCGTGAATCCAACCACGTCCCCTGTTCATGTTTTTTAAAAACGGGCACATAAAAACGTCTTTCTAGATGCACAAACCCACCTTGCCATTGATTGAAATTGGGAATGCTGGGATTTGACGCATTTTGGAAATCGAATTGCGTATTTTCTGCTCGGCGGTAACGAACACCCACCGCAAGGCCTACACTGCGGGATTGATCGGAATTCATCCGCTCGACACCAAACGACATCGAATTTGTAATTAAGGGTAACGGGTAGAACTTAAACAATGTCAGAGGTTTATCCTGATTCTCTTGGGCAAACGCACTTCCTGAAAGGAAGATCCACCCAAAAACTACCGCCAAGACCCCATATTTTTTCTGTATATTTGCCATACTAAGTTGGAGATTTTAGGAACAAATGTATCTTATTCCAAGCACATATTCCTTGATTTTCCTCACAAATTACATTGCCACACAAAAAACCTAGAATGAAGCCGATTAAACTTTTAATTCTCCTTGCCTCGTTTACTGTGAGTTACTTTCTGTACCACAAACGCCTGCCTCGGTGGGATGAGTTAACCGAGGCCGTTCCGAGCGAAGCGTCTTCACCCATTCCAAAAAAAGTATATTGGCCTGAAGAAAAAGGGTCTTCCCAAATCATTCAGCGCGACAATTATGTGGTGGGGTATGCCAAAGAGCACCACCAAGCCCTCTGGGTGATGCATGTCCTAAAAGCCTCGTATGTCCGCGGAGAAGCCAGTCGGCAAGGCAATCAATTTCAACCGGATCCACAAGTGAAGGGCCGTTCTCCATTGCCGAGTGATTACACCCGTTCTGGGTATGATCGTGGACATCTTGTGCCGGCGGGGGACTTCAAATGTTGCCAAAACTGGATGGATGAAACCTTTTACATGACCAATGTTTCACCACAAGATCCTGAGTTCAATCGTGGTACTTGGGAGCGGTTAGAATCCTTGATTCGGCAGTGGGTGCGGCGTGATAAAGAGCTGCTCGTCATTACCGGAAATATCTTTGAAAAGAACCCCACCAAGATTGGCCGAAACGTACGGATCTCTGTACCTTCGCATCAATATAAAATTTTGGTCTATCAACCAGAAAATCTAACCAAAGCGCGGATGATTGGGTTTATTTTACCAAATAAAGAAACAGGGAATCGGAAGTTTAGTCAATATGTCACCAATGTTCGGGAAATAGAAGAGAGAACCGGAATTAATTTCTTTTCTCAGATGCCGCGGGAGTGGCAAAATAAATTAGAAAAACAAAATCAATGGATCAACTGGGCCAATTAACACCCCGACAGGATGTGTTCGGCTTACTTATCGAGGAGTTGCGGCAAGTTGCCAAAGACAATCCAACAGAGGTCACGCCCTTGGTGGAGAAACTCATCACGTTTCCTTACCGAAAAGAGCTATTCGACCAGTTACATCAATGGGTACACGAACGAAAGTTTGTGGCGGTTCTGTCGGAAATTGGCATGTCGGATCACGAAGGATTTTGGTCTGAGCTGAATGACAAGATCTCGTTTAAAATACTGCCCCCGATCGTCTCAAATCAAGAGTTTTTAGAAATCATTCGTCGCTATTTTGATCAGCCGCAGGATTATCGTTGGGTACAACGCATTCCAAACGAAGCTTGGGCCCAATTTGCTTCCGTGGGCAGACCGCCTAAAAAAGCCCTCCAGCATTTTGAAAAAGAGGTATTGAACACCTTGCACGTTTTGGCGCATAAAGTCGCTGCCATAGGTATCGAACGAGAAGTGATCGCTAAACTTCCGCACCTAGACGATTTAGACTCTCCTTTTTTAGCCGTCAGCCGAGAAATTACTGGTTTTGTAGAAGCGCGTGTATTTCAACGAAATCAAGAGGAAAGTGTTGATTTTAAACACATTCGTGTGATCATTGGTCAATGCCAGACCCAAATCAACCAGCTGTACAAGCATAAAGATCGATTCGGCATCTCCTTGAAAATGACTTTGCTCATTCGGAAGTTGGAAAAATACTTAGCCCGCATGAAGCAATTATTGAGTTGGCTTGAAACCCACGATACGCAGGATCAATTGGAACGGACAATCCAACTCTTCAAAGATGTCGTTCAAACGCAAAATACCCAACGATCTGTTCGAAAATACCTCCGTGAGACATTGCAGTTTTTGTCGTTCAAAATAGTTGAAAACACGTCGAAAACGGGTGAGAATTACATAGCAACCAACCCCAAAGAATTCTGGCGACTGTTTCGAAAAGCCTTGGGGGGAGGCGTTGTTGTCGCCTTTTTATGTGTTTTCAAAACGTTGATTTATTATCTCCACTTGCCCGTATTTTGGGAGGCTTTCTTTTACAGTTTGAATTATGCCGTAGGATTTGTGTTAATCCACTTGTTCTCGTTTACCTTGGCCACGAAACAACCTGCCATGACCGCCTCCACCATTGCGGCCACACTGAGCGATGGAGGTAAAAATAAGGAATGGCTTCGGGATACAACTAAATTATTGACCCGGCTCATCCGGAGCCAGTTCATTTCGTTATTAGGCAATGCCATCATCGCGTTCCCCATCGCATTTGGGCTTTCATGGCTCATTTTTGGGTTATCTTCGATGCATATTGCCACTGACGTCAAGGCGTTGAAAATGGTCGATGAGCTCCACCCCTTCTTTAGTCTTTCGTTACTCCATGCCGCGATAGCTGGAGTTTATTTGATGATTTCAGGCTTAATATCAGGCTATTACGAAAATAAATGGATTTACGGCAATTGGTATATCCGGCTCAGCTTGAATCAAAAAATGCAGCGGGCATTGGGTTATGAACGTTTGCAGCGGCTCGCCTTATTTTTAAATGGAAATGTGGGGGCCCTATCCGGCAACATTGCCTTGGGCTTTTTCTTAGGATCAACGGCGGCGGTAGGCTTTACGTTTGGACTCCCATTGGATATCCGGCACATCACCTTTGCTTCAGGCAATTTTGGCTTATCAGCGGCAGGAGTTCATTTGACCCAAACTCAAGTCATCTGGTCCATTGCGGGAATCACAGGTATTGGACTAGTAAACGTACTGGTCAGTTTTGGTTTATCCTTGGTGATTGCCTTTAATTCCCGAGGAACCAAATGGCCCGAAATAAAGGCGCTTATGGGGAGCTTATTTCGCCAGGTATTCCAAAATGGTCACGCTTTTTTTTATCCGACCACTCGAAAGAAATAATATATTTTTATGGCTTTTTCATTAACGTCCCATTATGTTCCTACAGGCGACCAGCCTACAGCCATTGAACAGTTGGTGCATGGCTTACAACGCGGTGACCGGAGCCAAGTTTTGCTTGGTGTCACGGGTTCGGGTAAAACATTTACCGTCGCTAACGTCATTGCCCAAGTAAATCGTCCGACGCTCATCTTGAGTCACAATAAAACACTGGCGGCTCAATTATATAGTGAATTCAAACAGTTTTTCCCCGAAAATGCGGTAGAATACTTCATATCCTACTACGATTATTACCAACCCGAAGCCTACCTCGCGACGACAAATACCTACATTGAAAAAGACCTTCAAATTAACCAAGAAATTGACAAGCTTCGGTTGTCAACGGTTTCGTCGTTGATGTCAGGCCGACAAGACGTTATTGTGGTAGCTTCTGTATCGTGCATTTATGGTGCGGGAAATCCGAAAGAGTTTAAGGAAAATTTAATCCCCATTCAAGCAGGCCAGCGGGTTAGTCGAAATCAGTTACTTTACCGTTTCGTCGAGATTCTTTACTCCCGAACCGAGGTGGAATTCTCGCGAGGAACCTTCCGTGTCAAAGGCGATACGGTCGATGTTTTTCCGGGATATGCTGACTTTGCCTACCGCATTACATTTTGGGGGGATGAAATAGAAAGTTTACAACGGATTGATCCTTTGACGGGCAAGAAAATTTCGGAAGAAAAACAAATCGTCCTTTTTCCGGCTAATTTATTTGTGACGGGAAAAGAAGTCATGTTTCAAGCCATACACGAAATCCAAGATGAAATGATGGCTCGTGTGAAGTATTTCGAAAGTGAAGGGCGTTTACTGGAGGCACAACGAATCCAAGAGCGAACTGAATTTGATATCGAGATGATGCGCGAACTCGGCTATTGTTCAGGTATTGAAAACTATTCCCGATTTTTCGACCAACGGAAACCGGGCGATCGTCCTTTTTGTTTGTTGGATTACTTTCCGGAGAATTTTCTTTTGGTTGTCGATGAAAGCCATGTCTCTATTCCGCAGATTAGAGCCATGTGGGGAGGCGATCGTTCAAGAAAGGAGGCCTTGGTGGACTATGGCTTCCGATTGCCCTCTGCGCTCGACAACCGCCCGCTAACATTTCAAGAATTTGAGCACATGACGCCCCAAACCGTTTTTGTCAGTGCCACGCCCGCTGATTATGAATTACGGCGTTCCGAGGGGGTTGTCGTCGAGCAAATCATTCGACCTACAGGACTACTGGATCCTGAAATTGAGGTTCGACCTACCTTGAATCAAATTGATGATCTGTTAGAAGAAATCAACCGACGAATCGAGCGCCAAGAACGTGTATTGATTACCACGCTCACCAAACGCATGGCAGAAGAATTAAGTCGATTCTTAGAAAAGGTCGGAATTAAATGCCGCTACATCCATTCCGAAATCAAAACCATGGATCGGGTGGAAATCCTTCGAGAATTACGTCTTGGAATTTTCGATGTCTTGGTTGGGGTCAATCTTTTACGCGAGGGACTTGATTTACCTGAGGTTTCGTTGGTGGCAATCATGGATGCCGACAAAGAAGGTTTTTTACGCGATATTCGATCGCTGATACAAACCATTGGACGCGCAGCCCGAAACGAACATGGGAAAGTGTTGATGTATGGTGATAAAATCACCCAATCGATGGCCAGGGCCATTGATGAGACCCGCCGCCGACGAGAAATTCAGCTTGCCTATAATCAAGCGCATGGCATTACACCAAAAACCATTTTGAAAAGTCGGGAGGCCATTATGGAACAAACCTCGGTGGCCGACTTCAAGCCTTCCACCAAGATGTATATCGAACCCGAAGGGTTTTCGATTGCAGCCGATCCCGTGTTAGCCTATTTATCCAAAGATCAATTGGCTAAGGTGTACCAAGAAACGAGACAAAAAATGGAAAAAGCGGCTAAAGAACTCGATTTCTTGGTGGCCGCGCGCTTGCGTGATGAACTAGCTCAAATACAAGCCAAAATGGAGGCCGTCTAAAATCCACCTACCCAAACGCATAGGTTTTGCGGTATGCTGTAGGACTCATGCCCTTTTGTTTTTTAAATGCTTTATTGAAATAGGAGACGTCTTGAAAACCGCTTTCATATGTAATCTCTTGTATGGACTTTTGTGAAATACGCAGTTGTTGGCAGGCATGTTGAACCCGAAACTCAAGCAATACCTCTACAAAAGTTTTCCCGGTCATGCCTTTAAAGTACCGACAGAATGAGGTGATCGACATACCCGCTACCTCGGCCACTTCGGCCAAGGTCATGTTTTCCTGGTAGCGTTGAATTAAAAACTGATACACCCGATGAAATCGCAAGGTCTCAGAAGCTGAGGTTGTCGGCAGATGCCAGGTAGGGTCGATGGGTTGACCCGGTGCAGAACTTCCCATTTCATGCAAAATCGTCATCCATTTTGATAAGCGATCGAACGAGGTTGTAAGCACCAAATCCAGCAATTTTGGGTATAACGTAGGCCGTATTTCCTCCGGAATGACCCAGCCCACGTTTGGGCGTTGAAAAAACGTGTGAATCACCCGCATTTCTGGCAATTGAAGAAATCCTCCCGCCCACTTCGATGCGTCAAACTGTACGACCAAGGCCTCCACCTCTTCGCCAAATGCCGTGGGCGAACTAATCCAACAATGAGGTACATTGGGACCGACCCAAACAAGGTCACCCGCCTCAAATGACTCCACTTGCCTGCCAATATACCGTTGGCCTTGCCCTTTGATGATCCAAGTCAATTCGTACTCTGGATGAAAATGATAGGGTGCATCAAACCCAGGCAAGGAAAATCGCCGGACAAGTATCGATTCTGATACAGGAGCTGAAATTTGTTCAAAAACCGCTTTCATATGCTTATTTTTTCCTTCAATTTCCCAAAATTTAAAAAAAATGATAAAATAATACAATGAGTTGGTAAAAATGACCAGTGAAGGCACGACAAAAAAATGGATTTTTGCAACGACCTAAATGACAATCGTACATGAATTCTTTAATCAACCAATCGTATACTTTATCTCAAGAGGCCATAGACTTTTATCAAAAAAATCGTTTTATTAAATTAAAGGATGTTTTTGATGGTGAAACATTACGCTATTATGGCGAGGCAATCACCAAGAAAGTAAACGACCTCAGTGCGCAGAACATCCCATTGGACCAGCGCGATACGTATGGAAAGGCATTTGTACAAATATTTAATTTATGGACACAAGATAGCCTATGTCGTGAGTTTGTCTTGGGAAAGCGGTTGGGGCAAATTGCGGCGGAGTTGATGCAGGTTGACGGCGTAAGACTTTACCATGACCAAGCACTTTTCAAGGAGGCGGGAGGTGGGATCACCCCGTGGCATGCAGATCAATTTTATTGGCCATTGGCCTCGGATAAAACGATAACCGCTTGGATTCCGTTACAAGCCGTGCCTTTAGCCATGGGTCCTTTGGAATTCAGTGCAGGCAGTCATCGAATTGTCGAAGGCAGAGAATTGGCAATCGGGGATGATAGCGAGAGAAAGATTGCGGAACGTTTACGTGTCACAGATTTTGCGCATGTGATTGAACCCTATGACCTTGGGGAGGTTAGTTTCCACTCGGGATGGGTTTTTCACCGAGCTGGGGCAAATCAAACGGATCAAGTAAGGAAGGTCATGACTGTCATTTTCATGGAGGAGGATATGATTTTAAAAGACCCAGAGAACGAAAATCAACGAAAGGATTGGGAAGTATGGTGCCCGGGAGCAAAAATTGGAGAAGTTATCAATACCACTTTAAACCCCATCACGTACAGTAAAAAGCAATAAAAAAGAGGCATTCGTATGAATGCCCCTTTTTTGAGGATGTATCCTTTAGATTATTTCTTACCTACTGCCAAATCAGGATTCAATAAATCATAGAATTGGTTCAAGCGCGGCATCAAAATGATCCGTGTTCTCCGATTTTGTTGACGACCTTCTTTGGTATCGTTTGAAGCCAAGGTATTGAATTCTCCACGACCCGATGCGATCAATTTATTAGGATCTACACCATAATCTTTTTGAAGAATCCGAACCACGGAAGTTGCACGTTTCACACTCAAGTCCCAATTGTCATCGATACAATCCGTGTTGATGGATACATTATCGGTGTATCCTTCAATCATCACATCCAAATCAGGACGTGATTGGATGATTTGGGCGATTTTGCCGAGAACAGCTTTCGCTTTCGGTGTAACGCGGTAGCTACCCGAATTGTACAACATGCGATCAGACAAGTTGACAAACACAACGGTTTTGTCTACCTTGATGTCCACATCTTGATCGGCAATACCTTCTGCCAAAACACCTTTAAGGTTTACAGCAAGGGCTAGGTTGATCGAATCGGCTTTATTTTTAGCAGCCATCAACATCGCGATATACTGATCTTTTTGCTCCAATTGGGCCAATGTACGATCTACGTTTTTAGAGGCTGTCTGCGTAAGTACGGTTAGGTTACCTACTTGCTCCATTTGCGTATCCCGTAGTTTTTTCAAGTCAGCTACTTGGGAGCGAAGGTCAGTGATTTGTTCGTCACGGAGCTGGATGACCGATTGGTTATTTTTCGCCAAGGCTTCTTTTTCTTGTTCGCAAGAAACGAGCTTGTTTTTGAATTCATTGACCAAGTTTCCTCTTTTCTCAAGGTCGGCATTGGCTACCTGAAGTTGGTTTTGAAGATCAACGTACTTCTTCTTGGCAACGCAGGAGGACATAGCTACACTCACCACTACGCCTAGTGCCAGCATTTGGGTCAGCTTCATAAATAATAGATTTTAAGTTTAGTAATTCAATTAAATTCTGCGCAAAAATAGAACTTAGAAACTTAAAATCCACTTAATCCTCAAACAGTTATTCAATTTATTGCCGAATTATCGACAAAATGTATAAG
>Ga0075154_10000289_pt1 | contig 44831 bp, 42 predicted proteins | sample JI71714BDNA_FD_70965 | JGI IMG/M metagenome (GOLD analysis project Ga0075154, IMG submission 70965) | Wastewater effluent complex algal communities from Wisconsin, to seasonally profile nutrient transformation and Carbon sequestration -... | ecosystem: Engineered > WWTP > Effluent > Algae... | reverse complement strand
CCACCGACGCCGCGCCACTGAACCGCACTGGAATATCCACCGATGTGGACAAGCTGTGGGCAAGTGCCGGCAGCCCGCGCCGGTTGCGGAACTCGGGCCGTTGGGCCCGCGGAGACCAACCGGCGGTCGTTGCAGGTACCAGGCACAAGTTTTAGGCTATTTCAGCAGCCGCCAGTTACTAGATCGACAGATCAATTCACGGCAATCCCTCATTGCCATAGTTGGACGCGCTGACCATCAAACCCCATCAATACGAGGAACTTATTGCCGTGACTCACCCACACTCAGCTCAACCAGAGCTTGCAAGGAACCGGCGCGCTTGCTATCCTCACGGAACTGAGACGGCAGGATTGCATCTGGCGAACGAATCGTCACTCAGCGTGCAGATCGGAAGGCTTTGATATGCCGAGAAAAATCCGTGAGCTGATTGCTGCACTTGAGCAGTATCAATTCAAGAATCGCGGAGGAAAGGGCAGCCACCGAAATTATCAGCACGCCAGCGGTGTCAATATCACGATTTCGGGCAACTTGGGCGATGACGCAAAGCCTTATCAGGAGAAGGAGCTTGAAAAGGCTTTGAGGAAAATCATGGACAACCGATGAAAGACAGCGCCAGCTACCTCAAGATCGTCGAATGGTCTGCCGTTGATCAATGCTACGTTGGCCAGTGTCCCGGCATCGTTGGCCCGTGTTGTCACGGCGATGATGAGGCGCGGGTCTATGCGGAATTGTGCGAGATCGTGGACGAATGGATCGAGTTGTGGAAAGCGGAAGGACGAGCACTGCCCCCTCCCACGATCGGTCGAGACCTGGGGTCGTTGCTCCTGGTCGCATGAGCTGACCAGCAACTGACAGGCTCCGCGGCGAGGGGCGCGCAAGGGTAGCGACTCGACCCCGACCGGCAGCCCCGTGATCCGCTAGGCACCACCCACGCCGCGCCACTGAACCGCACTGGAATATCCACCGATGTGGACAAGCTGTGGGCAAGTGCCGGCAGCCCGCGCCGGTCGCGGAACTCGGGCCGTTGGGCCCGCCGAGACCGACCGGCGGTCGTTGCCTTCGCCACGCGACGGCTCTAGGCTGCGGCCGCCTCGACCACTACATCTAGTGGTCCGAGTCCCGCAAAACCCCAACAGCTAGTGTTTCCGCCGGATGACCTTTGCGTCAGCCGCCGTTACAGGATTGCCGCGCCCATGAGCACCGCCCGCCTCGAACTTGTCCATGACCGCCGCAGCGACCACCGCGACAGCGCCTGCTTCGACATCCCGCTGCAGCCGGCGTCCTTCGACATCTGGGACAAGAAGTACCGGCTGAAGACCAAGCGCGGCGAGCTGCTGGACGAGACCATCGACGACAGCTTCAAGCGCATCGCCAAGGCGCTGTCTGAGGTCGAAGCGACCCCGGAACTGCGCGCACATTGGCAGGAGCGGTTCCTCTGGGCCCTGCGTCGCGGAGCGATTCCGGCCGGTCGGATCATCTCCAACGCCGGCGCGCTGGAACACAAGCCGGCCACCAGCACGATCAACTGTACGGTGTCCGGGACCATCGGCGATTCGATGGACGACATCCTGCAGAAGGTCCACGAGGCGGGCCTGACCCTGAAGGCCGGCTGCGGCATCGGCTACGAGTTCTCGACGCTGCGTCCGCGTGGCGCCTACGTGTCGGGTGCGGGCTCCTACACGTCGGGGCCGCTGTCCTTCATGGACATCTATGACCGGATGTGTTTCACGGTCAGCTCGGCGGGCGGTCGCCGCGGCGCGCAGATGGGCACTTTCGATGTCAGCCATCCGGACGTGAAGGATTTCATTCGCGCCAAGCGCGAAGACGGTCGGCTGCGTCAATTCAATCTGTCGCTGCTGATCACCGACGGCTTCATGGAAGCAGTCGAGAAAGACGGCGACTGGCAGATGATGTTCCCGGTCAATCGCAAGGAAGCCAACGAAATCGATGTCGGCAACCCGAATCAGGTGCAGTGGCGCGACTGGCCGCTGAAAGGCGATTACCTGACCCGCGATGACGGCATGGTGGCCTGCAAGATCTACGGGAAGATTCGAGCCCGCGGTCTGTGGGACATGATCATGACGTCGACCTATGATTTCGCGGAACCCGGCTTCATCCTGATCGACCGGGTCAACGAAATGAACAACAACTGGTGGTGCGAGAATATCCGCGCGACTAATCCCTGTGGCGAACAACCCCTGCCTCCGTATGGCTCGTGCCTGCTCGGCTCGGTGAATCTGACCAAGTTCGTCCGCGATCCGTTCACGCCGCGAGCCCGATTCGATTTCGAGCAGTATCGCGAAGTCGTGCGGATTTTTACCCGCATGCTGGACAACGTCGTCGAGGTCAATGGTCTGCCGCTGCCGCAACAGCGCGACGAAATCCTGCGCAAGCGCCGGCACGGCATGGGTTTCCTCGGTCTCGGCTCCACGATCACCATGCTGCGGATGAAGTACGGCAGCCGTGATTCCTGCACCTTCACCGAAGCGGTTTCGCGGGACATGGCGATCGCCGGCTGGGAAGTCGCGCTGGCGCTGGCCGAAGAAAAAGGCCCGGCTCCGATCATGAGCGAGGAGTTCGCGGTCACCGGTGAAATGCTGCGCAAGCGCCCGGAGATGGTGCGCGACGGCTACAAGATTGGCGACACCGTGACCGGCAAGGTGCTGCACGCACGCTACAGCCGGTACATGCAGCGAGTGGCGACGGTTGCCCCTGAACTGGTGGCCCGACTCGCGGAGACCGGCGCCCGTTTCACGCATCACAGCTCGATCGCACCGACCGGGACGATCAGTCTGTCGATCGGCAACAATGCCAGCAACGGCATCGAACCGTCATTTGCGCATCACTATTCACGCAACGTGATTCGCGAAGGCAAGAAGAGCAAGGAAAAGGTCGAGGTCTATTCCTTCGAGCTACTGGCCTATCGGGAACTGATCAATCCGAAGGCCCTGCCCTATACCGACCATGCCGATGCGCGCCTGCCGGAATACTTCATCACTGCCGACGACATCTCCCCGAAGGACCATGTCGACATTCAGGCCGCTGCGCAGAAGTGGGTCGATTCGTCGATCTCGAAGACCGCCAATGTCCCGACCGACTATCCCTACGAGGATTTCAAGGACATTTACCGATATGCCCACCAGCAGGGCCTGAAGGGCTGCACCACCTTCCGCTTCAATCCGGCCGCCTTCCAGGGCGTGCTGGTCAAGGAGCAGGACCTCGAGAACACCCTGTACCGCTTCGAGCTCGAGGACGGCAGCGTGGTCGAAGTCAAGGGCAACGAAGAGATCGAGTACGATGGTGAAAACCACACCGCCGCCAATCTCTTCGATGCGCTCAAGGAAGGCTACTACGGGAAGTTCTGACGCCCGGTCCGACCGCCGCGCGGGAGTCCAGCCATGAAAGCCATCTGCATCCTGATCGTTCTTGCCCTGCTGTCACCCCTGTGCTCGGCGACCGAGACGATCCTGAGCCCGCGCACCAAGGCCGAGCACGAAGCTGACCTGAAGGCACTGCAGGAGAAGTACGGTCCGGCCAGGGATGACGCTGCGGCGCTCACCGTGGACAGCCGGCCGGTGCCGGCGTCGATCGGCACGCCGGCGCCCGAGTCCAGCCGCGGCAGTTCGGCACCGCCGCCGGCCGCCGCCCAACGGATGCGGGTCACGTTGTACCCGGACGGTGATCGCGGCTTTCTCTACAACGAGGAACGCTACGACACCACCGCCCTGACGCAACTGCTTGCCGATCTCGGCCGTCGCGAACGGCTGGATTCGCTGTTGTTGCTGGAGCGCGAAGATCGGGTGGTGGGCCTGACCCACGTCGTCGAACTCGCCAAACTGGGCAAGGCATTGAAACTGCCGACGATGTATCAGCAAGGCTCCGAATTCAAAAGCATCAGTGCGCAATAGCGCTGGAGACCAGATCATGAGTGTCAAGATCACACGGAAAATCACCGGTTATTCGGTCGTCAAGGCGGATGCGAAATCCGCCGAAGCCAACCCGACCGCGGTGGCACCGGAGCGTCACGCCGAAGTGATCCAGATGCATGAACGGCTGGAGCGCCCGGAAGTGTTGGAAGGCAGCACTTACAAGATCCGCTCGCCACTGTTCGAACATGCCCTGTACGTGACGGTCAATGACATCGTGCTCAATGAAGGCACCAGTCACGAATCACGGCGTCCCTTCGAGATCTTCATCAACTCGAAGAACATGGAGCACTTCCAGTGGGCCGTGGCGCTGACCCGGATCATGAGCGCCGTGTTCCGCAAGGGTGGCGACGTGACCTTCCTGGTCGACGAACTCAAGGCCGTCTTCGACCCCCGCGGTGGCTACTACAAGGCGGGCGGCGTCTACATGTCCTCGATCGTTGCCGAACTCGGGCATATCGTCGAGCATCATCTGCGCAAGATCGGCCTGCTGCAGGGCGATGACGAGGAACTGCCGGAGACCATCCGACTGTTTCAGGAAAAAAAAAGCCTGAAAGCCGCGGCCGTTGAAGCCAACGCGGCAGAAGCAGAAGCGGCAATGCCACCCAACGCCTCGATCTGCCCCAAATGCAGCGCCAAAGCATTGGTCATCATGGATGGCTGTGCAACTTGCCTCAGCTGTGGCTACAGCAAGTGCGGCTGATGCATCGGCATATCTGAAGGCCGGAAAATCCCGAACAATCTGGCTGATTCCGATCTTCAGCTCCCGAATGACGATGCCCGCCGAGTTCCGGCGGGCATCGTCGTTTTACGCTCACACCTGCGCGATGTACTGCAGACAAGCGTCGATCTGCTCAGAAGTGATAGGTCACGCTGACATTGGCCACGATCGGATCGACGTTCAGATCGCCAATCCGTGCACCGTTCAGACGCAGCTCGCTGTCGATATCGATCCAGCGCAGATCCACGGCGACACCCCATGGACTGTTGTTGCGATACTCGAAGCCAGCGACCAGCGCAGGGCCGAAGCTGTTGTCACCGGAGAGTTTCGTCCCGGCAATCGGACCACGGGTTTCTTCGTCGAAGACCAGCGTGTAGTTCAAACCGGCGCCAATGTAGGGCGAGAAGGCCTGATCCGGCGCGAACAGATACTTCAGCGACAGCGTCGGCGGCAGATGCTTGAACGAAGCGGCCTCGGTACCGTTCAACTTGACGTCATGCTTGAACGGAACGGCGAGCAGCAGCTCCGTGGACCAGTTGTCGGACAGCCGGTACTCGATCGCCGGCGTCAGGTTGAGCTCACTGCTGACCTCGGCATCGAAGGCATTGGCGAGACGACCGTTGTCGCTCTTCGGATTGACCCAGCCAAGGCCGAACTTGACCGACCACGGACCGTCTTCGGCGTAGGCGGGCGCAGCCGCAGCGAAGGCGAGGGACAGGGCCAGCAGCAGGGACTTTTTCATGACGGACTCCTTCGGGATGATCGGTTTGAAAGTCGGTTGGAAGTCTGGATGCCTGGTGGATCACGCCATTTCGGCGTTGAGGTCGATCGGTGTGACGCCGAGGCGGACATGCAATTTCGGGCTGGTCGTCGTGTACATCAGTGGCACCTTCGAGCCCGGATTGAGGTGCTCCTTGATTGCGAAAGCCGCCAGCGCCGCCTCGTGAAAGCCGCTCAGGATCAGCTTCTTCTTGCCGGGATAGGTATTGATGTCACCGACCGCAAAGATTCCGGGCGTGCTGGTCTGAAAACGCGCGGTATCCACTTCAATCTGATTCCGGTTCAATCCCAGTCCCCACTGGGCAATCGGCCCGAGCTTGGGCGTCAGTCCCCAGAAGATCAGGAGCTGATCCAGCTCGACTCGCCGGGTCGGGCCACCGCGGCTGCGGACCAGAATGGCCTTCAGCGTGTCGCCGTCCAGCTCCAGACCGCCGACCTCGCCTTCCAGAAACTGCATCCGGTAATCGTCACAGAGCTCGCGCATCCGCTTGACGCTGGCCGGGGCGGCGCGAAAATTCTCCGAGCGATGCAGCAGGATCACGCTGGCGGCCTTGTCGTGCAGTTCCAGCGCCCAGTCCAGCGCGGAATCACCGCCACCGGCAATCACCAGCTCCTTGCCATAAAAGCGCGCCGGTTCGCGGACCCGATAATGGATCTGCCGATCGGTCAGCTCGGCGGCACCGCTGACGTTGAGACGCTTGGGTTGAAAGGATCCCAGTCCACCGGCAATGACCACAGCACCTGCATCAAAGACCGTGCCGGTACTGGTGGTCAGACTGAAGCGCCCATCGTCACGGCGGACCACTTGCTGTACTTCCTGCCCCAGATGAAAACGGGGCGCGAACGGCTTGATCTGCGTCAATAACCGCTCGGTCAACTCCTCGCCGGTGCACATCGGCACAGCGGGAATATCGTAGATCGGTTTGTCCGGATACAACTCAATGCACTGACCACCCGGCTTTTTCAGCGCGTCGATGATGTGCACCTTCAGATCGACCAGACCCAGCTCGAAGACCTGGAACAATCCGACCGGCCCGGCACCGATAATCACCACATCCGTGTGGATCGGTTCCGGCTGGTTTTCCATGTGTGGGATTCCGCTGTCCATGCGGCGCATTGTCGACAGCGCGTTGGGGCGGACCTGCGGTTGCGGCGGATTGCCGCGCCGGTAACTGGCAATCCGACTGCGGCGGGATGTCGCAGTCGGAACGTCCGAGCCCAGCCCATTCTCCACCAGCCGCTCGAACAACCCCGCTTCACCGCGGGGATGCCGCGGGAAATCAGCGGTTTGGCGGGATTCCGACGTCTGGCGTCGGGGCTTTCCGAGAAACGCTCAGTTGCCTGCCGGCACCGCGGCAGCGGCCGGCGGCGGCGCGCCAGCTGGAGCCCGCTCCAGCAAAACCTTCAGCTGCCCCAGACCCTGCGCGAAGTCCGAACCGATCATCGAATCGAACATCAGCCCGAACCAGCGCATCACCGGGTTGATGCCGAGATCGGCTTCGAAGCGCCAGGTCACCCGCGTCCCGGTCGCCAGCGGCTCCAGCGTGTAGCGACTGAGCACCGGCGGCCGATCGCCGAGGACCAGCGCGATGTCGACCTGCCGGTCCGGCACGCTGGCCGTGATGGTCTGGCTGCCCTCACCCACCGCCTCGTTGCCCTTCCAGGCGTGCCGTGCGCCTACGCCCGCCGGTGGGCCTGACCGGGTGTAGGCCGCTTGCGGGTCGTCATCGAACCAGGGCGACCAGTCGTTGAAGCGCTCGAAGCTGTTCAGGACCCCAAAGATCTCTGGCGCCGCGCGCTGGATCTCGATCGAACGCTCCACCACCGCCGTCCGCGGCAACAACCAGCTGCCGACGACGACCGCGGCCAGAGCACCGCAGAAAGTGAAAAAGATCTTCTTCCACAAAGGCATGTTGCGACTCCGAGGCCGTGAGCCGCGGGAGCGTACGTCAGCCCCGATGCCGCTGCAGCAAGGCCGAATCGGCTCGCGTTGGCAACTCGCGCCCCCATCGCTCGCCGGCGAGCTGGCGCCACGCCATCCGCGCCAGCCCCTGCCTCCCGGACAACGCCCTCAATAGGCCAGCCGCAGCTTGACGAGGAACTGGTCGGCATCGCGCAGGTCCAGCGCGGAGTCGAACAGGTCCCAGCTGCGACGCTCCTCCAGGGCGTCAGTCTCGCCACCGCGGCTGTAGACCACGTACAGATCCGACTCCGGGCCGAGCCGGTAGCGATAGCGCAGCTGCACGCCCAGGCTGTTCAAGCCGAAGTCGTCGACAGACTCGTTGCTGCGACGCAGGATTGCGTTCGACTGCAAGCGCCACGCCTGGCCTTCGCGGGCGGAGAAACCGACCCACTGGAACTTCAGGCGCAGCTCCTGGCGCTGACCGATGAACCACTCGAGATTGCTGGTCAATTCGGTCTGATCGGCGCGGTACCGACCGAACAGCGTGTCGCGGCGCCAGTACAGGCGGTCGCTGCGGGTGTTGACGAAGGCGCCGACTTCAATCGCGAGGTCATCGCCGAACCAGCGTGTAGCGCCGGCATAGACCTCGCGATTGCTGCCGACGAGATCGTCCTTGCTGACGAAAGTCGAGATCTCCGGCTGCCAGTCACCGACACGGGGCGGGTTGTACTCGAGGTACAACCGAGTCCCCGCGCCGACCCGAACGGGCCCGTTCCCGCGCGAGATCAGGTCGTCGATGCCGGCACGCTGAAACTCGAGGTCGATGAAGGCGCTGCCGCCATCGGCAAACTCGCCATAGAGGTTGAGATCGGTAAACGGCCGCAGCATCCGGCCGCGGGCGTCCTCCGGCCAGTCGACGTTCCAGGTCGCTGTCCCGTTGCGCAGCCAGCTGCCCTCACCCGCATCGTGGCGCCAGACCGCGCGGGTCTCGAACAGCCGCCAGTCACGCCGACGCTGGAAGCCGACGTCGTTGAAGTCGAGGTCGGCGGCGTAATGCAGCACGTCGAAGCGGGCATCGAAGCGGCTGGATGGCTGCCACAGCGCGGTCACCCAACCACCCTGCCCGTCGCCGTCAACCGCCGCCGCATCGTCTCGGCGGCTGGCCAGCGCCACCCCGCGAAACACCCAGCCGGGCAGCCGCCACTCGGCGTCGACGGCGTGGACCTGCGCCTGTCGGTCGATAAAGGGCCGATCAGTCAGCGTGCCGAGGTAACCGACATCGAAAGACTCGCCCGGCCGCTTCAGCCGCAGCACGCCGAAGCGCTTGCCGACCTCGTCGGCGTCGCGTTCGCTGACCGCGAACAGCCCGTAATCCCAGCCGGCCGCACTGCCGTTGAGCTTGACGCCGGCATCGATCTCCGCGACTCCGCGGCGATCGTCGCGCAGCGCGCCGATTCGACGGGTGTAGACCAGCGGCTCCTCTTCCGGCGACTGCAGTACGAAGGCCGACTGGTTCTCGGTGAAAAACGGACGCTTGTCGGAGAAAAACACCTCCAGCGCGTCGAAGTTGACCACCAGATCGTCGGACTCGACCTGGCCGAAATCCGGATTGAAGGTCGCCGTGAGCTGCAGACTGGAACTCGGCTTGTAATAAACGTCCAAGCCGAAGCGAGTCTCGTTGCCACCACCGACGCGATCGTGCAGCACGCTGGCATACGGATAGAAACGCAAGAAACCCGCGCGATGCACGTCGATGTCGACCTTTTCGAACTTCGACAGGAACTGCGGCCGGAAAAACAGGATCGGCGGCCGCGCCGCCCGCTCCGCCACCGCACCCAGCACGCGGTCGACATACAGGCCGATACTGCGCCGCGCCTCACCATCGTCGCGCATGAACACGCTGCTCCACGGAATCAGCAGCTCGGCATCCCAACCGCCCTCGCGCTCGCTGACCGCGTGGTACCAGAGCCCGTCCCAGTCGCGACTGAAACGGTTCTCGTTGCTGATCGTGTTGTCCTCGATCGAATTCGCCCGCGACAGCGTGAAGTTGTAACCCTGCTGGCCATTGCCGTCGAAGTCCACCATCACGTTGACGCGATCGGCGCCATCGAGGTTGTCGCGCTGCTGCCGCGGCGCGCGGCGCGGCATCTCGGCTTCGGGCTGATCGCACTCGAAGAAGAACGCCAACCCTTCCGGCAACGCGAGATAGCGCACACGGGTCGGGTAACGCACCGGCTCGCCCGTGTCCGGCTGCGTGCGGGTCAGACCCTCGAAGCGCGAGGCATCCGCCCAAACCGACTCCTCGGCCAGTCCGTCGACGCTGAGTTCGGCGGCCGGCGCAGCGGCAACCGCGCACAAGGCCAGCAAAGCGAGACCACGCATCAGGACAGCTTCCGGCTTCACGGGTGCGCGAGCCTGAGACGCAGACTTCACGACGGCGACTGGCAAAGGTCACGGTGCGGGTCGCGGTTGGGTGTCGGGTGGATTCCGGCGGGTCGCAGTGGCGCGGCGGATGTCGAGGGGAAGTCGGCGAGCTGCTGTCATTGGCGTAACCGGCCTGTTGCAGGCAACATCTGCAGTTGGCCCGGCACGTCAGGCCACCGAGAGCAAAAGCGTTCTTGGCGAGGTCGATGCTGACGGTTACGATGGCCAGCGACTTCTCCTTCCGAGTGAGCGATAAGACGCGTAACCCCATCGTGGCACCTGTTGCGGACTGCCGCTGGCCGGCAGGCTCGGGACGAGGAAGTCCATGTCGTTCGTTGAGCCGCACGAAACTCATCCCCCCACATGCACCAATACGATGTCTGGCTCGATCTTCAGTGCGAAATCAACAGTTCATTGCAAGCGGTTTGCACGCTCTTCGCCAAGATGACCTTCCCGGTTCGACCAATGGTTGGCGAATCGCTGACCTTCTGGTCCGCAAAAGACTCGAACATGCAGTTTTCCATCGTGTCGGTTGTTGGCGTAATGCTCGTTCACTACGCATCGACCGAAATAGACAACATCGCCCACCACGTATCGCCAGTGGAAAGCGGGTCCGAGATGCGTACAAGTATTCGCTGCGTTCCGATTCATGTGGCATCCATGAATGATGCAAAAGTTCTGGTTGCTTTGCTCACGGAGCAGTATGGCTTCGAACTTGATCCCTACGGAGTAAACAAACTCGCAGTGGCGCAGAGTGCGGCCTAGCCCTTCCATCGAGAGGGACGCCCAAGAGCTTTCGCTCCTGGCCGCCCCACAGGTCAAACGTTAGGCATCCCGAAGATGAGTCCTTCTTGCACCACGACCAAAAAGCGAATCCTGTACGATATGGCCGCAACCATTGAAAGCGGCAACTGGCAAGCAACATATACCTTGCTTGATATCACGCGAGCAATCAAAGAACCCGAAGTGCTCAACAATCTTCTTTGGGGCATGTTTGAATGGGTAGCCAGACGCATGGTCTGCGCTTATGGGCTCCTTCGCGACTTCGCCGCTGCGGCGACCCCTCACGTCAAGCGTTTGGCGGTTTAAGATGAGGCTTACTGCGACCCTTTCGCTCTTGGTAGGTCTTGCCGGCTGCGCGGGCTTGAGCGAGAGAGATAGCGCTATGCCGGCGTGGGTGGAAAAGCTATCTTCAGGGGCACACACTCTCGGGGCTATGACACAGCAGGAATGTCAAGCGGCCGATGGCGACTGGAGCGGGGCTCAGGGTGCAGAGATCGCAGTTTGTAGTCGGCGCGTTCGTGACGCGGGCGCTACTTGCAATGATCATTTAGACTGCGATGCATTCTGTATCACTCGGTCACAGGTTTCTTATGGTAGCCGCACCGAAGGTGTCTGTGCGTCAAGCTTTGATTCACTCGGTTGCATTCAAGGAGTTTCTCATGGTCGAGCGGAGCCAACGTTTTGCGCATGTCCGTGAGAGCTGTCCAACTGATCGCCCAACCGGACGCCAGTGTGGTGTCCCAAAAGTAATTCGACTTATTTCTGATGGATTTGGCCCTGAGGCAAGGCGTGAGAAGGAAGCTGCAGCAGCACTACAGCGACGCCGAGCAACGCAGGCCAACTTGAGTGTCGCTTTGTTCTTGGTCAAGAGTAGTAGTGCTTTGAAAGTCAGATTCAGCATCATGAGTGTAGGCATTCCACTGTTTAGGGCGTTGTTCACTCCAATCACCACATCATTTTCCTCAGCCTCAGAACCGGAATTCAAGCCGCTCAATTCCGAGGGCGATATGGCGCCCTTCTTTGTCATCATTGACTCCAATGGGGCCGAATTCAGCACACGAGATTTGCAAGGCAATTTGGCCAGCATAGCGGCATGGGTTCACAAGTCAACGCTCATCAAAAAAAAAACGGGGGTGACCCTCACGGATCACCCCCGACAATTCCCACCGCATTACCGGGCGACTTGCGCCGCTCGGTCAATCGCGACAACTCAGGCCAGATCGAAGCGATCGGCGTTCATCACCTTGGTCCAGGCGGCGACGAAGTCGTTGACGAACTTGCCGGCGGCATCGCTCTCGGCATAGACCTCGGAGAGCGCGCGCAGCTGCGAGTTCGAGCCGAATACGAGGTCGACCAGCGTGCCGGTCCACTTCAGGGCGCCCGACTTGCGGCAGCGGCCTTCCAGCACGCTGGCGTTGTCAGGCGTCCGGGTCCACTTCGTGCCCATGTCGAGCAGGTTGACGAAGAAGTCGTTCGACAGCACGCCCGGGCGCTGGGTGAAGACGCCGTGCTTGGCGCCGCCGTGGTTGGCGTCGAGCGCGCGCAGGCCGCCGACCAGCACGGTCATTTCCGGCGCCGACAGACCAAGCAGATGCGCCTTGTCGATCAGCCACTCCGGACCACCCGCGGCGGCATCGGCCGTCGCGTAGTTGCGGAAGCCATCGGCCTTCGGTTCCAGCCAGCTGAAGGATTCGACTTCGGTCTGCTCTTGGGTGGCGTCGGTGCGACCCGCGGTGAAGGGCACGCTGACGTCGAAGCCGCCGGCCTTCGCCGCCGCCTCGATCGCTGCGCCGCCCGCCAGCACGATCAGGTCGGCCAGCGAGATCTGCTTGCCGCCGGAGGCCTTGCCGTTGAAGTCGGTCTGGATGCCTTCCAGCACGCCGAGCACCTTGGCGAGTTCGGCCGGGTTGTTGGCTTCCCAGTCCTTCTGCGGGGCCAGACGGATGCGCGCGCCGTTGGCGCCGCCGCGGTAGTCGGTACCGCGGAAGGTCGAGGCCGAGGCCCAGGCGGTGCGCACCAGTTCCTGCGTGGACAGGCCCGAAGCCAGCACGGCGGCCTTGAGCGCCGCGACGTCGGCGTCATCCACCAGCGGGTGGTCGACGGCCGGGACCGGGTCCTGCCAGATCAGCACTTCTTCCGGCACCAGCTTGCCGAGGTAGCGCTGGCGCGGACCCATGTCGCGGTGGGTCAGCTTGAACCAGGCGCGGGCGAAGGCATCGGCGAACTCCGCCGGGTTGGCGTGGAAGTGGCGCGAGATCTTTTCGTAGGCCGGGTCGAAGCGCAGCGACAGGTCGGCCGTGGTCATCATCGGCGCGTGCTTGATCGACGGATCGTGCGCATCCGGGATCATGTGCTCCGGCTTGCAGTCCTTCGCGCGCCACTGGTGGGCGCCGGCGGGGCTCTTGGTCAGCTCCCACTCGTAGCCGAACAACATGTCGAAGTAGCCCATGTCCCAGGTGGTCGGGTTCGGCTTCCAGGCACCTTCGATGCCGCTGGTGATGGTGTCGCCGCCCTTGCCGCTCTTGTAGGTGCTCATCCAGCCGAAGCCCTGCTCGGCGATGTCTGCACCTTCCGGCTCCGGACCGACGTGCGATTCCGCGCCGGCGCCATGGGCCTTGCCGAAGGTGTGGCCGCCGGCGACCAGCGCGACGGTCTCGTAGTCGTTCATCGCCATCTTGGCGAAGGTGTCGCGGACGTCGCGGCCGGAAGCGACCGGGTCCGGGTTGCCGTTCGGGCCCTGCGGGTTGACGTAGATCAGACCCATCTGCACGGCGGCCAGCGGGTTGGCCAGCTCGCGGTCACCGCTGTAGCGCTTGTCGCCCAGCCACTCGGATTCCGGACCCCAGTAAATGTCGCCTTCCGGTTCCCAGATGTCGGCGCGACCGCCGCCGAAACCGAAGGTCTTGAAGCCCATCGTCTCCATCGCGACGTTGCCGGCGAGGATCAGGAGGTCCGCCCAGGACAGGTTCTTGCCGTACTTCTGCTTGACCGGCCACAGCAGGCGGCGGGCCTTGTCGAGGTTGCCGTTGTCCGGCCAGCTGTTCAGCGGCGCGAAGCGCTGGTTGCCGGTGCCGCCACCGCCGCGGCCGTCCTGCACGCGATAGGTGCCGGCGGCGTGCCAGGTCATGCGGACGAACAGCGGGCCATAGTGACCCCAGTCGGCCGGCCACCACTCCTGCGAATCGGTCATCAGCGCGCGCAGGTCGGCGACCACCGCGTCGAGGTCGAGCTGCTTGAAGGCTTCCGAATAGTTGAAGTCACCCAGCGGGTTCGACTTCGGGTGATGCTGGTGCAGGATCTTCAGATTCAGCTGATTCGGCCACCAGTCGCCGTTGGACGGGCCGCCGGCGCGGGCATGCGCAGGTGCGCTGGCACCGGAAAAGGGGCACTTCGCTTCCATGGTCATGGCTAGCTCCTGTGAGGGGGAAGGTTCGAGCGCGGACTCTAGGCCCGCGTGTGTGACAAGGCCAATCGTTACTTGTGATGATCACGATAGGCAATGTCGATCAATTTCGCGCGAAATCCGCATCGCCGTTTATGGCGAGCTGTTTCGACCGACGCTGCATCACCCAAGTTCCGCAGTGCATCGCTTCGACCCTCACTCCAGGCCTAGGCGGCCGCCGGTCAGACCGCGCGACCGCATGCGTCACAGTCGCGGCCACCACATGAACGCCGCGGCCGCGGCGCCACCGGCCAGCGTGGCCAGCGTGAGCAGCCCGAGCAGGCCGGTGACGCCGTACTGGAAGCCCGCGTGTCCGGAGCGCTCGGCGCGCAGGTACAGCTCGACCACGGCCAGCGGCAGCATCCAGCTCATGAAGCTGACGCCGACGAACAGCGCGCTGTCGTAGCTCATTCGGATGCCCAGCGGCGCCAGTGTCAGGCCGGCCAGCATGATGCCGATCCGCAGGAACCAGACGCCGTTGACCAAGAGCCAGGCGCGCAAGGCGTGACGGCGGTGGCTGGCGAAGTCGCGGGTCCAGGCGCTGCGCCAGGCGAGCCCGACGAAGACCAGCGTCAGCAGGCCGTTGAGGCTGATCGAGATCGTGCTGCCGAGGCCGAGCTGCGAGCCGCGCACGAGGGTCAGGTAGAAGCCGGTCAGCGTCGCGACCAGTGCGGCCACCATGAAGAGCCGGCCGTTCCAGCGGTGCAGTGCCGGCCAGCGTCGCCGCAGTGCCGGCACCAGCTGCAGCAGACCCGCGAAGGTCACGACTGCCGCGACGAACACGTGCGTGAGGAACTGCGTGTTGCCGAGCGTATCGCCGGGCACCCAGCCGGTGATGTGCGGCTTGGCGTTGAGCGCGAGGAAGTCGCCGCTCAACGTGCGCGGGGTGAAGAAGGCGAGGATGAACGCGATGAAAGCCCATTGCCCCAGCGCCGCGGCGATGAACCAGGCGCTGGCGGCCAGCGACAGGGCTCGGGGTGGCGGGGGCAGTCGAATCGGCAGCGGCATGGTCGATCTCCGGGGTCGGGGTCGCCCACGCTGCCGGCAGCGCCCTGCCCGATCTCGCCGATTCGGAAATCGGCCAGCCGAACGCGCCGGTGTGAAATCGGTATTCGGCCGCCGTTGGGCGTCATGACCACCGGGGCTTGCTGAAACCCGCGCCAGCGCCGACCCTGCAGGTTCGTTTCTCACCGCCGGGTTGCCATGGACGCCGCCACCTTGCCCTGGACCACGATCCTGATCGTCACGCTGGCTCTAGTCACCGCGCTGGGCCTGCTGGGCCTGCGCCGCAAGAGCGATGCCGAAGTGCTGTTCGCGCTGTTCTGCGGCTCGCTCGCCCTGGCCATGTTGCGACCGTGGGTCCCGCCCGACACCGGCGCGCTGTGGTGGATCGCTGCCGTGGGCGGATCAGCTACCTGCAATGCTTACTGGCTGGTATCGCGGGCCCTGTTTCGCGGGGATGGCGCGGTCGGCGCTCGCCACGCGGCGGTGGCGTTGGGCGTTGCCGCGCTGATGGTGCTCTGGCGACTGCTCCACCCCGTCGCGGACGGCACCCCGGGACCGCTGGTTGCGGTGCTCGGCGCGCTGCTGGATCTGGCGGGGGCCGCCATGCTGGTGCTGGCCTTCGGCGAAGGCCTGCGAGGCTGGAATCCAGGCCTGACGTCGGACGACCGCCGGCTCCGGCTGGGCTTCCTGATCGTGTTTGGCGGCTGCGTCCTCGTTGGCACCAGCAGTCGCGCAATCACCGAGATGCTGCCGGACGGCAATACGCTGCAACGCACGGTCACGAGCCTGTGTGCATTGGCCATCGTGCTCTACACCCTGGGGGCGCTGGCACTCCGTCGTCGTCAGCGACAGCGGCACGCGATGGCGGCACCGGATCCGGTGCCGCCGCAAGCGACGCCGGACACCAGCTCCTCCCCCACGCCCGAGGACGATCGCCTCGCCGCGGCGATCCTGCGACTGCTCGAGGTCGAGGCGATCCATCTGGACCCCGAGCTCAAGGTGGCGGATCTCGCCCGCCGGCTCGGCAGTCCGGAACACAAGGTCAGCCGCGCCATCACCCACGGGCTCGGAGAGCGCAACTTCAATCGGCTGGTCAACCGGCATCGGATCGAGCACGCCTGCCGACTGCTGGACACCTCCGCGCTGAGCGTGCTGGACATCAGCCTGGCTTCCGGATTCGCCTCCTTGGGCCCGTTCAACCGGACCTTCAAGGAAGCAACCGGCCTGACCCCGACCGCCTATCGTCGGCGCCGAAGCTCGGACACCGCTTCGGACGACGCTACGCGACCTGCGGTGGCCCAGCGCTGAGCAGGCTGCGTCAACTGGGAGTCAAGGCCGCCGCCACTCTGCCGATCCAGCGCCGGCGTTGCCGCTCAACGCAGCAACGAATCCGCATTGACGCTTTTGACGCCAGCCGTATTCTGGGCGAGTTCAATGGCCAGCGCGCGCTCTGCGCCACTCTCCAGCTGTCCGCTCAGGGTCACCACGCCTTTTTCGGTACTGACCCGAATCAGCGACCCGGCGACACTGCTGGAGAACAGCAAACTGTATTTGACCCTGGTCGTGATTCCGGCGTCGCTCATGATCGCGTCCGGCAGGTCGTCGCCCGTCCGCGCCGAGCCCTGAATCACCGTCCCGCTGACGACGATGTGGTTATCCACCGAACGGACGCCTCGGGTCGTTCCGGCGAGCCGCGTGGCGGCATTGAAGCAGTCGTCGTCATGCGCGTATCCGCTCATGGTCACTGCCCCATCGCGAGTCTTGATCTCGACATCCAGACCACTGGCATAGCGGCTCCAGCCCAGCTTCGACGTGATTGCCTTGCTGATGGTTCCATCATCCAGGACCTCGCCGTAGTGTCTCGAGACGTCCAACGCAGGCACGGACCTCACCAGCAATTGGTTATCCACGCCGCGGACTCCTTCCACGCCACCGGCAATGGCGCCGGCAAGTTCCTTGTTGACCGCCTCCGCGACCACGCCGGTCAAGATGGCAAGACCATCCCGAACAACGACTCCCAGTCGGTCCGCACGCAGATAGGGACTGAGCTGATAAATCGTTTCTATTTTTGCCTGAGCCCGCGCATCATCAACGCGGGGAGATGTGGATTCAGCAAGTGCAGGGGGTGATTCCACCGAATTCGTCATGAGTGCGCTGCAGACCAGCGCCAGAAGTTGAGTTGTCATCAGTCATTCCTCTTCCCTTCATTGCAGATGCACGAGCCTCGGAACATTCACCTGCAGATCCGCCCTCCAGTCCGCAACGCCGTGCGTGCGCAACTGGCCAGGTCTTTCTCCGAGCTGTCTCAACAACCAGCTGCGTCCAGACGTGTCGAGTCGGCCGTCAGGGATCACCCATTGCAGGTCGGAAACTGGATCCGTCAGACGCCATCGCAGGCTTGAACCCTTTTGGCGAGATTTCTCGGGAGCCTCGGCCGGCCGGAGCCGCCATCGTCGCGGCAAACCGAAAGCGACAGGTCAGAACCTGCGCCAATAGCGACGTCAAGTCGATTGCGCCGGATTCAGGCGCCGAGCGTGTCGAAAAACGCCTTGACCTGCCGCTGGGCTTCATCGCGGCTGATCGCGTATCGCTCCTCGACCAGTCCGGTCAGCATCTGTGCGTGACCCTCGGTCTGCAGCGATTCGTCATCGGTCAGGTTTCCCCAGGCCACTTCTGCCGACCCGACCTGCTGTTTCCAGCGAGCCTCGATCAGACCCGTGCTGCGCAGGCTCATGATGACTTCTGCGTGTCGCTGTGGCGTGATCCGTCCCGAGTCGACGACTGCGGATCGGACGACTTGGCGGCGCCGTCTTCGGTCACTGCACCGAGATCCTGCTTGGTGACCCAGCCTGCGCTCTGCCGAGGTACCCGCGGGGCGTCGGGCATGCCGGACTCGGCTGGGACATACTGCTTCGCGTGAGACCCGACAGACGCCGACGGCGTGACCGGATTGGTGAAAGGCTTGTCCAGACTGCTCATGGGTCATTTTCCTGCAAGAGTGGGTCATACGCTGGTTGCGCTGTACCCGGCAGTGACAGGATGACCGGCCCGAAATCAGCATTCGGTGCGTTAACCGACCAATCCGAGAATAAACAAGAGATCCGGAAGACATCCACGGTCCCGCGCTACGGAACTCCAGCGCCAAGCCCCACGGGACCGGGTCAGCGGTGTCCGCAGGGCAGAATCAACTGGCCACTCTTCGCGAGCCGGCGTTCGACCGGCTTCGAATTTACTTGATGCGGATATCGTTGACCACCGCAGTGACGCCGCGGATGCCGCGCGCCAGTCGGCCGGCGTGATCAATTTCCGCCTGCGTGTGGACAAAGCCGCTCAGCTGAACGCGCCCCTTGAAGGTCTCCACATTGATTTCCAGAACCTTCAGATCCGGCGCCTCAAGGATCGCCGCGCGAACCTTGGTCGTGATCACCACATCGTCGACGTATTCACCCGCCCCTTCATGATGAGTAGTCGAGGCACAGCCGCTGACCATCAGGCTGGCGCTCATGCAGGCCAGTGACAGCACAACCGCCGCACTGCGAAATCCGGATACGATATTCATGTCTGTTCCTCGACGGGGGAAATGTCTGGTGCGACGGGCCACGACGACCGTCGCGCGGCTGTCGTCACCCGCCCGGGATCGACAGAACCGGTCCACGAAAGGAGTTCGGCGGTCACCGACACCAATCCCGGCACGGCGTTGTTCTCGAATGGTTCCGCGGATTCAACGCGACCGCGCGGTGCCGACCAGAATCCCGATACCGATCACCAAGCTGGTAACGCCGGCCCAGACCGGAACGTTCACGCGGTCCTTTTCCTGCACCTGCAACTGCAACGGTCCAATATCGACCTCATGGGTTTCCCGGGTGTAGTCGAAACCACCCCAGGCCAATCCCAGCACCCCGGCCACGATCAGGATGATCGAGAGGATGCGCCAAGTGTTGTTCACGGGAACTCCTTCAACGAACGCGCTTGCGCGATCAGGACGATTACAGAACCCGGCGACCCCGAATGATGCGCAGCAGCAGCACGACCACTGCAATCACCAGCAGCAAATGGATCAATCCGCCCATGGTGACTGAGGAACCCATTCCCAACAGCCACAGCAGGACCAGAACAATGATGATGGTTTCGAGCATGGTGGTCTCCTGAGTGAGCAAATGGCAGACTGCATGGCTACAAAGCTCGCTGCCCCCGCGCGGCTCGGCGTCGGGAGTGGAACCTGAGGTAAACCTGCATGCGCTCTGCCGGGCTGATCAGGAGCTTGCAACATTGGTGACTGGACTTCTGTACGCCATCAAACATTGGTGAAAATCCAATGTGATTGGTGCAGTGTTCGGTAGCCGAAGCCGGTCCGCATGCGTTGGCTGGACGGAGGCCCAAGCACTTTCCGCGCCCGACGCGGGGCGCAACACCCTCGTGCCGAACGACAACTCACAAGCCCGCTATTGGGAGCAACCGGGCAGCGGGTCAACCCTACCTGCGACCTGCGTGCGATCTGAGTCCACACCGGGAGCCATGACGCCAGCGCCGGTCGGGCTGATCGGCAGCGCAGAACCCCGGATGGCGCTTGCAAGATCTGCCGGTTCCGGTCGGTTCGCTACCGGACAGACGCTAGAATCCTGGCTTCAGCACGATTTTGACAAACATGATTAGCGCGGACCCTCGGGTAACGGACTGCTCAAGGCCCAAGTGATTGATTCTTGACGGGACCATCAGCCATGCCGGGCTTGCACGCTAATCGGGAGATGCTTTTATTGCGATGGAGTTGAATCACGATGGATCACAGTCCGACTGCCAACAAGCTGCTCGCCGCCCTGTCTGCAGACGTCCGCGGACGCCTGTACCCGAAGCTGGAGCCGGTCGTGCTGCCGCTCGGCAAGGTGCTCTACGAGTCGGGTATCGCGCTTCGACATGTGTACTTCCCGGTGGACGCGATCGTTTCCCTGCTTTACGTGATGAAGAACGGCGCCTCGGCGGAAATCGCCGTGGTCGGCCACGAGGGCATGATCGGGCTGGCGCTGTTCATGGGCGGCCATAGCACCACCAGTCGCGCGATCGTGCAGAGCGCCGGCACCGGCTTCCGCATGCTGGGCGAGCACTTCCGCGAGGAGTTCGAGCGCCATGGCGATCTGCTGCATGTTGCGCTGCGCTACACCCAGGCCTTGATCACGCAGATGGCGCAGACCGCGGTCTGTAACCGTCACCACACGGTCGACCAGCAACTCTGCCGCTGGCTGCTGCTCTCGCTGGACCGGCTGCCGACCAACGAACTGCAAATGACCCAGGAACTGATCGCCAACATGCTGGGCGTGCGGCGCGAGGGCGTCACCGAGGCTGCCGGTCGCCTGCAGCGACAGGGCGTGATCGCCTACCACCGCGGGCATATCACCGTGATTGATCGGCCGAGGCTGGAGGCGCTCAGCTGCGAGTGCTACGCCGTGGTCAAGAAAGAGACCGACCGGTTGTTTCCACTCGACCTGCCGCTGTCGAAGCTGTTGAAGCACTGAGGTCACAAGGCAGCCTGCCCGCGCCCGGTTCACTACCTCGGTGGCTTAATCCGCCGCCGTCGTGGGTATGCAGAGGTGGGGATGTTCCGGGATCGCAGCACCTGGTTCCTGATCGGGCTGGCCTTTCTGGCCGGGCTTGGACTGTGGATCGCGCAGAACGGTTTCGCGCCCGCAGCCGACGATGCCCGCACCACTGCCGAAACCCCGGGCGGCGGCATGTTCCAGCGCATGCTGGCCTACCCGAAGCCGCGCCAGATCGACCCCGAGGGCCTGACCCTGCTGGACGGCCAGCCCTTCACCACCGATGCGCTCAAGGGACGCTACTCGCTGGCCTTCTTCGGCTTCACCCACTGCCCGGACGTCTGCCCGATGGCGCTGGCCGAGATGAAGCGCACGCTGACGTTGTGGTCCGAACAGCACGCCGACCTGGCACCTCCGCAGATCCTGTTCGTGTCGGTGGACCCGGAGCGCGATACCCCGGCGCGCCTGCGCGAGTACCTCGACTTCTTCTCGAAGGACATCGTCGGCGTGACCGGCACGCTGTCGGCGCTGGAGCGCTTCACCCGGTCGGTCGGCGTGCTGTTCGTCAAGGTGCCGAACGGCGAAGGCCCGACGGACTACACCATTGACCACAGCGCCTCGATTCTGGTCTTCGGGCCGGAGGGCACGCTGCTCGGCATGTTCCGGCCGCAGGGCGGACCTGACGGCGGTGGCCACGATCCGGCGCTGATGGTTGCCGACCTCGCCACCCTGATGCAGTCCGGAGCCCCGCAGCCATGAAGTTCAGTTCGCTGATCGGCAACAGCCAGCGCCTCGACGGCGGCGCCATGTTCGGCAATGTCCCGCGTGCGATGTGGGAAAAGTGGATCGCCCCGGACGCGCAGCACCGGATCCCGCTGGCCTGTCGCGCGCTGCTGGTCGAGGAACTCGACGGTCAGACCGTCCTGTTCGAGGCCGGCATCGGCGCCTTCTTCGATCCGAAGCTGAAGGAGCGTTTCGGCGTGCTCGAAGACCGGCACGTGTTGCTGGACTCGCTGGCCGAACTGGGTCTGACCCACGAGGACATCGACGCCGTGGTGCTGTCGCACCTGCACTTCGACCACGCCGGCGGCTTGCTCGCCGCGTGGCAACCCGGCACCCCGCCACAGTTGCTGTTTCCGAAAGCACGCTTCCTGATCGGTCGCGAACACTGGGAGCGGGCGCAGCAGCCGCATCCGCGTGATCGGGCGTCCTTCGTGCCCGAGCTGATCGAGCTGCTCAAGGCCTCGGGTCGCGTCGAGCTGGTCGACGGCGAGACCAGCTCGCTGGGTCCGACGGTGCGATTCCGCTTCAGCGATGGCCACACCCCGGGTCTGATGCTGGCCGAGATCGGCGAGTCCGGCGGCGTGGTCTATTGCGCCGACCTGATTCCGGGGCGGCCGTGGGTGCATCTGCCGGTGACGATGGGCTACGACCGCGCACCGGAGCTGCTGATCGACGAGAAGCGCCGCTTTCTGGATGCGCAGATCACGGCCGGTCGACGACTGTTCTTCACCCATGATCCCGACTGCGCGCTGGCCACCCCGACCCTCGATGCCAAGGGACGTTACGGAACGCTGGACCCGCAGCCAGCTCTGAGCCGCGCCCCGCTGGGCGAGGCCCGCGCGGCGGCGTAGAGTCCCGCGCTTCTCCGACTAGCCAATCCGAGGCCCGCATGACCCGCACCCTGCTCTCGCTCACCGTCGCCCTGTTCCTCGCCGCACCGGCCATCGCCGAACATCACCAGCACGACCACAAGGCTGACGCTGCCCAGCCGGTGATGCCGACCCCGCCGCTCGCCAGCACCGACACCTACACCGTCTGGGGCAAGGAAGCGATGCCGGAAGCCCCGGCGCCGGTCAACATTGCCGCTGCGCTCAAGAACCCCGCCGACCTGCTCGGCAAGCCGGCCCGCTTCGAGGGTCGGATCGGCAAGGTCTGCCAGACCAAGGGCTGCTGGATGACTCTGACCGACGGCGACGCTGCCGCCCGCGTCTTCTTCGGCAAGCACGACTTCTTCCTGCCGAAGGACACCGCCGGCGACGCCATCGTGTACGGCACGCTGGAAGAGAAGACCGTCGAGGAAGCCACCGCCAAGCACCTCGCCGAGGACGCCGGCCAGAATCCGGCCACTGTCAGCGGTGCCCAGAAAGAATGGCGCATCGTCGCCAGCAGCGTGCTGGTCAAGAAGTAAGCCCGCCGCTGCGACTTCCCGTCGGCTTCAGACTGGAGGCCGACAACGCCAGCGCTGCCATAGCGACACCGGGCAGCGCCAGCCTACGGCGCGCTGTCCCAGCGCAGTACGGCGACGCGGACTTCGTCCTGATCACGGCGCGCGATCAGCCGGGTCGGCAGGCCCAGGGTTTCGTCCCAGGCTCGGTAGCGCAGCGTCCAGCCGTGCTGGACCAGCTCGGCGGGCCGACCCTGCTCGTCGTAGCGCAGGACCGCGCGGCCACCAGGGGCGCGGGCGCCGCGGATCCACCAGTTGAGCGCGTCGACCGGGATCCGCCAGCCGGTGGCCTGGGTCAGCAACTCGCCGGCATCACGACCGCCACGGGTGCCACCCTTGCCGTCGTCGAGCAGGTAGCCGCCGGGACGGCCGCTGAGCCGCCAGGTCGCGCCGGTCAGCGGCACGCGCAGCTCGAAGGCCAGCTGGGACTCGTGCTGCTGCCAGTCGAAGCTGGCGCTGCCGGCCGAGCGGCCGTTGTTGACGCCGATCCGACCCACCAGCGCGAAGCCGGCGGCCTCGGCCACCGCGGCCTCGCGGGTGCGCTGGGCGGCTTCGTGGGCCGGATCCACGTCGAGGCCCGGTCGATGCGCGCAGCCCGCAAGCATCAGCAGCACTCCAGCCGCGATCAGCAGCCGGCGACGCTCAACGCGCATCGATCAGCTCCGGCGCCAGCCGGCGGACGGTGGCATCGAGCACCGGATGCGGCGACGGATCCTTCAGCGCCTTCTGCCAGACCTCGCGGGCCTCGGCCTTGCGATCCAGCACGTGCAGCACCTCGCCGAGGTGTGCGGCGATCTCCGGGTCCGGCGAGCCCTTGAAGGCGCGTTCGAGGTAGGGCAGCGCGGCCTTGGCGTCGCCCTGCTTGAACAGCACCCAGCCCATGCTGTCGAGGATGGCCGGATCCTCCGGCTCCTGCTCCAGCGCGCGGCGGATGTAGTCGCGGGCTTCGTCCAGTCGGTCGGTGTGGTCGGCCAGCGTGTAGCCGTAGGCGTTCAGCACCTGCGAACTGTCCGGCTGACGACTCAGCAGCAACCGGAAATCGGTCAGCGCGTAATCGACCTGATCGGCCATCACGTAGGCCAGCGCGCGGGCGTAGAGCATGGTGTCGTCGTCGGAGAACGAGGACAGTCCCTGCGACAGGATCTCGGCGGCATCGGCATGACGACCGGCGTCCTGCAGCAACTCGGCCTCGACCATGTGGGCATTGCGCGACAGTTCGAGGTCCTCCTCCTGCACGCGCAGCGGCTCCAGCAGCGCGCGAGCGGCGTCCAGATCGGCCGGCGCGGTCAGCACGGCAAGCCGCAGCTTGGCCTGCTGCGCGCGCGGACCCTCGCTGATGCCCTCGTAGTAACGGCGGGCCTGATCCTTCTGCTCGCGCAGCTCGGCCAGTTGACCCAGCAGGAAATCACGCTCGGCGGGCTCCAGCTGGACGTTGGAATCGCCCTCGCCGCGCAGGTCGGCAGCCAGCCGATCCAGCGCCGCCTCGTTCTTCGCCAGATTGGCGTAGGCGGCACGAGCCGCGAGCAGATCGGCCGTCGGCGCCGGCGCGGCGCGCAGCAATGCCTCCACCTGATCGCTGCGCTCGGTCTCGTGCAACGCCTGCGCGTAGGCCAGCCGCAGACTTTCATTGTCCGGGTCGAGTTTGACGGCGCGGGAGTAGCTGTCCAGCGCTTTTTCCTTGTCGCCCTGCGCCACATCGGCCAGCGCCCGCCAGAGCCAGGTCTTGGCGCTGTCCGGATGTGCGGCAAGCGCGGCATCCAGCATGCGCTCGGCGCTCTCGTAGTCCTTCAGCTCCAGCGCGAGCGGCACCAGCGTGCCCTGTTCGGCGGGGACCTTGGCGACTTCCGGATCCAGACTGAGCTGCTTCAGCAACTCGGCGCGCGGCTCGCGGGCCTCCGGATGATTCAGGATGTTCAGCGCCATGGCGCCAGCCCGCGGATGGCCAGTGGTCATCAGGAAGCGCAGCGAATCGAGCACCTCGTCCGGCTTGCGCTGACCGAGCGCGGCGATCGCGCGGGCCTGATGGCCCTCGATATCCCCGGGCACCGCCTCCAGGATCAGCGCCGCCATGCGCGCGCCGGTCTCGTAATCCAGATGCTGCAGGGCGAGGCGCACCGACTTTCTGGCATCCGCGAGGCGTTGATCGCCGGAACCCGCCTCGGCGGCGGTGGCCAGATTGCGCGCCATCGTCAGCGGATCGACCTCGGATTGCTGCGGCTCGTGCGACAGCGCGGCGGGAGCCAGCGCCAGCAGGAGGGCTGCGACAACACACCGCAGTCGGGTGCCGGCGCGGCCGGTCGGGCTCAAGTGCTTGAAAATGGTGTGAGTCCTGACCTGCTGGCAGGGGACTGACGGTGCCTGATTCACGGAATCCATCCTTGCGCCCGAGGCGGGCGGCTTCGACAATCTTGCCAGTCTCTTGCTGATCTCACTGCCCACGCCGGTGTCCCTCGTCGCCCTAGGTCTGAATCACGAAACTGCGCCCGTCGCGGTTCGCGAGCGGCTGGCTCTGGACGGCGACGGGCAACGCCGTGGACTGCAGCAGCTGAAGTCGGTTCCCGGCATCCAGGGCGCGGCGCTGGTGTCGACCTGCAATCGCACGGAGCTGTATTGCCGCACCGCGCCCGGTCAGGAGCAGCTGCCGCTGGACTGGCTGAAGGAGCTGGCGCGGGAGCGCGAGGTCCGGATCGGCGCGCATCTGTATCGGCATGACAACGATCGCGCCGTGCGGCATGCCTTCCGGGTCGCTACCGGGCTGGATTCGATGGTGCTCGGCGAGCCGCAGATCCTCGGGCAGATGAAGCAGGCCTGGGCCGCCGCCCGCGAGCAGGATTCGCTGGATCGCACGCTGGATCGGCTGTTCCAGCGCTCCTTCGCGGTCGCCAAGGAAGTCCGCGAGCACACGGGCTTGGGCCGCGGCGCGGTCAGCGTCGCCTACGCCGGCATCAAGCTGGCGCGGCAGGTCTTCGACGACTTGAAGCTGCGGCAGGTGCTGGTGATCGGCGCCGGCGAGACCGGCGCGCTGTTCGCCCGGCATCTGCGTGGGCTCGGCGTCGAGCGGCTGCTGATCGCCAACCGCACGTACGCCCGCGCGGTGGATCTCGCCGCCGAACTGCAGGCCACGCCGGTCGCCCTCGACCGGATCGGCGAATTGCTGCCGCAGGTGGATGTGGTGGTTGGTGCCGCCGCCGCGCAGATCCTTGATCGGCCGACCTTCGTCCAGGCCTACCGCGGCCGTCGGCGGCGGCTGGCGCTGATGCTGGACTTGGGCGTGCCGCGCTGCCTCGATCCGGCGCTGGCCGATCTGGACGACGTGATCCTCTACGACGTCGATCACCTCCGGAAGCTGGCCGATGACGGCCTGGAGCAGCGTCGGATCGCCGCCGAGACCGCCGAGGATCTGGTCAGCCGGCAGGTCGAGGACTTCATGCGCTGGTGGCGCAGCGCCGAGGCGGTCGACCCGCTGGTCGAGCTGCGCGCCCGCAACGAGCAGCTCCGCGAGGAGTCGCTGGCTCGCGCGCTGAAGGACCTGGAGCGCGGCACCCCGGCGGCCGAAGTCATGGCGCAGCTGGCGCAGCAGCTGACCAACCGGATGCAGCACGCCCCGACCGTCGCCCTGCGCACCGCCATCGCCCACGGCGATCAGGCCCAACTCGCCCTGCTGCGCCACGCCCTCGGGCTCGATCGGCGCCGCTGAGCCGCCGCCGTCCGCAACGTCATTGCAGACTTGCCGTCACGCGCCCGGACTCGCCACGCTCGCCAGCCCGAAGTAACAGGAAGCAGCGCGTGGCCGAGATTCTGGTGCCCGTGTCGATCGGCGAGCTGGTCGACAAGCTCACGATCCTCGAAATCAAGGCCGAGCGCATCCGCGATGCCGCCAAGCTGGCCAATGTCGAGGCCGAGCTCGCCGCCCTGCGCCGGACCTGGGCGTCCAGCGGCCTCGATGAAGCGGCGGTCGCCAAGCCCTGGGCCGACCTGAAGGCGGTCAACCTGCGGCTGTGGGACATCGAAGACCGCATCCGCGACAAGGAACGCGAAGCCGCCTTCGATGCCGAGTTCATCGCGCTGGCCCGCGCCGTCTACTTCGAGAACGACGACCGCGCCCGCTACAAGCGCGAGATCAACCAGGCGCTGGGCTCGGCTTACGTCGAGGAAAAGTCCTACGCCAGCTACCAGCGCGGCGCCGAACGTCCGCAGGTCTGAACGCAGCGGACAGCTTCGTTACCGCGCTCCAGCGGGCGCCGTTATATTCCGCCGGCTTTGCAAGGAGGCAAACCATGAAAGTGCTGTCGTCGCTGAAGTCCGCGAAGTCCCGCCACCGCGACTGCAAGATCGTCCGTCGCCGCGGCAAGGTCTTCGTGATCTGCAAGAGCAACCCCCGCTACAAGGCGCGTCAGCGCTGATACGGTGTCCGGTACCCCGGTCGCTCGGCTGAAGGCCCCCACGCGGGGCCTTGAGTTTTTTGGGGGTTTCGAAATGCCGAGGCGGCCATCCGGCGCCATCGACGTCTCGCAGCACCCCGGCGCTACCGATCGACTTCCGCGGCTCGGCGCCGGTCGAGCCCCTGCATGCGGGCTCGCGAACCCTCCGCTAAGCTCGCGACCCGTTCCCGCCCAGCCCCGATCATGCGCAAACGCCAGGATTCCCCGCCGCCGCCCGTCGACGATGCCGCCGATGAGCCCAGTCGCAGTGCGCTGAAGCGCGAGGCCGACACGGTCTTCGAACTGGCCCGCGAGCTGGTGGCGCTGACCGCGACCCAGCGGGCGCGGGTGCCGCTGGATGACGGCCTGCTCACGCAGATCGCGCAGTGTCACAAGGTGACCTCGCACATTGCCCATCGCCGGGAGCTGATGTTTCTCGCCAAGCAGTTGCGCAACCGCGAGGAAGACTTGCCGGCGATCCGCGCCGCGGTGGATGTGCCGAAGGAGGAGCGGCAGCGCGAGACGGCGCAGCTGCACCGGATCGAGCGCTGGCGGGATCGGTTGCTCGACGAGGGCGACAGTGCCCTGGAGGCACTGCTGGCCGAGTATCCGGGCATCGACCGCCACGAGATGCGTCAGCTGGTTCGTGCCGCCCGCGAGGATCGGGGCCGGACGCAGTCGCGCGGTCATTACCGCGCGTTGTTCCAGGCGCTGAAGACGCTGGAGAGTGGCGGCGCGGCGGCGGCGCAGGATTGAGGAACCCTCGCGGCGCCGGTTGCCGGAAACGGTCTCCCGACAAACCGCGGTCCCAGTCCCGGGAAATCATCGCAACCGACGGATTCTTCGACCGCCGACCCGACGTCAACCGCGGTCTCAGGCGGGTGAGATCTTGCGGTCCGGCGCCACAGGGTGGCTCACACCGTCCCCGGATCCGCCGGCTTGACGGCACGCGTGGCGATGGCGATCGGTGCGTGGCGGTTGAGCGGCGTGGCCTGGTCGGTCCAGTGGTCCTCGTACAAGCCAGTGAGCAGGAATCCGGCCGCCAGCTGGCCGCCGATCTGGGCCTCCAGCGAGTGGCTGAATTCCGCAGCGCGACCGCTCTGCAGCCATGCGTCCCGCGCCGCGGCATCGAGGCTGTCCGGCTCGGCATAGGGCAACCGATGCTTCACGGTCAGCCGGCCGCTGCGCTCGGCCTCGTCGTGGTCGAACAGGAACATCCACGGATTCATGAAGCCGGCCAGCAGGACGCCGCCCGGTTTCAGCACCCGGAAGCACTCGCGCCAGACCGGCGCCACGTCCGGGACGAAGACGTTCGAGACCGGGTGGAAAATCAGGTCGAAACGGCCGGACTCCAGAACCGACAGATCGCGCATGTCGCCGCGGACGGTCACCAGCGACAGCCGTTCGCGCTCGGCGAGGTCCCGATCCTTGCGCAGCTGTTCGTCGGACAGATCGAAGCTGACCACGTTGGCGCCGGCGGCGGCGAGCGTCGGTGCCTGCTGGCCGCCGCCGGAGGCGAGGCACAACACCGACTGTCCGGCCAGTTCGCCGAACCAGTCGCGCGGGACCGGCTTCGAGGGCGTCAGGATCACCTGCCAGCGGCCCTCGCGGGCGGCCTGCAGCTGCTCGGTGCTGACCGGCGTCGACCATTCGCTGCCGGCGAGCGCTTCGCGGTTCCACGCGGCGCGATTGTGTTCGATGAGGTTCATGGAGGGCACTTCATGGGGGGTTCAATCCGACAGCACGGTCCGATGGATCGGCGCGTCGCACTCGCCGGACGATACACATTCGCTGATCTCGACGAGTTCATTGGCGGCTGGCGACAGCCCCAGCGCCTCGAACTGGAACTCGCTGGCGCCGGCGGGCAGCGGCAGGCTGCGGCAGGGTCCGGCAGCCAACGCCTGCGCGACGGTCTGGTTGCGGTTGCGGGTATAGAGCCGGGTGCCGAAGTAATCACCGAGGGCGAGCAGACCGCCGTTGCCGGACTGGTCGGCACGAGTGTGGCCGGCGCCGGGAATGGCGCCGAGCGGCAAGTCCAGCGCCGGCAGCGCCGCGACCCCACTGCCCTGCAGCGCGCGCGGAAAGGCAAACACGCGCCGCAAGCTGGCTTGCGCGGTGTTCCATTTGGTGACGAGGTACAGGTCGCCGGCCTCACCGCCAGCCAGGTCACCGGTGGGGTCGACGAACAGGGCTTCGGCATCGGCGGTGAGGCTGGGGCTGCCGGAGCCGTAGCGGTAACGCAGCACGTCGACGCCGCTGACGATCGCCTGATTGTCGACGGCGCCGGCCAGCGCCGGTTCGTCGAACCGGTAGATCGCCAGTTCCGTGCGGCCCAGCGTGCCGATCGGTGCATCGGTGCGGGCGGCGTTGTTGCCGATGTTCGCCAGATACAGGCAGTCACCCGGCCGCACGCCGCACGGGCCAAGCGCCAGGTCTTCCCAGTCGGTCGCGTCGATACCCGGCGCGTCGAGGCGGAAGCTCGTCAGTCGCTGACCACTCAGACTGTAGGCCGCGAAGCGTCGGCCGCCACCGGAGTCGTTGTGCAGCCACAGCACCGGGGCGCCGTCGACCTGTTGCCGACGCGACAGCGCGATGCCGCTGATCTCCGTGTACGAACTGCCGTTCGGATCGAGTCGCTGGATGCGGGCCGCCGCCTGGCTCGGCCCGGCCTGCGGGCAGAGCGGCATCAGCGGCGGCAGCGGACGCTCGTAGCCGTCGACGAACAGCAGCTCCGCCCGGACCGTTGCCGTCGCGAGCGCCAGCGCAACGCCGATCGCGGCGCGCCTGAACATCCGGCTGCGATGCCGCGCAGAGGCGCCGCTATGCTCGGGGCCCGATCTGAAGCTGCATTGGAAGGCCATCGTGCGTTGCCCTTTCTGCGCCAATGAGGAAACCCGCGTGGTCGACACCCGGCTGGCCGAGGATGGCCAGCAGATTCGCCGACGCCGCGAGTGCCCGGGCTGCGGCGCACGCTTTTCGACGGTCGAGATGGTCGAGATCAAGCCGCCGATGATCATCAAGCGCGACGGCCGGCGCGAGCCCTTCAGCGAGACGAAGTTGCGCCAGGGCGTGGAGCGCGCCCTGGAGAAACGGCCGGTGTCGGCGGAGCGTATCGACCGGATGATCGGCGAGGTCAGCCGGCGGGTGCGGACCAGCGGCGAACGCGAAGTGGATTCCCGGCAGCTCGGCGAGTGGACCATGCAGGCGCTGCGCGCCCTGGACCCGGTCGCCTACGTACGGTTCGCCAGCGTGTATCGCCGCTTCGAGGATGTGTCGGACTTCGTCGAGGCGATCCAGCAGGTCGAGCGGCAGCCGCCGGTGGAACTCAAGGCACGGCAATTGTCGCTGCTGGGCGAGCCGGAGGCCGAACTCCCGCCCGGCACGCGACCGAGGAAGCGCTGATGCGCAGCGACGAGGCCCGTTTTTCGGCGACGGACCGCCAGCACATGGCTCGCGCGCTCGCGCTCGCGGCGCAAGGGCTTTGCACGACGCAGCCGAATCCGCGGGTGGGCTGTGTACTGGTGCGCGATGGCGAGGTGGTCGGCGAGGGCTGGCATCAGCGCCGTGGCGGCCCGCATGCCGAGGTCCACGCCCTGGCCGAGGCCGGCGAGCGCGCCCGCGGAGCGACCGCCTACGTCACGCTGGAGCCCTGCAGCCATCACGGGCTGACCCCGCCCTGCTGCGAGGCGCTGATCGCTGCGGGCGTGTCGCGCGTGGTCGCCGCCCAGGGCGACCCCTTTCCGGCGGTCGACGGACGCGGCTTCGACCGGCTGCGCGCTGCCGGCATCGCGGTCGATGTCGGGCTGATGGCGGACGCGGCCGCGGCGCTCAACGAGGGCTTCCTGCTGCGGGTGCGTCGCGGTCGGCCGCTGATCCGGCTGAAGCTGGCCATGAGTCTGGATGGCCGAACCGCGCTGGCCGACGGTCGCTCGCAGTGGATCACCGGGCCCGAGGCGCGGGCCGATGTGCAGCAATGGCGGGCGCGAGCCTGCGTGATCCTGACCGGCATCGGCACCGTGCTGGCCGACGATCCGCGCCTCGCCCCACGCATCGACTCGCCCTGCACGCCACCGGACAAGTGGGTGCTGGACAGCCACGGCCGCCTGCCGGCGAGCGCGGCGCTGCTCGGCACGCCGGGCCGCAGCGTGCAGCTCTGCGTGAGCGACGGCGCCGCGCTTTCGGGCGTCGAGCGGCGCGTGCTGCCGACGCAGGCGGGCCGGATCGATCTGCAGGCCGTGATGGCTGCCCTCGCCGCCCGGCCGGCCAATGAGATCCACGTCGAGGCCGGCGCGACGCTGGCCGGCGCGCTGCTGGATGCCGGGCTGGTCGACGAACTGCTGATCTACGTCGCGCCGCTGCTGCTGGGTCCGGACGCCCGACCGCTGGCGGCGATTGCGCCGCTTGGCGGGCTCGATTCCGCCGCGCGCTGGCGGCTGGTGGAATCGGTGCCGATCGGCGCCGATCTGAGGCTGCGCCTGCGCCCGCTGGTCAATCCTGACGGCTGAGCAGCAGCTCGGCCGACATCGGCCGGGCCAGATGGTAGCCCTGCGCGTAATCGCAACCGCAGGCCTCCAGCAGCTTCAACGTCTCGGCATCCTCGACGCCCTCGGCGATCGCATGCAGTCCCAGATTGTGGGCCAGCGCGACCATCGCCTCGACCAGCCGGGCGTCGCGCGGGTGGCTGGCCATCTTGAGCACGAAGCCCTGATCGATCTTCAACTCGGTCGCCGGAAATCGCTGCAGATAGGTGAACGAGGAGAACCCACGGCCGAAATCATCGATGGCGATCGACACGCCCGCCGCGCGCAAGGCCTCCAGCTGCACGGCGTTGTCCTCCGGTGACTCCATCATCGCGGTCTCCGTGACCTCGATGGTCAGCCGATCGGCCGGCACATCCCAGATCGCCAATGCACCGAGAATCTGTTCGACCAGGCCCGGCTGCACGAAGGCCTTGGCCGACAGGTTCAGCGCCAGACCCAGCTCGGGCCAGCGCGACCGCAGCCCGTTGAACTCGCGCAAGCTGGCGTGAAGGCTCCAGCGGGTCAGCTCCGGCGCCAGACCACTCTGCTCCGCCAGTTCGATAAAGCGCAGCGGCGACACCGGTCCGAGGCCGGGTCGATGCCAGCGCGCGAGCGCCTCGACGCCGACCATCCTGCGACTCGCCAGGGCATAGACCGGCTGGAAGGCCACCTTCAGCTCGTTCTGCGCCAACGCGCCACGCAGCTCATCGTGCAGCAGCGGGCTATCGTCTTCGTCATGCAGCAACACCACCGGCAAGCTGCCGCGCAGCGCCTGATCGAGGGCTGCGATGGCTGTCCGCAGCAGCAGATCAATCGGTCGTGGGGACTCCACCAACACTGCTCCGAGGGTGACCAGCGGTGTGATCGCACGGCCCTCCACCGCCTGCGGCTGCGCACACTCGCGCAGGATCCGCTGCAGCGCCAACTCGGCATGCGCCGCGCCATACAGGCGGGGCAGACCGATCACGAGCTCGGTCTCGCCGAATCGCAACACGATGTCGCCGGGCCGCAGCACCTCCCGCAGGCGGGCCTCGATCGACTGCACCAGAACCTCGACCGCCGCCAGACCCAACACCGCCGCCAGCGGCCGGCAGCGTCGGAAGTGCACCAGCGCCACAGCGCCCGGCGTGGACGGAGCGGCATCGGTCAGCGCGTCGGTCAAGGCATCCAGTGGCATTCGGCCCTCAGAGGAACAACGCGCTCATGTCGAGACCATAGCTGCCCGGCGGCAGCGACCGGACGATGCGTACACGCACCGGTTCCGCGTCCGGGCCGTCGCTCACCGGGGCCGCCACCCGGTGCGCCCACAGATCCAGTTGCGGAAACGCCTTGTTCAGTGACTTATCCGGCAGGGTCAGCACGGTCACCTTCGGATGCAGGCGTCGCGAAGCATTCTGCGCCATCACCACGGCCACCTCACCCGTCGACAGCTCCACCAGCGAGCCGGTGGGATACACGCCGAGGCACTGGCTGAACTGTTCAACCAATTCCGCCTGGAACAGCCGATCTCGCTCCTTGTAGAGCAGCTGCAGCGCGTCATGCCGGGACATCGCCGGCTGATGCGGCCGCTCGCTGCAGAGCGCGTCGTACGTATCGACGATCCCGAGCATCCGGCCGAGCAGCGAGATCTTCGTACCGGCCAGTCCGTCCGGATACCCGGAGCCATCATGGCGCTCGTGATGCTGACGCACCATTAGTCCGACATCCGGGCTCCTGACGCCACTATCGTCCAGCAACTTCAGGCTGAACTCCACATGGCGCTGCGCCTCGATGCGCTGCTCGGACGTCAGTGGTCCCGGCGTAGCCAGCAGCGCCTCCGGCAGCATGGCCTTGCCGAGATCCATCAGCATCCCGCCGGTTGCGAGGTCGGTCAGCAGGGCCTTCGGAAAGCCCAGCTGCCGACCGAAGGTCGCCGCCAGCGCGCAGCAATTGACCGAATGGCTGTAGGCATAGGCGTCCCGACGCCGCAGCGCGTCCAGCCAGAAAAAGGCATCGGCGCTGCGGATCACGCTGGCAACGATCGGCTCGATCGCTTCGTCAAGGTCCTCGGCGCGGACCCGGCGACCCTGGCGTATGTCCTCGACGATCCGGTGCGCCAGCCCGCGGACATTGCTCCACGCCGCCTCGGCCCGCGGCAGCTCCTCGATCAGCGGCACGTTCGGCAAGTACTGCACCGGCTTCGGCGCCGGACGGCGGTACGCCATCATCGTGCCGTAACCCAACCGCTCCAGCACCGGCCGTGCCACCGGCCCCACGCTCTTCTCGAAGTCCACCGTGACGCTGCGGCAATACCGCCCGAGCATCTCGATATCGGCGAGTGAGCGGATCACGAAGCCCTGCAACGGATAAGGCGTATCCGTCCACGGCCGATCCAGACGGCAGACATACATCCCGAGCTGCAACTCGGCCACGCTGATCTGGCGCTCCTCGATGGGCATCCGGTATCGAATCCTCCGTCTCGGAAAGTGGTGGGTTTCCGCGAATCGCGGACCGTCCGATGCTATCGCCAAACATCGCGGACGTAACGGGCACCCGTCGATTCGCGTCCACCGAAAAGGGCGCCGCAGCGGGCGCCCTTCCGGACCGCGAGTCCTGAGCGGATCAGGCCTCGGTGGGCTTCAACAGCCAGCGGCACAGCGCCGGCAGGAACAGGATCGCCCCGATCATGTTGAACAGGAACATGAAGGCCAGCATCAGTCCCATGTCGGCCTGAAACTTCAGCGCCGAGAAGTACCAAGTGCCGACCGCCAGCGTCAGCGTCAAGGCCGTCACGATCACCGCCAGACCGGTGGACTTCAGCGCCCGGAAATACGACTCCTGCAGGCTCTGACCATCCTTGATGAACTCGTCCATCTTGCTGTAGAGATAGATGGCGTAGTCCACCCCGATACCGACACCCAGCGCCACCACGGGCAGCGTATTGGTCTTCAGGCCGATGCCCATATACACCATCAACGCATTGCCCAACTCGGTGACCAGCACCAGCGGCAGCACGACCGCAAACGTCGCTCCGACACTGCGGAAGGTAATCAGGCACATGATGACCACGGCACCGTAGATGAACAGCATCATCGGCCGCTGGGACGCCTGCACCTGCTCATTGGTCGCTGCCATCACGCCAACATTGCCGGTCGCCAGTCGCAGATTCGCGCTCGCATACTTCGCTTCCTCGCCCTGGGCCTGCGCCTGCTGGACCAGTTCATCGATCATGACCTTGAACTTCACCGGATCCATGTAGGCCTGATTGTCGGTACGGAACTTCTTCGCCGCATCCACCACGCGATTGATGGTTTCGGCCTTGTGATCCTCCAGGAACATCATCACCGGAATCGCACTGCAATCACCATTGAACAGACCCGCCGAGGTATCCAGCTGCTGCTGGAACGCCGTCATCGACTGTGGATCGCGTGGCAGCGAACGGAAGCGCGGGTTCCCTTCGCTGAATCCGGCGAACAGCAGCTTCGCGACGCCCGGGAAGCTGACCACCTGCGAGACGCCTTCGACGTTCCGCATATGCCAGCTGAAACGGTCAATGACCTCCAGCGCCTGGAAGTTGATGCAGCTCTGCGGCGCGACTTCGGCAATGACCGTGATGATGTCGGTGGAGAGTGAGAATCGCTGGACGATCTCGGCAGCATCCATGTTGTAGCGCGCATCCGGATGCAACTCGGCCACGCCATTTTGCGCATCACCGACCATCACCGTCTTGCCCTTCTCATGGGCCAGATAGCCGATCACCAGACCCACCACGATGACGATGGTGGCCGGCACCCGCAGGGTCAGCTTGGACAGCTGCCGCCAGAAGCCGTCGAAACGATCGAAACCGGCGACCGCGCGCTCCCGCTTCCGGGAAACATTGGCCGGATAGACGTATGACAGAATCAACGGCATGACGATGATCGTCGTGATGATCGCCAGACCGACGCCCATCGTCGCCGAAATCGCCAGTTCCTGAATGATCTTGATCGGAATGAACAGGATCGTTGCAAAACCGATCATGTCGGTGACCAGCGCCGTACTGCCCGGCACTTTCAAGTGATTGAAGGCACGTTCTGCCGCAATCAGCGGGTCCACACCTTGCGCACCGATCAACGCGGACTTGGAGCCTTCGGCATCCGCGCCCCCGAACAGCACTTCGGAGCGCCACGAACTCAACATCTGCACGCCGTGACTGACCGCGATCGCGAACACCAGGAATGGTGTGAGGATATTCATCGGATCAATGCCACCGCCGGTAATGCCGGCATAACCCAGCAACACCAAGCCGCCCAGCGTCCAGATTACCGCAATCAGCGCGCAAGCCACTGGTACCACCGCCATCTTGAAGCTGCCCGAATAGAAGAACAGCAGCAGCAAGGCGAGCACGATCGCCACGCCGAAGAAGGCAATCACCGAGGCCGCACCGTCAGAAATATCACCGACGATCTTGGCAAAGCCGATGATGTGCACCTTGACGTGCTCATTCTCGTACTTCTGGCGGAGCGCTTCGAGCTGGTCAGCGACCGCCTGATAATCCATCTTGCCGCCTTTGGCGGCCTCTTCGGCGATCAGCTCCGCCTGCACCATCGCGCCGGAAAAGTCCTTGGCCACCAGCCGACCCACAATGCCGGCCTTGACGATATTGCTTTTGACCCGCGCCAATTCTTCGGGGCTGGGATCGAAGCCACTGGCCAGTGTCGGAAAGGTGTACGGCGTGCGGGCCGGCCAGACGTTGTCACCGTCGAATCCGTCCTCGTTGATGTCCACATAGCGGGTGTTCGGCGTGAAAATCGAGCGGACCCGCGCCTGGTCGACGTTCTCCATCCGCCCGATCTCGTCACTGATGGCCTCCAGCGCCGTCAGGAACTCGCGGTTGAACATGTTGCCGCGCTGGTCGATGACCGCAACCAGGATCCGGTTCGCGCCGCCGAAGTCGGTCTCGTACTGCACGAAGGTCTGCATGTATTCGTGCTGCAGCGGGAGCTGCTTCTTGAAGCCCGCATCGATCTTCAACTGGGTCACGGCCAACACGGCCATCAAGACCGTGATCAAGCCGAAAATCGTGAGAAACAATCCCCGTCGACCGAACAGAAAATGATCCAGCGGCGTGATCTGCTTGTAATCGTCACTCATCGCCGTACTCCTCACTTGCCCGGTTGAAAGGTCGCGAGGCCATTCTCGCCACCCACTGCAAAGGTCTGGTCATTGATCGCGGTCACGGTCGCCAGCATGCCGCCCTCCGAGAAGGTCAGATTGACCGTCTCCAGCGAGCCTGCCCGACGCAGCAGCACCGATCCATTGCCACCCACCAGCACAGCCCGTCCGCCGCTGAGTGCCGTCGCGCCGAACAACGACTGATCGGTATTCGTGGTCATCTGCGTCCAGCTCTGGCCGTCGTCCAGCGAGGCAAACGCATTGCCCCGCAAGCCGTAAGCAATCAGCACGCCGTCGTCCAGTGAAATCACGCCGAACATCGAACCGCGATAGGGCAAGGCATTGCGGGCCCAGGATTCACCACCATCGGTCGATCGATAGTAATTGCCCTTTTCGCCGACGATCAGCAGGGTGCCCTGCGCCGTACGGACGATGCCGTTCAAGTGCGGATCGCCCTCTTCTTCACCGACAGCAGTGTCGGCCATCACATCTTCATCCAGATCCGGCGATTGGGCGGCAGCCGAGGTCGCGGTGCGCAAGTCCTGGACGTTGTGGTCGCTGATGTAACCGCAGTCCCAGGTTTCGCTCTCGCGCAGACAGTACTGGCCGTAGGCGCCGATCGCCAGCGTCCGGTCCTCGTCGAGGAAAATCGCATCGAGCAGCGGGCCCTGCGCCTGCACGTCATGATGCTGGCGAGTCCAGCTCAGGCCCCCATCGAGACTGGCCAGAATCACCTGATCATGACCAACGGCCACGACGCGACTTCCGTAATAGGTCAGCGCGGTCAACTCGCTGCGAGTCGGGACCGGAATCTGGCTCCAGGCCACGCCGTCGCTGGATTGCAGCACATGACCGCGCTCACCGACCGCCAGAAAGCGCGACCCCACCCGGTCAATGTCGAGTACCAGAGCCTTGCTGGCCAGCGGCATGATCTCCGCTTCGGCCGTTGCCGGGTCGTAACCTGTGTCAGCCCCGTCTTCGGCGACTGCGACCCCGATCAGCAACGACAGCGCGGCAACCCAAGCCGTCGTGTGCCGAATCCGTCCGTGATTCCTGTTCATCTGCATCCGTCCTCCCTCGCGATGTCGTGATCGACCCGCACTCAGCGGGTGCCACGTTGCCGCAGCGCCTGCGGTGAAAAATTCTCTGCCGTGGTCCGGAAACCGAAATCGATCGGCTGCTCCAGGTTGTCCAGACCACTGGCAATGTAACGCCCCGACTTCAGATCGTGATGGACCTCGATCGTCGACCAGAACACCGGCACTTCGTAATAGCTGATGCAGTGTGCTTCCGAGACCCGCCACAACTTGCCGCCGGCGTCATAGTGTTCGATAGCCAGAATCTGCCAGCTGTCCTCGTCCAGATAGAACACCCGCTTGCGTGCCTGATGCCGGGCGCCGGCCTTCAGCTCCGCCGTCACAACATGCACCCGGTGCAGTTCGTAGCGGAGCAAGTCCGTATTCAAATGGCCCGGTCGCACGAACTCCTCGAAGGTGGTTCCCTTGCGGTGCATCCGGTAGGCGTTGTAGGGCATCAGCATGGCGCGCTTGCCACCATAGTTCCAGTCGTACCGATCCAGTGCGCCATTGAACATGTCGGTCATGTCGTAACTACGCAGACCGTCGGTGCCGGCGCCGGGATTGTCGTAACCGACGTTGGGCGCCTTGCGCACCCGGCGCTGGCCCGGGTTGTAAATCCACGCCTGCCGTGGATTCTTCACCTGATCCAGCGTCTCGTGAACCAGCAGCACGTCTCCGGCCAACCGGGCCGGCGCCTGGACGATCTGCATGAAATAGGTCAGTACCGCGTCTTGCTTGACGACAAAACCCTCGCGCCAGTAATTGCCGAGCAGCTCTTCACGCAAACGGACCGGGACAAAAGCGCCGGTCGGCGTCGGCGTGACCAGATTCTCCTGGCGGGCAGTCGTCACGCCCTTGAACTTCAGTTTGTGATTCCAGATTGCCTGACGAGCGGCAACGCCGGGATCCGCATCGAGGATCGGAAAGGGAAATCCTTCCGCCGCGTCGATCACGCCACCACCATTCGACACCAACTTGGCCGAATCGCGGTTCTTTGCCGTCATTTCGAGGATGCGCGGGCCAAACGCCGCACTTCGGTGCGTCGGATAGACAGGCATCCGGAAGCTGGGATAGCGCGCCAGCAAGGCACGATGTCCATCACTCAGTTCACCGGCGTAATTCGCCACGTTACTGGCGTCGATCACGAACAGCGGCTGATCAGCGGCAAACGGGTCGGGGTGAAACTCGCCCGCTCGGTACTCTGCAGGCGCAGTTGCCACGCCGCCGGTCCATTCCGGGATCCGACCATCCGCCGTACCGGCTTGCTCGGCACCGACTGGGGTAAGCCCAGGTCCAACCGCGTGAACGGTGGTCATCGCACTCAGCAATGACAGGACCAACAAAAGCCGCATGACTTCCCTCCCCTGACGGACGATGGGGCGCCAGAAGCGCCCCATCGTGTCAAAACTGCTTCACATCTTGTGGCTTGCCATCAACTCGCAGCGTCAACGCGTACCGCGTGTGCGCAGGGCCTGCGGCGAGAAGTTGTCCGGCGTGGTCTGGATGCTGAAATCGATGACCGAATCCATGTTGTCGATTCCGCCAACCAGATAGCGGCCCGACTTCAGGTCGTAGTGGCTCTCGATCGTCGCCCAGAACAGCGGCTGCTCGTAGTAGTTGATGCAGTGAGCCTCCGAATAACGCCACATCTTGCCGGCGGCGTCATACTGGTCCATCACGACGATCTGCCAGCTGTCCTCGTCGAGATAGAAGGTACGGCGCGGGTTGATGTGCCGGGCTCCTGCACGCAGCGTGGCCTCCACCACATGGACCCGATGCAGCTCATAACGCAGCAGTTCGGTATTCATGTGACCTGGACGCACGATGTCCTGATAGGTCAGACCCTTGCGGTGCAGCTTGTAGGAATTGTACGGAACGTACATTTCCTTCTTGCCGACGTACTTCCATTCGTACCGATCCAGCGCACCGTTGAACATGTCGGTCATGTCGTTGGTACGCAGGCCATCGGACGCCGTGCCCGGATTGTCATAAGCGACGTTCGGGGCCTTGCGGACGCGGCGCTGACCGGGGTTGTAGATCCACGCCTGTCGCGGCAGCTTCAACTGGTCGATGGTCTCGTGCACCAGCAGTCCATTACCCGCGAGACGCGCCGGAGCGACGACCACCTGATACAGGTACTGCAGCACGTTGCCAGTGTCGGCAATGGTCGAGCCCTTGCGCCAGTAGAGGCCCAACAGCTCTTCCTGCAGCTTGATCGGCGTGAACTGCCCGGTCACCGTTGGCACCACCTGATTGTTCCAGCGGCGCAGGGCAATGCCCTTGTACTTCATCTTGTGATTCCAGATGGCCTCGTAGGCGGCCATCTTGGGATCCTTCGACAGGATCGGGAACGGGATACCGACCGCAACGTTCTCGACGCCTGCACCCTCACCAACGATCTTGCCGGTGGTGGCGTTCTTCACCGTGTACTCGAGAATGTACTCGGGGAAAGTCGCGCTGCGCCGAGTCGGGTAGATCGGCATCTTGAAGGTCTGCGGATAGCGCTCGAACGTTGCGACTGCACCCGCCGGCAGCTTGTCCAGATGCTGCTTGTAGTTGGTGCCGTCGATCGTCAGCGTCGGCTTGTCCGCTGCGAACGGATCCGGGTGGAAATCACCGACTTTGTAGTTGATGCCGGCAGGCGGACGGGTCAAACCGCCGTCGAAGGCCGGAATGGCGCCGCCGTTGCCGGCTTTCTCGGCGCCGACCAGCGTCAGATCCTTGCCGAGGCGTGCGGCCTCCTGCGGACTGACGGCGGCTTGCGCATGGATCCCTGCCAGACTCACGGCGACAGCCGTGCTGATCAGGATTTTTCGGAACTGCATGGTATTGACTCCCCTTCCCTCTGGTCCAATGGCTCAGAACGCGTAGCGGGCGGCCATCGAAATGAAGTCGCGGTCGGCGACCAGGTTGTACGGCTCGGCGCCGAAGAAATCCGTGTAACTCAGGTCCAGCGTCCACTGGTTGAGATAGTTGGCTTCGACGCCGACGGTGATGGACTTGCGACCTTCCAGGAAGTTGCCGCCCGGACCCGGTGTAATGCCGTTGACATCGTGGTTGAACGCCACGCGAGGCGACATGGTGAACGGCGAACTCAGGAAGTTGTTGTAGTCCGCGCGCGCAGCAATGCGGTAACCCCATGAAAAGCGGGTCGGGAATCCGCCGACCTGAGTCTGCGGATTGCGCGAGCGACCGGTCAGGAAGTCATCACCGCCACCCGTGTCGGTGCCGTCTCCCTGATAGCGGAGCACGTCGGTCGACGGCAGGTCCCACACCTTGGTGAAACCGATCTCGGCGACCGCCGAAACCTGATCGGCGCCGATCGGGTTCTCCGGACCGAAGACCTTGGTGGCGGTCATCTGGTACTGGGACACCTTGTGGCGTTCCCAGCCACGGATGTACTCGTTCGGCCGGCCCTGACCCAACTGGCTGGAAAACCGATTGAAGTCGGCCGGGAGCAGCGCATTCAGCGGCGACAGTCCGTAGAACAGCAGCTCCACATCGTCGATCTGCAGCGGGGTGTTCGGCCGGTAGCTCAACTCACCCTGCAGCGCGATACCGCTCTCGTCCAGCGTCGTGTTGAAGCTGAGGCCGAAAAGGCGGACGTCTTCCGGGTACTCGATGAAGACGGTTGCCGAGTTGGCGTTGCTGTTCCGTACGGTGTTGCCACTGAACAACGGCAGCCGACTGTGGTAGTTCAGGAAGTAGAAACCGAACTCGGTGTTGTTCAGCTCCGGCGCGAAGTACCGGGCTGCCAGACCGTACTGGCCGTTGTCGCTGGCGAACTGATCCTCGGTGCGCAACACCGATGCCGAGCAGGCGCTCACCGCGCCGACATTGCGCGGGTTGATCACGCCGGGCCGGAAGCAATCGGCATAGCTTTCCGGCTGTCCAACCAGACCGAAGTTCAGGACAACGAACTGGCCGCCCAACGAGCCGAAGTCGTTCGTGCTGAAGTAGGTCCCTGCCGGCTCCGGCTCGGTCTGCTCGAACTCGAACATGTACAGCGCTTCGATCGACAGGTTCTCGTTGAACGAATACGAGGCCCAGAGCATGTCGATCGGCAGGAAGGCTTCCTTCAGCTCCGCGCCGGCGATGCGCAGCTTGGAAACGTCGATCGGGTTGACGACATTGATGCCCTGCTGGATGAAGGTGCTTTCGCCCCAGCTGACAACCTGTCGACCCAGACGTACCGAACCGGCACCTTCGGCGAAGTTGTAGTAGGCAAAGGCGTCCAGCAACTGAGCGTCCTTGCCGACCTTTTCCTTCGCCAGCGCACTCAGATCATCGCGCTTCTGATTCTCGAAGTCGTAGAAGGCCGTTGCGCGAATCAGACCGCCGAAGTTCTCGCCGTAAGTCCACCCCAACTCGGCGGTGATCTTGGCGGTGTTCGAGAACACATCGCCGCGGTCGTAATTCAGATTGCCATCGTCGTTGTTGACCGAGTAGCGGCCGACGGCGGCGCGCTGCACCGAGTTCGGCAGCGCAGCGAGGGGAATGATCGGTGCACCCGTCGCCGTCAAGCCCTGGCAGGCGACGAAATTGCATTTGCCGACCAGATTCGGATCACGCTCCGAGGTGCGATAAGACACCCCGTAGGACAGCGTGGTCGAGACGTTGGCGTTGAAGTCGTCGCCGATGTTGAACTCGAAGGCCTGTGCATTGCCGGCAACAAGGCCGATCAAGGCGGCGCTCATGGCCAGCGAGAGGCGGTTCCGGGGTGAAGTCTGATGCTTCATGAATACTTTCCTCATTGGCGGTCTCCTGAACCGGGCTTACTGCTGACGCACCACAGCGCTGTTGGTGACCTGCACGGTGGTACCGCCAGTGGCGGTGAAGGAGGCCATCTGGCCCTGCATTTCGACAGTCGTGGCCAGCGATGCGGTCGGGCTGAACAGCGAACCGTGGTCACCCTGCACGAAGCGGACTGCACCGCGGACACCGGCGGCGTTGGTCGTGGTCCGGGTAATGGCCGGGAGGCCCAGCGCGGCGATCAGCGGTTCGGTACCCGACAGCGGCGCACCGGCCACCGTGTTCGGCACCACCTGATCCGGCGGCGGAGTGCCGTTCGGACCACCGACGACTTCGTGCAGCAGCACGCGCTTGGACTGCGGCTGGACCACGGCAAAGTTGATCGGATCTGCCGAGTCGATCACGGTCTGCGTGATGAGCAGGAAGCGGTCGTAATCCGGCGTGTTCGGTCGAAGGCCGCCGGCAGCCAGCAGCCCCGCATTGATCTGCGGGCCGAAGGTCGGCGAACCGGCCAGCAGTCGGGCGATCCCGCCGCCCGGCACGTTCAAGGTCGCGACGTTCACGGTCGGCTCGATCGTGACGAAGCTGGTTCCGACGATGCCGCCCAGCGACTGGCCGACGAAGGCGATCCGGCTGCCGTCGATGTCCGGCGTGCCGTCACCGTTCAAGTCCACACGCGGCAGGTTGGTTGCCAGCTGGAACAGATCGGCAATGCCCTGGCGCGTGTTGTCACGCGAAGTCAGCAGGCTCGACAGGTTGATGAAGTGCACACCTGACCCATCGACCCGGCCGTCCGGACCCGGCGCCGAGGTGGTGTTGTTCACCAGATCGACGTCGAAAGTGCGTTCGCGGGCGATCGTGCGGAACGGCGAATTGGCCGCCTGAATGTAGAACGGACTGCTGCTGTCCACACCGTGCAGTGGCAGATCGATCGAGGCGACCGCCCAGCCCGCCTGCGCAAAGGTGGCGGCCACGGCGAGCGCATCGCTGCGGTTGCGGGTGATGCCGTGCTGCACGATCACCACCGGCCAGCCGGCGGCCGGACGCTGCTGACCGGAAGCGGCATTCGGGATGGTCATCAGCAACGGAATCGTCTGCGTCGAGGTCGCGACCGGCAGCGGATTGGCGACGGTGACGTTGGTCGACGTCGGATCCAGACCCAGCGCATTGAACGGCGCGACATAGCCGCCGGCGCGGGCGCGCCAGAAACCGGTCACGACCGCGGTCGGCGGGACCGTGCCGCCCGGAGCGGTCAGGAAGTAGTTGACGTCCATCACGCCGGCGAAGATGTCGGCGATCGGCGGCAGGCCAGCCGCAGCCGTGGTCAAACCGGTCGGACCGACGCGGGTGGTGGTCGGCCGCACGGTCGAACGCACCGCGCTCATCACCGGCGTCACTGTCTGCGTGGTGGCGACCCAGCTCAGCACGATGTCATCGCGGATAACGCCGGCAGTGGCGGCAGCCGCTTCCTGCGAGTTGGTGAGCTGACGCAGCGGTTCGAGTCCGCAGGCACTGGAGGCAGGAAGCAGCGGGTCATTCGAGACACAAGCCGGCGTACCGACGCCCGTGGCCAATGGCGAGGTTCGCTTGGTCAGGAAGTACGTGGTGTCCGGCGTGATGTCGTTGCCGGCGGTGTCGGTGATGGTCTTGGTCAGCACCGCCATGTAGCTGGTGCCCTGCTGCAGCGGCCGGGTCGGCACGATGGCGAGCGTGCGGTTGCTGGTGTCCGACGTCGACAGTGCAACGACGTACTCCGGCGGCGTGGTCGAGCTGCCGGCGGAGAGTTCGCGAATCACTCGAACGACGCCGGTGCGGGTCGGCGTCAGTTCGACCTGGAACACGCGCACGTTCTGGCCGGCACGCAGCGAGGCCGGAGCGATGGCCGTCGAGAAGCCCGTGGTCCACGGGCTGGTGGTGGAGAATCCGTCCAGTGCCGACAGGGCAACTGCCGGGTCACCAAAGTTGTTCGGATTGGCAACCGGTGGATTGAGCGTCGCGTCCGTGGAGCCAGTGAACAGCAAATTGATGGGGAAAGGCAGCACACCGGCTGTGGGATCGAAGCGGGCTGTGTTGACCGCGGTGACGGTGGTCCCGTTCGAGTTCGTGGGCGTGGGCGTGGGCACAGCGCGGGGACTGTTGTCACCGCTGCTGCAGGCGCTCAACAGAGCGCTTGCCAATGCCACTGAA
>Ga0075154_10000288_pt1 | contig 44858 bp, 20 predicted proteins | sample JI71714BDNA_FD_70965 | JGI IMG/M metagenome (GOLD analysis project Ga0075154, IMG submission 70965) | Wastewater effluent complex algal communities from Wisconsin, to seasonally profile nutrient transformation and Carbon sequestration -... | ecosystem: Engineered > WWTP > Effluent > Algae... | reverse complement strand
CGATTTCTGCTCTCTGTGCATATCATTTCTTTCCTAAAAAACCTAGCATTAAATTAAGCACAACCGAACTCTCTAAAGAGGTATATTTGAATGTTGCTTAACCATTATTCACGTTAATTACTACCATGATGAGTTGCCGGCCGGTTCTGAATATTACGAATGGAGAGCATCTTCTGATGAAGCAGGAGTAACACTTCTTGGAACTATTACAAATGAAACACCTATTATCCCTACCGCGCTTCCTCCACCAAATGGCTATACAGATGGTTTGAATCTTGCAGTTGGTGGTGACAACCTTTTGGTTTTTCAAACAGGTCCCCCCGCCGGCCCTGCAACAAATTATAATGATGCTACACGCAGATTTATAACAGCATTGCTAGCTAACATTGTGACTAATACTACTGTGTATGCAACATGGGATTTGGTTCCGGTAACACTCAATGAAAGTAGTGTCCCACCTGGTTTGGTAAATGGCCAAACCTGCTTTCTTATGTCACCAGGGCCTTTACCTTCGGCTGTGACAAATGGAACCATTGAGCCTGATAACGGAAAATTCAGTGCTTGTGCTTTAGCAAGTGCCTGTTCAGCATCGCAGATGTCAGCCATAATTTACAATACTGCCAATTGGACTTATAACAACAGTGCATTTCCTTTAGGCACTTCCAGTAGCCAATGTTCGTACAATATTTTATCGGCCAATACGATCACTCTTAGTTCAGCAGCCGGTACGAATGCACAAACGGTTTGCATAAATTCTCCAATAACAAATATAACTTATAACACGACTGGTGCTACAGACGCTACCTTTAGTGGATTACCAGCAGGCGTATCCGGCAGTTGGTCAGCCAATGTTGTAACCATTAGTGGTTCACCATCTACGACCGCAGGTTCTCCATTCAGCTATACAGTAACACTTACAGGAGGTTGTGGAACAATTACAGCTACAGGTTCGATTACCGTAACTCCAAACAACACAGTCACCCTTACGTCTGCAGCCGGTACCAATTCGCAAACGGTTTGTATAAATTCTTCGATGACAAATATAACTTACTCTACTACAGGAGCTACGGGGGCTTCATTTAGTGGATTACCGACAGGTGTGTCAGGTAGTTGGGCATCAAATGTGGTTACGATCACCGGTACACCAAGTACTACTGTAGGTTCGCCATTTAGTTATACAGTAACACTTAATGGAGGTTGTGGAACAATTACGGCTACTGGTACAATAACGGTTAATCCGCTTAATACTATTTCGCTAACTTCAGCACTCGGGACGAATAATCAAACGGTGTCGGTAAATACACCTATTACCAATATTACCTATTCAACTGTTGGAGCTACAGGAGCTTCTTTCAGTGGTTTGCCTGCCGGAGTATCAGGTAGCTGGGCTAGCAATGTAGTAACTATCAGTGGTTCGCCATCTACAATTGTTGGTTCACCTTTCAATTATACAGTAACACTTAACGGTGGTTGCGGAACCGTAACTGCTGGAGGAACAATAACTGTAATTGCATGTAGCATTATATTGACATCTGGAGCAGGTACTGATGCACAATTAATTTGCAATGGTTCTGCAATAAATACAATAACCTATTCTACAAACATTGCTACAGGCGCTAACTTTGCAGGTTTGCCTGCCGGAGTATCTGGTAGCTGGGCTGCTAATGTAGTAACCATAAGTGGTACACCCTCAGGTCCCGGAACTTCTAACTATACTGTTACGCTTACTGGCGGAGGTTGTAGTAATGTAGCATCAGGTAGCATAAATGTAAATTCGATTCCTTCTGCATTGGTAATAAGCTCAACCGGTTCAGCATCTTTGTGTACTTCTGGAGCAGTTACATTAACTGCCACTACACAAGCGGTTACCGACCTTTCATTCACTACATCAAATATCGGTACATCTGGCACAAATCAATGGCAATCATTTAAACCAAATATTACCGGGGCTTTGAATGCAATACAAATTAAACCTAATGGTTGCCCTAGTGGAAATATTACTCTGAACATATATAGTGGTGTTGGCACAGGAGGAACATTGTTGAATACTCAGACTGTCACAATAAGTGATTGTAGTGCATTTCTTGGATTTAATATCAGCGCTTTAAACCTAACGGCAGGAAATGATTATACTTTTCAATTAGTAACTGCAAGTAATCTTAGTTTGATTGGGACATATTCCGGCTATGGCTCATACTTTTCGGACGGTTACGGATTAAATCCACCATGGAGACTCATTTTTATAACCACTATGACACCTGCATTGGGAAGTGTTCAGTGGTTTGAAAATAACTTGTTGATACCCGGCGCAACGATGTCATCTTATAGCCCCGCAGCAGTTGGAAATTATACAGCGGAAAATTATAATGGAAGTTGCTATTCAATTCCGTCAAATAACATAGCTGTTACAAATACACCACCTGTAACACCGGTAATAACTGCAGGAGGCCCTACAACATTCTGTATTCCGGGTACAGTAACATTAACGGCGGAAGTAACACCAGTCACTGATCTGTCATTTACTACAGTTAATACCGGTACAGCCGGTATTAATCAATGGCAGAGTTTTGTACCCACAGTCGATGGTATGACGGGGACAATAGAGATCCAATTAAATGGTACAACCAACAATACATATGCATTCAATATTTACAGCGGCATAGGTACATTCGGAAGTCTGGTAAGCACGCAAAGTGTTTTAATAAATGGTCCCGGCGGTTTTTACTCTATAAATATTACACCGGTACATTTAACCCCAGGAAATACATATACATTTCAGCTTTTAGGAGCGTCTAGTCTTAGCCTAACTGCAAATAACGGATCATATGGAACCTATTTTTCAGATGTATATGGATATCCTGCATCTAGGCTAAACTTTAAAACCATCGTTACCCCTTTTATTACCAATATACAATGGCATAATGGTGCAAGTCCCATTGGTGGTGCAAATGCCCTGACATACAATGCTAGTGTTTCAGGTAGCTACACAGCGGAGTCAGGTATAACAGGTTGCAGCTCAACATCCAATCCTATTGTGGTAGCAGCCAACCCTGATAATACAATTACATTAACTTCGACGGCAGGAACAAATGCACAGACTGTATGTCTTAATACCCCAATTACGAATATTACCTATTCAACTACCGGCGCTACAGGTGCCACCTTTAGTGGTTTACCTGGGGGCGTCTCTGGCAGCTGGGTGGCCAATGTGGTGACAATATCAGGGACACCAAATACAACAACGGGTTCACCGTTCGGTTATACCGTCACCTTGACAGGAGGATGTGGAGTTGTAATCGCAACCGGTGGCATAACAGTTAATCCAATACCTGATGTAGTACAACCTGCCAATCAAACTGTATGTAATAATACGTCAACTGCGGCGGTAAATTTTACCGGTTCATTACCTGGTACAACATTTAACTGGACGAATAATACACCTTCCATTAGTCTGGCTTCAAGTGGAAGTGGCAATATTGGGAGCTTTACTGCTACTAATGCAACTAATGCTCCGGTAGTAGCTACTGTTATAGTGACTCCTTCGACAGAAGGTTCAGGACTTGTCAACTTTAATTATACTGGATCAATGCAAACGTGGACTGTGCCTGCAGGAGTTACTCAGTTAACCATAGAAACTTGGGGCGCGCAAGGAGGCCCGGGTAATTATGGTGGTAATGATCCGGGAGGCTTAGGTGGATACGCTAAAGGCGATTTAGCTGTTACCCCGGGACAAATTTTGAATATATATGTAGGTGGAACACCAACTACAACTGGCGGTGGTTGGAATGGAGGAGGTAATGCAGGTGGAACTTTTGGTTTTCGTGGAGCTGGAGGCGGAGCCTCTGATATTCGCTTTGGAGGAACAACTTTAAATAACAGAATACTTGTAGGAGCCGGTGGCGGTGGAAGTAGTGGTGCAACTGCTGTAGCCGGTGGCGGTGGTGGCTTAATCGGCGGAGACGGAGGTTATCCTGGATCTCAGGGATTTGGAGGAACACAAATAGCTGGTGGCCTTGGCTCTCCGGGAGATCCGGAATGTTTGCCGGGCACATTTGGATTGGGAGGCAATAATTCAGGTAATTTCAATTGCTCCGGTGGCGGTGGCGGCTGGTATGGAGGTGGTGCAGGTGCCGGTGGAGGAGGAGGTTCCAGTTATATTGGTGGTGTGACCGGAGGTTCTACGACATCTGGAATGCAGTCAGGCAATGGACTAGTAATCATATCCTATATTGGAACTAATTGCACAGGCACTCCAAAAACCTTCACAATCACTGTCAATCCAACCCCAGTTGGCTCCGCTTCGCCGCAAACAATCTGTGGGGGAACAGCTAGCAATGTGGCATTAAGTTCAACAGTAACCGGTACCACATATACCTGGACGGCAACGATACAAACTGCTCCTTCGGGTGGCACTATCACTGGATTCAGTAATTGTGCTGCAGCCTGTGGCACTTCGATCATTCAGACGCTGACCAATACAGGAACAACATCCGGAGTGGTAAGATATACAGTCACTCCAACAGCCAACGGATGCCCCGGAGCACCATTCACCGTAGATGTAACAGTGGATGTTTGTTGCCCTACGATACCGACGCTGACAACTAATCCAACTCCAGAAGTATGTTCAGGAAGTAACGTAATCCTAACAGCTTCGGGTTTAACAACGATGAATCCTAATAGCTACGGCATCACATTTAAATACTTCAGTGCAGCTCCTGCTGATCCTTATACTGGTGGAACAGACATTGCAACCATTCCAAATGGAAGCCTTACAGGTGGAGGAACAGGAGCCACGACTACTACAAGTATTTTACCAGTCGGTAATAACTTTATATATGCTATTCTTTCACCGACTCCTACTGATGTTAATTGTCGGCCATCGGCGACGGCAAGTATATTAGTTAATCCTGTACCGGTAGTAACAACTGCCGCTACGGCGACTATCTGTAGTGGCACTGCCACCAGTATTGCTTTGATGGCAAGTACAGATCCTGGAACTACCTTTACCTGGATGATAGGTACTATCACGGGTGGAATAACAGGCGCCAGCGCTTGTGCAAGTAGTTGTGGTACTTCCATAGCTCAAACATTGACCAATCCGGGTTCAGCAGCAGGTACTGTACAATATGTTGTTACTCCTGTGTCATCTCTTGGTTGTACGGGTGCACCATACAATATTACAGTAACGGTCAATCCAACACCGAATGCTGTGGCAACGCCGGCTTCACAGACCATCTGTTCTGCAGCTTCGATCAGTACGATTGTATTATCAGGAAACGTATCTGGAACAACTTACGCTTGGACTAGAGACAATGCAGCAAGTGTCACCGGCATCGCATCAAGTGGATCAGGTAACATCTCGGGCTCATTGACCAATACCACAAGTGCTCCTGTCACCGTGACCTTTACGATCACACCAACTGCAAACAGTTGTCCAGGAGCGGCTATCACTGCAACGGTTCTGGTTAATCCAACTCCGAATGCAGTGGCAACACCTGCTTCACAAACGATCTGTTCTGCCGCTTCGATCAGTACGATTGTATTATCTGGCGCTGTAAGTGGAACAACGTATGCTTGGACAAGGGATAATTCCGGCACAGTAACGGGTATTGCTTCATCGGGTTCGGGCAACATCTCAGGCTCTTTAACAAATACAACCAATGCGCCAGTTACCGTGACCTTCACGATCATACCGACAGCAAACAGTTGTCCTGGAGCAGCTATCACAGCAACGGTTCTGGTTAACCCAACACCGAACGCAGTGGCAACGCCAGCCACACAAACCATCTGTTCTGCAGCTTCGATCAGTACAATTGTACTTTCAGGTGCTGTGAGTGGAACAACATATGCCTGGACCAGGGATAATGCAGTTGCAGTAACAGGCATCGCAGCTTCAGGTTCCGGCAACATCTCAGGCTCTTTAACAAATACAACCAATGCGCCAGTGACCGTGACCTTTACGATCATACCGACAGCAAACAGTTGTCCTGGAGCAGCTATCACTGCAACGGTTCTGGTTAACCCAACACCAAATGCAGTTGCAACGCCAGCCACACAAACCATCTGTTCAGCCGCTTCAATAAGCACAATTGTATTATCTGGCGCTGTAAGCGGAACTACTTACGCTTGGACCAGGGATAATGCAGTTGCAGTAACAGGCATCGCAGCTTCAGGTAGCGGAAATATCTCAGGCTCACTGACCAATACAACCAATGCGCCTGTGACAGTGACCTTTACGATCATACCGACAGCAAATAGTTGTCCTGGAGCAGCTATCACTGCAACGGTATTGGTTAATCCAACGCCAAACGCAGTTGCAACGCCGGCATCACAAACCATCTGTTCAGCATCTTCGATCAGTACCATTGTATTGACAGGCGCTGTATCTGGAACGACGTATGCATGGACTCGCAACAATACAGGAACTGTAACAGGCATAGCTGCCAGCGGATCAGGAAACATATCCGGAACACTGACTAATACAACCAATGCGCCTGTGACAGTGACCTTTACGATCATACCGACAGCAAATAGTTGTCCTGGAGCAGCTATCACTGCAACAGTATTGGTTAATCCAACACCAAATGCAGTTGCAACACCGGCAACACAGACCATCTGTTCTGCGACTTCGATCAGTACCATTGTACTGACAGGTGCAGTAAGTGGAACAACCTATGCATGGACACGCAACAATACAGGAACCGTCACAGGCATAGCTGCCAGCGGATCAGGAAACATCTCCGGAATACTGACCAATACAACCAATGCGCCTGTGACCGTAACATTTACGATCATACCGACAGCGAACGGTTGTCCGGGAGCGGCAATCACTGCAACGGTATTGGTTAATCCAACGCCAACAGCGGTAGCGACTCCTGCCACACAGACCATCTGTTCAGAAACTCTTATCACTACCATAACACTGTCGGGTCCGGTAATCGGAACAACTTTCACATGGACACGCAACAATACTGCAACTGTCACCGGTATCGCAGCATCTGGTTCGGGTAATAATATCTTCGGAGCACTTACCAATACCACTTCCGCACCGATCACCGTGACCTTTACGATCACGCCTTCTGCAAATGGTTGTATTGGAACAACCACCACAGCCACCGTCATCGTTAATCCTAAACCTATTGGAACAATATCAATAGCTCCTAATCCGGCTTGTGTTGGTTCTACAGTGCAGCTTTCTGCTTCAGGAGGTAGTACTTACAGTTGGTCAGGTCCTCTGGGATGGACATCCTCTGCACAGAATCCAACTATTTTGTTGACTACTCATCTGCAGGCTGGTAAGTACTTTGTCACTGTATCTAATACTTATGGTTGTTCTGTAGTATTGTCTTCACAACTGAGCGTTAACTATCCACCGATCGCAACCGCTTCTTATGAGCTATCGACCGCTTGTGTAGGTAGTAACCTTCAGTTACATGGCACAGGAGCAGGATCATATGCATGGTCCGGACCTAATGGATTTACAAGCAATCAGCAAAATCCTCAGATACCAAATGTAACTGTAGCCAATAGCGGATTATATATACTGGTGGTAACAAGTCCAAATGGATGTACAGCAACAACAACACTGAACATCACAATTAATAATCCTCCTGCGCTTTCAGCAAATCCAACACTCACACAAACATGTGAAGGATCTAAGATCCAGTTGTTTGCCTCAGGAACAGGAAGTTTTGTTTGGAATGGCCCGGCGACATATACTTCAACAGATCAGAATCCTGTCATCCAGAATATTCCGATCCATATGTCAGGTATTTACACCGTGAATCTTACAGCAAGTACGGGTTGTGTTTCCACAGCTTCTGTGACGGTGAAGGTTTATGACCAGATCCATGCGATCGCAACAGCATCAGAGGATACGATCTGTCAGGGACAGAGCTTACAATTGCACGCTGAAGGTGGTAGTACTTATCTATGGAATGGACCTAATGGATTTAACTCCACAGAGTCAGATCCAAGGATAGACAATATCACCCCTGCAGCTTCAGGTAAATACTTTGTATATATTAGCAATGAAGGCGGATGCTTTGGTTATGCAGAACTTACCATCATGGTAAAACCATCTGCAAAATCCTTTGCCTATGCCACACCGAGTCCTGTCAACGAGAATAGCCCTGTGCAGTTTATCGCAAGCAGCAATGGAGTAGCTTATTCATGGTCAGGACCGTTAGGTTTTACAAGCAACCAACAGAATCCTTTCATCAAGAAAGTAACGCGCTACATGGCAGGTGTCTACACCGTGACCATCACGAATGAAAATGGCTGTCCGAGCATTGTCAAAGTAATATTGAGAGTCCTCTACACCAACAAAGGTGGAAATACAATCGATGGCGATGATGATGGATTAACAACCAGATCAGAAGCGACCGGCACTGTCTATCCAAATCCTACCAATGACTTATTGTACTTCGATACTCAAAGCTCTGAAGCGATTGAATATGTCATCTATGATGTCAATGGTAAGATGCAGGTAGTTCAGAAGACGACCTCAGACAGATACATCTCTACGTCACAACTATCAAGCGGCATCTATCAGATCAGATGGAAATCAAAAGACAGCGATAAGTGGATCGTGAGTAAGTTTGTGAAGATTAGGTAAATTTAAATTTTTGAAGTAATAGAAGGCCGCGCCATTGTTTTGGTTGCGGCCTTTTTTGTATTTTTAATTATACAGAATACGCTTTTCCAAAGCCCCAGACCAATTTGACTAAAGGGAAAGCAATAGAGGTAAATTATAACGCCAAATCCAAATATCATACTTATGGGTGAGTATAGGTTAATGATTACACTTTAATTTTGGTGACATCAAAAATATCTATATTATGAAAAAAATACTACTTGTAATATTAACACTAGCTGGGTTCAATCTATCTGCTCAGGATTTCCAAACGCTTTACCCTGATAATAATTACAGCTCAGTTTACAATATTGCACTCCATGCTTCGGGCATGGGTTATGCAGTACAAAGGTGTTCCAATTTATTAAAAACAGATAATGGTGGAAATACCTGGACAGAAACCGATATAGATATTGATGCTACTGACATATATGGTATCAATCAACTGTATTCAGTGAATTCTTCTAATGATAATCAATGGATTTACTTCAACAAGGGTGGCATTTATTACACAGATAACAATTTCAATACTGTGAAAAATGTTACACCAATCTTAAATGGAAATATTAGAGATTTTAAGTTGCAAGAGGATGAGAGTTGGGTTCTTTTAGCAGACAACAATTTGTACATTAGTGAAGATCTGGGCGAAACCTGGAAAGTACAGAATCAAGAACCTGTTTACGGAAGTTACCTCTTCTTGTTTAGTAAAGACATATATACATGCGACAGAAATATTTATCGCTCTGAAGATGACGGAAGAACATTTGATACCGTGCATGTTGGATCCATATTGTTTAGAAGTATGGCTATAAATAGTTTTGGTGTTTTTGCGGCAACTATTGATGAAGTATTTGCATCCAATAATGGTGGTTCTACTTGGAATAAGCTCTCTGCCACAGATTATTATGGATCGGGGGAGAATTTTCAAACCATGGGAGATACATTAATAACCTCTACAAGTAATCGAATTAATTTCAGTGCTGACGGCGGGAATACCTGGTATTCGCAAGTAATGGGACAAAACATCTACAGGACTAGGGCTTTATTTATTCATGCCGATCACTCCATATTTATTGGAGGTGAGCATGGTCAAATTTTTAAGACAAAAAAGCCAACAATACCACTTTCAGTTAAAAATGGAAGAGTTGGTTTCTTAGATTATGTCGTAGCTCAAGGTGATAGAATTGTGGCTATGTCCTCATTTGGAGTGGTTGTATATTCAAATGATGGCGGAGAAAACTGGGCAGAAAAACAATTAACAAATGATAATATTGGAGGATTGATATTTGTGGGCGATCGACTTATGGGAATGGACAACCATGGTCTCATTGAGTTTGATGAAAATTTTGATGTGACAATTAAGGCAGCATTGGACCATTGGGCATCTGACATGGAATATTCACAGGTAATGAATACATTGTATTTAACAACAGCTAATACATTGATGATGACTTCCGACGAGGGATCTACACTACAAACCATCTTTGAAACAGATAATGACCTTTCCTCAGTCAGTGTTGACGATGATGGAATCGTGTATGTTGCTACAAATAAAGGAGAGATATTTTACAGTAAAAACAATGGTTCCTCCTGGAATTTACTTTATCAGTTGGCAGATGAAATTAATATTAATGACATCCAGTTTGATGATGTCAACAATGGATATCTTATAACAGCCAATTATTGCGGATATCTTACTGATGAAGGTGCAACATATAAGAAAGGTAACGGACCGAGTTACATATCGAATATAGTTAAAAGAAAAGACGGGCACATCATTATACGATCGAATACAAGTGATATTAGTGCATACGGTTTTATACCAAACTCTGCAGCTTACAAAACATTGGCTGAAGATTGTTTTGCCGCATCTACAAATGCATGTTTTGATGAAACATCAAAATATTTATACATCATAGGTTCCGGCTTGACTATAAAGAGAACTGAATTGGCTTCATTGGCGGTAAAAGATCATGATCTTGGAGTCATTTCTACACAGCTTTATCCCAACCCTTCGAATGGAATGATCTTTACGGACAAGATAGCTTTAGGAACAAAGATAAGATTTATGAATGCAGGAGGAAGTGTTTGCAAAATTCTAGTAAATAGCAAAAATGCAGATTTAACGGCTTTGGCAAAAGGGGTATATCTTGCCCAATGGGTTGAAGGAAATGTAGTGAAAAACCAAAAACTAATTATTCAATAATGCCATATATGTTTGGGAAAGGGTTTTTAAAGATACCTTTTCCCCAAATATTTATTTTTGATTAACTAGTAATTTCAATACAGCTTGAGAGCGATTGTGGACGTCCAACTTTTGAAATATATTTTGCAAATGAGTTTTCACAGTATTAATAGAAATAAAATGCATTTGTGCGAGAGAAATATTAGTAAAACCTTTAGCCATGTCAAACAAAATTTCATATTCCTTGGAGGTAATTGGTTCTGTAATAGTGGAGTTTAATTCTTCTAAAGTGCGATAAGGACTTTGATTATGTGCTTTAAGTCGGTGTAAAATAATTCCAACTGAAGCTATAATGTCTCTTGTTTTGTATGGTTTTATAATGTAACCTTCGGGGAGTAGTTCCTGAGCAGCACTTAACGTTTGTTCATCGGAAAATGCTGTAATAAACATAAACGGAATTTGATATTTATCTTTTAAGGTGCGGGCGATGTCCAACCCTGAGTCTTTATGGTCCAGTTCTATATCGAGTAAGGCTAAATCTATCGTATGCTCTTTTATGATGTCATAAGCATCTACACTGTCATATGCCTGCCCCGCTATCGTATATCCCTGAGAGACCAATATGGCGGCGAGATCCGCATTGATCAGTGGTTCATCCTCTACTATGAGTATTCTTTGGGACATAAAAGTACTTGATAGATTATTTACTAAATATTTAATATTACTAAATAAAAAATAGTTTAAGCCGCCAATTTTTTTCCTTTAACTGTAATAAATTTGAGATAAAAAGCTGCTCCATTGCTGTCATCCAGCACAAGTTGACCTTTTAATTTCTTGGCAAACGCAGAGATCATATTGTTACCAAAACTGTTTGATGTGGCAAATTGTTCTTTATTGAACAAAAGTCCATTATCTTTTACTAAAAGAGATATTTCGTTGCCATTTTTTTTCAAAGCTATGTGAATTTTAGGATTCGGACTATTCGGAACACCATGTTTGAATGCATTCGAAATTAATTCGTTCGTTATTAAACCCAAAGGCACCATCTCATCCACATCGAGCATAAAATTATCAATATCTAAGGTAACATCCACATTTTTTTCCTGGGCATTGTATGAATAAATTAACTGGTCTATGAGCTCACTAAAATATTCATTCGTCCCGATGGCCGTCAGATTCTCTTTGGTGTATAAATGCTGATGTATTAAGGCCATGGAATTAACCCTATCTTTTCCTTCATTTATTGCTTTCAGCGCATTTTTGTCATCTATATAATTACCTTGCAAGCTTAATAAACTGCATACCACCTGAAGGTTATTTTTGACACGGTGGTGTATTTCTTTAAGTAAAATATCTTTTTCTCCCAATGTTTTTGATAGTTGGTGATTATTTACTTCAAGCAAACCGTTGGTTTTTTTAAGCCTGGTCATTAAATAAATGGTAGCGATGAAAAATAAAAATAGAAGTGCCAATAATCCTGTCAATATCCATTTATCACGAGTTGCTTTTTTGAGATCATTGGTTTTTATTTCATCCATTTTATTCAGAAAAGCAATTTTATCCTCCTTGATTTTGGTCTCATAACGCGTCTCAATATCGCGGAGATAATTGACCTTATCTGCATTTGAAAGTGAATCTTTGACCACCATATAACTTTCAAGTGCTAACAATGCCTGATCACTGGATTTGTTTTTTTTATTCAATAAATATTTCTGATACAGATACTCAGATTTGGACAAATCATTAAAATCCGAGGTATCGATTTTGTTGTGAAATTTTAGTGCGTTTTCACTGTCTTTTTTTTCAGTATAGAGATAGGATAATTTCTGATTGATGTTCGGTATAAAATCCGGTAACTGCAAAAGATTTGGGTTGTTTTTCAATTTTAAATAACTTTTTATTTTTTCATCCACAGTGCCGCCAAATTCCATTGGTAAACCGTGAATACTTGGCTCTTTGCCTTTCTTTTTATAGAGCTCACAATATTCATCAAGGTATTGGTCGTACAAATCACTTTTGTTCAATTTAGAAGTAATTGACAACAAGCTGTATAATACAACTCCATGTTCACTTAATTTCCCTTCTACCTTAGTTATTGAATAAGCCTTATGAGAATATTTGTAAGCCTGGGTCAAATCATTTTGTTGTTCAAACATGTCCGATAAACTCTCATATAAAATCCAATTGTTGGTGGCATCGTGCTTGTCATTCCATGATTTAGACAAAGCGAAATAAAACATCATTGAATCCACCTTTCCCCACTTTTGATAATATCTGGTCAACTTGAAGAGCAGTTCACCATACAAAAGGCTTTCGGTAGAAGTAGATTTTTTTAGGCCAAGCAAACTCAGATTCACAGCTTCCCGATATTGTTTGTTCGCATTTTTTATGTTGCTTAATTCCAGGTAAAATTTAGGGATTTTTTCAAAGTAATTGAGTTCTTCAGCCAACTTGAGGCCATCAATTATCAATTTTTCTGTTCCTTTCATATCATAACTCCTGAAAACCAGCTTGCTGTACATGATGATTGAATCACATTTTGCTTTAGATGGTGTAATGTTTTCAAGTTTTTTTTGTGCCTGATCGAAAGTCATTCTTGCCATTTGTCCATTTAAAATTAATGGCAGGATGATAATGGACAGGATGATCCACATTTTTTGAACAAAGCCTAAGCGACGATTTAATATTTTATATAAGGATGTATCTATCATTAATTTCTATATAAAGGAGCTAATTTATCTAGCAAGTTACAAAATTATATTTCTATTTAAAATCCATTCCGGTTTAACCACTCGTGAATCTTTCTCTTTAAGTATCCTCCTGCATAAGATGTAATATCAGAAACACTCTGGAATGGATTATTTCTATTTATTATTCATCCAATTTTACATATCCAAAATGACGAAATCATGATTCCCCAAACCCCAAACCCCAAACCCCAAACCCCAAACCTCAAACCCCAAACCTCAAACCTCAAACCATCAAACACCCCAAATATCATACTAATAGGTGAGAAATATTTTTGTGTGCAAACATAATTTTGAGACTGCACAAAAAATGTCAAGAGATGGATCTTATTTTTTATCAATTTTTATCAATAAGAAAAACATTAACCGATAATTCGCTGCAGGCATCATTCTTTCATATTATTCGCAAAACTTTAAATCTTATAACTAACTCAAAAATCAGCAACATGAAAAGAATTATTAAAAACTCTTTATGGTTATTCTGTGCTATTGTTTTATTAGCAACAAGCAAATCATATGGTCAAAACTTTACAACTAAGTGGTTATTTCCGGTAGCGACTTCATCGATCACTTTCGATGCGTTCACCACAGGTGCAGTAACATATACATGGGTGGCAATTCCATCAGGTAATTCCGGAAATGGATCTTTTACTAGTTTGGTTGGTGGGTCGGTCACACTTTCAGGATTGTCCATTATGGCCAATGATGAGGTAACTTTATCCATGACTCCAGGCAGCCTTAGGACATTTCACCACATAGTAAATTCATTTGATCTAATATCCGTAGAAGATTGGGGAGGTGTCGAATGGAGCAGTATGAGTAATATGTTTAGAAATTGTGAAAATTTGACAAATTTGCCTGTTACTGCGCCAAACTTATCGAATGTCTTCAGTTTATCTCAAATGTTTTATACTGCTTTATCCTTCAACCAGGACATTGGTAATTGGAATACATCACATGTTACAAACATGGATAATATGTTTTATGGTGCTACTGCCTTCAATCAAGATATAGGCAATTGGAACACAACCAACGTTTTGATTATGAGGGGCTTGTTTTTTGGTGCTACTGCCTTCAATCAGGATATAGGCAATTGGAACACATCAAATGTTACAAACATGGATAATATGTTTTTTGGTGCTACTGCCTTCAATCAGGATATAGGCAATTGGATCACATCAAATGTTACAAACATGAATAACATGTTTTATGGTGCTTCTGCTTTCAACCAAGATTTAGGAAGTTGGACATTATATCCCACTGTGTTGTTAGTACAAATGTTGAGTAGTTCAGGATTGGACTGCGCTAATTATTCTGCTACACTCAATGGGTGGAGAGCCAATAATCCAACTGTTATGTCTAGAGTTCTAGGGGGAACAGGTATGCAATATGGCACGAATGCAGCAGCAGCCCATTCGGAACTTATATCTATACAAGGCTGGACCATAAATGGCGATGCACCTTCTGGTGTAGATTGTGGGTCGGTCAATGGCCAATCGTTTACAACCAAGTGGTCATTCCCGACAGCGACCACATCGATTGCTTTCGAAGCACTCACTACAGGGAATGTTGGATATACCTGGTCTGCAAGTCCGTCCGGCAATTCCGGAAGTGGGACTTTTACTAGTTTGGTTGATGGATCAGTCACGCTTTCAGGATTGTCCATTATAGCAAATGATGAAGTAGCTTTATCCATGACACCTGATAATCTAAGGAGATTTCATACCATAGCCGAGGCAAGTAGTCTAAAATCAGTCGAAGATTGGGGAGCAGTCGAATGGTCAAGTATGAGTCGTATGTTTCAAGGTTGTACTAATTTGACCCAATTACCCTTAGCCCCGCCTGATCTATCTAATGTGACAGATATGTCATATATGTTTTCAAATGCTCCTAATTTTAATCAAAATTTAGACAATTGGAATACTTCAAATGTCAATGATATGAGTTTTTTATTTTCCTATTGTACTTTATTCAATGGCCAAATAGATAATTGGGCTACAGAAAATGTCACTAATATGCAAGGCATGTTTTTTTTAAATGAAAATTTTAATCAAAATATAGGTAGCTGGAATACTGTAAGTGTCACAAATATGTATGCCATGTTTGGATTAGCGACATCATTCAATCAAAATATAGGTAATTGGAATACGTCAAATGTTAATGCGATGGGTACCATGTTTTATGGTGCCTCAAACTTCAATCAGGATATAGGTAATTGGAATACGTCTAATGTTACTACAATGGTAGACATGTTCGCATATGCTTCCATCTTTAATCAAGATATAGCCAGCTGGAATACATCGAATGTTGACAATATGTATGAAATGTTTACCCAAGCATCTAATTTCAATCAGAATATAGGAGATTGGACATTAAATCCTGCGGTGACTTTGGTAGACATGTTGAGTAATTCAGGCATGAATTGTTATAATTATTCTTCGACAATTAATGGTTGGAGAGCCAACAATCCAACAGTGACGTCTAGAGTACTTGGTGCAACTGGTTTGCAATATGGCACCAATGCAGCTACTGCCCATGCGGAACTCATATCCAATCAAGGCTGGACGATAACCGGGGACAATGCCAGTGGAGTATCTTGTGAATTAATCCTATGTGATGTTAATGCTACTGCTTCAGCATTACCGAACCCACTATGTGTCGGCTCTACCTTAAATTTGAGTGCCGGAGGAGGGGAAACTTATCTATGGTCCGGGCCAGATGGATTCACCTCAGTTGAGCAAAATCCGATAATATCCAATGTGCAAACTGACAATTCAGGTGATTATTTTGTCACTGTAACTGATATCAATCAATGCACCGACTTCGCTAGTGTGACAGTAACAGTGAATCCTGTCGCCGATGTTAATCCTATAGACAATCAGGTGCTTTGTAATAATGAATTGACCCAACCTGTAACATTTTCCGGATCAGTGCCGGGCACCGTTTATACCTGGGTAAATAATACACCTTCGATAGGCCTACCCGTGTCCGGTATCGGCGACATTTCCACCTTTACAGCAATAAACACAGGCAGCACCCCTGTCACTGCTACAGTTACTGTATATCCTTCATTTGGAGCTGGTGGTAGTTTTGCTTATATTACAAGCACCTATGATGACAATGTGTCGGTGATCAATACTACATCCAATTCAGTTATAGCAACGATTGCGGTGGGAAATTATCCGATCGGAGCTTCAGTGACCCCTGATGGAAGTAAAGTTTATGTGGCGAATACTGACTCAGACGACGTGTCGGTGATCAATACCGCCACTAATACAGTAACAGCAACGATTGCGGTAGGAAATGGTCCTGCCGGAATTTCAGTTAGCCCGGATGGTACGAAGGTCTATGTGGCAAATTTTTCTTCTCACACTATGTCTGTGATCAATACTGCCACCAATTTGGTTACAGCTACGATTCCTGTAGGACTTAATCCATACGGAATTGCGGTAAGCCCCGACGGAACAAAGGTTTATACGGCAAATTATAGTTCTGATAATGTGTCTGTGATCAATACTGCCACGAATATGGTTATTGCCACGATTCCGGCAGGAGATACTCCATTCGGAGTTTCAGTACATCCTGACGGAACGAAAGTTTATGTGTCAAATAGAAATTCCAGCGATGTAACTGTCATTAATGCAGCCACTAATACAGTAATAACATCTATTGCCGTGGCAAATGGTCCAAATGGGGTATCTGTGAGCCCTGACGGAACGAAAGCTTATGTGGCAAATTATTTTTCTGATGAAGTGACTGTGATTAATACAGTCACTAATAGTGTTACTGCAACGATTGAGGTGGGAAATGGCCCAATCGGAGTTTCTGTGAGTCCTGACGGTACGAAGGTTTATGTGGTAAATACGAGTGATGACGATGTGTCTGTAATCAATACCGCCACCAATTTGGTAATAGCAACAGTGGCAGTTGGAGAAAACCCGCAGGTTGTTGGGAATTTCATAACAGCCGGGGATGAGAATTGCAACGAAGTTCCAAAAACTTTTACAATAACAGTTAACCCAACACCGGTCGGCTCAGCTTATCCTCAAACTGTCTGTAGTGGATCCGTTGCAAATGTGGCCTTGGTCTCGACTGTTGGTGGTACTTCATTTACCTGGACAGCTGCGATACAAACTTCACCGGTGGGTGGTACGATTACAGGATTCAGTGATTGCAGTTCTGCTTGTGGCACTGCGATTGTGCATACGCTGACAAATACCGGCACGTCCTCCGGAGTAGTTCGATATACCATAACTCCATCAGCCGGTGGATGCATAGGAATTCCATTTACAGTAGACGTGACCGTAAATCTTGGATTCGACATCAACCCTATTGACAACCAGGTGTTGTGTAATAATGAATCGACCCAACCTGTAACATTTTCCGGATCAGCACCCGGCACTATTTATAATTGGGTAAATAATACACCTTCTATTGGACTGCCCGCTTCAGGAACTGGGGATATTTCATCATTTACAGCAATAAACACAAGCAACACACCATTATCGGCCACAATTACAGTATCGACAGAAGGACAAGTTGAAACGTTTGCATATATCCCAAATAATGTATCGAATGATGTATCAGTTATAAATGTTGCTACAAACACTGTGGTGGCTACAATACCGGTTGGAGATAGCCCTATAGGAGTAGCTATTAGCCCAGACGGTACAAAAGTTTATGTAACCAATAACTTTTCGAATTTTGTTACTGTTATCAACACAGCTACAAATTCTGTAATAGGCACCATTAATGTTGGCGATTATCCGAGTGGCATAGCTGTGAGTCCCGATGGTTCACAAATTTATGTAACATATATCTATTCCAATTTTATATCTATTTTCAATACCATTTCAAATGCTCTAACGGCGACAGTCGCTGTTGGTGTTAGCCCGATTGGTGTAATAGTGAGCCCTGATGGAACAAAGGCTTATGTAACCAATTCCAATTCAGACAGTTTATCAGTAATTAGTACATCAACTAATTCAATATTAGCAACAATTGCAGTTGGCGATACTCCAGTTGGTGTTTGTAATAGCATGGACGGTACATTAGTTTATGTTGCAAATCAAATTTCAGATAATGTATCTGTTATCAATACCAATACAAATACTGTAACGGCTACAATCAATGTAGGAGATAGCCCGGTTGGCATTTGCACAAGCTCTGATGGAACATTAGTTTATGTGTCTAATAGAAATTCTGCTAATGTTTCTGTAATTAGTACGGCTACCAATACTGTCATTGCCACCATCCCTGTTGGCCTGAGTCCTTTTGGAATATCAGCGAGTCCTGACGGAACGAAAGTATATGTTTCTAATTTGGGTTCTGATAATGTTTCTGCAATTAGTACAGCTACCAATACTGTCATTGCCACTATTCCTGTCGGTGTTTACCCTTATAGCTTCGGCAATTTCATAGGAAATGTTTCGGCTTCATTTTGTCCCGGCACACCTCAGACCTTTACTATCACTGTCAATCCTACTCCTACCGGCTCAGCATCTCCGCAAACGATCTGCAGTGGAACAACCTCAAGTGTGGACTTAAATTCGACTGTCGGCGGTACCACATTTAGCTGGACAGCAGCAATACAAACATCACCTTTGGGTGGCACGATCACAGGTTTTAGTAATTGTAGCTCAGGATGTGGTACTTCAATTGTGCAAACCTTGACAAATTCGGGTACTTCATCAGGTACAGTTCGATATACAGTAACACCAACAGCTGGCGGGTGCACAGGAACTCCATTTACAGTGGATGTAACCGTTGGTCTTGGTGCTGATGTCGATCCGATAGCCAATCAAGTAGTTTGCAACGGCTACACTACCGTACCGGTTATTTTTACCGGATCAGTGCCGGGAGCTACTTATAACTGGGTTAATACTACTCCTTCTATAGGACTGCCGGCTTCTGGCACAGGTGATATCTCATCATTTACAGCATTAAATACAGGTAATTCGCCGGTAACAGCTGCGATAACTGTAACACCAGTAGTGAACGGTATTGAGATGGCTTATATTCCTAACTATCAAGGTGGTACCGTTTCAGTTATGAATATCTCAACAGGTACTGTAGTGGCTACGATACCTGTAGGAACGCTCCCATATGGCGTATCTGTAAGCCCTGATGGATCGAAAGTTTATATAACTAATTCCAACACGGACGATGTATCTGTTATCAATACATCGACAAATACAGTCATTGCTACGATCCCTGTGGGAAATAATCCCAAAGGTATTACTGTGAGCCCTGATGGTTTGAGAGTTTATGTCACAAATGATGTTACTGATGATGTGACGGTCATTAATACCATAACAAATACAGTAATTTCTACAATTCCAGTCGGGGAGAATCCTTTGGGAGTCGCCTTGAGTCCGGACGGGACGATATTGTATGTGGGTAATCGACATGATAATAATTTATCTGTAATAAATACAACAACAAATACGCTTATCACAAATATTTATGTTGGATTAATGCCTTCAGGGATTGCAGTCAGTCCTAATGGATCCAAAGTATATGTGGCTAAGAACTTCGCGGATAATGTATCAGTTATTGATGCATCTTCAAATACTGTCATTGTTAATATACCCGTTGGATATAGTCCCAAAGGTGTAGCTATTAGCCCTGATGGCACTAAAGTTTATGTGGTTAGTGGATCTGGTTCGGTTTCAGTTATAAACACTGCCACAAATATGGTAATTAACACCATTCCTGTAGGTTTGAGTCCAAATGGAGTCTCTTTGAACGGAGATGGAAGTCAACTTTTAGTAGTCAATAAAACTTCGGACAACGTTTCCATAATTAATACTGCTACTAATAGTGTGTCCGGAACTGTATTTGTCGGAAATGGTCCGGAGAGTTTTGGTAATTTTATCACGAGCGTTTCAAGTGCTTCTTGTCCTGGAATACCTACCACTTTCACGATTACTGTCAATCCTTCCCCTTCCTATACATTCTCTGTCGATGGTACAAACTATTCAGATGGAGATACGATCTTCGCATGTGACCTTCAAATGTTGGAATATGCGATTTCATCACAAGAAACACTGAGTTATACCATCAGAAAAATATCTAATAATAACTTGGTAAATGAGGGAACAACAAACGATGTCTTCAATTATCAGGCTACCCTTGCAAAAGCAGGATATTTTGAGATTAGTGTAGTAAATAATTCAGGATGTACGGCTATAGATACCTTATATTTATCAGTGGACGCACTTCCAATAGCGATAGCAACTGCTACACCAAATCCAATTTGCACAGGCGCTACTTTGCAATTAAATGCAACAGGTGGAGCAACCTATGCATGGAGTGGGCCCGATTCGTTTAGTTCAAACTTACAAAACCCAACCAGAGCCAACTTTACAATTGCTCAAGGTGGAGTTTATACAGTTACGGTCACTAGTTCCGGGGGTTGTACATCCACAGCTACAGTTAATGTAACTGTCAATCCGACACCAAATGCAATCGCCACACCGGCAGCTCAAACGATCTGTTCGGCAACAGCTATCGCAACAATCGTCCTTACAGGTTCTGTAACTGGAACGACCTATGCATGGACGAGAAACAATACAGCTACAGTAACAGGCATCGCAGCAAGCGGATCAGGAAACATCTCGGGAACTTTGACTAATACTACAAGTGCGCCTATCATAGTGACCTTTACGATCACACCAACAGCCAACGGTTGTCCTGGAGATCCAATTACTGCAACAGTGTTAGTCAATCCAACACCTACGGCAGTAGCCTCTCCTTCTGCACAGACGATCTGTTCCGGAGAACCTATTACTACGATCGTCTTGTCGGGACCGGTAAGCGGAACTACATTCGCATGGACTAGAAACAATACAGCAACAGTCACTGGTATGGCTGGTTCCGGAAGTGGCAATATATCAGGATGGCTAACCAACACGACGACTGCTCCCATCACGGTAACCTTTACGATCACGCCTTCAGCGAATGGTTGTATAGGAGCGCCGATCACAGCAACCGTTCTGGTTAATCCGACTCCTGTAGGCACAATATCAATAGCTCCAAATCCTGGTTGTGTTGGTTCTAGCGTGCAATTTTCTGCTACCGGTGGCGTATTTTACAACTGGTCAGGGCCACAAGGATGGACTAGCGCACAGCAAAATCCAAGTATCTTACTATCAACTTACCAACAGGCAGGCGTTTACTCCGTAACGATCACCAATGCTCAAGGGTGTTTTGTGGTTCTTACTGACAAGCTGGATGTCTTATATCCACCAGTAGCGACAGCTACTTACGAACAGTCTACGGCCTGCACAGGAAGTACACTTTTACTACATGGCACAGGAGCAGGATCATATGCATGGTCAGGACCAGCAGGATTTACTAGCAATAAACAGGATCCTGAGATACTAAATGTAACAGCTGCCAATACTGGATTATACACGCTTATCGTTACCAGTCCGAATGGATGTACAGCTGCAACCACACTTAATATAACGATCAACAATCTTCCATCTCTTTCTGCCAATCCGATATTGACACAAACATGTGAAGGATCTACGATTCAATTGTTTGCTGCGGGTAGTGGAAGTTTTGTATGGAATGGTCCTGCGACATATACGTCAACCGATCAGAATCCTGTCATCGTCAATATTCCGATCCATTTGTCAGGTACATACACTGTTAATTTGACAGCAAGTACAGGATGTGTTTCTACAGCATCAGTCACTGTTAAAGTATATGACCAGATCCATGCTATTGCAACTGCATCTGAAGATACGATCTGTCAGGGACAGAGCTTACAATTGCACGCTGAAGGTGGTAGTACTTATCTATGGAATGGACCTAATGGATTTAACTCCACAGAGTCGGACCCGAGGATAGACCTCATCACTCCTGCTGCTTCCGGCAAATATTATGTCTACATCAGTAACGAAGGTGGATGTTGGGGATATGCTGAATTAACGATCGTCGTCAGACCGGCCGCCAATTTCATTGCTTATGCCACACCGAATCCTGTCAACGAGAACAGCCCTGTGCAGTTTATCGCCAGCAGCAATGGTGTAGCTTATTCATGGTCAGGACCACTTGGATTTACCAGCAATGTTCAGAATCCTTTCATCAAGAAAGTAACGCGCTACATGGCAGGTGTGTACACCGTGACCATCACCAATGAAAATGGCTGTCCAAGCATCGTCAACGTAGTTCTAAGAGTAATCTACACGAACAAAGGTGGAAATACCATCGATGGCGATGGATTAACTACCAGATCAGAAGTAACGGGCACGGTCTATCCGAACCCAACCAATGACTTGTTGTACTTCGACACGCAAAGCTCTGAATCGATAGAATATGTCATCTATGATGTCAACGGCAAGATGCAGGTAGTTCAAAAAACGACGTCAGACAGATACATCTCTACCTCACAGCTACCGAGTGGCGTCTATCAAATCAGTTGGAAGGCGAAGGATAGCGAAGAGTGGATCGTGAGTAAGTTTGTAAAGATCAGGTAAATTCAATTAGCTGAATTAATAAATGACCGGGATGTGATACTACATTCCGGTCTTTTTTTTGTAGGTCATATATTTTTATTTCTTCATTAAATTATAGCTCCCTAATGTGGAATTTCTTCTTTTAATTGCTAATAAAAAAAATATTTTGTAATGTTGTTGAATTAAAATTATTGATCAGTGAGACACTGTATCTTGTTTCTTTTATTCATTTACTGCATTAAACTGCATGCTCAATCCGACGAGCAGGTCCGTCAAATCTATGACCATTTAGCTCAAAAGGAAGTTTATTATGACTCAGGGATACTGATTTATTTGGAAGATTTGAATTTAATAGATAGCGCGGGAACAAAAAAGGTGTTTTTTGACAAACTATATGATTTAATAAAAAAAGAGCCAAATGCACAGGTCATGATCCTGGCTTTGTCTTTAGATAATTACCATTCGGCAAACAGACTAAATGTATATGGAGGAAATTTTGATGATTTATCGAAATTAAACAAGGCATTAAAAATTGCTATTTCTCAAGAGGATGAATTATTGTTGTCAGCGTTTTTCAGTATTTATGGCATCACTTTGGAATTGATAAAGCAGCCTCAGATAGCCTTGTTTTATTTTACTAAAGAGCACCAAATTTTGAAAAGATACAAAAATCAGTATAAATCACTCTATGAAAAGAATTGCTTCAACCTGACCAAGGTACTGTATCAAATATCTGAATATCAACATAGTATTGAGTTTGGTAAATTAGGATTAAAACTATCGGAACAAAGACCGACTTTCTTCAAAGATCTGCAAAAAGTCTATTTACTGGATCTAATAGGAGCATCTTACAAAAATCTGGGAAAGGCAGACAGTTCAATTATTTATTATCAAATATTAGCTGACCAATTAAAAAAATCCCCTGATTTAGATATTTATCAGCAGCAACTTTGGAATTCGATCGTCAATGGAAATATCGGAGAAAATCTGTTAAATCTTGGAAAATTTGATGAAGCCGCACCTTTGGTCAGGGCCTATTATAATTTTAACCAAAAAAACAAAGACATCTATAACATTTTCCTTTCTACTAATTTATTAGCAAGACTTCAAAATATCAAAGGAAATATTCAGGAGGCAAAAAGACTTTTTAAATCTGTGCTATCAGACCCGGCTGCACTTAGGAAGTCAGATCTTGTGATTAAAGCTTGCGACGGCCTGTCCTCAGTTTATGTAAAAGTTGGGAACATTGACAGTGCTTTATATTTTCAAAAAATGTCTTTACAAGAAGCTTCTAAGGTTAGTAAGATAATCTATCAGTCCGGTCTGGATGCCGCTGAATCAAAGATTGAATTTGAAAAAGTGCAAAATGAACTGGATCACTCGAAAAAAATAATTTCCCAGGTCAAAATATCACGCAACCTTGCAATACTTTCTTTGATCCTCGCAACTTTCCTGATAATTACATTTTATGTATTAAACAGGAATAAATGGCGGTATAAAATTGAAGAGCAAAACCTACTTCAACAAATGGCCGAGCAAAAAATCAATGACTCCAAAGCACTATTGGATAACATGACTCACAGCCTGATCGAAAAAAGTAATATGGTAGAGCAACTTGCGCATCAAATACAAATCGTTGAAAATGCGGAGAGTTCATATAATCTAAAGGAACAACTCACTGATATTGCCATCACCAGCGACGTGGGGTGGGATCGTTTTTTCCATAGTTTTGCCACTGTAAACCCTAGTTTTTTAGGAAAGTTAGAACGCATGACGGGAAGTTTGAGCCCGGCAGAACTAAGACTGACGGTATTGATCAAAGTAGGATTAAACAATTCACAGCTCGCATCTTCCCTTGGAATTAGTTCGGGTAGCGTGGTAAAAAGTAAATATCGCCTTAAGCAAAAGTTGAATTTAAGTACCAATGATTCTTTAGAAAGCTTTTTACACGAACTATCTTCTTCAAAATAGTTATAATACAAACTCGAAATAATTTTTAGTTATATTTTAATTTATTAAAATTGAAATATATAAACTATTGATTTAGTGCAATGTGGATAATCTATGTCCGCATAATGTCCACCTTCCCAAATCTTACATAAAGAATTGTCCTCCAAATGTCCATGCCTGAAATTTGGCATTTGGGTGGTGTCGCCCATAATTTTGGACAAAATCTTAACAATGAAAGAACGATATCAATCGGTCAGTTTCTGGAGGACAATTTTGACAATAGTGATCATCTTAGGTCTGTTGGTCGTCATCGTGTTCTTGTTTTTTCAGTTGCAAATCGAGCAGAGTAAGATTTATTAATGCACATTTTTTTTAAAAAAAATTATCATGAGACGAAACGCAACAATCCACATTCAAAACAACACAGGCTATGATCTTCTACTTGTTAGTTCAATGATTGAACATGGAAATTTTCAACATGGTGGGAAACTTTATTTAAAGGAATCTCCTAAAAGCGCTGACATTGATGAGATATTCAGTATAGCGAGTGTGCACAAATGCTTGGATGTTTCAGGAGCCGGTACAGAAAATGGTACCAATGTCATCATCCATCAATCAAATAATGGCACCAACCAAAAATGGAAATTAAGTGATGCAGGTGAAGGCTATTTTTATTTTGAGCCTCTAAATGCCAATGGTATGGTGCTTGATGTTTACGAAAACAAAACACAAGATGGTTCAAAGATAGCCATAAATGAAAAAAATGATGGTGATAATCAAAAATGGAAAATTTTATCCACCATTATTGATTCTGGCTTATTTATTATCTCTCCTAAAAGTGCTCCCGATTCTTGCCTGGGCATAAGTGGAGGAAAAATGGATAATGGAACCCCCATCATTTTACAAAGTAAAAATAAGGGCAGTAATCAGCTTTGGTATTTCACGAAAATATAAAGTGACAATAATGCACAATTATAATTATTAACTATTCACAATTAAATCTTTTTTCATGAAAAATATCATTAAAACAGTAATAATACTGCTATCCTTAGCTTTTATTTCAAATAATTCGTTTGCGCAGCCTTTTTATAAAATTCCTGGAACTAATACGGGAAATTTTTCGGCAGGTGGCATTAACATTGCTGTGACAAAAATTAATCCGGCTAGTCCTGGAATGTGTGGACTAGATGCTGCTATAACATACAGAGTTATTTCTACAAATGGTTCCTTCATCTTTAACTTTAATATGCCAATTAGTGGCATCAAATTGTATGGCACAACAAATAGTGCCGGATCTCAAGTACAAATTATTGTCAACGGAACTCCTTATGTATTACAGCCTTCTAATTTATCCTCATATCAAAGTTGTGATGCTAATTATCCGGCGGGGTTTATTTCAGCAGGTTATTTCATGGGTGCTGCAGGAATGTTGACTATATTTGAGCCTGGTATAACACAAATAGAGGTTAAAAATATAGGTTCAGTGCCATGGTATTTTAATGCTGATATATTACCATTAACAACCACTTCAAATACACCCCTCTGCTCCGGAGAAACATTAAATCTTACCGCCGACTTTGGCGCAGTAAGTGGGGCAAGCTATAGTTGGTCCGGACCTAATAGCTTTACTTCCACACAGCAAAATCCTGATATAAGTAATGTGACCACTGCTGCAAGTGGAACTTATACAGTGACCGCAACTGATGGTACCACTATCTCTACCCAGACCCAGGTTGTAGTAGTCAATCCAACTCCCGATGCAGTAGCTACTCCATCGACCCAATCTATTTGTAGCGGTAGTTTGATTGCATCAATTGGATTAACGGGTTCCGTCTCCGGAACGACCTTTAACTGGACAAGAAACAATACAGCAAGCGTCACCGGCATCGTAGCTTCCGGCAGTGGTGACATCTCCGGCACTCTGACAAATACAACCAATGCACCTGTCACTGTGACCTTTACAATCACACCGACAGCCAATGGTTGTGCAGGCACCTCTATTACAGCAACTGTAGTAGTTAAACCTAAACCAACGATAAATCCTGTTTCCAACCAAACATTATGCAATGGCAGCAATACAGAAGCTGTAAGCTTTACAGGCCCTGTAGCCAATACAGCATATAACTGGACGAGCAGTAATCCCGCCATTGGCCTTTCCGCAAGTGGCACGGGCAATATCCCGGCTTTTACAGCAGTAAATACCGGTACGGTGCCCATAACATCTACGATAACAGTAACCCCTTTTACTGCCGGTATGGCTTATATACCTAACTATGTTTCAGACAATGTATCGGTAATCAATACGGCCACCAATGCGGTGGTGGCAACCATTGCGGTCGGCAACCAACCTTATGGTGTAAGCAACAGCCCCGATGGCAGCAGGGTGTATGTGACCAAAGTTGGTTCAGACAATGTATCGGTAATAAATACAGCCAGCAATGCAGTGGTGGCAACTATTGTGGTCGGCGATTCGCCTTATGGCGTAAGCACCAGCCCTGATGGCAGCAGGGTGTATGTGGCCAACGCTGTTTCAGGCAATGTTTCGGTAATAAATACAGCCACTAATACGGTGGTGGCAACTATTGTGGTCGGCGATTCGCCTTATGGCGTAAGCACCAGCCCTGATGGCAGCAGGGTGTATGTGACCAACGCTGTTTCAAACAATGTTTCGGTAATAAATACAGCCACCAATGCAGTGGTGGCAACCATTGCGGTCGGCAACCAACCTTATGGCGTAAGCACCAGCCCCGATGGCAGCAGGGTGTATGTGACTAACTTTGGTTCAGACAATGTATCAGTAACAAATACAGCCACCAATACAGTGATGGCTAACATTCCGGTTGGCTATAACTCCTTTGGCGTAAGCACCAGCCCTGATGGCAGCAGGGTGTATGTAGCCAATCCTGGTTCAAACTATTTATCAGTAATCAATACGGCTACAAATACAGTGGTGGCAACCATTGCGGTCGGCAATTTCCCCATTGGCGTAAGCACCAGCCCTGATGGCAGCAGGGTGTATGTGGCCAATTATCAAAGTCACAATGTATCAGTAATAAATACGGCCACCAATGCAGTGGCAAACATTGGGGTAGGCACCAGGCCAGTCGCATTTGGTAACTTTGTAACAGCCTCTGGCTGTACCGGCACACCTATTTCTTTTACCATCACAGTTAATCCTACTCCTACTGCGATCGCGACACCATCCAACCAAACTATTTGTTCAGAAGCTGTTATCTCACCGATATCTTTGACAGGAGCTGTAACAGGTACTGCGTATGCATGGACTAGAGATAATACAGCATCTGTCACCGGCATTGCAGCCTCAGGGAGCGGTGACATCACTGGATCACTTACCAATACAACCAATGCACCTGTCACCGTGACCTTTACAATCACGCCGACAGCCAATGGTTGTCCGGGAGCTGCAATAACTGCAACAGTTTTGGTCAATCCAAATCCGAATGCAGTGGCCACACCTCCAAACCAGACGATCTGTTCTGCAGCTTCTATTTCAACGATTGTAATTTCGGGCGCAGTAAGCGGCACGACATATGATTGGACGCGTGACAATACAAGCTCAGTAACCGGCATCGCAGCCAGTGGTACCGGTGAAATCTCAGGAGCACTAACGAACACAACCAATGCGCCAATCACCGTTACTTTCACGATCACACCGACAGCGAATAGTTGTGTAGGAGCATCTATCACCGCAACGGTCCTTGTAAACCCAACTCCAAATGCTGTGGCCACACCTCCAAGCCAGACTATTTGTTCAGCTGCAAGTATCAGCCCGATTGTGCTGACAGGAGCAGTCACAGGCACCTCCTACGCATGGACACGCAATAATACAGCGACCGTCACAGGTATCGCTACAAGCGGATCAGGCAATATCTTGGGCACACTTACCAACACTACCTCCGTCCCCGTCACCGTGACCTTTACGATCACACCGACGGCCAACGGATGTGGTGGTGCTCCGATCACTGCAACAGTTTTGGTCAATCCAACTCCGAATGCAGTGGCGACACCGGCATCTCAAACGATCTGTTCTGCAACTGCAATAAGCACCATTGAATTAACAGGTTATGTCACTGGAACCACATATGCATGGACACGCAACAATACTGCAACTGTCACAGGTATCGCTGCAAGTGGATCCGGTAACATCTCAGGTACTTTGACCAATACTACATTCGCACCTATCACCGTGACCTTTACGATCACACCGACTGCCAATGGTTGCACAGGCCCTGCCATCACAGCAACGGTACTCGTCAATCCAACTCCGAATGCAGTAGCCACACCATCCTCCCAATCGATCTGTACCTTCAATTATATTACACCGATCATACTAACAGGAAATGTAGCGGGAACTACCTTTAACTGGAACCGTAACAATACGGCCACTGTGACAGGTATCCTTGGATCAGGGAGTGGCAATATAAGCGGTATCCTGATCAATACAGGCATAGTACCGGTCACTGTGACCTTTACGATCACACCGACAGCCAATGGTTGTCCGGGACCTGCGATCACAGCCACTGTCATCGTCAATCCGACACCGGTAGGTACGATTAGCATCGCACCAAATCCTGCTTGTGTAGGAAGCACCGTACAATTGAATGCTATAGGTGGAGCGTTTTACGACTGGTCAGGCCCACAGGGTTGGACGAGCAATCAGCAAAACCCGACGATCCTGCTTACTAGCCACCAACAGGGTGGAACATATACCGTGACGATCACCAATGCAGCCGGATGTCCGTTGGTATTGAAAGATACATTACAGGTTAACTATCCTCCTATAGCAGAGGCTACCTATGAGCAGAACACAGCATGCACAGGCAGCACACTACTTCTACATGGCTCAGGAGCGGGAAGTTATGCATGGACAGGGCCTAATGGATTTTCAAGCAACCAAAAGCATCCACAGATAGAACATGTGACCTTGGCCAACAGTGGAATATACACATTTACGGTAACCAGTCCGAATGGATGTACGGCCACCACAACACTGAACATTACTATCAATACACCACCGGCACTATCAGCCAATCCTACATTGACACAGACGTGCGAAGGTTCTAAGATCCAGTTGTTTGCCACGGGAAGTGGAGACTTTGTATGGACAGGTCCTGCGACATATACGTCGACTGAACAGAACCCGGTCATTCAAAACATTCCGATGCATATGAGCGGAACCTATACGGTTCAACTTACTGCAAGTACAGGATGTACTTCCATATCATCTATCGAGGTGAAAGTTTATGATCAGATACATGCTGTTGCTACAGCCTCAGAGGACACGATCTGTGAAGGGCAGAGCTTACAGCTGCATGCAGAGGGAGGAAGTACTTATCAGTGGAATGGACCGAACGGCTTCACCAGCAACGAACAGGGCCTGAGGATCGACAATATCACACCGGCCGCTTCGGGAACCTATTACGTGTTTATCAGCAATGAAGGTGGATGCTTTGGTTACGCAGAACTTACCATCGTGGTAAAACCATCAGCAAAATCCTTTGCCTATGCCACACCAAATCCTTTCAACGAAAACAGCCCTGTGCAGTTTATCGCAAGCAGCAATGGTGTAGCTTATTCATGGTCAGGACCGTTAGGTTTTACAAGTAACCAACAGAATCCTTTCATCAAGAAAGTAACGCGCTACATGGCAGGTGTCTACACCGTGACCATCACGAATGAAAATGGCTGTCCGAGCATTGTCAAAGTCATCCTAAGGGTATTGTATACAAACAAAGGTGGAAATACCATCGATGGTGATGGCGATGGATTAACTACCAGATCAGAAGTAACGGGCACGGTCTATCCGAACCCGACCAATGACCTATTGTACTTCGACACACAAAGCAATGAAGCGATAGAATATGTAATCTACGATGTCAATGGTAAGATGCAGGTAGTTCAGAAGATGACCTCCGACAGATACATTTCTACGTCAAATCTTGCAAGCGGTGTGTATCAAATCAGGTGGAAGTCCAAAGACATTGATAAGTGGATCGTGAGTAAGTTTGTGAAGATCAGGTAAGAGTTATTAATAATAACTCAAGTTTCGGTAGTAAAACTAGATTAAATTTAAGAATAATTAGAATCTTAATAAAATGTTAGATGGTAGAAGCTTGTCCGCCAAACAAGGCGGGGTAGATTTTAGATGGCTTTTCCTCAATTAATGGTAATTTTTATCTTATAAATCAGATAAGAGGAGAAATATTAATCAATTAACTAAATACCTTCTACCATCAGCCATCTACCATTGTTGGTCAACTACCGAAACTTGAAATAATAATTTAAATCCGGACCATTGTTGAAGTGGTCCGGATTTTTTATTTGGAGCGAAACGATGACCTTTCCCTTTTTTTTAATAATTTTAGCAATAATAATTGGAACAAATGGGCAGCTTTTTCGAAACTCCTTTTTTTAAGATCGCGAAGAATACACTTTTCGACTTCATTGACGACAAAGGGTTAAAGCTGAGTGCAGCACTAGCTTACTACACCATATTTGCACTCGCACCTTTACTTTTATTGGTCATATCTCTGGTAGGAATTTTCTATGGAAAAGCAGCGATCGAAGGACGAGTTTTCGTCGAACTAAATGGCTTAATAGGGGTCACTGCAGCGCTACAGATCCAGGAAATGATCAAATCCATCCAACTATCTGATCAATCAACTATGGCGTTTACCATAGGTCTAATTACTTTATTAATCGGTGCGACCAGTATTTTCGTAGAGATTCAGGATTCAATTAATATTATCTGGCGTGTAAAAGCCAAGCCCAAAAAAGGCTGGCTTAAACTCATCATTGACCGTCTACTTTCTTCGTCGATGATAATAAGTCTTGGTTTTCTATTGGTTGTTTCACTCCTTGTTAATGGTGCTTTGCTTGCAATGATGGATAGATTATCAAATGTATTTCCTGAATTAACAGTATTACTCGCCAATGTGCTGAATACTGTCATCAGCTTTGTGGTCATCACGATCCTCTTTGGAACAATATTTAAAGTGCTGCCGGATGCGAAGATCATGTGGAGAGACGTACGCATGGGGGCATTTTTTACAGCCTGTTTATTCCTGTTGGGCAGATTTGTTATCGGAATCTATATCTCTCGCACTGGCGCAGGCTCTATGTTTGGAGTCGCAGGATCTATAATCGTGGTCATGGTATGGATCTATTATACTGCTGCCATCCTTTATATGGGTGCAGAGTTCACCAAAGTATATGCAGAATATAAAGGACGTCACATCAAGCCTGCAGAATATGCTGTCTATGTAGAACATAAAGAAATAGAAAAGGAAGTCAAGGAATTGCCGCCACAACATGAGGATTTGCATGAATAGGAAATTATAATTCTATTTAATAGGAATAGAATTGTCCACTTTGAAAATGAGTATTTAGATAAAGTGAACTTTTGGCAGAATGAAGTCTAGTTTCTAATATATGCCTGAATTAACTTGTTTTCATTTACCACAATTATCTTCAATAATTACACTCCTATTTTCCATAGAATTTCCATCCAGAATTATAATCTTTTTTGATGGGAAGATCTAGTAGTATATTCCTCAACATCTCGATCGGCATGGCATTTTGCTGCATCACCGCATCATTGAATTGCTTGACAGTCATCTTACCACCCTTTGTCATTTCATTTTTCAGGGACATAAACTCTAATCCACCCAACATATAGGCAACTTGATACAAAGGACCGTATCCGCCTGCAAATGATCTCCTGACTTCTGCTTCCGCATTGGCTCGTTCATGACCGACTCTGTCCACAAGAAAATCTATACATTGCTGTGGCGTCCACTTACCCATGTGGTAGTTCAAAGAAAAGATGATCCTGGCGCAACGGTGCATTCTCCAATACAACATTCCGATTCGATCCTCAGGACCCCTTGCAAAGCCTTCATCCCACAATAATAGCTCCCAATACAGCGCCCAACCTTCTGTCCAGAATGGCGTATCATACCTTCGATAGGTATTCACCCGTTCATTCATAAAATGCTGTAAATAATGTCCCGGCAATACTTCATGATGCACGACAGCACGACAAAAATGTGGATTATTGCCCCTCATACTCATCAACTTTGCATCATAATCCATGGTATTCGTAGGGTAGGAGATGGCAAATTCCTCTCCGCCATAGAAAAAAGGATTGTATAATTGCTGCTGCGGTGACATCATAGCTATCCGCCAAGTCTCATTCGCAAGATCAGGTAAGGTGATGAGGTCTTTATTTTTTATAAATTCTATGGATTGATTGTATAATTTCACCATTTCTGCCGCCTGGCTTCCTGGAGGAACAGCGCTTTGTTTCACTTTTTCCTGAGCAGCTTTCCAATCATTGCCAAAACCCATATCAGTAGCAACTTTTAATAATTCTTTGTCGCACCAGGCAAATTCTTTATTGGCTATGGCGATCAACTCCTCTGGTGTGTAATTAATGATTTCGTATTTTAATTGCCTTATCAATTCATCTTTGCCGATAGGAAATCCCACGATTCCAGTGCTATCCTTCACTGGTGCATTTTTCTCTGCAGTGACGGTAAATGTTTTAGCATAATCTTTCAATGCAATATCCAGCTCCTTATAAAGATCCGGAACCCACCAGGTATACATTGGGTCGTAGCCCGAATAGAAACGATTGGTATTCTTTAAGGCGTCAATTAGACCATCAATGATGTTGTTAGCGATTCTTGCCTGAGGTACATTAATACTTTTACTAAGATCAGCTTTTGACTTTAATACTTTTATGTCTTTGATAGCTTTTGAGAAATTGGAAGCGACCAATTGTGCATTTAGCATTCCAGCCCTTCGCTTGCACTTTTCAAGTGAATAAATACTATCTGCGAAGGGAAACCAATCATTCATGCTGCGATAGTCAATACTCTCTTTGTCAGAATCTTCAATATCGCCATTCAGGTTTCTTTTGAATAAAGCATAATCAGCCTTGCAGCCCTGTGGCAATTGTTTAAAATCTATTTTAGCCAATTTCTCAAGATAAGACTGGGCTAACGTCTTAAAGCGTTGATTTCTTTCAGGTGAAAAACCAAAGATGTACACATTATTGAGCGCATCAATATCTGCATAATAATTACTAATGATCTTAGGCATTTCCAGACAAGGGACATAAGGAGTTTCCTGAGCGCTGGCTGTGACTAGAGAAACAAAGAAGAAAATTAATATTGGCCATTTTTTCATAGAAAAATATTTTTTTCATCAAAATATGACGAAACTGGCTCAATATAAATATTTTTTAATGCACTCAAAGCTTCATCTATGGACAAAAAAAAGGAGCGTTAGTTTCCTAACGCTCCTCATGCTGTTTTTAGAATTTAATCTAACCTTTCTTGGTAGATTTTTTAGGTGGGTTCGTAGTTACATCAGTTAGGAAGTTAAACAACTTCATCACTTGTTCATTATTCGCATCGATCTCCAGAGCCTGGTCATTATAGGACTGCGCCTTAACGTAATCTTGTTTTATATTGATGTTATAAACCGTAAGCCAATTAAGTGCTTCGAGTATATCTTTACCATTCTTAGCTTTATCAATATTTCCTTTTGTAATTACCATTTCGTAAAGTGGCACAGCCATTGCTCCTTTATTAATTGTATCAAGTAAAGCTGCATTTCTGGCCAACCAAAGATGTCCTGCTAGCTCGTCTGGCAATTTATTGATTATTCCTTGTGCCGCTTCCATTCCTCTGACATAATTTCCTCCAAGATAATCTGCTCTTGTTGCATAAAAATAATCAGCTGCAAGGTTGGTAGATTTAGCTCTGGCGAAATAGAAGAATCCCGCTTCATCATATCTCTTCTGATTGTACAAAGAGTCAGCTATTTCTTTAATAACTCCTTCTTTGGTTGAATCCATTTGGAAAGCCATTAGATAACTAGATCTGGACATACTGTCGTACTTAGCCATAGATAAACTGTCAGAGCCCAACTTATCTTGTATTTTACCAAGATAGATGTAGTCTTCTGCAAGAATTTTCAAAGTATCATGATTGCTGAAGAAATTAGTCAAAAGTTGCTCAGCCTTATCATATTTTCCTGTCTCATAATAAGAATAACCCAATAATCTGTTGATACCTACATATTTACTATCCTTATCTGCAGCCTTCACTTGATTCATTACTTGGACTCCTTTTTCATAGTCTTTTGCAAAATATAGTATGTTTGAATATTGAATATTCTCGATCAATGTTGGCTTAGTTGAAGCAATATATTTACCATAATTTTCCTTTGCTTCTTCATATTTGCCGGCATCATAATAGTATTTACCAAGATCTTTATATGCCAACATATAATTAGGATCTGTCTCAATAGCCTTTCTCAATTCAGGAACTCCAAATTCATAGTTTCTTGCTCTTATGTAAGTCGTACCGATCTTATAATGTGGCACCGCACTGGTCTTGTCCAATTCCATTGCATATTCGTAATTGGTCACAGCATTACCTGCATCATTTTTAGCACTATATGCATCACCAAGAATCATTCTGGTGGATGCATTGTTCAAAGAATAATCATCAATAGCAGTTTTTATATAAAATATTGCCTTAACCGGATTTTTCTTTTGGCCGAACAAGAAATACTCACCTACGGTTCTGTATAAAAACCCTTTAGCTTTTTTCCCTTTTCTGATGGCCTTATCTATTGCAGAGGTAAGATCCTCAGCATTGGCACCTGCAGCTAATTGCTGAATCACGTCTGCAGTTTTGCCATAAGGACCATTTGCATCTGCGACTTTTATACCTTCCAATACTTTAGCTGCCTCTGTATAATTTTCTGCTGCATTCAGGAGATTATAAAGTGAAAATTGATTACCCAGATTTGCAGGATCCGCACTAACTACTTTCTGTGCCATTTCTACTGCATCTTCCGCTTTGCCATATGACAATAACTTGTATGCGGACTCTATATCCTGAGCTCCCATGGAGAAAACCAGCAACATAAATGCGCTGAATAATTGAATTTTTTTATACATCATTTTTCGATTAATTTATGGTTATCAATTTGTATTATAAGGGTCTTTAGTTTGTATTAACTTCTATCAAACGGATAGGAGAATTGGCAGGCACTAGTCCATCTTTCAGGATTATTCGTTGTCCTTTATCTGATCCTACAAAAGTAGCGAATCCACTTCCCAGTCCATTGTAAGCCTCATCCACTATCAAAGTAGTAAACCTCAACAATGGATAATTTCTGGAAGCCACATAAGCCTGGTAAGGTTTGTATGCTTTATCAAATGCTCCTTTCGAAATGCCCAATGGTTTGATCGTGGCAGGAAACTGTTGATTGGCATCTGCATCAAAACTACTGATCAGATTAACACCAATGAAACCTATACTTTTCTCATGACTACCCACATATTCCAATACTTCTTGTTGATTCTTCAATGCAAAAATAGATTTGCTCATCGGGCTACCTTTCAGCACTGAGTCCTGCAGAAAGCTAATGATACCACTTCCGGGATTGTCTATTACTACTTCTATATTCTTTCCATCCGGCCAGGTAGTCAACTTTCCTGATAGGATGTCTTTTAACTGAACCAGATCAAGTACATCCGTTTTGTTTTTTGGATTGGCTATGACTGCAATTGCGTCTGTAGCTATACGAATCGACTTGGGATCATATTTTCTTGCTTTATATTTTGAAAGTTCTTTTTCATTTAATTCCCTTCCAATTACAATGGCTCTTGCACTGTCTGTTAGCAATTGTTGAACTGCATATGCTTCTGGAACATAATCCACAGTGATCTCAACATCCTTATATTCAGATTTGAAAACTGTAATCTCACTGTCAACCATAGTCTTGTATGTTTCGTCCACGGCAATATGAATCTTACCTTTTGTCGGCGTATCACGGTTTGCTGTTTTATCAGCTTCCTTGCAACTGTTCAGAAACAGTGCAGTTAAAACCAGTACCAAAACATTCAAGAATTTCATTTCAATTTAATTTTGAGTCGGATTTGAACTTTAGATAGACTCTTATGAGTCTGAATAATCCATATACGACAAGAAGGCCTCCAAAGATTTTGAGCATTGGTCCTTCATCACCCGGTATTGTAACAAAGTTTGTAAGTATACCAATTCCCAAGCCTGTAAAAAATATTCCTATAATTAATGCCAGGACTGTTCCTAACAGCTGGTAGGAAGTAGTCAATGGATTATTTCTGTCTTTCAAATTACGACTTTTACTAAAAACAAAATAGCAACTGGTTTGAATCCCACATTGCTATTTCTTATTATTTATTTAACAAAATACGTTATTCTTCCAACTTAAATGTTACCGGAAGTGTATATTGTACCCTAACGGATTTACCGTTCTGACGACCTGGCTTCCAATTTGGCATTTTTTTGACCACTCTATTAGCTTCATCTCCGGCTCCACCACCTACAGCATCTCTTACAACTCTAACGGAACTGATAGAACCATCTTTCTCAACTGTAAACTGCATGATTACCTTTCCTTGCAAACCATTATTTCTTGCTTCAGAAGGATATTTAAGGTTTTCGCCGATCCATTTGTACATAGCACCTTGTCCTCCCGGAAATTCTGGTTGTTGCTCAACCACAGTGAAGACTTTATTATCATCTTCTACTTTAACTGCGACCACTTTTTCCTTTTGTTCTACCAATCCTATGGCATCAGATTTAATATCAATATTTACTTTAGCATTTGGATCTCCTTCTACTGTTTTAACACCGGGATCTTTTTCTTCAAGATCTTTTACATCTGTCACTGCAGTCTCATTAGCTACTACTTCTTTGATCACAGGTGGAACATACTGAACAGATGCTCTTTCCGGTGGTGGTGGAGGTGTAGGAGGCGGTGGTGGAGGTGGCTCATTCTCTTTCATTGGCGGTGGTGCTTCGAGATCCGTCAGATTGACTTCTACATCAGTATCGCTCGCCATCAGATCAGCAAAACGGTCCTTAAGAATAGAATAACTCAGCACAGCAAGTGCTATAAGTACTCCTACCAATAAAGCTTTGGCTACTGCATTAGGATATCGTCTACGAAGATCATAAGCCCCATACTCCTTATTGCGACCATCGAAAATGAGATCGAGCATATCCGCTTTTAATATTTCTTCACTTTTCATTTTACCTTTTTATTTTATAACGCAAAGTTAAGTTATAATGTTTCACAATACAACTTATTTCTACGTTATATTTTTAATTTATTGCAGGTTCTGGTGCACCCGCATTTTTAAACTTATCAAGTAATCCTAATTCCTGAGGAGTAACAGGCACCATTGTATAGGTTCCTACCTTATCGATAGCCATTTCATCAAGCATGTCTATTACATTTTTGTAGTTGGCGTCATCGGTAGGTTTGATAATGATTACTACTGATTTTATTTTATCAGTAGGCAATACTGACGCTTCGACACTTTTTTTCTTATCGAGAATAATCTGTCGAATGTCCTGATAAGTAGTGTTTTTAATCTCAGGGCTTCCAAGTCCTTCATAATACCAGATGGTATTATTTGCACCTAGAATCAATGTCATTACCTTGGCAGCAGGAATCTCCGGTGGAGGAGGATCTCCATCTTCTCTTTCTACCGGCATATTGATCTGCATCGCCTGAGGTTTATTCATAGTCGTAGTGAGCATGAAAAAAGTGATCAACAAGAATGCCAAATCCACCATTGGTGTTAGATCTACTCTGGTTGATAGTTTCTTGGTTTTACCTTTATCTCCACCACCACTGGCGGTATCCATTTGTGCCATAAGAATCGGCTATTTATAAAAGTTAAAATTTTATTTCTCGTCTTCCGGTTTATTCGGATCTGCTTTTAAGCTAGTAACAGCGTAGAACTTATGTCCCTGTACTTTTTTATTAGCTAAGGTGGCAAACACTGCACGCACTACAGGATATTTTGCACCTCCGTCGCCTTTTATTGAAAGCCTGGCTTTAGGATTACTAATCCTGCCATATGCTACCCATTTAAACAACTCATTATTATCAGTAAGCACCGTATCTACGGGTATGCCAGTCGATTTGAATTGTTTTTGTTCAGCAGGGGAATATTTCAATAGAGCTTTAAGCTGATTGAATGGTACACCGATACCTGAACTTAGTGAAAAGTTTCTTTTCTCTACCGCTGTTAAACCTAGATTCTTATCCCTATTGATCGTCTCAATAAGATCAAGTTTAGTTTGAACACCGTCCATGTCGAAAAACACCCTTCCATTTTTGTCGATCGTGATCATCATAAGGTCTGTTTCTGCTATTTTAGTATCAGAAATAGATGCCGGTGTCATCACTTCTACAGGATCTGGTGGCTTAAATTTAGTTGCCAACATGAAGAAAGTAAGTAGTAAAAATGATACGTCACACATGGCCGTCATATCTACTGCGGTACTTTTTCTGGCTATTTTATGCTTAGGCATATAATTTATTTATCTGTTAAAGAATTGTCTTTCAAATAATTAAACGTCTTATGGACACTAATTATTTATACTGAGAAGCAAACTGCTGCTGCATGCTATAACCTGCCTCATCAATTCTGTAGGTCATACCGTCAATTCTTGTAGTAAAGTAGCTATAAGCAACGATTGCGATAGCTGAAGTAGTAATACCCAAGGCAGTATTAATCAAGGCCTCAGAGATACCATTGGCAAGAGCAGAAGCATCAGGTGCACCTGTAGTCGCCATACCTGCGAATGCACGAATCATTCCAAGTACTGTACCGATCAGACCTACAAGTGTAGCAATGGTAGCGATAGTAGCAATAATCGGAAGATTTTGCTCTAATGAAGGCAGTTCAAGAGAAGTTGCTTCCTCGATTTCTTTCTGAATCGCAGCTATTTTTTGATCCTTGTCCATTCCTGTTTCGCGAGACATTTTGTCATAAGTAGTAATACCTGAACGAACGACGTTTGCCACAGAGCCTTTTTGTTTGTCGCAAGCTGCAATTGCTCCACTTACATCACCTTTTGAAAGTGCATATTGAACATTTCTTACGAATTTATCTACTGGACCATTTCCTGATGCTCTAGAGATAGAGATCATGCGCTCTACAGAGAATATAATCGTGATGAAAAGTAAACCTAAGAGTACAGGAACGATAAAACCTCCTTTATAGACCATACCCATGTAGTCGCCTGCAAGTGGATCTTTTGTATTATCGCCATCTTTGAAGTGACTGGCAGCTCCGAATACAAACTTATAGATTAGGTAGCCCAGCACAAATGCTGCAGGAAGCACTATTAAAGGGAGAATAGAGCCTGATTTTGTTTCATTTTGCTTTGGTGCGTTTGTCATATAAAATATGTTTTAATTTTTTAACAATGAATATTTAAGTCAAAGAATGAGTAGCAAATATATTTTTTTGATTCCATCTAAACAAAATAATTTTTAGAATTTAATTAGAGTTAAAGTTAGATATTCTTTCAATTCTCCACAAACAGTATAATTATCAACGTTTTACAGTTTACACAAAATATTATTAATGCTGAAAATTAATTATTTTTAACATCTTAAAGAAGTAAGTTTTTAGCCAAAAACCGAATATTATTCGATATAATAAGGTATTTGATCGAAATATCACGATGTAGGATATTCACCCAAGCCAAATATTATTCTGAATGAAATTTTACTCCTAATAATTTCACCCTTAGAAGATATACGTATTGAAAGTGAAAATTTAGATACTTTCCATGTTTTTTTGGTAAAAGTAAAAACGGTTCAGAAAAGCAATGTGCTGCCATGTACCTTCAGCCAGTGATGGTGAGCTTTCATAGATACATCATGAGCAGCCACAAGTCTCCAGAATTTTATTGAGTGATCTTTATGTACTATATGCGCCAGTTCATGGATGATGACATGGTCAAGGATGTCAGTGGGGGCAAGTAATAAACGATTGGAGATCATAATGTCATTCCTGCCGGTGCAGCTACCCCAGCGACTGGAGGCGCTTCTTAAAGTCACATTGCCCAGTTTTCCCTGTATCGTGCGGCCATTGATAGAATGGATACGCTCCTCCATTTCTGCAGCAAACATTTTAGAAATGACACTGGGTATATATTTCTGCTTGGCCTCCGTGTCATGCATAATAGATTGAGGAATATCAAAAATCAGTTGATTACTATTCTTTTTACCTCTGATTGTCGTTCCGGTTCTATTGGCGAGAATGATAAGTTCATATTCTCGGTCTAAGATTTTAATTTGATTTCCTTCCAAAGCCCCCGATAAGGCATGTTTGAATAAATGTGGCTTCTTCAATGCCAACTCATTCAACCATTTATTCATCGAAGTTACCGCTGCTTCCATGGCAGCTTGTGATGTGCCACGCGGTATAGAAATTCGTCCTTTACCATCCTTATAAGTCATGCGGATGTTACGCCCCGGGCTTTTGGCGATTTTGACCTCAATGGGTCGGTCATTGATATTGATAAAATAAGAGGTTCCAGTCATAAATATTAAGAAAGTAAACGAAGAAAGGGGGAAGTTGTTCAAGAATCAAAGGGTGATCGGGTGATGTGTGATCAAGTGATAAGGTGATCAAATGATCAGGTGATGGGTAGTCTGTATTCAAAAATCTCAAAATAATTAGAACTGTTACATCGGTGCTAAAATTTTAATTGAAGATTAAAATCTCTTTGTGGCCTCTCTTAAATTATAATGAGAAGATTTTCTTTTTGTGGTTATTTTATTTAAATAAAAAAATTCTCTCAAATCAGCTTTAAATCTTTGCACCATTGAGCAATTTATTGGTGTTATTCATTTTGAAGTTATTGTCCTCTGTGATATAAAATGGGTGATCGGGTGATGTGTGATCAAGTGATAAGGTGATCGGGTGATTTGGTGATCATGTCACTTTGTCTCTATTATCTAGTTTCTAGCGTCTAGTTTCTGATTTCTGATTTCTGATTTCTGACTTCTGATTTCTATCTTTTTCGTACTTTTATTTCATCCTAAAATAATGATTTAAAATAGAAAATAAAATGCCTGAATCAAATTGCCCTACTCATCCATTCAATAAAATAGCACTGAGCTTTTCAGGTGGAGGCTATCGCGCAGCATCATTTCATCTTGGCACCATGTCTTATTTGAACAGATTGAATTGGGGAGGCACTCCACTCCTCAATCAGGTCAAAATGATCTCGACTGTGTCTGGAGGTACGATTCCGGGAGTGATCTATGCACTGCAAAAACAAGAAGATAAAACTTTCGAAGAGATATATAACTTCTTATTAGACCGATTGGAAAATCTGGACCTCCTGAAGGAGAGTTTTATCAAACTAAGTACGGAAGGTATCTGGAATAACAAAACTAAGAGGCGTAATATCATCAATGCCTTCGCTGAGATTTACGATGAGCATTACACTTTCGGTAAGACACTCGAAGAATTCCGACATTTGGATTCTCATCTCGAAGCATTAGTATATAACAGCACAGAATTTAACAATGGTCTTAATTTTCGCTTCAGAAACAAAGGCAAATTCAATGGCAGTGCCCGGGTGATAGTTCCTTATGCGGTAGCAGTAGAAATTAAACTCTCTGATGTGCTTGCCTCTTCCTCTTGCTTTCCAGGCGGTTTTGAGCCCATGTTATGGCCAAATGATTTTGTGCATGCTGATTCAATTAACTTGGAAAAACACGCCAAAAATAATAGAACTGTCGGCCTCATGGATGGCGGCATCTATGACAATCAAGGGATTGAAAGTGTGTTGAAATACAATTCTAAAGTAGGTGAACCTTACTTTGACCTTGTCATTGTCTCTGATGTTTCCTCTCCTAATATGTCCAGTTTCAAAGCTACTAATGTTGATGATACTTGGTTTTCAAAGAGGACTTTTCAGGATTTCATCAAGTACAATGTGCGATTTAATTGGATATTACTTAGCGCTATTATTGCTTTAATGTGCCCTCTAATTTTTGGTCTTGGCAATGAATTTTTACAAGGAATTTGCAGTGGTCTTGCATTTTCTCTAATCGCTGTGTTAATTTTTAAAGTTTGGGCAATCAAAAAAGTCAGTAACAAGATTAAATCATCAGTTGAAAAATTAGTCGGTCCTAATTTCGATTTTTACAAAAGCAAAATCGGTCCACTTTCCATTGCAAGAGTGCCTTTCGGAACGCTTTCAGTTCTATTAAAAGATCGCATTTTTTCTCTATCTATTCTCATGCAGGAAGTGTTTTTAAAAGTGGTTCGCAGACTGAATTACAATAAATTATATGTGGACAACGATTACAAACTGCGCAGAATATCCACTTTGATCAAATGCCTGACAGAAGAAGATTTTCCAAAATATAAAAGTAGTTTACCGGATAACTCCACCATTACCTATGATAATTTTGTTGGTCAAAGGATCGCACAGACGGTCGCTGAGGCATCTTCATTTGGCACTACCCTTTGGTTTACAGAAACTGAAGGCATGAATAATGTATTACACAAGTTGGTCGCTACCGGTCAACTAACCATGTGTTTCAATATGATGATCTACCTAAATAAATGGATCACGGATGACGATGGTAATTTCGATAGATTGTCTACAAAAGATCAGATTCAGATGCGGGAGATGTTGGAGCAATGTAAGGGGGATTGGGTGAGATTTAAAAAAGATCCTGAGTTTATGGTGGGGAGGTGAGCAGGTGAGAGGGTGAGAAGGTGAGAATGGTGTAAAACTTCATGATATAGTTCTTTTTGGTTAACCTTTTATATCACAAATGTAATATTGCAATATTACGATAAGCCAGTCATAATAACGCTTTTCATAATTCAAATTACCAATTACCAATTACTGATTGCCGATTACTGATACCACAATAATCAAGGCACTCAGCTCAATCTTCGCTCATTACCCATTACTCATTACCAATTACCTATGAAAAGTGAGAAGTTGAGAAGGTGAGAAGAGGGTAAAACTTCATGATATAGTTCTTTTTGGTTAACCTTTTATATCACAAATGTAATATTGCAATATTACAATAAGCCAGTCATAACAACGTTTTTCGTAATTTAAATTACCAATTACTGATTGCCGATTACTGATACCACTATAATCAAGGCACTCAGCCCAATCTTCGCTCATTACTCATTGCCCATTACTCATTACCTATGAAAAGTGAGAAGGTGAGAAGGTGAGAAGGGTGTAAAACTTCATGATACAGTTCTTTTTGGTTAACCTTTTATATCACAAATGTAATATTGCAATATTACGATAAGCCAGTCATAACAACACTTTTCGTAATTCAAATTACCAATTACCAATTACTGATTACTGATAAAATAAAACAGCTTGCCAATCTTCGAGCAAATTACCCATTACCCAATATCATGATACAGTTCTTTTTTGTTAACCTTTTATATCACAAATGTAATATTGCAATATTACGATAAGCCAGTCATAACAACACTTTTCGTAATTCGAATTACCAATTATCAATTACTGATTACTGATAAAATATAACAGCTTGCCAATCTTCGAGCAAATTACCCATTACTCAACATCATGATATATTCTTTTTGGTTAACCTTTTATATCACAAATGTAATATTGCAATATTACGATAAGCCAGTCATAACAACACTTTTCGTAATTCGAATTACCAATTACTGATTACCAATTACACCTTATAATCAAGGCACTAAGCCCAATCTTCGCTCATTACTCATTACCCATTACCTATGAAAAGTGAGAAAGTGAGAAGGTGGAGAAAGCGAACAGCGAGCGGCGAACAGCGAACAGTATGTCCAAGATGGAAATCTTTCACCTAATTTGTTAGATTAGTTAAATGCGTGAACATTACTCATTACCCATTACTTATTTAAAGAGCGTCCCATTCAACATTCAACATTCAACATTCCTTCACAGGTCCATCCTCAACTTCAGATTAAATCTCCT
>Ga0075154_10000284_pt1 | contig 45113 bp, 36 predicted proteins | sample JI71714BDNA_FD_70965 | JGI IMG/M metagenome (GOLD analysis project Ga0075154, IMG submission 70965) | Wastewater effluent complex algal communities from Wisconsin, to seasonally profile nutrient transformation and Carbon sequestration -... | ecosystem: Engineered > WWTP > Effluent > Algae... | reverse complement strand
TAACACTAAGGTCACCAAGGTTAAGATATTTCCTAGCTAAGTGTCGTTTAGTGAAGTTCTTTGTGTCCTGAGTGGTAGAATAAAATCCAATTTTTAACCACTAAGATTACTGAAGTTTAACACTAAGGTCATTAAGATTAAGATATTTTCTAGCTAAGTGTTGTTTAGTTAAGTTATTTGTTTCCTTGGTGTTAAAATAAAATTCAATTTTTAACCACTAAGATCACTTAAGGGAACCACAAAGGTCCTAAGGTTTAACGCATTTAATAGCTAAGTGTCGTTTAGTGAAGTTCTTAGTGCCTTGAGTGGTAAAACAATAAACAACACGTAATCCTTAGGTCTAAAAATCCAACAAACTGCCCCAAGAATTTAATTTTTTGTATCTTTGCATTCCAATCTTTGTTGATATTAGAAATTCCCTATGATAGATTTTTGTCATTTACATTCGCATACACAATACTCACTTCTCGATGGTGCTTCTGACATTAAGACATTAATGAAAAAAGCCAAGTCAGATGGACAATCTGCTGTAGCTATTACGGACCATGGCAATATGTTCGGTGTATTTAAGTTTGTCAAAGAAGCTAAAGCGCAAGGCATAAAACCCATCATAGGTTGCGAATTTTATGTCACAGAAGACAGACACATCAAACATTTCGAAAAAGCTCGCGGGCAAAAAGACACTAGATACCACCAACTCATGTTGGCCAAAAATGTCAAAGGTTATCAAAATCTTACCAAACTTTGCTCACTTGGATTTACAGAAGGGTTGTATGGTAAATATCCACGTATCGACAAGGAACTGATCGAAAAATACCACGAAGGCATCATTGCTACCAGTTGTTGTCTTGGTGCGGAGATACCACAAACCATTCTCACAGGAAATTTAGAGCTTGCAGAAGAAAGACTTAGATGGTGGCTAGACCTTTTTGGTGAAGATTATTACATCGAGTTACAACGTCACCGTGGCCTTGAAAAGATAGACGATACGGGCATGAGCCAAGAAGATGTCAATCAGGTATTACTTCAGTTTGCAAAAAAATATAATGTCAAAACCATCGTCACCAATGACTCACATTATGTAGAGCAAGACGATTTTGCACCACATGATGTATTATTGTGTGTCAATACAGGTTCACTTCTAGAAGATAAAGAAAGATTCAAATTTCCTAGTTCAGACTTCTATTTTAAGACAAAAGCCGAGATGAATACCCTTTTCGGTGATGTCAAAGAAGCTGTTGCCAATACAATGGAGATTGAGTCCAAAATCGATCATATTGAGTTAGCAAGAGATATATTACTTCCTGCTTTCCCATTGCCAGCGGGCTTTGATACCCAAGAATTATTTCTTAGACACCTTTCTTTTGAAGGCGCAAGAAAGAAGTATGGTGCCATCACCAAAGAAGTAGAAGATAGGCTTAATTTTGAGTTGGATGTCATCACTAAGTCTGGGTATTCTGGATACTTTCTTATTGTTCAAGATTTCACGAGTGTGGCTAGACAAATGGGTGTTTCCGTAGGTCCAGGTCGTGGATCAGCAGCAGGATCTTGTGTGGCTTATTGTTTGGGTATTACCAATATTGACCCTATAAAGTATGACCTGCTTTTTGAGCGTTTTCTCAATCCCGAGCGTGTATCCATGCCCGATATAGATATAGATTTTGATGATGATGGTCGTGGAAAAGTGATTGATTACGTTATAGATAAATATGGCAAAAACCAAGTAGCACAAATAGTAACATATGGTACGATGGCTGCTAGATCATCCTTAAGAGATGTGGGTCGTGTCATGAATATTCCGCTCAATGAAGTAGACAGAGTAGCCAAAGTATTTCCTTCACATCTGACGGCCACTCTTGCAGGCGTATTGGCAGAGAAGGATATTGACCCGAAACAAAAAGATGTTTTTACGAGTGAAGACAAAGAAAAAGCCTACGACTTCAGAAAGATGGCTGAAGAAAAATCTGAGATAGGTGAGATGATTCGGACCGCCAAAAAGCTCGAAGGATCTGTAAGGAATACTGGAATTCACGCTTGTGGAGTCATCATTACACCAGATGACATCACCAATTTCGTACCTGTTTCCGTAGCTAAAGATTCTGAACTTCTTGTATCACAATATGACAACAGTGTCGCTGAAGAAGCAGGACTGTTGAAGATGGACTTCCTTGGACTCAAGACGCTAACCATCATCAAAGATGCACTAGAAATCATCAAAGATAGATACGATGTTGATATAGATATTGATGCCATATCACTCGAAGATGAAAAAACTTTTGAACTGTTTCAACGTGGCGACATGGTCGGTATCTTCCAGTATGAATCTCCAGGTATGCAGAAGTATCTTAGAGATTTGATACCTACACGATTTGAAGATCTCATAGCGATGAATGCCTTGTATCGTCCAGGTCCACTTCAATATATTCCCGACTTTATTGCCAGAAAAAACGGTAAACAGGAGATAAAATTTGACCTTGCAGATATGGAAGAATATCTGTCAGAGACGTATGGTATTACCGTTTATCAGGAGCAAGTGATGTTGCTTTCGCAGAAATTGGCAGGATTTAGTAAGGGTGATGCCGACATGCTTCGTAAGGCAATGGGTAAAAAACAAAAAGCGGTTTTGGATAAGATGTTTCCAAAATTTGTAGAAGGTTGTAAGGCCAATGGACATCCTGAAGATGTGGTCAAAAAAATATGGACAGACTGGGAGGCATTTGCATCTTACGCATTTAATAAGTCACACTCTACTTGTTATGCTTACATTGCATTCCAAACAGCTTATCTGAAAGCGCATTATCCCGCAGCATTCATGGCATCGGTGCTCAATCACAACAAAAGTGATATATCAAAGATCAACTTTTTCTTGCAAGAGACTAAAAGAATGAAAATAGATGTACTTGGCCCTGATATTAATGAAAGCAATATTAAATTTGCCGTTAATGCCAAAGGTCAGGTGCGTTTTGGACTCTCTGCGCTCAAAGGTGTAGGAGAAGGACCCGTAGAAGAGATCGTCAGAGAAAGGAAGGAAAATGGTCATTTCGAAGATGTATATGACATGATGCGTAGACTCAATCTCCGTGCTGTCAATAAAAAATGTATGGACAGCTTGGTATTAGGTGGTGCTTTGGATTCATTCGGTGGTCTTAATAGGGCTCAATTTTTCGAATTGGGAGATAGAACAGAAAGTTTCATAGAAGGACTATTGAAATATGGTTCTAATTACCAAGCTCAAAAAGATAGTAACCAAATGTCTCTTTTCGGAGACTCTATGAATAATTATATAGATACTCCTAAACCACCAAATGTAGGCGAATGGAATCAAATCGATAAACTCGAGAAAGAAAAAGAAGTAACAGGTATTTATATCAGTGGGCATCCGCTAGACGATTATCACCTTGAGTTCAAACATTTTATCAATTGTCCACTTGAAAAAGCTGAACAAACGGTAGATAAGCTATTAAAATTAGGTGGGATTGTTTCTGAAGCAATGTTTGGTACCACGCAAAAAGGTACTGGGTATGCTAGATTTACTATGCAAGATTTTACAGGAGCTTTTCAAATCAATTTGTATAACGAAAAATTTGAATCTTTCAAACATCTAATTTCCAAAGGACAAGTACTTTATCTAGAAGGTACAAATGAAAAACGATTTGGTCAAGACAGAATTTTCTTTAATGTGAAGGATATCAGAATGTTAGATACTATTGGTAAAAACCTTACGAAGTCTGTGACCATAAAATTACCGCTTCATATTATAGATGAAAAATTGGTTACAGATATAGAACAAATTTGTCTGGAAAAAGAAGGGCCACACACTTTAAAGTTAAAAGTTGTTGATGGTGAAGATGATTTTGGAATAGATCTGGTAGCCACTTCACTAAAGGTTACAGCTGATTATCAGTTTATTAGGGAGCTAGAAAATATGGGTTTGGCTTATAAGTTAAATTGATAAAATAATTTTAGAAATCATTAATCCTAGTGATATTGAATTTCTTCTGTGCCATAAAACCAATAATTTGCGTTTAAATCTTAAAAATAGTAGCTACCATTTAATAGTTTTGGCAAATATATGTATTTTTGCAACTCGTGCGCAGAAGCATTAACTCATAAACAAATAACAATATGTCAGCCAATAACGATTTCGGTAGAAAAGGAGCAATATTCGGTAAAGTAGTTTTGACTATTATTTTATTCATCATCATGCTTATTTGGATATATCAAAAAAATGGTACTTTCCTTAATTAATTAATTAAGATCAATGAGCTTTTTTGTAGAATAACTTGAAAAGACATTCGTTCTTTTTTTGGAATTAGATAGCATAGGAATAATGTGAATCAACACATAGTGGTATGATTACAACATTTAGACTGACCTAATTTCTTGTAACTATAATACATGACATGTACAAAAATAAAAAAGTCATAGTTGTTTTGCCAGCCTACAACGCAGGTAAAACATTGCAAAAAACGTATAACGAAATACCATTTGACTTGGTAGACGAAGTAATTCTCTGTGATGATGCTTCCAAGGATGATACGGTGGCAATAGCCAAATCACTAGGGATTCAGCATGTCATTTCTCATGAAAAAAACAAAGGTTACGGTGGTAATCAAAAATCTCTTTACAACAAAGCACTAGAACTCGGCGGTGATATCGTCATCATGTTGCATCCTGATTACCAATATACGCCATTGCTCATTCCATCTATGGTTAATATCATTGGTGAAGACTTGTATCCTGTCGTATTAGGTTCGAGAATCTTAGGCAAAGGAGCGCTCAAAGGCGGTATGCCTTTGTACAAATATATTGCAAATCGTTTTCTGACATTGACACAAAATCTACTAGTAGGGTACAAACTTTCTGAATATCACACAGGATATCGTGCATTCAGCAAGACGGTTTTGCAATCTATAAAATACAATAATAATTCGGACGACTTTATCTTCGATAATGAAATGTTATCACAGATCATTTACAAAGGCTACGATATAGCAGAAGTCACTTGTCCAACCAAGTATTTTGATGAAGCATCTTCAATCAATTTTACACGTAGTAGTAAGTATGGTCTTGGCGTTTTGTGGGTGTCCGTTAATCATTTGAGATGCAAGCTAGGCTTGGGTAGTTCGAAATTATATTGAGATTACACTCAATTGCCAATAAATATTAATTCTACCTTACTTTACTAAGATCTAAAACATCTTTAACTTCTTCATAAGGAATCGTAAATGCAATCGGTCCCAATGCATAAGCGCCCGCTTCATAGGGATTGAAGAATAGATATATTCCATCTTGGTTGAAAGTAAAATTATAAGGAAGTGCAAAAATCCCTTTTTCAAAGAAATAGCCTGCTTCTTCTAGGTCGTCTCCTATACCGAGTTCCTGGTTTTTTCTGAAAGCTGATTCCGCTATTTTTAGAAACCCAGTTTTATCCTTTATAATATCATCAAATCCCAACGTTTTGCCAGTACTTTTTTCAAAATTTAAGAAATTGGTAAAAGTATTTGGATGCGCACCACCTAGATAGGTTGCTTCTGAAAATTGGACTGAAAGTATATTTGGATTATGAAATGTGGTGTCAGAATAGGTTTCTATAAACCATTGATTAGAGGCTGCATCAGGATAATCGGCAACTTGTGATTTGTGCATATCTGCTATCAGTCCACAAAGACTATCTATGGAAAGTGATTTATATCGGCTTGTTTGATCTCCCTCCATATCCACAATATTTATCAATGAATTTTTGATATAAGACTCTAAGGTGTCATTTACTGATTTGATCAAGACTTCATTATTTCCACGGATGGTCAGGAAATAGTTATTGATAGTCAAGCAATTATTTGCTAAACTATCTTGTAATTTACATCCTTCACCATATGATCTAAATAGACTATCTTGCGAAAACTGCAGTGTTACATTGTCATTAGTAACTTGAGTTGTTTGGTTTTTACAATTGATCAATGTTAATGTGATAATTGAAAATATGATATATCTAAGCATGTCTTTGATTGTTTAACTTAATATTGTTTTCCATTATAGAGAACGATAGATATACCATACATAAAGAATTTTTCTAACTGTGGCTTCTCTGCATTATACCCATCGTCAAACTGAACATTAAGGTCTTGATCAAAACCACTGATATCGATTTCTTGCAGAGGAAACTGTACGTAAGGTTTGAATGCGATACCTACTTTATTACCTGGAACTTGATACAAAAGATAAAATTTACTAGAGAATCCTGGTTCATCAGCCACCAATCTTTTTTTGCGAGTTGAACCCGTGATATCTGTTTTCATTCTGAATGTCCTATAACCTAATGAAGCACCATATCCAAAATCACCAATGTAGTTTTCTAATCCAAAAGAGTATTCGGTCATCGACATGAACCATCTATCTTGGAAATTAACATTACTACCAGGAAGTTTACCAATGAAATCACTTTTTGAACTCATGCTATTCCAAGATGCTTCAAAACCTACACTATTTAGTCGATATCTCAGACCTATCTCCAGACCATGTATAGATCTGAATGGATCCATTTTATCTTCAAATGTATTATATTTATTATTGAAATTATCAATGACATTGTTAAGCACAGGCGCTTTCATAAAGCCACCAGCATAGCCTACTTTGATATTCCACTGAGCAGACAGACTAGCTGAATATGCCAATGTTAACATTACCAATACACTATATATTTTATTTTTATTCATCCTATTTTAATAAAAAACAAAAAGAAGTACAAAAATAACGCAAAATTCTGAATCTTTGCATTCTAATAGTTTATATAATCATATGTCAAAAAGAAAACCTTCTATAGCAACTTCTGCCACCGCAAAATCTGTCACCATTCAGGAACCACTTTTACAAACTGTAGGTAACTTTTATCAGACACCTTTTTTTACCAAATATTGGAAAGAAAGTCTCATTATTATGATGCTGAGTTTTGCGCTTTACCATGTTTGTATACCTTTTGGTTATGTCTTGGACGATTTAATGGTTGTCTCAGGTAATGAATACACAAAAAAAGGTTTTGATGGTATTTGGGATATATTGACAACGGAGAGTTTTGAAGGATATTTTGGTGAAAAAAAGGAACTTGTACAAGGTAATAGATATCGACCATTATCGATTATAACATTTGCCATAGAACACGGAATCTTAGGAGAATTAAATCCAAAACTAAGCCATATTATCAATATCATCCTTTATGGATTTACTTGTATTTTAATAATGATGGTCTTAACGATGTTGTTTCGGAATTTTAAGCATAAGTATTGGTTTATGTCGATTCCATTTCTAGCAACCTTAATATTTTTAGTACACCCAATACATTCTGAAGCTGTAGCAAATATTAAGGGAAGAGACGAAATAATGTCTATGTTGTTTTCTATGGGCGCTCTATATGCTAGTTTGCGCTATATGGATCGTAATAGTTGGGCTTGGTTGCTGACAGCTTTGATGAGTTATTTTCTTGGTCTGTTGTCCAAAGAAAATGCCATAACTTTTGTAGCAGTCATACCATTGACAATTTATTTTTTCAGCGAAACCAATAGTAAATTACTTAAAAAGATCATTTTAGGATTACTGATTACCACTTTTCTATATTTAATGCTGAGATTTAATACTGCGGGAGTTCCGAAATTTGGTGTAGAATCCAAAGATGTTATGAACAATCCATTCCTAGGTATGACCGGTGGAGAAAAATTCGGAAGCATTATGTATACACTTGGTAAGTATATTATGTTGATGATATTTCCACATCCGCTTTCGCATGATTATTATCCTTACGCTATTCCTAAGGTTTCCATTATCAATCTATTTTCGTTTTTATCCTTGATTGGTTACATAGCTTTGACATACGTAGGATTTAAAGGATTATGGAAGAAAAATATTTATTCATTTAGTATTTTGTTTTATTTGGCCACCCTAACCATTGTATCGAATATTGTCATCAATCTTGGTACATTCATGAATGAACGATTTATATTCATGGCATCAGCGGGTTATTGTATTGCTTTGGCTTACTTTTTGTCTGAGCATTTACCAAATATTATTAGAAAGAATGGAGCATTAATATCAACTGCCATAGCCATAATTTTTGTCTTAGGATATAGTATTAAAACTTACGTGCGTGTGCCTGTGTGGAAAGATGCTTTATCTCTCAATCAAGCAGCAGTGGCCGTTTCGTCCAATAGTGCAAGGGCAAATTCATTTATGTCGACTGCATTATTTGAAGAATTTAAGGTGACTGAAGATAAAGACAAAAAAAGAGAACTGATAGATCAAGCTGAATTTTATGGATTGAAAGCGGTAGAAATTTTGCCTGACTATGGTAATGCCAATTTGATGTTGATAGGAGTAGTTACCGAACGATTCAAGATGGATAGAAATATTAATGACTATATCAAAGGCATGAAGCCCATAATCTTACGAAGACCAGATATACCATTTATCAAAGAATTTAGTGATTATCTCAAAGGTAGTCATAGCAATGAATTATTTCCTTTTTATTTGACGATAGGGACAGAGCTACTGAAATATAAAGATGGTAGAAGAAATTGGGCATATCAATATTTGCAATATGCCTATGATATCAATCCTAATAGCAAAAGTGTTAATGAAGCTTTAGCACTTTCTTACGAGTTGAGTGGAAATCCGAATGAAGCAAATAGATTTAGAATGGCTGCACAAAATTTACAATGATAGAACAAGAACTAATTTACTTAATAGCTCTGACTAAAATGCCTAAAGTTGGTCCCGTTATGGCGAAAAACTTAATAAGCTATTGTGGAAGCGTAGAAGCTGTTTTTAAGGAAACCAAAAAAAATATGCTAAAAATCCCAGGAGTAGGGCAAGCATTCGTGGAAAATTTTGCACCAGATTTTGCTATTAAAGAAGCAGAACAAGAGTTGAAATTTACACAGAAGAATGACATTACAATCTTGTCTTACCTAAGTGATGAATATCCTAAAAGATTAGCAAATTTTGACTCTAGTCCAATCGTACTATATTATAAAGGTACTTCCAATCTCAATCATCATCGCACTGTGGCTGTAGTAGGCACACGACAACCATCTGAGTATGGTCGTACAATGTGCAATAGATTGATCGAAGGTCTTTTGCCTTACAATGTATTGCTTGTCAGTGGATTGGCTTTCGGAGTTGATGCAGCTGCACACAGAAAGTGTGTAGATATAAATATTCCTACCATAGGTGTTTTGGGCCATGGACTTGACCGTATTTATCCGGCTGAACACAAACAACTTTCTAGTAAAATGATAGAAAACGGTGGTATATTGACTGAGTTTCCATCAGGAACCAATCCAGATCGGGAGAATTTTCCTATGCGTAATAGAATCATTGCATCTATGAGTGATGTGGTAATAGTCATAGAATCTAAACGTAAAGGTGGCTCGATCATTACTGCAGAATTTGCCAATGAATACAACAAAGACGTATTTGCAGTACCTGGTCCGGTGACTGAAGAACTCTCTGAAGGCTGTAACAAACTCATCAAACAAAATAAAGCACATCTCATAGAAAGCGCAGCAGACATCGCATATATCATGAGATGGGAAGAAATAGATGCTGGCAAAGTCATCCAAAAACAATTATTCGTAGAGTTAGATGATGTAGAGACCACCATGATGGGACATATCAGAGACAATAAAGAACTGGCCATAGATGCACTCACATACAAAATGGGAATGACACCTTCTGAAGTATCATCACTGTTGCTAGGACTAGAATTTAAAGGATTGATCAAGACATTACCTGGGAAAAAGTATATTTTGGCTTGATACTCTCACAGATAACACAGATTTCGCAGATTTTATTAAATGTTGATTTGCTAAACTGCTGATTTGCTGAACTGCTGTTTCACGCACAAATAATACAGATTTCGCAGAACTTTAGAAATACTGAACTACTGATTCGCTCGCAGATGAACCAGATTTTTTGTTAAGTAAAATGAGTCATAATGTGAAAAAACGTCTACATTTTTACAACTTTAAAATGTCTTTTTGTTGTATTTGTTTTTATCGTCAGCAGATAAATGCCATTTGGTATATCTGTAATATCTAATTGTCCATTAACTAATGTTTTTTCCATTATGGTTTGACCTGACAAGTTTTTAATTTGATATGTCTGTTTGGTAGCATTTGTAGATACTGTGATGATGCCAGAAGTTGGATTTGGAAATATGGTTATTTTATCTTCATCATTGAAGTCAATACTCGACGAACTTCTATCTACATATACAAAAACAGGCATTTTTTCGCTTTCACAATATTCAATATCGTACATCACTTCCCAATCGTAAAAGTAATAATAATAGGTCGACCCAAGTGACGAAGATAGTATTTGAATGACGTTGTCTATGACATATGGGTACTTAGTATTTGTATTGGACCTGACCAAACGCGGACTATTGAAACCAAGAGATGTATTGTTTGTAGCTGCATCTGTACTCATTTTGTATTGAACATCAGGCCGTAAACTTGCATCTAGGATGATCGTTTGGATTCCTATTGTCAAGAAAATTTCTTTTTCAAAAACGACTTCATTAAAAAAGTCTCTGATGATGATTTTCCTAAGTCCTTCAGTGTCTGTATTGACCACTACACTATGGATAATGCATGGTTGTTCTACGTGGAATACCAAATGTCCATTAATCGTATTGGAACCATAAAAGTTATTGAGTGGAAACTGGTTTTCGCCTACTTTTTGGATTTTCTGATCTACAACAGCATTGTTTTGTGCATAAAATGTTGTAGAAAATTCTAAAATATCGGTAGTGAATTCATTTCCTATGTCGATAGGTATTTCCGAATTAATATCATCAAACCAAAGTGTATTATCGCTTGTAGATGTAAGAATAGCTCTCTCACCTACTTTAATGCTATCACCTTTAGCGTCGACATCTACAGCAATAAATGTCAATTGTATTTGATCTGTAAGACTATTCCCACATAGATCTGTTGCGGTTAGACTTAGCCATCCTGATGTATTTACACTGATACTTTGTGTAGTATCACCGGTACTCCATATATATTTGTCAGCAAGTATGGATGATATTTCGAAATCACTTCCTTGGCAAAGTGTAACACTATTTTCTTCATCAATGAGATTGGTATTATCTGCAAAGCATCCAGATTTTACTATGATTGGTTTAGAAATAGTGACACATCCATTGGCATCAGTCATTTTTACATGGAATGTACCTTCTGTATCAACCGTAATATTTTTTGTGGTGCTGCCATCATTCCAAAGATAACTTTCAAAACCGTCTAAAGCTGCGAGAGAAATTCCACTATTGGTGAATTTCTGAATTTCATCATATAGTGTTATAGTTGCTGTCAGACATTTGTCTTCTTGAACAAAATAAGTTTTATTGACATGTAAATTTACATGTTTATCGATGATGCCTGATGGCCAAGTTATAATAAGACTGTCAATGATACTGTGCTGACCAAGTCCAAAATGCTGCTGGAATGAATTAAAAATTCCATAACTTTCACCACCTTTGACATATCTCATTTGTCTTCCCCAAGCACCGTATATTTCTATCTTTGCTGCAATTCCTGAGCGATTAGAAACTTTACCTTCTAGATTTATTTTGACAAAATTATTTTCATTTCCTTGATTGATCCATAATTCATCATCTTTTACACCGACTTCATTGATAGGTATACTGATGTGGGCATGAATATCTAGAAAACCATCATCATTAAGATCACCTGCCACCAATGATGGTGCTTTGCTTGGTCCTAAGATATTATAAATGATGTCGAAAGTTTTATTCCCACGATTATGAAGTAGGGTAGTGCCCTCTGCACCACTCATGATGATGTCTAGGTAGCCATCATTATCGAAATCTCGCATAATAGACTGAAAACCAAATGATAGTAAAGAAGTCGAGAGTGGTATTTCTACAAAATGAGTTCCATCAATATTTTCCATCAATGCATGTGGTGCGTAATGATTGACTACAAAAGCATCTAGATCGCCATCATTGTCAATGTCTCCGAAGGTAGTAACCCAAGTCTGTGCACCGCTGTTTAAATTGAATTCTTGTCCTTTTTCTGAAAATGTACCATCTCCATTATTGATATAAAGTCTATTGATCCTTCGCAAGTCATAGGGTGAATCGACACCTGCTCTACATTTTGCAATGCATAAATCTGGCAAATTGTCACCATTCACATCTACCCATTCGCTGCCATAGTTTCCAGAGCCATCCGTATTGTCATTTAATGTAAAATCAATAACATCTGTCAGCGTAAGATTGCCGTTTTTGTCATTTAGATAAATTACAGGTGGTGCATTATCGTCACACACAAAATAATCTAGCCAACCATCATTATTAATATCGATCGTATTGGAAGCTTGGGCAAAAAAGTCACCGTCTATGGAAGTGCTTTCTATCTGACCGTTGTTAAGACTTGTTATCTGAATGCGAGTATATTCTCCAGCTGTAATGACTTCATTTATACCATCATTGTTCAGGTCTCCCATAGTAAGTGTCCACAAGCTGTTGTTGGTTATTCTGCTTGAATCTATGCTTTCTAGGCTAAATATATTTCCACTACTTTTCACAGTTTTCATATGTAAGCCCCTATCTATGATGATCAGATCATCGACGAGATCTCCATCGATGTCAGCTATGCCTCCTGGCATTACACTTCGTGTAGGTATGTTTTTTTTGAATGATCGAGTTTTATCTGCAAAACTTGGCTGTGCAACTGCATAGCATGAAGCACATAAAAGTGCCACAAGAATATACCAATGATGATTTCTTTCCATTTGTAATACATTGATTTTAAAACGTAAATATATGGAAATAAATTGATTCTATAATAAAATCTATAAAATCAACATCTTAGGTACTATATTTTAATCAATTTGTGTGTTTCTCTGGAATTTTCTTGGATCAATTCACAATAATAAATCCCTTTTGGTAGCGATTCAGGAAGTGTTATTATCATAATGTCACTTTGTTTTTGTGATTGTATTGATTGTGCTACTACTTGGCCTTGTGTATTGTAAATAGTTACAGAAGGTGTTACTGCCGTATTTTGTGGTAGCACTACATTAATAACATCTGTAAATATACTTGGATAAACTTTATAATTTTGTTTTTGGGCAGTAATATTCTGCGTAGATGAGACACTGTAAAACCAATCAGTCACCTTCTGCACAGTATTGACCATGGTGTCTTTGTTAGAACACAGGGATAAGTCAAACCCAAATGTCAACACAGTACTTCCATTTTCTCTTGGAAAAAAGTAACCAGTTGTGGCACCTTTTAGGGAATAGTTGTCACCACCAAATTCATAAATTGGCGTTGCTGTTTCTCTTATTTCATAACTATCAGCCCAGTTCAAAGTTGGAAATACCCAATTTATTCTAGTTAGATCTTCTACTACATTAGGCGAAGAAGGTGCTAAGTACGGTACACCTACACCACCATCATCTCCGAAAGATTGTGCCTTATAGGTGGTAATACCAAGGTAATCATATGGGAAACTTCCTTCACTAAATGTATCAGGTGCGCCTCCATATTCTTGAAACATAAAATCATTTCCTATAAGCCAAAATTTAGCTTTTGGATTGTCTAGATATTGTTTTATTAAATGATTTTCTGTATTAACTGATTCCCAAAAGTATAATCCAACACCCCAAGTAGAAGTATGCCAAATGACAAGGTCAAATGTTGTAAGCATTTCTAGCGTAGGAAGTCCAGAAGTCTCTGTATCATAATAAAAATAATCAAGTTCTAAACTGTCTAGTGCCGTGGCCAAATATCTACTATTACCAAATGTATCACCACTATCTTCAACAAAAAGGATACTTCCTTGACTATAAGATACTGAATTTGTTACAAAAAAAAGTAAGGTGATAATTATGAAATTCTTTATATGTTTCATTCTAGATGTTTTTGGCTGGTAATTGATTATAATGTGCTGCTTTTTTTAAAAACTCCCTTAAACCTTCTTGTTTGTCATCGTCTAAATGGTAATGTATGTTGCGACTGAAGTAATAATACAAATCTAAATTTTCATTACTTTCTTGATTAATAATAACATCTATGTGGTCAATACCATATTTTAGAGCATCATTCAAACTTTCTTCTATCTCCTTAGAAACATTGTCATGGGCTATCCATACAGCAAATACAAAAGGAAGGTTTGTCCATTTTTTCCATATACTTCCTAAGTCATATTTGTGTGAATAGTTATGCTCGTATTGGAAAACTTTGTCACCTATCATCAGAATTGCTTCATCTTCAGCCAAATCAATAGTAGAAATATCCGCGGAAATATACTCTAGGTCCAAGTGCAGATATTGTTCTAAAATTATTTTACTTAAGAGAAAAGAAGTTCTAGAGTGATCGTCTAGGTATATTTTACGGCATGTAGATAAGTCTTGATTTGCAAAGATACTAACTGTCCTGACCTCACCATCACATGCAATGCAGTAGTTCGAAATAATTCGATAATCTGTGATATCCGATAAACCTCCCACAGGTATTAAGGCAATATCTGCTTTTCCTTCTTTAAATGATGAAGCACATTTCGCAGGAGTCGCTTTGGTAATATTATGACCCAACCCCTCATTATCTGATTGCTTCAAACCATATTCGAATGGCTTTGAATTCAGATAATTGACCATAACAATATTTGGTTGTTTTACCATTTTTATTTAAGATCGTAATATCATGCAATATTACATGACTTTTTTGACTTTTTAATGAATTATAAGCTCTATTTAACATTAAAAGTAAATCCTATCATCTTTAAAATATGGACAATCTATTAGAGCTTTAGAATCCTTTGAGAGCCCAAAATATTTCCTTCTTCACTCATAGAATTGACAATATACACATCTTGTTGTAATTTGCTGATGTCTATGCGACCATTTTCATTTCTGATTTGTGCTACTTTTTGACCACTTATGTTATAAAACACTAAGTTATGGATATTTTTATCTGATGTTATTGTAAGAATATCCGTGGTTGGATTAGGATAAAGGAAACTTTGGTTTGTATTGAGATTTTGGGTAGATGAAGTCTGTGACGGAGATAATGTCAGTTTGCCAGTGACGTGGTTGTCTCCAGAGTCATTACCACTAAGATTGACAGCAAGACCAGCAAAATAAAATGAAATATTACCTTTGTCTTGTGATGGTGCAGTCCATTTTGTCGTAAAGATACCATCTACTCTTGGACTAGATTGTTCCAGATATTTTCTTCCTATCAAGGTGATTTGCTTTACTCTTTGACCTAAATTCGACCAAACACCCATATCAGTGTTGCCATTGTCAGCAAGACTAGTCATTTGGAAACCATATGCTTTTGGGCTATTTGTACCACTTACCACTACTTTTAAATCGTATTGGGCACCAGGAATATATGACGTTACGACCTGACCCAAAGCATCTTTGACTTCAAGACCTATTTGCGGTACAAAATTACCTGGTGTGTTATGACAAGTATTACAAGATACACCTGATTCTCCTGGTGCAAGGGTTACGGCTTGGGGCACTCCGCCGGCATTAGATAGCAAAATTGTAATAGCGACTAAAAATGCAAGTGTATAAAAATGGTTTCTTGAGAATCTCATAAATTGGTTTTGTTTTGTTGTTTTGATTTAAAAAGTACACAAAAGCTCCTATTTTAAATAATAAGAGACGGATGTGTATTATGTAACATATAAAATGATATTAAAATAATGGTCAATCTAAAACTTCATCTTCCCACTGACAAGCCAACTCAGGATTTTTGCCCTGTGTGCCTCTGAAATGGTTAATGATAAATTTTAAATCTTCGCTATAAACCCCTGTTGGATAAAATGGTTCGCTATAATCTACGACTTTGTTTCCAAAATCAAATTTTACCAAAATAATAGGCACCTTTGCTTTGAGTGCTATATAATAAAAGCCGGATTTGAATTTTCGTACTCGTTTTCTAGTCCCTTCTGGTGCAATGGCAAATGCTAATCGGTCATATTTATTGTAAAGTTCTACCATAGCATCTACAAAATTCGTACTCTTTTTACGGTCGACAGGTATTCCTCCTAACCATCTGAATAGCCATCCGTAAGGAAATTTGAATAACGAGTCTTTGGCTACATAATTTACATTGATAGGCATACCACCTTTGAGTAAGATGCCAAGTGGGAAGTCCCAATTGGAAGTATGTGGATAGACGGCATACATCTTTTTGGGTACGATCTCAGGATCTGGACCTGTGACCTTAAATCCCCATATTTTTAAAATCAGCCGACAAAACCATTTAATCATGAAATGACGAATTAGGTGGCAAAAATGATTAAAATTGTTGATAATGACATGTTTTTTTCTATTTTAAATTTTATAGTAGTTTTTTCTTTGGTGGGAATGTGCTAAAACTTAATTTATTTGGTATCACTTTATAGTCTGTGAACTTTATAAAATATAGACATTCAATAAATTACCATCTCAAAACAATATTGATTCGAGATGGTAATTTGCTTTATTTAATCCACTTCTCCCTTTCCTTCACGAATGAGTTCGATCTCTTCGCCTGTGCAATCTAGGACCGTTGACTCCGCATTATCACCTATTCCACCATCTATCAAGATATCTGCTTTGTGTTGGAATAATGTTTCTATTTCGTCAGGATCTGTAAAAAATTTCTGAACGCCATCTTCACTATTTAGTGATGTCGAGATCAAAGGAGCGTCAAGGAATTCGTGTAAGCCATCTAGTATTTCACTGTGTGGAATACGTACTCCTATCTCTTCTTTATTGTTTTTAAAGAATTTCTGGACGTAATTATTTGATTTTAAGATAAAGGTATATGGTCCTGGTAGATACCGCTTCATGGTTTTGAATACATGGTTATCTATCGGGAGCGTATATTGGGAAATGACGCTAATATTCGGGCAGATAAGCGACATTTTGGTATGTTTTTCTTTTTTGTCCAATATTTTGCAAATTCGCTCTATCCCTTCCCTATTTGTCATCAAGCATCCCATAGCGTAGATCGTATCGGTAGGGAAGATGATGATCTCTCCTTTATTGATTCTATCTGCGACTTCCTTAAGGTCTCTTTTGTTAGGGCTCTTCTCGTGAAAAAAAATTCTCTGCATGCTACATCACTTTTATGGTTTAATGAATAATCGGTGGCAATATATCAATTTGTAATATGATAGCCACAAGTAATACCCTAATAAAATGAAATCTAAGCCAAAAAAGTTGTCTTTGGGTGTGAATAGAATTTTAGTTTTAAAAATAGTGGAAATTTTGCCCAACACTAAATTTTGTGAATGTATAGTTCTTTACTTTTTTGTTTTAAAAAGAATGATTTTGTGAAGGAAGGAGCGGAATTTAATATGGGGCGGAATTTTTAATTACTAATGTGCTATTCAAAATCAAAGTCTGAACTGTGATTTATTCGACTAATACGATTCATTTTTCTTTATTTTTTACATACTCCTTCCATTCGTCGGTCTCGAAGAGTTTTTTCTCTTTGGGAAATATCTTTTCGTACCATTTAAGATCTGGTATCGGCTCTTTAGGATGAACGCTTTTAGCCATTTCGGCTTTAATTTGTTCAATTTCTGCGGAGTCAATTTTGTACTGACGCATTTCTTTATTACGAGCGACGATGACGGAGTCAATATCTTTTCGTGTCGATCCTGCTGGAAGTCCCCAACCATTTGGGTCATCAATAAAGTCGAAAAATGATTCTCGCACTTTGACTTCACCAGTTTCATCCTGATAAAAAGCTCCTGACATATTTTCTCTTGCCAGATAACTCAGTTCATCAAAAGTCATTGGGCTGTAAATACTATCTTGGTAAGATGCTCGGTCTATGACAGTGGATGACCCAAAAAAGAAATACCATTTTTCGTTGATTTTTGCACCTGCTAAATCTTCTAAATAATCAACTTTAGCATCTCTCCATCCCACCATACATTTTAACATATATCCAAATAATCGTGTTGAATCTTTATTTATTAATAATAAACTGTCAATTTGCCATTCATTATTATTTTTAGCGAAATAATGAGTTGTTAGGGACAATGAATCATTTTTCCAATCTATTAAAGTATCATTAATATTCTTGTGAATTTGTTTATAAAATTCAAAAGAGCTATGATTATATTTTAGTTTAATATTTGATTCATTCTCAAAGCGACTATTACAACCAATCAAATTTAATAATACAGTAATTATTATAAATTTCTTAACAACTTTTAACATATCTATTTTCACCGAGTTTAATATCCTTAACGACCCATCCATAATTTGACCCAACATGAGCTTGTACAAAATCTGCCTTCCCTTGGAACCTAATTCTCCCATATTTTTCACCTGATGCAGGATTCCAATCAAGACAAGATTTATCAGATTGTGGTGCAACATCATCACGTTCCAATACATCATGTAGTTTTCTTTGGTTTATCCTAAAACTTCAAAAAATGCCACTTTGATGTCCGTAAATACAGCCAAGCCATAATCGTAATCCCTCCCCAATAAAATACTTCTGCTGCCCAAGCCCAATTGAGTCCAAAATACCAATGTTTGATCACAAAGTAGGAATAAATGATGTACACAACTGTAAAAATGGTCTGTATCCTAAGTGCCGTTTGGGTATGACCTGTACCAATCAATCCATTGATAAAGATACCACCTGTGCCAAATACCATCAGGATCACAAAAAGCATCAACATGTATGGTTTGGTCTCCAGGATGAGTGTCATATCTTCTCTCCCAAATAATGGATACAGAAAAAACTCAGGAAATACAAGCACAGGTACGGAGATGAGCATCGTAGACAATAGATTCAGTTTTGTCGTTTTTATGATAAGTGGTAGTACTGCTTGACGCTTTTTGTTGCCAATAAAATTACTGACCAAAGTATTAATACCCGCTGAATATCCCCAACATGGTATGGACAATATCAAGTATATGGTACGCATGAGATTAGAGATTTCTAGCTCCTTACTACCTATATTCTCTATAAAGCTAAAAAACAAAAACCAAGCTCCGATACCTAATATGGATTGGAATACGATGGGGAAAGATATCCTAAACATATTGCCAAAAGAGCTAGCTTGTAGGTTTTTGAAGTTTAGTAACCCAAATTTTCTATTGGATTTATCCCAAATCATGTAAGCTACGAATACGGCAAAAGCGACCACTTCTGCAAGTGTACTTGCTAGTGCAGCACCAGCTATCCCCATGGGCTCAATACCAAAAGCGCCAAAAACCAATAAGTAATTAAGCACAATGTTGACTATTATCAGTACTATTGTGTCGTAAATGATAAACCTAGTCTGTGCGATACCTGTATAAAAAGCAATCAAAGAAACTCCCAAATAACTAAAAAACACACCATAACTTCTAGGAATAATGTAGTCCATAGATTTTTCTAGGATATCTGGATTACTGATGAATAGTTCGAACACGCTTCTACTACCATATTGTAAAAACAGGAATAAAATCACAGATAGCATGAATTCAAATAGGAACAATGCTTGGAAGTCCGTACCTGCGCCTTGGAAATTATGTTCGCCATTTCTACGGGCTATCATGATCTGACCACCCCGAGAAAAACCATATCCGATACTAGCAATAATTAAATAGAAAACACCTACTAGACCAGCAGCAGCAAAGTCTAGATCATTATAATGGTATAAAAATACATTATCACTGAGTACAATAATATTTTGTGCGGCACTACCGAGCATAATCGGGACCGAAAGGGATAATATTTGCTTATATGATGTGCTTAACTTCATTGCGACCGCAAAATATCAGTTTTTTTACTCATTTAGTAGAAAAAGCAAAAAATTATCGAATTATTAAGATACATTTGGCTTGAGATTCATAGAGAAATAAAGTGTTTAAATTTCATGTTATATTTCTTTGCAATTCATAGTTTATTCGATCACCATTAAAATCAATTTAGGATGTTGAAAAATCTTTTTTATTTGGCACTTGTTTGTGTTACCTTTGCCGCCTATTCCTGCAAAAACAAAGGAAATGAAGTCCCTTCAGACATTGTTTACAAAGAAAGTGTACTTATGAGCAAAACAGATATTGTGCCACCTGTAGCCGAGAAGCAAGCAGGAAATTTAGGTATGCATGGTGATACCCGTGTGGATAATTATTTTTGGATGAGACTGTCTGATGAGCAGAAAAATGCGAAGACGCCTGATGCACAAACCCAAAAAGTGCTAGATTATCTCAATGCTGAAAATGCTTACAGAGAGAAAATGATGTCGCATACAGATAGTTTTCAAAATAGGCTTTTCGAAGAAATAAAAGGACGTATCAAACAAACGGACATGTCTGTGCCTTACAAAGATAATGGCTATTTTTACCTTACAAGATTTGAAGAAGGTAAAGAATATCCGATTCACGCAAGAAAAAAGGACAACCTAGAAGCACCTGAAGAGATCATGCTAAATGTAAATGAACTTGCAGAAGGTCATGAATATTATGCTGTAGGCGCAAGGTCTGTTAGTCCAGATAATAAGATTCTTGCATATAGCGAAGATACAGTAAGTAGGAGACAATATAGCTTAAGATTTAAAGATCTTGTAACAGGTAAAAATCTAGAAGATGTCATACCTAATACATCCGGAGGAGTGACTTGGGGCAATGACAATAAAACCATCTTCTACTCTAAACAAGATGCTGCGCTACGTTCTTACAAAATATTCAGACATACTTTGGGCACGCCTGCTAAAGACGATAAACTTATTTTTCACGAAAAAGATGAGACATTTGGTACCTATATTTATAAAACCAAATCAAAAAAATATCTAGTAATTACGTCAGGCGCCACACTATCCAATGAATATCAAATCCTAGAAGCAGACAATCCGACAGGACAGTTCAGAATGTTCCAACCAAGAGAGCGAAATCTAGAATTTAGCATCGATCATTATGCGGATAATTGGTATATCCACACGAATAAGGATAGCGCTATGAACTTCAAAATCATGGTGACTCCTGTGACAGCGACGACTAAAGAAAACTGGAAAGACCTTATGCCTTATGACAAAAATATATTTATTGACGGTATCGATATTTTTAAGGATCATATGGTGATTTCTGAGCGTAAAGAAGGTATCACACAACTTAGAATCCGTCCTTGGGATGGAAAGGATGAACATTATGTCGCTTTCGGTGAAGAATCTTTTACAACTTACACTGGCATAAATCCTGATTTTGAGACAGATCTTTTAAGATTGGATTATACATCACTTACTACACCAAATAGTACTTACGACTACAATGTCAAGACCAAAAAACTTACCTTGCTCAAGCAGCAAGAAGTCATTGGTAATTTTGATGCATCAAATTATGTATCAGAAAGAAAGATGGTCAAAGCAGCGGATGGCACTATGGTGCCACTATCGATCGTGTACAAAAAAGGATTCAAAAAAGATGGTACAAGACCTGTATTGTTGTATGCATATGGCTCGTATGGATATAGTTCGGACCCCTATTTTTCATCTTCTCGATTGAGTCTTTTGGATAGAGGTTTTGGTTTTGCCATTGCACATATCAGAGGTGGACAAGAGATGGGAAGACAATGGTATGAAGATGGAAAATACCTGAAAAAGAAAAATACATTTACAGATTTTATAGATTGTGGTGACTATCTGATCAAAGAAGGTTATGCAGCAAGTGACAAATTATTTGCTCAAGGTGGTAGCGCAGGTGGCTTGCTTATGGGTGCAGTCATGAACATGAAACCACAAATATGGCGTGGAGTGATAGCTGCAGTGCCATTTGTGGATGTAGTGACTACAATGCTTGACGAGAGTATACCATTGACTACAGGTGAATTTGATGAGTGGGGGAATCCGAAAGACAAAACCTACTATGAATATATGAAATCTTATTCACCATATGATAATGTGACCGCTCAAGCTTATCCCGCTACTTTAGTTACGACAGGATATTGGGATTCTCAAGTTCAATATTGGGAACCTGCGAAATGGGTAGCAAAATTAAGAGAAATGAAAACCGACAAAAATCCACTGCTTATGTTTTGCAACATGGAGACAGGACACGGAGGCGCATCTGGTAGATTTAAAAAACTGAAAGAAACAGCGATGGAGTATGCTTTCCTTTTGGATCTAGCAGGTCTTGGTGAAGAATAATAATTTTAATTGAAGCAGGATTGGTTTTTTAAATAGAGCCAATCCTGCTTTTCTACTTGTTAAGTTCTACGATGCTACAGTTTTTAATGAAAAAAAATTATTTCATTTTCTATTCTTTTGTTAATTTTATTTTGATTTATATTGAAATGAATAGGGGTCATAGCTTTATAATTATAAAATATTCTAGATAGACCCCATTATTTATAGGGGTATGAATAAAATAATCGTATTTTTATAGTAATACTATGATTTTGAAAACAACATTAAAAATCACTTTAGAAGCTTGTTTATCAATGTTATAGCATAAGTATTCAGCATTTTCATGAAACATAATCTTGAAAATTACTGAAAACAAGTGCTATTGTAAATTATACATTTGCATTGATAACCATTTCATTCCAACTAAAGCAAATAAAGTAGATGAAGAAGATAGAAGCCATTATCAGATCATCAAAATTTGAATCCGTAAAAAGCGAACTTAGCAAAACAGGAGCCAATTTCTTTACATTTTTTGAAGTCAAGGGTTATGGTAAGCAACTATCAGAGCACGTCGTTTATCGAGGGGTAGAATATGATATTGGATATATTGCCAGAATGAAAATCGAAATAATTGTAGAAGATCAAAATGCTAAAAAGGTCGCAGATACTATTCGACAAGCGTCCCACACTAGTGAGATTGGCGATGGAAAAATCATCATCACTCATGTGGAAGAAATTATTTCTATACGCACAGGCAGCATTAATGAGTCTGCACTATAAATCATTAAAACCTTAGCTTACAATATGACAGAAGTAACATTTACAATCAATAATTTGTGGATTCTTATTGCCACTATGATGGTTTTTATCATGCATCTTGGTTTTGCTTCTTTGGAAGCAGGATTGGTCCAACAAAAAAATACAGTCAATATCTTGTTTAAAAACGTCATTATCCTTTGCATTGGATTATTGACCTACTACGTATCTGGATTCAACTTAATGTACCCTGGAGCTGAATATGCAGGAGGAATCATCGGATTTTCTGGTTTTGGACTCAATTTGCCTGATGGTGCTGCTGGATTGTCTGAATATGCTGATAGAAAATATGCTTATTATACCGATTTTATATTTCAAGCAATGTTTGCTGCTACTTGTGCTTCGATTGTCTCTGGTGCCGTAGCAGAAAGGATAAAGTTGATGCCGTTTTTAGTGTTTGTATTTTTATTTGTATCCATTTGTTACCCCATCACAGGTATGTGGAAGTGGGGCGGCGGATGGCTCAATGAGTTAGGTTTTGTTGATTTTGCTGGTTCTGCCTTGGTACATAGTGTAGGTGGATGGGGCGCACTGGCTGCGATCATCTTGTTGGGTGCTAGGACAGGCAAATATACTGAAAAAGGTGTAAGACCTATTCCAGGTCATAATATGCCATTGGCTACTATAGGTGTATTTTTATTGTGGTTTGGGTGGTTTGGATTTAATGGAGGATCGGTTTTATCTGCAGACCCAGGTGCTGTGGCACTAGTTTTTGTGACGACTTGTTTAGGTGCGGCATCAGGGGCGTTGACCACTTTTATGGTTTCTTATTGGAGATTCAAATCTTTAGATCACTCGATGGTTCTCAATGGGATCTTGGGAGGACTAGTAGGTATCACAGCTGGGGCTGATAGTTTTACTCCGGGTAGTGCCATTATCGTAGGCGCCATAGCTGGTGCGATAATTCCGTTTTCTGTGGTACTTTTTGACAAATTGAAGCTTGACGATCCCGTGGGTGCTACCTCTGTTCATCTAGTTTGTGGTATTTGGGGTACATTGGCAGTTGGGATTTTTGGCAGTGGTAATTTTTTAACACAGCTTTTAGGTGTAGTTGTTATTGGCGCTTTTACGTTTACATTTGCTTTTGTGGTTTTATATATCATTAAAAAGGCAGTTGGTCTAAGAGTCACAGAAGATATGGAACGACGTGGTTTAGATATTACTGAACATGAGATGGGTGCTTATCAGAATATAGATAGGGGTAACTTTGCTATGGCTGTCGCTAAATAGGGTCTGCTGAAAAAGTCAGATTTGCTTAAGATACGAAACTTCAAGCCGCTGACGTATATGAATACTTCAAGGTGAAGAAGGTGACGTAGATTGAGTGAAGTTGACTTACAAAAATAATTTAAACTTAGTGCATGAGTTTAGGTGGTATTCTTTTATAATCATGCATTTATATGTAAAAATATATAGTTATTTATTTGATAATCAATTATTTTTGTGAATTTCAGTAGACCATAAATAAAAAACCCTCAAAAATATTGGAGTTTTTGAGGGAAATTCGGGCAACAATTACTTGCTCCCTAAATTTGGAAGTGTAAAGGTAGGTAAAACTATTGGTGTATCTAAAATTTAAAGCTAGTAATATTAATTCTTTGTTATTTAATCTGATTGTTGGACCGAAACAAGAATGATAACTACTTCAGAATCTGACTTTTTCTTTGCTAAAGTTTGTTATACGTTTTGAATGTCATGGAATCATCTGTGACATTTTTTTTTGATTAAAATATGGAATTATCAAATTTGAGTACAATAAAAAAGGGCAAAAGTGAATCCACTCTTGCCCTTTTTTGTTTTTTATTGTTTCTGAGAAACCCTACATAGTAGTCTCTCTATTTATTATGGCTAATGCATCTTCAGGTACAGGTCTTGCACCAATCAATCTCTCCACATCTGATTTCAACAATACTTCTTTTTCGAGTAATGTAGCCGCTAGCTGATTGAGTTCATGTCTTTTTTCCGTAAGGAGATCTTGAGCTCTTTGATATTGTGCTTCGATCAGTATTCTCACTTCATCATCTATCAGACGTGCTGTTTCATTAGAGTATGGCTTGTTAAACTGGTCTTGAGACATGGCATAAAACGACACATTACCTACGTTTTTATTCATACCATAAACGGTAACCATGCCATAAGCCATTTTTGTAACCTGATCAAGGTCGTTTTGGGCACCTGTAGAGATCTTGTCGAATACTATTTTTTCTGCTGCCCTACCACCAAGTGTCATACACATTCTATCAAGCAATTGCTCTGTACGGATGATATATTCTTCTTTTGGTAGGTATTGTGCATATCCTAGAGTTCCCATACCACGTGGTACGATTGTAACTTTTACTAAGGGACTTGCATGTTCTAGAAACCATCCACAGATAGCGTGACCAGCTTCGTGATATGCGATGATTTCTTTTTCGGCAGGAGAGATGAGTTTGTTTTTCTTCTCTAATCCACCTATTAATCTATCTAAAGCATAATTGAAGTCATCGAGATCTACTTCTGTTTTGTTTCTTCTAGCCGCTATCAAAGCTGCTTCGTTACATATATTGGCAATATCAGCACCTGCAAAACCTGGCGTCATTTCAGACAATACCATAGGATTTACTTCTGCAGAAACCTTTATAGATCGTAAGTGAACTTTGAATATCTCTTCTCTACCTATGATGTCAGGTGGATCAATACCTATTTGTCTGTCAAATCTTCCTGGTCTGAGTAAGGCAGCATCTAAAATGTCAGGTCTATTAGTTGCTGCCATCATGATCACACCTTTGTCTGTGCTAAAACCATCCATTTCTACCAATAACTGGTTGAGTGTGTTTTCTCTTTCGTCATTTCCGCCTTGGATGGCATTACGACCTCTAGCTCTACCAATAGCGTCTATTTCGTCGATAAAAACGATACAAGGTGCTTTTTCTCTTGCTTGTTTGAATAAATCTCTTACTCTCGATGCACCTACACCCACAAACATCTCTACGAAATCTGAACCAGAAATAGAGAAAAATGGTACACCTGCCTCACCTGCCACTGCTTTGGCTAGTAATGTTTTACCTGTACCTGGAGGGCCTACTAGTAGCACACCTTTTGGTATTTTACCACCTAGAGAAGTATATTTTTTAGGATTTTTAAGGAAATCGACGACTTCCATCACTTCTACTTTTGCTTCATTAAGACCAGCTACATCAGCAAATGTGACATTAACTTTAGCATTTTGGTCAAAAAGAGTTGCTTTAGATTTGCCTATGTTAAAAATCTGTCCACCCGGTCCACCTGCACCACCACTGACACGCTTCATGATAAAAAGCCAAATTCCTATCAATAGTATGAATGGAAATAACCAACTAATGGCTTGTCCTAGATAATTGGTCTCTTGCTTTAGAGTGTATTTAATGGTGTGGCCTTCGGTTCGTAGTGTTTGAAGGTTTTTTTCAAAATTTCCTAAGTCACCGATTCTCAATGTGAAATGTGGCGTGTAACCATACATCTGACTATCCTTCAGCTTAGGATATTTAGCATCAATGGCTGTCTTGGTTAGATAGATATTGACAATTTCCTTGTTGATGATGTCTATTTTTTCTATTTCACCACCTCTTGCCTTGGCTTCGAATGTATTGTAATCTATATTTTCTACTTGTGAATTGTAGGAAACATAGAAGTTTGCAGCCAGAATACCTAAAATAAGTATTCCGTAAATCCAATATGAATTAACGTTAAACTTGTTTGGGCTAGGTTTATTATCTGGTGTATTATTTTCCTGATTATTATCCATTAGGTTGTTTACTTTTTAATTTTATTTAAACAGCAGATTGTCAAAGTAGTTCCGAAGTAATCATATATTTTCGTACTGTGTGATAGCTGCATCACCCCATAATTCTTCTATTTCGTAAAATTGACGAGTTTCTGGATAGAAAACATGCACCACTGTATCAAAATAATCCACTAGAATCCATTTTGCACCTTCCATTCCTTCTGTATGGTTGGGGCGCATACCTAGTTTTTCTTTCAATTTTCTGCCTATATTATCAGATATAGCCTTGACTTGTGTAGATGAATCACCTTCACATATGATAAAAAAGTCGGCTGGGGCGTCATCTAAAGATCTGAGATCTAGTTTTACAATATTTTTACCTTTGATATCTTGGATTGCATCGATGATAAGATGATTCATCGATTCTTCGTTCTTATTTGCAACAACTGCAATTGATTTTTTTGCCAATATTAATATTTTGTTTATAATTACACCACAAAGATATAAAAACATATTTATGAATATACCGGATGCCTTGTTTACTGGAAAAAAAATAATACATTTAACAGAAACAGAATCTACCAATACTTATGCTATGGATGTAGTAGCAAAAACCAATCCAAGCGAAGGAACTTGTGTATTAGCTGACTATCAGACAGGCGGGAAAGGACAAATTGGCAGATATTGGCATTCAGAGGCATCTAAAAACATATTAGTTTCCTATATTTTCTATCCTACTACACTACAAGTACAAGACCAATTCTATTTAAATATCGTAAGTGGACTAGCTGTAAAAGATGTAGTAGCTGCCTATGTTCCCTCGGTTAAAATCAAATGGCCAAACGATATTTATGTAGATGATAGAAAAATTGCGGGTATTTTGGTCCAGAATACGCTGAGAGAAACAAACATTAAAAGTACCATCATTGGTATTGGCTTAAACGTAAATCAGTCGATTTTTCCGATTGATATTCCAAACCCTACTTCTTTATCTCTTTTGACAGATACTTTATATGATATCCAAGATTTACTTGCATTGTTGTCATCACGGTTGGAGTTTTATTATCTGAAGCTGAAAAACGGTCAACTTGTAACCTTGATGGAAGCATATCTAAGTCATTTGTATAGAAAAGATGAATGGGCAGTTTTCAGAGACGACAAAGACTATATTTTTAAAGGTAAAATTATTGGGATAGACACACAAGGTCGACTAAAGATCGAATTAGAAGATGATCGTCTACAGGTTTTTGGATTTAGAGAGATCAGTTTTGTTTTTTAATATTTGCTACTTTAGCAATAGGTAAGTCGCTACTACGATTCCTAAGATTGACATTGGTATAGTCCAATATTTTTTGTGTACTTTCAATACATTAATAATGACAAATGCCAAGGTCATAACTACGGCAACAATTATGACTTGACCTATTTCCACACCTATATTGAATGCTAAAAGTAGTTGAATGATGCTTTCTTCTGTGCCAAGTATGGCTTTAAAATAATTGGAAAAACCAAGTCCATGGATTAATCCAAAACCAAGTGCAATCAGATAGTTCAAATAGATATTCTCCTGATCAGATGCTGATTTTCTGAAAGCAAGGATATTAAATAATCCTGTGAGAATGATGGTAATAGGTATTAAGGTCTCTATCAAAGTGGGACTAATATTAACCATTTCCAAAGCAGAAAGCGCCAATGTCAAACTGTGACCAATGGTGAATGCTGTGACAAGAATCAGAATTTTTTTCCATTGTGAAGGCACATAGAATGCACATAATGTAGCAATAAACAAAATATGATCATAGCCATTCGTATCTAAAATATGATCAAGCCCCAAGGATAAGTAATCAGAAAACATAAGGAGTTGTTATTTGATTTGTGGGACGAAGATAACGGACTCTTAAATATTAATACCTAAAATTTTATAAAAATACAAAACTTAGACGCAACAGAATTATGGCATGATGATCTTATATAATTAAAAAAATGGTAATTAATTTAGTGTTTTGTCTTATTCACTCTCATTTTTTTCTTTTTCCAATTTCTTAAAGTATCCGCGTAGCAGCCATGTATTTTTTAGCGCTTCCAGATTTTCATTAAGTTTGATTCCTGCATTATCGATATGAAGGACTGTGGAATCCAAATGAGACATCGTTTGATCTATTTTACGGACCAATCTAGGATCATTAGAGAGGTAGTTTAAGGCGCCTTTCCCCTCTTTCACATTGGTAATGGTTTGATTTGCATTCAAAATTGTTTCGTCAAAGTGTTTTATCACAACATCTAAATCTCTTGAAGATTTTTCGACATTCACAATGATATTTTTGACTTTGGATGCAGTGGCCGTATCTTTTAATATACCTACTATATTGTCTTTTTGGTCTAGAGAAGAGAGTATTTTATTTAATTGGATGATGGTGGTGGTGGATGCTGCGCTTGTATTTTTTAAATGTGTAATGATTTCTTTAAGGTCTTTTGACATGGTGGAATCTTTGAGCATATTTCCTATTATGCCTTTGCCTGCACTGATTTCTTTGGTGATAGCTAGTAATTCTCCAGTCAATAAGGCAGCATTTTCATTGGTGACACTTAGAGTCTGAAGCATCTCATCCGTTCTAATTCTCGATGAAGATCGGATCGTATCTCCTTGCGTTATACTATTCTGAGATTGGTATCCTGGTAAGATGTTTATGATCATGCTTCCTACTAGACCGTCAGATGTAATGGCACATTTTGCATCCGTTTTTATATGTTTGGTGATATCCTTCTCGATAGATATTTTGACTACAATGAGCGTATCACTGACCATGACGATATCTTTGACAGTACCTACATTGATACCTGAATATCTGACGTTGTTACCAGGTTTCAGTCCATTGATATTATTGAATGTGGCGTAAATGTGATAAGAATTGCCAAACATATTTTGCTTATCGCCAATGAAATATACACCCAATATAAAAAATATAGTCCCTGTGATGACAAATATTCCTAATTTCAGTTTTTGGTATAATGACTTTTCCATATTTACTGTTTAAAAAATGCTTTAACTTTGGGATCTTCAGATTGAGATAATTCCAAATAAGTCCCCATGATGTAATTAATACCATCTATCAATAATATCATCCGATCCGCTATGAATCTCGCACAATCCACATCATGTGTTATGACGATTGATGATGTTTTGTATTTTTCCTGAATGGATTTCATTAGCAAGACAATCTCCTTTGATGTAATAGGATCTAGACCTGTGGTGGGCTCGTCATAAAGAATGATTTTGGGTTTTAAAATGAGCGTCCTAGCTAGTGCAATACGTCGTTTCATACCACCTGAAAGTTCTTCTGGCATAAGGTCTATGGTCTGAGGTAAACCCACACTTTCTAAAGCTTCCATCACAAGTGGTGTCGCATCTCCTATTTTGCCGAATTTACCTATGTGTCTTCTTAATGGAAATTCTAAATTTTCTCTCACCGACATGGAATCGTATAATGCACTGCCTTGGAACAAAAATCCAACTTCTGTTCTTATGTCATTTAAAGTATCGGCGTCCATCTTGTCTAGGTTTTTGTTCATAATCGTGATGGTGCCTGAGTCGTGTGATTCTAATCCAATCAGACATTTGATCATAACTGATTTTCCCGAACCAGATTTACCCATTATGACTACCGTTTCGCCCTCAAAAAGTTCCATGTTAAAGCCATTCAAAACTTTGTGCTCACCATAGGACTTTACAAGGTCCTTTATGACTACTATTTTGTTTGTACTGTTTTGAATATCATTCATATAGAATAAAATATATCTGTGATCAATACTGCTGCAAAATCTATAATAAATACAACCATGGATGCTTCTACCACTGCTGCATTGGCTGTCAATCCTACACCAACTGTCCCATGTTTGCAATAATAACCTTTGTAGCATCCCACCAGTCCAATAGCAAAACCAAAGAAAAAAGTCTTAATAGTGGATGGAACTAAATCTGAATATTTTAATGCTCCAAATACTTCATCAAAATATAAGGTAAATGAAACATCACCTTTTATATTTTCTATCAGAAAAGACCCAAAAAGAGCCACTGCATCACTCATGATGACTAGTAATGGAATCATTAAGGTAGTGGCAAGTATTCTAGTTACCACAAGGAATTTAAATGGGTTGGTACCCGAAACTTCCATAGCATCTATTTGTTCTGTCACTCTCATTGCACCCAATTCAGCCCCAATCCCCGAACCAATTCTGCCTGCACATATCAATGCTGTAATAATAGGACCTATCTCTCTTATGATGGAAATACTGACCATAGAAGGTAGCCATGCGACAGCTCCTAGCTCTATCATTTTTGGTCGAGATTGAAGTGTAAAGACAAGACCAATGATAAAACCCGTCACACCTACTAACAACATTGACCGATTGCCCATATTGTAGCATTGTTTTAATAGTTCTTTGAACTCAAAAGGCCTTCTGAAAATTTCTCTAAAAAACCTTCCAGCAAAATAAGCTAATTCGCCTGTTTCTACAAAAAAGGATTTGATAGGAGCTATCAATATATTATTGGGTTTCATAAGTTCTATTTCTCTTGAGCATCACACTTAACTAATTATGTTTAGACCATGCTAAGTTCTAAAATTTTTTACCAAGACATTATGATAAAGATCATATGCAATGGTGATGTCAGAAAATAGTCCGAATCAGTTTTTAATAAGTAGCAAAAGCTTCTAAATATTTCATCACAACCAGCCCAAACCCAATCCTATTGCTATAAATATTAGTAGCGTTGCCACTATTTGTTGGATAAATTTGAGGGTTACTTTTTTGAGTAATTTATTCCCAATAAAAGCACCTATGATGGCAGAAATAGTAGTTAGTAGTAGGAGTGTTAAATTGTCTTTTTGAAGATGTTGACCAAATCCAGTTGCATATACACCCAATCTTGTGATATCTACCATCGTAGATACGACAACTGTAGTCCCTATGAAGGCTTCTTTGCTTAGTCCAGCTCTAATTAGAAATGCACTTCTTAACGCACCTTGAGCACCTGTCAGCCCACCAAAAAATCCACTTAAAATCCCACCGATAGGAAGTTTGTTTTTAGAAAATGCTAGCTTCCCGAAATATGGAATCAAGTCCACAACAGCAAAAAACATTAACAAAACAGCAATTATAAGTTTGGTGGGATAGATACTGAAGTTTTTTTCAAGAAAATTATATTGATACAAAGGAGACATATCCGAAAATTGAAGAAGAAGACTTGCACCTACAAAAGCTGCTATCACTGCAGGTATTCCGAATCTAAGGATAACTTCTTTATTTGCATGTTTTCCAGTCAAAAACAGTTTAAATACGTTATTAAAGAAGTGGACAATACCCGTCAGGGCAATGGCAACTTCCACTGGAAAAAAGAACATCAGCACAGGTGCCAACAAAGTACCCAAGCCAAAACCTGAGAAAAAAGTCAAAATGGAAGCAAGAAAAGCTGTAAGACAGATGAGAATTGTTGCCATAACCTAGATTAAATAACAAATTTAATAGTAATTTCTAAGCCAATGTATTTTATGAGAAGTTATCTTGACTTTTGAATTGACATTTTTTAGTATCAATATTTTAGAAATGATTATCCCTGACAAAAAATAAAAATGTTCTTTCTTCAGCTTTTGTATTCAAATAAGTATTTAGGATGCTATATGGTACTATTTCTCCATTTTTCATGAGCATATTGATTTCACCTGATCTCACATCATAAGGAAAGATGACTTCTTTTTTTTCACTAAAAAAGTACGATATTTCATCGTTAGTCAAATGATGCAAATCCTGGTATTTCTTTCTATTGATATAAAATTGACTTAAGGTTTCATCATTTTTTACGGTGACTTTTGGTAGTTTTCTATCTAATAAATTGTTGCACAAGGTACTGAATATCATATCTTTATGATGTGTAGATCTCTTGATCATCCACAAAATGTCAGTATCGTCTAGTCTCACATAATTATTAAGAAAGTTTGGATCTTTGGACAGTTGGACTTCATCACCCCGTAGGTTGAGAAAGTAATTTAACTCATCAGATGAGGGAATGTCAATACCAGCTATGCTAAGATGTTTTGCTCTCTTTAATATTGAAATCAGCATAGTCTCAGCAGCAATCACCGTTTTGTGCAAATAGACTTGCCAATACATCAATCTACGCGCCATCAAGAATTTTTCTATGGAGTAAATACCTTTTTCTTCAATAACTAAAAAATCATCTACCACATTCATCATCGTAATAATGCGATCATAACCGATGATGCCTTCCGCTACACCGGAAAAAAAACTGTCCCGAGTCAAATAATCCATCCGATCCACATCTATCTGACCTGAAACTAGCTGGTGTAAAAAATGTCTTGGATAGCTTCCTTTAAAAATGTCTATAGCCAAGCTAAAATCATAAGCCAACTCTTCGCCGATTTTGGTCATCAGTTGTAGCGATATTTCTTCATGGTGTATGTCTACAAGTGTATGTTCGAGTGCATGAGAAAAAGGACCATGTCCTATATCGTGAAGCAAAATGGCAATACAAGCTGACTCATATTCTTGATCAGAGATGACATGACCTTTTGATCTGAGTGTGTCGAGTGCCCTAGTCATCAGGTGCGTTGCTCCTATAGCGTGCTGAAATCTAGTATGTAGCGCGCCTGGGTAGACATAATGAGACAGTGCTTGCTGGGAGATACGTCGCAAACGCTGAAAATAAGGGTGATCTATGATGTCATAAAGTATTTCATCAGAAAATCTTATGAGACCATAGATAGGATCATTAAATATTTTCTTTTTATTCATGACGCAAAAATATATTTAAATTCCGAACGTTATACCATGACATATTGTTTACAGAATTAAACTTTGTGTTTTTACATTTCATAAAAAATTAAAATTAAAAGAAGTTAGATGGTAGGGGACAAAATAAAAATACTTTGGGCAGACGATGAAATCGATTTATTGAAACCACAACTATTCTTTCTTGAGAAAAAAGGATATGAAGTTGTCACTGTCAGCAACGGTCATGATGCATTAGATATCCTTGATGAAGACTCGACCATTGATATTGTTTTTCTAGATGAGAGTATGCCTGGACTGACAGGATTAGAAACATTGTCTCGTATTAAAGACAAACTTCCTAATATTCCTATCGTCATGATTACCAAAAACGAAGCGGAAAACATCATGGAAGAAGCGATCGGATCTCAGATAGACGACTACCTCATCAAACCTGTCAACCCAAATCAGATCTTACTTACGTTAAAAAAGATAGTTGATAATAAAAGGCTTATCTCTGAAAAAACAGCCACAGACTATCAGCAGGAGTTCAGAAACATATCCATGGAAATCAATAGTGGACCTGATTACACAGAATGGGTAAATATTTACAAGAAGATCATATCGTGGGAGCTTCGTCTAGATGATAGCAATAATCAGCAGATGAAAGAAATTCTCAATATGCAAAAAGAAGAAGCCAATAAAGAGTTTTTTAAATACGTCTCTAGAAATTATTTGGAATGGTTTAAAAAGTCATCGGGGCCAAGAAAGTCTCAAGACTTAATGAAAGAAAAGGTTTTTCCGCTTTTTGCAAATGATAAACCTACCATCATGATATTGATGGATAATCTTCGTTATGACCAATGGAAAATCATCGAACCCATCGTGACGGAATTATATCGAATAGAAGAAGAAGACTTTTTTTACTCGATTTTGCCCACCGCGACACAATATAGTCGTAATGCCATTTTTTCAGGTATGACACCGCTTGAGATCCAAAAGAAATTTCCTGATTGGTGGTTGAATGATAATGAAGAAGGTGGTAAGAACTTAAAAGAAGGTGATCTACTTCAAGAACAAGTCAAAAAATTGGTCAAGAAGGAGATCAAAACTGAATACGTCAAAGTCACCAATGTGCAGGCTGCAAAACAGTTGCAAGACAATGCCCTCAATTTTTTCAATAATGATTTTACGGCTATTGTATATAATTTCATAGACATGTTGTCCCATTCACGCACCGAGATGGAAGTACTCAAAGAGTTGGCAGGTGATGAAAAAGCATACAGATCATTGACCAAAACTTGGTTTATCAATTCACCACTTTGGGCCATGATGCAAAAGCTTGCAGAACGTGACATACAACTAGTCATCACTACAGATCACGGAACCATCAGAGTCCAAACATCATCCAAAGTCATTGGCGATCGAGAGACCACAACAAATCTTCGGTACAAAGTAGGGAGAAATCTACAGTATGATAGGAAAGATGTGCTCGAGGTGAGAAATCCCGCAGAAGCAGGACTTCCTAGCCCAAATATGAGTAGTTCGTATATATTTGCGAAAGAAGATGTTTTCTTTTTGTACCCAAATAATTTTACCTACTTCAATAATTTTTTCAAAGATACTTTCCAACATGGAGGCATTTCTCTAGAAGAGATGATTTGTCCTATCATAAGGTTAGTTCCTAAAAGGTAATTAAAATGTTCGTTTTGGCAATCTAGAAGATTTATTGTAAGGTTTCAATTTATCTAAAATAAATATTTAAATACAAACTAATTCAGTTTTCAACTAGAAACAAGTACCTAGCTTAATTGTTAGGTAAAGATGGACAATACGTTTTTAGAAAAATTAATGAAGAAGCATCAGTTGACACCTGAGGTACCTTCTAGCAATACCCTTTCTACATGGTCTAATGGATTACTTGAAGTGCTTTTTCCTGAAGTTGCAGAAAGTCGATTGGGAAGTACTTTTGAGATCCACATTATGTTAAATCAGTTGCAGCTAAATCTGGAAATGATGTTGGAGAAGACAAAAGCCTGTAAAAAAGGAGATTGCAAAAAAAATGCTAATTTATTTTTTGACGCTTTACCTTCTATTTACAATGATCTTTTGTTAGATATAGATGCATTTGTAGATGGTGATCCTGCTGCACATTCTGCCTTTGAAGTTGTCAGAGCATATCCTGGGTTTTATGCACTTTTTATCCATAGAGTAGCACATCAACTTCATAAACTAAAGATTCCACTTATACCAAGGATTTTGGCAGAACACGCTCATTCACAATCTGGCGTTGATATTCATCCTGGTGCTACAATAGGTAAATCTTTTTGTATAGACCACGGTACAGGAGTTGTCATTGGCGAAACTACCATCATCGGCGATCATGTCAAAATATACCAAGGCGTAACGCTAGGAGCTATCAGTATAGATAAAAAAATGGCAGGTACTAAACGTCATCCTACCGTTGAAAACAATGTAGTTATTTATTCAGGAGCGACCATACTCGGTGGTGAGACAGTCATAGGTGAAGGGTGTGTGATTGGAGGTAATGTATGGCTTACAAAATCTGTACCTGCAGGAACGCGTGTCTATCATAATGCTGACAATAAATATATCGAAAGTATTGATGTATGATTCAATTCATTCATTTACAATAAATTAAGTAAAATTCAAATACCTGACAATGAGAATAATTGACCTAGTAGGTAATACACCACTTGTAGAATTAGTAAATCTTAATACTTCAAAAATGGTGAAAGTTTTCGCTAAAATGGAAGGACATAATCCTGGCGGAAGTGTCAAAGATAGAGCAGCATTGAATATGATAAAATCGGCTATGGAACGTGGTGATATTAAATCCAATACTACCTTAATAGAGGCCACAAGTGGCAATACTGGCATAGCTTTGGCGATGATAGCAGGTACATTTAATATTCCCATAGAATTAATCATGCCTTCCAACTCTACCAAAGAACGTACCCAAACTATGGAAGCTTTCGGTGCGAAGGTAATTTTACTAGATACCATAGAAGATTGTAGAGATTATGCCGAAGAGAAGTCAAAACAAGATGGATATTTTATGCTGGACCAATTTGCAAATAAAGATAATTACCTTGCTCACTACAAAACTACTGGACCAGAAATATGGGAAATGACAAATGGAGAAGTCACCCATTTTGTGAGTTCCATGGGTACAACTGGTACCATCATGGGAACATCTATGTACTTAAAGGAGAAGAATCCAAACATCCAAAGCATAGGTTGCCAACCAACAGAAGGTTCTGCAATACCTGGCATCAGGAGATGGACACCAGAATATTTGCCCAAAATATTTGATCCATCTCGAGTGGATCGCATTCTAGATGTCTCTCAAGAAGAATCCACAGTAATGGCTAAAGCTCTTGCTTTAAGAGAGGGCATATTTTCAGGAATGAGTTCGGGAGGAGCTGCCACAATTGCTCTCAAGTTAGCATCAGAATTAGAGAGTGGATGTATTGTGTTTATTTGTTGTGATAGAGGAGACAGATATCTTAGCAGTGATTTGTTTTTGTAGATGTAAATGCATTTTCACAAAAATAGCGTTGATTTTTTACTTCTGATGACCAATCAAACATCTGTAACCCTGAAATAATTATTGTATTTGGTGTCTGTATGGTGCCAAATAGTAGTGTATTTTGAGTCATTGGTGACTAAATGTCGCATATAATTTTACTGTATTTCCATTTAGTAACTTTTCATAACTCCCTGAAAAACAAACGCCAAACAAGAAATCTGATGAGATTTGACCTTGTTTGGCGTTACGATTTGTGATCCGGCTGGGATTACTTTAGCTTCACTACTATGCATTAGATATATCTTTATTACACTGTTATACAAGTGTTTACATATTTACAAAGTGCAGTTTAGTGCAAAATAAATACATCGAATACTTAAAATGTTTACCCCAATGTTTACCCCATGTCAAATAATGTTTGTATATTTGTGTATCAAATTCTTAACATTATGGCATCTGTACAAACAGTCTTTCGTAAAGACAAACTCAACGCTAAGGGCGAAGCGCCTATCCACTTTCGTATCATCAAAAATAGAAAAGTATCCTATGTTACATCTGGCATTATGATGCCCGAATCACAATGGGATTTCAACAAGAACAAAGTCAAGACTACACACAAAAACAGTGCAAGGCTTAACTCATTTATATCTTCCAAATATACCGAATTGCAGGACCAAGTTTTGGAATTTGAAACCATCAATAAAGGGTTGTCCACAAAAGAACTCAAAGACAAAATACATGGTAAAGCACCTGCGGAATTCTATGAAGTGACAGAAGAATTGTTATTGATATATTTACGAGACGAAAAAATTGGTACTCATGATGCAGATAAAGCAATGTTGAGTAAGATTAAAGATTTTCATAAAGGGAATAAATTGTACTTTGCAGAGATCACACCTGCCTTTCTTTCTAAGCTAGACACTTATTTGAGAGTAGAACTTGGGAATAAAACCAATACGATCCACAATACCCTGAAATTGATTAGAAAGGTGTTTAATTATGCCATTAGACAAGATTACATTGAGCCGGGTATCAATCCATTCATCAAGTATCAGATCAAAACCGAAAAGACGACAAAAACCTATTTGTCTGAAGATGAATTGCTTTCTATAGTGATGTTACCTTTGACACCAGAAACAAGAATGGAGTTGCATAGGGATATGTTTATTTTTGCAGCCAATACAGGTGGTTTGAGAGTTTCAGATACGCTTTTGCTCAAATGGAATAATTTTGATGGATCACACATTAATTTCAATATTAAGAAAACAGGCACTCAGTCAGCAATAAAACTCCCGACAGTGGCACATGACATCATTGAGAAATATAAGAAACAAGGTAAGAGTGCTAAATATATCTTCCCGATGTTACCTGATGATTTAAATGAGAAAGACGCAAGAGAATTGGATAATGCTATTAGTTCTGCATCTGCGTACATCAATAAGAATCTAAAGTTCATCGCTCAGAAGGCAGGTATTGAGAAGCCTTTGAGTTTCCACATAAGCCGCCATACATGGGCTACACGAGCACTTAGGAAAGGTATCAGTATAGATAAGGTATCAAAGTTGATGGGGCATGCACAGATCAGAGAGACACAAATCTATGCTAAGATCGTAAGCGAAGAACTCGACAAGGCAATGGATGTATTTAATGAATGATTTTATTTAACCAATTTTTTACCAAAGTAACAATTTTATACATGACAAACATTGAACTGCTATCTCTTTTTCAAGAAAAAATAACACCAGAACTTAGACTAAACTTTGAAAATCAAATAAGGATTGATTACGTCTACAATCGACCAAGCTTCGACTGTTATAGGGAAGCATTGGCACGAGTGGCAAAGGATGATGTAATTTTTAGTAGAAGTAATGTCATTTCTTATCTAGTTAAACAAAAATTACTAAATATTAGTGACGACTTTAATCTGTTGAGTGAAGATGATCTTTGTCCTTTAATGATGTTATGTATTAGAAAGGTTTTATTGGTAAATCATGGTGAATTTAAAGATTATGAAGATAAGCTAAATTTTATTTTAGAGTCTGGAAGAATTTTTAATTTCTTTCGAAATTATGACATTCCAGATTATGGTATTTTTTCAGGATTCCCTCAAAACGATAAAGAAAAGAAAATATTCATAACCTTTCTAAGTAAACATGAACTAATTGTTGATCCAAATTTTGACTTCCATGTATCAAGAATCAAGAATGTTAGTAATTTTGAATGTCTTAAAGCAGAATTATTATTTAAGATTGATATTTCAAATTATCAAAAGGAAATCGAAAATGAAAAAAATAGTTATCATACTTTAATTGATTCTGATTTATTAAAAGAATATCGTCTTTACAGTTTTTCTTTCTTTAAACATGTAGTTATCAACAACTTGAATTTTGAAGAATTTCTACTTCTTACTGATGACCCTTTGATTTATTATATCGTACTTTTTTTTAAACACCACTCCCTTACCTATGTTAAATACATTGATTTTTTAGAAGATGTTAATCTTGCTAATTACGAGAAACAATTGGGTTATTACACGATCAACCAATTTAATTTTATAGAAAGTGAGTCTAGGTATACAAAGCTGTCGCACTTTGATGATAAAGGATTAATGATTATAACGGGTCCAAATGATTATTTATACGCATTAAAAAAACTTATAGGAATTGAAATATCTAAAAGTGATTTTAAAATAATATTTGAAGCTATAGGTGATGTTGGGATGCAATTAAATGAAATCGATAATCATTCTTTTGAGTCTCATGTTGAAAAAACACTTAAAAAAATTGCAAAGAGAAATATCGCAGTTTACAATTTGATTCAATCAGATGAAATTAAAGCAATATTTTTTTCCACCTTCATTGAGTACCTTCAAAGTTTAAACACAAATAAACTGAATTCAATCAGGATAGCATATATAAAATCTCAGTTTGATAATCATTTATTCAAAGATACAGTATCAAAGTCAATTACTACTAGTCAACAACGAAATGAAGAAATACAAAAAATTAAAACTTCAATTTCAGCAAAGCAATTAGCTTTGTTAATCCGTCTATTATTAGAATCAGAAATTATTGATAAAGAAAAGCATAAAATTGAGCCACTTTTAAAGCTTGTTTCAAATTTTTTTTCAAGTGTGGAAAAAGAAAATTTATCTGTAGGCTCTTTACAGAAAAACTATTATGAAATCGATTATTCTGATCTATTGATTTTAAAATCAAAATTCGACCTAATCTTGAAAAATATTAAAACATTACAGGAAAAATATTAATTCATCTAACATCTTATTTATTAAGCTATTATGTGTTTAATTTTGGGGTAGTACTACCTAGATACTACCATAATTCATGATTAGTAGGTCTTAGTTTTGCATCCGATTTCATTATTTAACTCATAAAATATTAAAAGAAATGGATGTAACATTATTAAGTATCCAGCAATACGACGATCTCGTAAAACGTATCGAATCTGTTAAGACAGAATTGTCTCAGATTCAAATGAATCAATCTGATCCTATTTTGGATGTTGCAAAGACTTGCGAAATATTAGGGATATCTCGTAGGCACTATCAGCAGCTTCGTGACACTCAACAGATAGACTTCTATCAAGTGGGTAATAAGATTTGGGTTAAGATGTCAGATATAGACAAGTTCCTAAAAAAACATTATGTCCCTTCATTGAAGAAGTAATCCCCTTTTTTTTCATTCTTAAAATATTTAAAATCAAATTCCAATGGAAGAGAAAAATATAATTCCCATCACTTTTGAACAAATCCAAAACGATCTGATTCAAAACGAGCAAGAATTAATTGACCAACCAACACTAAGTCATGACAGTATTATTCAAAGAATATTGGCAACTAAGGACAAACTTAAAAATAGAAAATCTAGCTCAATCAAATTTGCTGATCCCATACTTTACCAAAATGAAAACCCTGTTTTCTTTCCGCACACCATAAATGTTATACAGGGTCAAGCAGGGGTACATAAAAGTCGATTAGCTGAAACAATCTGTTCAGCTTTGATAAAGCTTCCACAATGTGTTAATCCACTTTTAGGATTTTACATTCCAGAGCTAACAGAAAAGTATTCGATATTGTATGTTGATACAGAACGAAACTTAAATGAGCAATTGCCTTTTGCCTTACAATCTATTCAAATAAAAGCTGGATACAAAAGAGAAGATCATCCTACAGAGTTTGATTACATTAGCTTGCTTGAATTCGATCGTAAAGAAAGGTTTACAGTACTCAATAAATACCTGTCGCATTACAGGACTATTTACAAAGACCGTCCGACATTTATAATTTTAGATGTTTCTACAGACTGTATTGAAGATTTTAACAAATCGGATAAGAGTATGGAACTGATTGACCACATGAATCTAGCTATAAATGAACACAATGTTGTTTTCTTATGCCTGATTCATGAGAATCCTGGATCTGAAAAAGCTCGGGGTCATTTTGGTACAGAATTAATCAATAAATCCAGTACCGTTATGCGTGTGGACTTTGAAAGAGATGGTAATGGCCCCACAGATATTATACAGGTAAAATATTTGAAATGCCGCAGTACCGCAAGACACGAGCCTTTCTATATAAAATACAGTGAAGAAGAAAAAGGACTTGTTTTAGTTGATTCTGAAAGCATAGATGCCATTAAAACGAATCGACAACAGACAGCCAAAATAAGCGATATTATTGAATACATAACTGTGAATTTTAATTCAGATACAGAAATTACAAAAACTGACCTAATGGAGAGTTTGTGTAAATATATTGGTGGCAGCACACGAACTATCGAAAGTAGATTAGCAGAAATCATCAAGAAAGAAATTCAGTTTGTTCTTTCAAGCGACAGCAAGCCTTATCAGTTAGAAAAATCAACAAAGAAAAAGCTCATTTATTATAGTGTAAAGCACTTAAAATAACCTTTGCAAGTTTGCAAAGCCCTATATAGCCTGTTGCAAATTTCAAACATCTTTTACTCATCATTTTTTTTATTATGGATTATGAATTCCCATTTGACAAAAATCGAAAAAGGGTTGAACTATGTCCTTGTGGCAAGTCCAATAAGGATGGAAAGTTCAACCCTTTCATAGGGTACACTGACAAAGGCTATTGCCATAGCTGTGAGCGAAATTTCTTTCCTGAGAAAGAAAAAGAGAATAATCCATTTGCAATTGTTGAAAAGATTAAAATAAAGCCTAAAGAAGAAAAACCAATATCCTTTATTGACTTTAATGTTTTTCAAAAATCACTTGATCGATATGAATCAAACAATTTTATATCATTCTTAAAAACAGCTTTTAAATCTACTTTGGTGGAAGAAGCAATTGCAAAATATAGAATTGGTACTTCTAAGCACTGGAACGGTTCAACTGTTTTTTGGCAAATTGACCCTTTAGGAAATGTTAGGACTGGCAAAATTATGCTTTATGACAAACAAAGGGGTAAAAGAATAAAAGAACCCCATTCTTATATTAATTGGGTTCATGCTGTTTTAAAGTTAACTGATTTTAATTATAAGCAGGTATTATTTGGATCTCATTTAATAAAATCATCAACAAACACAGTGGCAATTGTAGAAAGTGAAAAGACAGCTATTATTGCAAGTATTTGCTTTCCTCAATATCTTTGGCTAGCTACCTCAGGCAAATCTGGTCTGAACAAATCTAAGTTTAATAACCTGAAAAATAGAAAAATTATACTCTTCCCTGATGCTGAAGTATTTGATTCGTGGCATCTGTTTGCCCAGAATTGCAAAGCAGAATTCAATATTAAGGTATCTAACCTTCTCATAAATATTCCAGAGAATGATCCAATCTATAAAGGTGCAGACATTGCTGACTTCCTTCTTAAAACTATTCCACCCCATCTCAAACCGAATACTAATCTCCAAAATATTATTGAATCCCCATCAAGTGTTGATGAATTATCAAAACTTAAAACTTACAGAGATAATAACACTGCTTTAAGTTCTCTAATAACAAAACTATCACTAGATATTGACCCTTCGCCACTATCCAATGATAATTGGTACAATGATATACTAGGAACCATCAAAAAAATAGGAAGGGAATTCTTTCCTGACACAGCCTACCATATTGATGAAATTAAAACGTTGATCAAAACCCATCATTCTGCCTTAATTATTGATTATGAAAATATTATTCAGCAATTAATATCCAATAAAGTCATTGTTCAAAATGAGTTGAATCAAGAATACTACTATAAGTACGGCAGTACTCCATTTTAACTTTCTATTGCTTATATTTCAATAACAATTCGTCATCCATATCAAATATTTGTAACACCTGCTTCAGCTTTTTTATCTTTTTATTACTATCCATATTTGCTTCAATAAAATATGTATTGCTTATAGGTGTTGCACGTAATAAAGCATCTCTATTTGATGTCTATGAAATGATATCTTTTAATGCCTATTAACTTCAAAGAACATTGTATAAAACTCATTTGAATCCAATCAACTTTACTTTAAACTTGGTCCAGAAGAATATATCATTTGCACTGGAAGCTCAGAAGAACCAGAAACCACCACAAAAAAAGGTGATCTAAACTTAGCCTACATCATTTTGGATATATCAATAGCCGAATCTTTAATAGGTATAGGTTACAAATATCTCCCACACGAAAAAATACTTCCTTATCATTCTGAACTAGAAACACCACAATATGCCATAGTAGGCTTCACAAAACCCACCAGTGACCATAACCAAGAAAATACCCAAACAAATGGATCATACATAATTAGCTCAATGGCACCCGACAACTATTATGACAACCATCTTTACACAAAAGAAGAAAACTTCATCATTTCATACACACAGCCACAAGAGATCATAACTGGCATCAAAACCAAATCAAAAAAGCTTTACAATATGAGCGGTAGCGGCCTTTGGTATATTTCCATCACAAAAAACCATGAAACCATCGAGAATGACTACCACCTAATAGGCATCATCACAGAACTCTACATCCATAAAAGACAGCAATTCCTAATAGCCTCAAAAATCAATCTACTCACTGATCAACTAAAGGCTGCCATTTCATAATTTTTAAGCTCAGTCATATCCATCCATCCTCCAGCACACCTTCATCATTTCATTCATTTCGTCATTTCCATTCCACTTCACTACTTTTATGCGTCACGTTCCATTACTATTCCTACATTCGTTCATTCTTCAGGAGAGCCGGGGTGCACATTCAAGGTAGGTTGATTATTATCCTAGTGTTTTTTACACTCCTTTTATCGTTTTTCTTGCATCACAAATATTTAGTTAGAATAAATTCAATTTTGAGAATGAATCACCTTTGATACAATAACCAGCTTCCTTACACTCTATTTCAAAACTTCATCCGCTGTATCCTTACTGCATTTAGTATCGCAAGTAACGCTACACCAACATCAGCAAAAACAGCTTCCCACATCGTAGCAAGTCCTCCTGCCCCAAGTATAAGAACAATAGCTTTAACACCGAATGCCAATGAAATATTTTGCCAAACAATCTTTTTAGTTTGTTTACCAATGTTAATGGCCATAGGTATTTTACTTGGCATATCATCTTGAATGACTACATCTGCTGTTTCAATGGTTGCATCACTACCCAAACCACCCATTGCAATTCCTACATCACTCAGAGCCACTACAGGCGCATCATTGACACCATCACCTACAAATGCTACAGTTTCGTTTTTGGCTTTTATTTCTTTTACTTTACTGACTTTGTCTTCTGGTAGTAAATCTCCATAAGCATTGGTAATCCCGAGAGTTTTGGCTACAAACTGAACAACATTACTTTTATCACCACTGAGCATAGTTGTTTTTACCCCAAGTGCTTTCAGCTTGTCAACAGTAAGTTGTGCATCTTCTTTTATATTATCTGCAATAGTGAGATATCCAATAAATTTCCTGTCATATGCGATAGCAATTATCGTGTAAACAATAGAACCAAAGTCAACATCATGGGCAATATCATACTTATCCATCAATTTGAAATTACCCACTAACATATCTTTACCATTGACCATAGCTTTTAGTCCATG
>Ga0075154_10000281_pt1 | contig 45404 bp, 36 predicted proteins | sample JI71714BDNA_FD_70965 | JGI IMG/M metagenome (GOLD analysis project Ga0075154, IMG submission 70965) | Wastewater effluent complex algal communities from Wisconsin, to seasonally profile nutrient transformation and Carbon sequestration -... | ecosystem: Engineered > WWTP > Effluent > Algae... | reverse complement strand
TCAGCTTCTAAGCTTTCCATCGAGCTAGGTTTGCCTACTACAGTTATTTTACCATCAACTGTGATCATAACTGGTAAATCAGTGGGAGCCACAGTTGTTGAATTTGATTCAGGTAATTTTACATTAATCTGAACCATTTGTGAAGTTAGCATGAAAAAAATAAGCAACAGAAAGATTATATCTGTCAGTGAAGACATATTAAACTCAGCGCTTACCTTATTTCTTTTTTTTACTGCCACGATGCTTTTTTTACTATTTTAATTAATTACCAGGTTCTTGAAGAAGATCCATAAAGTCTATCGTGGTCTTCTCCATTTGGAAGATAACTTTCTCTACATTAGCAACAAGTAAGTTATAACCTACAAATGAAAAGATACCAATTACTAGTCCAAATGCTGTTGTGATCAATGCTTGATAAATACCTCCCGCTAATAGTGCAGGACTTACATTATCAGCTGTCGACATATTATAAAATGCCAAAATCATACCCGTCACTGTTCCCAAGAAACCCACCATAGGAGCTGCTCCTGAAATACTAGCCAAGGTAGATAAATTTTTCTCAAGCTTAAATACCTCAAGATTACCTACATTTTCTATTGCTGCATCAATGTCTTTTAAAGGCTTACCTATTCTCATTAAACCTTTCTCAATCATTCTAGCAGCAGGTGTATCAGTTGATCTACACAAAGCCTTTGCGCTTTCTATATTTCCAGAACCAACGGAAGCTCTAATGTTATTAATAAAATTTTCATCAATTTTACCTGCTCTCTGAATCGTCAACCATCTCTCAATAAAGATGTATAGAGCTAAGAACGATAAAACCAAAAGTATCACCACAATAGAAATACCCATCCAACCACCAGAAACGATGATATCCACAATATTTTGCGGTTGAGCCTTTGTTACTACTTCTTCTGTATCTACTGCTGTCTGAAATAAAGCGAAACTTAAATTAAGCATAATATGATTTTGTATTGATTCTTTAACGATTTAACGAAAATAATAAGGAAGTATTATAAAAACATTGCAAAAATAGAATTTTTTATAATATTATAATTTTTTTATATTTATTTTTTTCAAATATCTAAGAAAAATCAAGTTATTGATGATGATATACTCCTTTTTATTGCTTTTAGCTTAAAATGGATGAGAAAAGTTGGATAATCAAAACTAGGTGTAATAAACTTCAAATTTCTTTGCGGCTCGCAAAACTTGTTTATTCTTTTCATTTGAAACGTAAGTTCCATATCGCCAAAATTACAATGACGAAATCCTTTTAATCTATTTTTTAAAAACCATATTAAAAGAAACAGACGAAAATTAATATTATCTAAAACTGGGTTATCCGTAAATGCTGAAATATACAATCTACCTTACGAGTGTAAGATCTTTTTTCAGAACATGCTTTTCGCCTTTAAAATCAGTGTATTCTATGACAAAAACATACACACCAACTGACACAGGATTATTATGGTAAGTTCCATCCCACCCTAAAGCATTATCTTCAAATTCAAAGTTTTTCTGTTCATACATCATATTTCCATACCTATCATAGATACTTAGTCTATCTATATTTGCAGGAATTTTATTTTTATAAATAACAAACCGGTCATTACTACCATCACCGTTTGGTGAAAAAACATTTGGTAGGTAGAAGTCCAATTCATTATCAACATTAATTTTGATCCTAGATTCTGCGATACATCCTTTTTCTGTAATCACTTCCACTTCTACTATATCTGAAAAAGTGGCACTATAGTCAAATTCAAAATCTTCACTGATAACTTCACCTTTACTATTACGCCAAGTTACTTGGACAATTTCATCATCTGGATAATTTGAAGTAAAGATCAAAGATATGTTTTCGTCAAAAGTTAAGTTTATTTCTGTGGGTGTTTGAATTTCTACCAAAGGTGGTTCTGCTATTGAAAGTTGGGTTTCATAAACACAATCAAATTTATCTCTGACTTGAACGACATAATCACCGGGAACTAGTGAGGAAACTGTCAGATTAGTTAATGGCTGATCATTAAAGAAATATTGATATGGTTCAAAACCACCATTAACATCTTCAATAGTCATCATACCATTATTTTCACCAAAACAAAGAACATCTTCTGCTGTCAATATAATTTCCCTGGGTACATTCTGCTCTCTTGGTACAATCAATGTATCATTTGACTGACACCCATTGTCTCTATTAAACACATTTAATAAATAAGTACCTGGATTACCAATAATTAATTCAGGTGATCTCTCGTCAGATAAAATGGTTCCTGTAGTAGTACCCCAGAAATATTGGAACTCATCACCAATACTAATTTCTGGTGATACAGTAAGACTTATAGTATTACAATTCCAAACTATATCAGAAGTTACAATAGCCCTAGGACTAATTTTGTTATCAAATATTCGCATTTCTCCATAGCTCCAACATTTACTAGATGATGCCATTACGTTAGCCCTGAATAAACCTTCTGTATCTACGTTATCTAATATTAGTTTATTATTACTGTCGTAAAAAATATTTGCGTTTGGATCTACTCTTTCCCATCTGATACTATCCCAAGAGAGACTTGAAGTTAAAACTAACTCTACTTTTGGTTTATAACAAGTTAAGTTTTCACCTGTGATATTAACATCTGCAACTTGATAATTATAATCAATTACAAAACTTGTATCTAGTCTACATCCGTTTTGTCCTATTGCAGTAAATTGGTATGGTAAACCAGTCACAGCATTTAATGAATCAACAACGATGTTTAATCCTGTCGCATTTCCTCCATTAGGTGTTTGCCAAGTTGCGGATTGTATAACATCATTTGTTACTAATGTCAAAACAGCAGGAGCATCGTTGGGCAACCTACATTTTAAAACTGGTTTAAAAGCAGTAACAGATGGTTTTTTGATATCTTGAGTAATAGATACTTGTGAAGTCGAAGTACAATTGCCCGAAGGTAAATTAACAGAAGCGATGAAATTGTAAGTATCAGGTATGGTCGATGATAAGACCAATGAAGAAGATAATGGTTGTCCACTACTATTCTGCCATTGATAAGATACGCCAAAAACACCATTAGTAACCGCAGATCCCGTCAATAATAAACTCGTATTATTACAATCTAGCTCACTTAAAGGTGCACTTATAGTTGTTTGTATATTTACGATATCTACCCTAAATGTGTGTAATAAGGTACAATCATTGATGTCAATTACACTGTAATTTCCTGGATTGGGATAATCCACACCTTGAAAATTATAAGTTGATCCTTCACAGATATATTGCGTGCCCATCTGATTTACGTTGCTTGTTCCAACCTGGAAAGGCTGAATAATTACATTGCATGGGTCAGCCGAACAATATATAATCGTATCTGTATTGATGAATGTCCCACAAAAATCTAAAGTATTACCAGGACAAATGAACAATGGGTTATTTAGGGTTGTGTCAGGCTGAGAAACTGTAACAGTCCATGTATTGATTTCACCACATGCAGCATTTGCACAACTACCTCCGTAAAAAGGATGAAAATATTCTTGTACTGAAATAGTATATGTACCAGGCTCAGTGAAAGCAATGTCTGTAAATCTACCTACACTGTCTGCCGCAACAAAATATCTACCTACATTCGGACTTATACTCCAAACATAACAAATACTATCTGCAATATTATTAGGGGATTGACCACAGGTTAAGTTTAGAGAAATATCACATTGTGGAGGTGTCAAATTATACCTTTGTGGCGTATTTAGGTCTTGGCAATCTAGTTGATTTGGCCCTGTAACAAAACCCTCACTTAGTATTGACCCATCAGGTGGAGTTACAACAGTAGTATCTATACCTTCTAAAACTTCTATCTCAAAATCGCAAACCGATCCTGCATATCCATCAAGAAATAGAAACACTGGTTCACCTGGTGTAAATCCAGTATAAGTTAAAGTGAAAGGAGTTATTAAACCATTATTTAGCGTATTACTTGTACAAGCTACAGATCCAGTTTCGGTACAACCACTAAAAAGACCTGCTTGAATACCTGTGTAACCAGTGGAAGTGAGTGTACAATTAGAAGGAGTGATCCTGAGAGTAACAGTACTGCTGCATGCAGTAAAACTAAACCAAAGGATATTATCTGCATTTCCTTCAGCGTTACATAAAGCTTTCCAAGGTTGCTCAACAGATAAGCTGTCTGGTAGTCTACCAATGAATCCATCTAAATCACTCCCACAAATAAAATTAGCAGAAGAACAAAGTTCTCCTACAGGACCTTCTGAAAAATTACATTGCGCCGAAATACTATTAAACTTATCACTTACAAAAAGAGTAAGTGATATGAAGATAAAAATAAATCGGATACTAACGTTCATGGATCTTCAGATAATACTTTGAAAGTAAAGAAACTAGATATTAAAAAACTAATTCCCACGTTTTTAAAACTTTATATATTTATTTTAAAATAGATATGAAAAGTCATTAAAATCGGGTGTAAAGATAATACTTGTTTTAACAAAGTGGCTATTTACCTATTACAAATTTGTAAAAAATGATTTTTATCAGAAAACTAAATGTATAAAATCAGTGTTTCATCACTCAATAAACTCATTTAATTAAACAAAATATATGCCAAACAAACAGACATTAGTGATAGGCGCTTCAGAGAATGAAGAACGATATTCGAATATGGCTATAAAACTTTTGACACAACATGGTCATACCGTTTTTGGAATAGGAAATCGAAAAGGACAAGTGGGAAATACTGTCATTGAAACAGAAAAAAAGGATTATTCAGATATAAATACGGTGACCCTATACCTGAATCCTAAACTGCAAGAAGCATATTATGATTATATTTTAAGTTTAAAACCTAAAAGGATCATTTTTAACCCTGGAACAGAAAATATAATATTAAAAAATCTAGCTGAAGCACAAGGTATAACCACTGAAGATGCTTGTACCCTTGTGCTTCTTAGACTAGGACAATACTAATTATTTTTTTGTTTTAAACAATTCAGCAAGCTCCTTTTCAGACTTAAACCCTAAGTCAAGGAAAGTATTGGTAACAAATTTCTTTATATCTTGATAATCTCTACCTCTTTTATCAGTGTAAACTGCAAGCAAGGTATTGATATAATTCATACTCAAATCTTTAATGTTTTGATTGAATTTCTGATTGAAGAAAGTATTGATGTAAGAGACAAATACTTTGTTGATTTCAAAATATTCAGTATAGCTCTGAGCATCTAAGTTGTTTAAGAAGCTAGCACAATATCCAAATATACCTTCTCTTAGACATTCATTTTCTATACTTACACCTTTGTTTTGGTCATAATACTCTTTTACCAGTTTAATGGTATCTTCATGGACATATCCCTTAGTATGTACTACATCCATTAAGTTATAATACGCTGATACACCATCATTTATCTTTTTATTGATAATTTTTGACATACGTTTGTCCGCATCAGGTGTGATTTCTACAGAGCTCTTATACATTCTAAGTAAATGCTGGAAATACTTATTTTCAAAGTTTTCTTCTTCTTTTCTCAATTTATCAAAGATGGAAGAAATAATTTTTTGAGCTGACTCATTTACATCATAAAACATACCTGTAATCATGATCACTTCTAAGAAATCAGGATCATTGTGCAAACTTTCATTAGCAATCAGCTTATCTAAGGCTGGCAGAATATTGGTATTGTCAAATTTCCAATTTGCTCTATAAGAAAGAAAAGTAATCAAAGAAGAACCAAGTACCTTTAATTCTGAAATATTAGTAGGGAAATCAGCTGTCAAGAAGTTTTGATTCTGAAACTGTCTTTTGTAACTTTCATAACCAATTTTCCTTTGAGCTAAATCACGGAATTTATCTACTTTCTGTACGTTTAGAAACGATTTGACTTTTTTATTAGTCAGTTGCTCCATAAAATTGGTCAACCAAATATCGCTACTCAATGCAAAACCAATTTGGACAGTTTGGCCTATTCTTGTTTTAATTAAGTCAAAGTTAGTGGACTCACAAATTGCATTAAGGATTGCCTTAAAGTGATCTTGTGGTCTTTTGTATTTATAATTGTTATCTATTTCTCCTCTTAAAACTGAATAACCTAAAATCTTAGGTAGAAATAATCCTTCAAATCCTGGATCCAACAACTCCTTCTCTAAAGCAACAAGTTGTAATGGATTTTTATCTGCTACAAGATTATATAATTCTAAAATATGTGGCTCGAAGGCTTCAATCATTGCTTTATACAATTCATCAGATTCATCTTCTAAATAAGTAGTTAAAAGGTCAGACGCTTGGATAGCAGCTTTGAGCTGATCAAGGTGGTTTTTGTAATTAGCAGATAAAGCTTCCATATTCAAATATTTTTTTTGTAAATTAAGTAAATAAAAATTTTAAACACCGTATTGAAGACAAATACAAAATAGAAACGAATCTACATTAAATACTAGTATTCAATAACTTAAAAATTACATTTAAATTTTATTTATAAATTATTCAGTTTATTTAAAATCTAAATGATAAAAGAAAACCTGATAAAATTTTCGGTTTTATCAGGTTTTTGGTTGAATATCCTAAGATATTCGCAATCCAATAAATGGATGTTATGTCTATTAAAAAGAACTTATTAAGCTTCTTCTTCTGTTTTTGTTTCTTCTGATGCTTCTTCAGTTGCAACTTCTGGAGCTGCTTCTTCTGCTGCCACAACAACTTCTTCTTCAACTGCTGGAGCTGCTTCTTCTGTTGCTACTGTTTCTTCTACACCTGGGGCAACTTCTTCCACTGCTGGAGCTGCTTCAACAACTTCTTCTGCTACTGGTGCAACTTCTTCAACTGCTGGAGCAACTTCTTCAACTGCTGGAGCTTCAACTACATCTTCAGTAACTTTAAAAGCTTCTGCTGCTTCGTGTGCGGTTTCGTCTGCTACTGGAGCTTTAACTTTTTTAGCTTCACCAGAAACTAATTTTCTAAATGCTTCAAGATCTGCTGCTGTTTGAGCTCTTCTAGAGCTGATTTTGCCTTCTTTAGCATCAATCCATTGTTGCCATAATGTGTCAGCTTGCTCTACAGTCATAGCGCCTTTTTTCACACCACGCATAAGGTGTTTTTTGTAATATACACCTTTGAATCTTAGAATTGCTTTTACAGTGTCTGTAGGTTGTGCACCTTTAGTCAACCAATCGTAAGCTGCATTTCTATCGATTTCGATAGTTGCTGGCTTAGTCATAGGATTGTAAGTACCAATTTTTTCGATAAATTTACCATCTCTAGGAGATCTTGCATCTGCAATTACTATGTGGTAAAATGGTGCTTTTGCACGTCCCTTTCTAGACAATCTCATTTTTACTGCCATTGTTAAAATTTTTATTTTTTATATGAATAACCAAACCTGAGTACACCGTATAACAGTCGTCAGGTTTTTAACGGGCGCAAAGGTAAAACAATAATCTGAATATCCAAACAATTAGAAATAAAATTTTGCGCTTGCACTTGGCAGGATCGGCAATTGGTCGACCCTTTCGTAATTCAATCTATCAAAATAGAAAATATTAGGCCTATCGTAAGCATTTGTGACACTTACGTTTAGTTCCACTCCCGTATGTTTAGAAAATTTAATCTTTTTAGTAACAGAAAGATCTAGTCGATGATAGTATGGAAGTCTACCTCCATTACGGGTATCTGAATACAAGACGCCTATATTATTAGGATTATTCGTTTCATATTCTGTGCCAACACCACCTTGGTAATCTTGGTAATTATAGAAACCCTTTGTTTTTGTAAATGGAAATCCTGATCCCATATTCCATCTTGCACTTATTTGCCATGATGCATCTTTATCAAGATCGTACGTAGCAAGCATATTCACATTATGTCTTCTGTCAAATACAGTAGGATAAACTTGTTCGCCATCATTTCTATTAACATATCCATGAGAATAAGTAGCCCATAAATAAAGTCGTTTTAAGTCATATTTAATTGAAAAATCGACACCATAAGCTTCACCTGTTTCTATGGCATAATCCGCTTGATCGACTCCTACTTTGTTACGATTGACTACAATGATCTGAGGGAAATCTTTATAATAACCTTCTATATTTAACTGAATATTTTTGGTTAAGTCATATTCAAATCCTCCTACTAAATGACGTGAAGTTTGAATTTTATTTTTAATATTTTGTCCATCAAAGCCTTGTACTTGTCCCTCAGGTCCTGTCAAGAAACCATTAAAAAGATTGACAACGTCTCTTTCATTGGATGTACTTAACAAGTTTTGGGTGTATCTACCTGCAGCAGCCTTGAATCTCAAATTATCATTAATATTATACTTTAAACCAAGTCTTGGTTCAAAAGTCGTTTCTCCTAACGCAGCATAATATTGAATTCTTGCAGAAGGCTCTATGATCAATTTACCCAAGATTTGTCTATATTTACCATAAAACCCAAGCTCTGTGGTGTTTTGCTCTTGTTTCAGACGATTGCCAAATGGATTTACGAATTCAAAATCAGTACGAATACTTTTTATCTCTAAACCATATTTCACTTCACTCTTCTCTCCAAAAAATGTAAAGTCAATATTTGCTGTCAATTCATCAATATCCGATGTACGTGGTTCAGCATCCAATTCTTTGATACCTACATTATAAGTAGAAAAACCTACCAAACCACTTACTAATATATTACTGCCCGATGGTATCAAACTAAAATTGACGCCACCACCTGAGTTTTTCCAATCAATAGTTGCAAGTAAAGGATTTTGGTAAGCATCATTAAAGTTGAAACCAAACAAATTAATTCTACTTCCGTTAGATGTATTAATGGAAACTTTACCATAGAAATCTTGAAATTTGAATGGTAATCCAATAGAGTCATTCTCCGCTGCATAAGCGTACAATGATTTAGATGTCTCTTCTATCAATGATTTTTTTGCAGTCAACACATATGAAACAGAAGATCCACCTTCTTTAAACTTAGAGATTGGGCCTTCCACTAGAGCTTTGACCATAAATGGGCCACCACTTAGGAATCCACTCGTTCTAGTTTTATTCCCTTCTCTTGTCTTGATGTCAACGATAGCTGATGTCCTACCTCCATATTCTGCACCAAAACCGCCTGTGAGTACATCAACGTTTTTGATAAGTTCTGTCTCGAAAACAGAGTAAAAACCTATAGAGTGGAATGGGTTAAAAATATTTAGCCCATCAAGGAGTATCTTGTTTTGCACTGGCGATCCACCACGTATGTATATTTGACCACCTTGATCACCTGTGGATACAATACCTGGGATTACCTGAAGATACTGAACAATATCCGCTTCACCACCTACGGAAGGTAAAGACTTAATTTGTTTTGGAGATACGGATACTTGAGAAATATTTACGGTTGTTCTGGAAACTTCTTTTGCAGCAGAAATGCTTACTTCACCGAGTTGTATGGAATTTTCAACCATCGTCAATGCCTGATAAACTACAGAAGACGTTCTCACTTTAACAAAAGCAGAAATACTATCAAAACCAACATAAGTAGCAACTAATTTGTATTCTCCTGGCGGCACATTAGAGATTACATAAAAACCATCAAGGTCTGTAGTAGCACCCATTTTGGTGCCTTCTATCTGCACATTACAGTAAACGATAGGGTTTCCCGTTTCTTTTTCGTATACATTTCCCCTTATGGTTCCATTTTGAGCCATCGCAGACACACACATAAAAATACCAGAAATTATGGTAAGAATTATTCTTTTCGACATGAAAAATTTATTTAGCAGCCGCAAAAGTATATAAATTAATCAAATCATTTATATATTATAATGTCTTAATGGATACAAATAGGTAATATTTTAATGAATCAATTTAGAGAAAATAAAAATAAAGAAAGATTTTTAGGGTACAAAAGTTCAAGAACTGATGCCATATCAACATCCATTTGGTAGATAGAATACTAATTTCCCTACCAACAAAATCCAAAAAAGTACTTGCTTCAAAAAAAATATTTAATTTTGCATTTTAAATTAATACCTACGTCTTTTAAAATATAATTTCTTATGCAATACCATCCGGAAAATATTGAGTCAAAATGGAGAAAAAATTGGGTAGATACTCAGTTATATAAAATATCCAATGACTCTAGCCAACCTAAGTTCTACGTACTCGATATGTTTCCCTACCCTTCTGGTGCAGGTCTTCATGTGGGTCATCCGCTCGGGTATATAGCTTCGGATATTTTTGCTCGATACAAAAGGTTGAATGGATTTAATGTATTGCACCCTATGGGATATGATGCATTCGGACTTCCTGCTGAACAATATGCCATACAAACTGGGGTACATCCTGCTGTGTCAACTGATGAAAACATTGTAAGATATAGAGAACAGTTGGATAATATTGGGTTTAGTTTTGATTGGAGTCGTGAGGTAAAAACTTCAGATCCAAGTTATTACAAGTGGACACAATGGATATTTTTGCAATTATTTCACCATTATTACGATCAAGATCAAGACAAAGCAGTCCACATAGATCAGTTGATAGCCACTTTTGAAGCAGAAGGAAATAAAAATGTCAAAGCTGCAAATACACAAGATGAGATCTTTACAGCGGAAGAATGGCGACAAAAATCAGCAAAACAAAAGGATGATATCTTGATGAACTATAGGCTGGCTTATCGCAAAACTGGGTATGTCAACTGGTGTGAAGCGCTCGGAACTGTCCTTGCCAATGATGAAGTCAAAGATGGTTTTTCAGAACGTGGCGGGCATCCTGTAGAAAAAAGAGCTATGATGCAATGGTCACTTCGTATTACAGCCTATGCGGAGAGATTGCTTAATGATCTCGACACCTTGCAATGGTCTGACGCACTAAAAGCGATGCAACGCAACTGGATAGGAAGGTCGGAAGGTGCACAGATGTTTTTTGATATCGTAGGTCATGACAAAAAATTGGAAATATTTACGACTAGACCTGATACAATTTTCGGTGCTACTTATATGGTTCTAGCACCTGAACACGATCTCGTGCCACAACTGACCACTGCAGACCAAAAAGATGCCGTAAAAAAATATCTCGAGTATGTAGGCAGTAGATCAGAAATAGATAGAATGGCAGAAGTAAAAGAAGTCACAGGTGTTTTTACAGGTGCCTACGCTTTAAATCCGTTTACAAATAAACATATTCCTATCTGGCTCGGGGAATATGTACTTAAAGATTATGGTACAGGCGCCATCATGGCAGTACCTAGTGATGATGATAGAGATAAGGTTTTTGCAGGAAAATTCGGTTTAGAAATCGTAGACGTGGTGGATAAAACTGATTATCCTGGTGCAACACTAAATGACAAAGTAGGCAAAATCATCAATTCTGATTTCCTAAATGGTATGGAAGTGAAAGATGCCATTGCTGAAATGTTTGATAGAATCGAAAAATTAGGAATTGGAAGTAAAAAAATAAATTACAAACTTCGTGATGCCAACTATTCTAGACAAAGATATTGGGGAGAGCCATTTCCGATAGCTTATGATAAAGAAGGTGTAGCACATGCTTTAACGGAAGATCAGTTGCCATTGACTTTGCCTGAATTAGAAAACTTCCAACCCGCTTCTGGTGGTAAATCGCCTTTGGCTAGAGCGGAAGATTGGGTAGGACAAATACCTGATATGTCACTCGAGACAGACACAATGCCTGGTTTTGCTGGATCTTCGTGGTACTTTCTGAGATATATGGATGCGGCAAATGAAAACAAATTTGCTTCCAAAAAAGCCATAGATTATTGGCAAGATGTGGATCTTTATGTAGGTGGAACGGAACATGCTGTGGGTCATTTGATGTATTCAAGAACTTGGCACAAGTTTTTGTATGATCTAGGTATCGTGCCGACGATAGAACCATTCAAAAAACTAGTGAATCAGGGGATGATTACGGCTTATGGGTATTATGCAGAAAATCTAAAATTTGAAGATGAAAGTAGTCTCATTGGAAATATCAAAGACTTTGAAGCAAAACAAAATATACATGTAGGAAGTCCTATAAGACTTGCATATATCAATGAATACTTGGATGGTCAAAATAGAATTACAAAAGGTAAATTTATTGAATACTTTGAAAAAACAGGAAAACTTTATAACGTAATTGGAGATTCAACAAAATACCATTGGACAAAAGATGAAGATGGTGAAGAGTATTTTACAGTAAATGTTGTCCAAGAAAAAATGTCCAAATCTAAGTACAATGTTCAGAATCCTGATGAAGTAGTTGCCAAATACGGCGCTGATTGTTTCAGGATGTATGAAATGTTTTTGGGACCACTAGAGCAATCAAAACCCTGGGATACGAAAGGAATAGATGGTGTACAGAAGTTTTTACGGAAGTTTTGGAGTTTGTATTATAATGAATCAGGTCTGAATCTATCTAATGATGCGCCTACTGCAGAAGAATACAAAATCTTGCATACAGCCATTAAAAAAATATCAGAAGACATAGAGCGATTTTCGTTTAATACATGTGTGAGTGCGTTTATGGTATGTGTGAATGAACTCAAAAGAGTGGAATGTAACAAACGGCAGATACTTGAGCCATTAACAATACTATTGGCTTCATTTGCTCCTTTTATCACGGAAGAATTATGGGCTAATATGGGTCATGAAGGTTCTGTCCACAAGGCACAATTCCCACAATTTGATGCAAAACATTTAGTCCAAGATACTATAGAATATCCTGTTTCTATCAATGGTAAAAAAAGGGATACCATCATGCTTTCTGCTCAGTTGACTCAAGAAGAAATTCAAGCGCAGGTGATGGAACTAGATCAAGTAAAAAAGTATGTAGAAGGTAAAGAAATTCAAAAAGTGATTATTGTACTAAAAAGAATGGTGAATATTGTAGTGAAGGAGTGATGAAAAGTTTACTTCATATTGTTATAATAAAAAGGGCTGACTCCTATCTGGAATCAGCCCTTTTTATTTATCAAATACTTTGATTTTACTGATAAATTAATATCATATTTACATTCCAATATGACTTTAGTTCCCAAATTTAATCTTCACAAGATTGGTTTAACTTCTTTTTCTTTTGTCTTGATACAAAAGAAACAAAAAATCAAGGCTGTTTCATTTTCTTAACGCCAAAACGTCAAAAAAAAGCTAAACCGAAAAAACTCGCCTTTTACATTAAATTAACGATCATGGCATTTGTGGCACTTCGTACAGTTGCACTCGTACTTTACTTTCGTTTTGGCTCAAACAGTTTTCGCTTCTTAACGCTATTTTATGAAGTTTTATCTAAAAATGAAAAGGCCAGTCCAACATTCTGCTTGACATTGATTCAAATTTAGTTTCAGCTCTATTTAGAAAAAAGGGCTGACTCCTATCTGGAATCAACCCTTTTTATATTTATCTTCTGACTATTAAAAATCAAAAATACGTCTCTTCTTAAGGAGTGAGAACCAACCTTCTTTTCTTTGCATAAGGTCTTCTTTCTCTCGCCGCAATGCATGTGCAAATACTTCATTCTCTGCATTGATCATTTCTGTAACTCTGAAGCCTGCTGTTTTATTTTCAAATGTGATGCGACTATCTGTTGCTAATTTTGATAACGTGGTTGTTTTAAGATTAGCAAGATGATATTCTGTTTCTACCGAATCTATTCGCTGGTCATAAGGTGTTCGTTCGCTAATAAGTTTTACCAAAATTGGTGAACATTCTATGATTAAAAATAAGATTGTAATAAACAAACCTGCTATTCTGATAGCTTCTTCTTTGGCAGATAATCTGTGTAAAGCTTTCAGTCTAGAAGCAAATCCTGTCAAAGATGCACGACTTAAGTTCTCCAAATCTGCTTTACGCGCAGACTCGATGGTTTCTAATTTTGCCAATTGTTCATCCAGTTTAGGGTTGATTTCAGCATAAACCATTTGATATTCTTGTTCTGCTCTTTGTGCTGCGGATGATTTCATTTTGTAGATAGCACCCATGTTTCTGATTTTGCTACCACCTGTTCCATCAGCTTCTCCGATAGCGTCTGCTAATAAAGTGGTACGTACTTGATCAGATTTTGTCAGTTTGCCTCTCAGAAGTTCGATCTCATCATTGACAACTTTGATATCAGCTTCGTATCTTTTTTTAAGGAGATCATCTTGTTCTTTATAGGTTTCTTGTTGCATCATGCCGATTTCTGCATTAATCTCAGATTCAAAAAGTTTGAGTTCTAATGGCGTGGCAATCACAATCCCAATAAAAATGGCCAACACAATCCTCGGTGCTGCCATAGCAAATTCTTTCAGGAAATTTGATTTTTTACGCATTCCTGATACGATATAACGATCAAGATTAAAAATCATCATTCCCCATATGATAGCAAAAACAGTAGAAGCTACCACAGATTCGAAAACGGTGTATAATGCATACCCTGCAGACAAAGCTGACAATACGCCTGTAAAAAATATCGTAGCACCTATACCTTGATATTTGTTATAGTCTGTAGGACAACGCTTCAATACGGATGACACAGCACCTGAACTGAATATAAAAAAAGAAGCTAATCTATTCATTTTAAAATAATTATAAATACCCTAATCAAAAAATATCCTTCCAAAGATATATCTACTCCGATGTCTTCATTACATTTATTAGACCAAAACATCGAAATAAAGGACAAAGATATATTATATTTTTTTATAATATGTAATTAGTAAGAAAAAATTATTCAGAATCAGAAAATTTGTCCATCAATTGGGTTTTCATGGCCTTTGCAAAAGCTTCAAAGCCTTCTTTTGGGTGAGATGACACGGTCTTTGCATCTTGTAGATGGTAAATTCTGTCGCTAATATCGGTGATAGTAGATAAAATGTGGGAAGAAAGTATCACTACCCTATCCTTTCCATACTGATGGATGATATATTTAATGGCTTCATTGCTTTCTAGATCTACACCGTTGTATGGCTCGTCAAGGATTACAATTGGTCTTGACTGTGCAAAAATGGCTGCAAAAGCAATTTTCTTTTTCATACCCGTAGAATAGTTATCAATCAAATCATCCAAAGGCAAATCTAGTTGTGACGCAAATACCCTACTTTGTATCATTTCGCTAGGATCTTTAGCCACTATATCAAGATATTCACTACCTTTCATATAAGGATAAAAATAAGGATCTGTTGGCAGAAAAGAAATCATATTTGGCGTGACTGGTTGACCGTTAAAAGTCACTTCACCACTTTGGTTGCGATAGACTTTTGTCAAAATACGAAATAAAGTCGTTTTTCCCACTCCATTTTTACCAATCAATCCCGTGATAGAAGAAATAGGAAAAGTCAAACTAAGCTGATCATAAATGACCTTCTGACCGAATGAAAATGAGAGATTTTTGATTTCAAGCATAAAGCAATTTCATATTTTTTTCAGCTTTAGTATACTGAATGATGGCATAAATTAGAGTAATCAAGACACCACCAGGAAGAAACATCAACAATAACAACAATAAAACTACATTAGATGCTGCAGATGAATCAAATACGGTGGTGAACATGGCATATTTGAATGAAATGGTGAGAAAAATGGTCGTGAACAAACAAAAGATTAAATAAATGGAGAAATACCACATATAAGGAAATAGCACCATAACTATCAATGATGGTAATAAAACTAATTTACCCACCATCAGCATATAGCTTTGTACCTTCTTCCATACAAAGTTAGCTTGGTAATGAACCATTTCTCTACTTTCATGCCACTTAAAAACTTCGGGCATCGCCAAACAAAACAAGACGATCCAAACCACAAAAACACCAATATGAATAAAAGTCAAAAAGCCAAGTATTATAAACACAAAGGTCATAAAGCCCAATTTTTCTGCAAAAAATCTTAGTTCGAAGTTATGAATTGGCAGCCACGTTAATGTTTGTTTGACATGTGTAAATTCAGATCTACGATGCAATGGCGATAAAGAAGCGACTGCAATGCCAACCAAAACTAGACCAAAACCTACAAAAATATTACCTATCCAACATTGATAAAAAATGATAGGTAATAAGATCAAAACATACTCTACCAACAGGTAAGACACTAACAAAAGGTAAGATTGGAAAATACTGGATAGAAATGTCTTGTCAGGACGAGCATAATCTAAAAACATCAACAATAAAAAGCTCAATACCAAACTCAAATATGCTTGGAAATTGACTAATGTCTGCAAAAACTGAAGACCTACACCAATGATTGTAAATAGAAAAATAAACACTAGTAGCCAACCTACGCTGTCTAACATTCTGTATCCTTGGCTTAACCTAAGTTTAAGCAGTGCAAATATTTTTTGCATATTATATTTTCTGGCCTTGGTCCACCTTTATCCATCCTACATCTCCGAGTGTGGTGTGCACTTGGACCCAATCGCCAATATGCTCATTAACAACAACTTTTGAGCCAGCGGGAAGCTTTTCGATATCTGGACTTTCGGCATCTGGACCAGTTTTTAAAACTACTGATGTTTCAGTTACAATCATTTGATTTTGGTTGTATTGCTTTTGATAAGCACTTATGGACGCTAAGACGAATAAGATAGCAAGTGCGGTGAAAACACCAAAATACATGTAACTTTTTTTAATCATTCCAGGCGTGGGCAATTGCTTGTACAAAATAAAACCCGCCAATCCAAAAAATAAAAGACTCAAAACAGACCAAATGGTTGAATTAAATAATGAAGTAAAAGATTGCCATACTTTTAATAATATAAATGGTGGTACACCTTCATCAAGTTCGGGATTTCTTTTTACGATGATGTCTAAGTCAGACTTTAGACTGCTGTTATTTGGGGATAATTTAAGCGCTTTTTCGTAATATAAGATAGCCAATGCATCGTTATTCAAGCCTGCATAAGCAATGGCCATATTCTTATATAGTTCAGTCGATTGATACTGCTCACTTTCAATATTGCGGTATAATTCTAGTGCTTTGGGATAATCTTTTGATGATAAAAAATCTTGGGCACTTTTTATCATGGTCTCATCTGGTGATCCAATTGAAGGAGACACAAAAGCCACTGAAAATACAAAGGAAAAATAAAGAAATAAACGTTTCATATCATCAATTATAAACAAACTGCATCAATAAATACAGATACTAAAGTCCAAATATTTCAAAACTTAAACCAAAATTTCAGTCTTTTAGTTTAAAATCGAAAATGCATTTATTTACAGGCAACCTTTTGCAATATTTCAGTATAACTAGCTTGAGCAACATCTTTGTAAACTAGATTTCCATCATTATTCGGGTCCAACAATTCACCTACTTTTATTAATAGACGATCACCTTCTATTTTCATTACTTTAGTTTCTGTTTGGTTAGTACCTTCTATCATATAAGCATACATCAATTCTAATTCTCCAGAATCCAACTTTGTACCACTTAGCGTTCCTATTGCGCCATCCTTCTCATATGGTTGCCAAGTCATTTCTCCACTCACTTTTGTGCCATCGATCATAAGTGAAACATAAGTAGTATCTTTATTTTCTGCAAATAAAAAACATAAAGGACCGTTATTTACAACGGTAGTATCTATGCTTTCAGCCTGAATATCTGACCCACTGTCTTTTTTGGCTTGGTTTTGACAAGATAGAAAAGCTAGGGATAAACTAAGTATGGTAAGAATAATAAATGGCTTATTCATAATGATTTTGTTTAAAATTTTGGCAACTGTGTACTTTGTATACAATTACGTTACAAGTATGTAAATATCAGGACAAAGATAACAAAAATTCAAATTTGGTGAGATCAAATTTTATAGGGTATTCTACAATTTAAAAATTATGTTTTTATCATTCAGAAATGTTATATTTTAAATATTAAAATTCTATATAATATCTAAAAGGATAGATTCCATACAACTAAAAAATTAAAGCAAATTAAATTTCTTAACCTAGGTCGCCATTAAAAATATCCAGCCATTTCCTTTTTCTAATTATTGGCAGACCTGTTGCTGAATTCATTATTAAATAAATTTCGTCAGTACTAACGAGTTCACCCATAAATTTAAATTCTTCATTTAACTTACATAAACCTACATCTCCATTAGCCGCAATAATTATTGCTGAATATTTTTCGCCAACTTTAAAAAGTTTATCTGCTGAATCCTTAAGGAAATTAAAGTCTATTGAACTTGAAATATAAGCATCCTTAAGCTCATGCTGAATTTGACCATATATAGAATTAAATATTTCAATTAGATCATCAGAAAAACAATTACTATAATCAATAAGCTCAACATTTCTCCTAATATTTTCATTTGTATTGATTTTTATATCAAAATTTAGTAAATCATTAATCAAATCAATTACTTTTTCTTCTAAATAAAGTGATCTATCTTTATAAGACTTTATTATATCTAATAATTTTACAATTGCAAATTCATTTAAAGAATTTTTGATTTTATCAAGATCATCTTTTTCCAACGATCCTTTATAAAAAGGATTAAAAAATGGCGCATAATTCAATCCTATTTCAAAAATAGATTTATGAAAGCTATTGCTTTTAATAAATTTGTTTATAAACCATTCAGCAAACAAATCTATTTTTTCTTTAAAATCTTCCTCAACACTATTTTTTGTAAAATAAAATTTTATTTTTGGAATTTCTTTATAATTGATATGATTTAAATCATTTACTCTGAAACTTATTTCTTTAAGAGATTTAACAAGTTGTAAATTAGACCAAAATAATAACGCTTCATTGCTAACAATCTTATCCTCTTTTGTTTCTAGAGCAATCTTGCAAGAATATCCGTAATAATATAACTGCTGTCCAAATCTAAATATATCTTTGACAGAAAACTGTCCCATTTTAAAGAGATAATTACCAGTAATTATATTTATAATTTGTAACGCAATAAAAGGACTATTACAACTTCTATTAAAAATTTCTTTCTCGCAAAACAAATGTTTAATAACACCTGGATGAAAATAAAAATACCGAATAAACTCACCAATTACTCCCCAAGAATTAACAATTACTGGAAAACGTTGAATATTATATAAATCATCATTGATATCTTGTTCCCAGGATGTATTTCTATCCCATTCCACAACAAAATACCTATCTAATATTTTTTTTGCTTTTTCAGATATTCGGAATAAAGAATTGGGTGTTTGCTCAATCCCTGCGCTATCAATCCTATTTAGAATAAACTCAGCTAATTTTGAATTATTGTTTATGTCAAAACCTAATTCTATAGCGTTTGGCAAAAACACAAATGGATTTATAATATAAATTGAAATACCAAAATCAAAATCACAAAATTCTTTTATCCCATTTTCCCAAACAATACAAAAACCATTACTTTTGTTAATCCCAGCTTCAAAATTTAACAAATCTACAGCTTGCTGAATTGTACTCAAATAAAAATCATCATTAAAATAGTTTTTCTTTAAACATAAAGTATAACTCATAAGTGAGCTTGTTGGTAATCCATTTTGACCAATATTACTCCATGATTTAGGAAAGTGAACTTCAAAATATAAATTATTATCCCTCTGCAAAGGCCTAAGACATAATATATTAATTTCCGTATTTAAAATTTGCGAAGAAATTGAATGGTCTAAAAGTGTATTGTATTCAGTTGAAATTAAAATATAACTAATATCATAATCAGAGATAAATGGCAGACAGTTTCTTATTTCTTGGGTATAGCCAAATAGTTCCGTTAGTGCTTCTCTTTCAGTTTGTTTACTAACTTTGTTTTCAATTACAACAATTTCATTTGTTTCATAATTAAAAATCAAACAATCTGGAAATAGTTTTTCATTTTTATCTAATGAAATATTTTGAATAATATCTCCAGAAATTAACTCGTAGCAACTTAATGTTTTAAGTACATTTTTTGCTGCTTTTGAATACTTCCTTTTTAATAAATGATCTATAGAAAAATTAGGTATTGTATTTGAATCATTATCTATTTTTATTGCATCGTCAAGGCTTATTATATTTTCAATTGAATCTAGGAATTTTTCTTCTTTTATTATTTCAATTAATTTTAACTGTAAAATATTTTCTTTCATTTATAAATTCGTTTTGTTGATAAATTTAACTTTGCCAATCTTCTTACTTTAGCAACATCCACCACCTGGTGTACATGATGATGGTTTCTCCATTTTCTCTGCATATACAGTAATGCTTCTGATAGATGTCTCTGTGTCAAGATATTCTTTCACTTCTTCTTCTGTCAAATAACCTGATAAAATATCTTCAGGAATGATGATAGGTTTATTCTTTTGTATGGTAATATTCTGAAAACCAACTTCCTTAACGTAACCCAAGTATTCATCCATATCGATAGCACCTGCGACACATCCTGCGTACATTTCAGCTGCTGATTGTAGTTTTGCAGGTAGCGTTCCTGTTAAGACTATATCAGAAATACTAAAATGACCACTTGGCTTCAATACCCTAAAGATTTCAGCAAAAACAGCTTTTTTGTTTGGTACTAGATTCAGTACACAATTGCTGACGACAACATCAGCCATATTGCCACCGACTGGCATCTTCTCGATGTCACCTTGACGAAACTCTACGTTATTATAGCCCATTTTGTCAGCATTCTCCCTTGCTTTATCGATCATGGCTGGTGTAAAATCAATGCCAATCACTTTACCTGATGGACCTGTCTCTGCTCTCGCTATAAAGCAGTCATTTCCTGCTCCGCTTCCTAAGTCAATAACTGTATCTCCTTCTTTTATCTTAGCAAAAACAGTGGGAAGACCACAACCAAGACCTAAATCTGCATCTTTGGCATAACCTTCTAATTCGACATAGTCTTCACTCATGATATTGTATACTTCTGTACTACAGCCACCTGCACCACAACATGAGGAAGCATTGGTGTCTTTGTCTTGTAAGGCTATTTCACTGTATTTTTGCCTTACCATTTCTTTGATTTCATTATCTGTTTGCATGTTATTATTTTTGTTTAGGGTTTATAATTATTAATGTTTAAGGGTAACGTTTGGATGTTTAAAATGAAAAGTTTATTTGATGCTATACCGAACACCAAGATAAAACTCCCTACCCTTTGTTGGTCCCCAATTGAAAGCTGGATCAAAATATTGGCCGAAAGGCTGATCATAACCTAAAATGGGAAATTCTTGTCTGAAATCAAAGATATTTTCTATACCACCATAAATTTGTACATCTTTCCATCTACGTGTGATCTGGAAATCTAGTTGTTGATAAGGTTCAGAGACATTGGCCACTTGAAACTGGATAGGATAATTGACTGTGGAAGGTATTTTTTTACTGCCTATCCATCTATAAGTCAAGTCAAATTGCCACTCATCATTTGGAACAGAATAAGATGTGTTTGCACTCCATTTGTGGGTAGGTACAAAAGGCAAATCTTGTTTGATGCCTTCTACTTCACGATATACTTCTAGATAATTATAAGCTACTTTTGCATCAAATTGTGGCGAGAACACCCACTTATTTTCCAACTGAAAACTCTTGGATACACTTTGTCCAAAGAAATTATCCACGATAGCTGTATTCACTTCTTTGTCAAAATCAGGGAAGATTTGGTTTTGAAAATAGGTCAAATAAGCGTCTCCCGACAAGGTAATATTGATGTCTTTCAAATGAAATGTTTGTACAAAATTCAGTCCTGTATTGATGGCTTCTTCTGGTGCAAGTTCATTGGATAATCTGAGTATTCTGTTGCTCGCTAGTAGGTTGGCGTTTTCTGCAAAAACATGAGCTATTCTATATCCTTTTCCTATTGAAAATCTAATGTCGGTATCTGGAGATAAATCAGCCCTTACTAGTAATCTAGGTGTTACTTTCCAACCAAAACTACCGAAGTGATCCATACGTACGCCAGTCAAAAATGTAAATTTGGAAACCGTCCATTTATTTTCCAGAAAGACACCTGGTATGTCATAATTTGTCAAGTATCTACCTGCATAATCTAGCAATGACAATTGTTCTGCAAAACTAATATCTTCCTGTAATTTATTATGGCGATGGCTGATACCTATTTTGAGATTGTGGTTTTGTGTACCATAATAATAATCCATGTAGAGACTTGACGTCAAATTAAACTGCTTGCCTTCGAACTTTTTGACACCAAAATAGCTATCTTGATGTTGAGCAAATGCGCTATTCAGCAATATCAAAGAAGCTTTGTCATTCAGGATGTAATTGGTTTTGGTGTACAATTCGCCATGATTGATGCGTATATTCTGACCATAAACGGTAGAAGTACCAAGGTGTATGTTTCGATCAAAATTGGTGAGTCCACCTTCCCGATTTTCATTCAGATATCGAGCGGCTATGACTGTTCTCCATTTCGGTTTTTCGGGATTGTCATAAGACCATCTATTGTAAAAAGAAACTCGATTTGTCTGTACGATGTCTCTGAATCCGTCTTTGTCTCTATCAATAATGGATGCGGGCAAGGTCAAATGCCCAACAGTCAGATTGCTCCATCCTGCTTTTTTGACCATATAATTGGCATTGTATTGCGTCTCTCCGAATGAATTGCCGAATACATTTAGGAATAATTTTGGTGCAGTTTCAGCTTTATGAAATTCCATATTGATTTGTCCGCTAATACTTTCGAAACCTTGAAGGACAGAATTAGCACCTTTAGTAACAAATATTTTTTCGATCATAGTACCTGGAAAACTACCTGGACCATACGGATAAGCCAATCCTTGTATCAAAGGCATGCCATCTACCAGCACTTGATTATAAACTCCTGACAAACCTAAAATCCGCAATTCTTTGGCATCCGTAACGACATTGGTAACATTGGCATCTACATTACTATTGGTAGAAAAACATCCTGCTAGACTACAACAAGCAGCGCGTTGGATCTCACGAACACCAAGTACTTCTACCTTGGCTACATCATCTGCAAATCTAGTCGCAGACCCTTTGGCAGTGATATTAACCTCATCTAAAGTGGCATCTTCCATGAGTTGGATTTTCCAATGTGTGATGGCTCGCACATTAAGTTTTTCTGTCATAAACCCAATATAAGATATCTTCAGTATACGAATACTGTCGGGAATATCGGTGATAGAGAATGTTCCGTTGGCATCTGTCACCGTACCCTTTTCAGTGCCTTCCCAAGTAATGTTCGCACCTACCAATGGTTTCCCCATGATGTCTGTCACAACACCTGTAATAAACTGGCCAAATGCCATATGAGTAATTAGAAATAAACCAAATGCTATGGTAAGACGGAACTTCATACAAAAACTACTTTAAATATACATCCACTGTAAAATAAAACTGGAACGAACCTTTAGACAAACTTAAAAGCATCATCTAATAAAGTTCTAAAAATTAATTATTCGCAAATGTACGAACAATATATTACTTCGCATAATTACGAACAACTTTTTATGGCTTTCTTAACTATGATTGTTGTCATAAAAGGAAAAATAAAATATCTAAATGTAACAATTTCAAGTTAAATTTCTAGAATAAAATAACAATTCAATATAATTACCTTGACTTAAAAGTTTAAAGCGGCCCAAATAGGAATTGGCATAAGACCCAAGAACACAAGGCGCGTTTACAACCATTTTTAATGATTGTTCGTCTCTAATGATATGAAGATAGAAAATCAATCAATATTGCAGCAACACCCAATTGACATTAAAATAAAACTTGCATGTCTGTGGGCATCCCTGATGTTCTGTTATATTTATTGCGACTATTTTGAATTGTACTCCGCAGGTAAGATCGAAGCGCTTATCCAAGGCAAAAGTATGCTAGATAATCCAAATAAAGTATTAATGGCAGCAGTTATGATGTCAGTTCCTGCATTGATGATTTCTCTTTCTATATTTTTAAAGCCTTTGATTAATAAAGTCTTAAACATCGCTATTAGTCTTTTTTTCGCTTGTTTATTGACATTGATTGCTGTTTCGTTGGACACCGAGACTCATGGGTTTTATATCTATTTTGCTATCATTGAAATCATCCTTACCCTTTTCATTTCTTACACAGCCTACAAATGGCCAAAACAAACACCCAACTAAAAACCATGCAACGCAAGACCCTTACCCATTTAGCCGGCTTATCTTATTTTATTGTGGTCTTAACAGGTGTATTTTCACTAATGTTTGTTCCTAATGAGCTCATTAATAACGTAGCGCCAGCCATTACTTTAGATAATATCAGAAAAAATCTGTTTCTATTCAGACTAGACATTGTGGCCAATATACTATGCTATCTTGCTTTTATGGCACTGCCTTTGTTATTGTATCTGGTCCTAAAACCTGTACATAAAATCATGGCACAAGCAATGGTTTTGTTGGCTTTGATGAGTATTCCCATATCACTGATGAGCATTACTCACAAACTCGATATTTTGGACTTATTGACTGATCCGGTATTGTCTGGTTTAATTAATGAGACAAGTCTTACTACCCAAGTATTTTTCCATTTAAAGCAATTTAACAATGGCATCAACATAGTTTCTATTTTTTGGGGATCATGGCTATTTCCTTTTGGATTATTGGTTTACAAATCTGGCTTTTTACCAAAATCATTGGGTATTTTATTAATAGCTGGCTCTATAGGATATATGATAAATCTATTTGGTGGCATATTGTTAGTAACCTATTACGAATTAGGTTTATCTTCGTACTTTCCTTCACCCGCTTCCATTGGAGAGATAGGGACATGTTTCTGGCTTTTGATTTTGGGTGACAGAAAGGGTTTTGTTACAAATCAGAAGTAGAAATAAATAATAATTTGTGTCGATCAAGTATGAAAAATAGAATTTCTTGGGTTTTGTTGGTTTTATTGGCTATTGCAATCGGTTTGTATCCTATCACGTATTTTTTTGTAGGTAAAAACTTTGGCCTTTTAAGTACGAAGTCGACCGAACTATTAGGTAATATAATATGGAATGTAGGTTTCTATACACACATTATTTTAGGTGGTTTGGCATTGTTGATTGGATGGCTCCAATTTAGCGATCAACTTAGGAAAAAGAATATAAATCTCCACAGAATAATTGGCAAGGTATATATCATTGCTGTGCTGGTAAGTGCGATGGCAGCTTTTGGCATAGCTTTTTTTGCAACAGGTGGATGGGTGGCATCTTTAGGATTTATTTGTTTGGCTTTGATATGGTTTTATACAACATTAGCTGCCTACCTGACCATTCGTAAACGGCAAGTGGCGCAGCATCAAAAGATGATGATATACAGTTATGCAGCAACTTTTACAGCAGTGACCCTAAGGATTTGGCTTCCACTGTTGATTGTTATTTTTGGTGATTTTGTAACAGCCTATGTAATTGTAGCCTGGCTTTGTTGGGTACCAAATTTGATTGTTGGATATTGGATAGTACGAAAAACGTTATTATTGCCTTCTACTGGAATTAGCAGTTAATGATAAAATAGGATATTTATTCATTTATCACAAATACAATTCCCAGAATAATTCGCATCATTTTCACCAAAATACACTACCTAAAGTTTCACAAATTTCAGCACATCATTCGTCTTGCTATCAAGTTCTATTATAAGAAAGTACATGCCTTGACTCAATTCTGAAACGTTTATACTGGACATGTGGCTCTTATCTTTTTTGTCAATGGTGGTTTGCATCACTAATTTACCACTGAGATCAACAACACTTGTTGTTAGCTTATTTTTTTTGTTATTACTGATATAAAATGTGAGCACGTCACTCGTTGGATTCGGAAATAGAAATGATGATCTATTTATAGTATAGTCATGCCTTAAGTAATACTTTAAATTGTTATTCTTTTCGTTGATTTCAGCTACTAGATTTTTTGAATCAATTTTGATAGTAATGGCACTTGCATTTATGATATCATTGGAGACATCGAAACTGAATTTTTGATCTTGTTTTGTTGTTCCTTCAGCAATGAAAAAGACACCAGACTTTATAACTTTTTCTATGTTTGAATGGCTATTAAGAACAGTTACTTCATAACTAACTTCTTGGGAATTTTCGAATTGATTGCCATCAACAGAAAAAGGGATATCTAAGGTAGAGAAATCTTCCAAAAGTATTTCTTCAGATGAATTGCTTGACAACAAAATGTCTCCTATATCGCATGACTCATATATGTAATCATTATTACTGTTTGCCACTAAGCTGATGAAGGCTATTTGCTCAGAAGTAAAATTAAACCTACATGATTTTGGTGCATAACTCATAAAATTAGAAGGATCTGGCATATATCTGACACCCTGTGGATCCTTTGCATTACCTATATAAACACAATTTTCAACATTATCTCCATCTAGCTCAGGATCTGCAGGTGTATCACAAAAACCATCACCTCGATTGTGACAATTGATTCGTTCTACATATTCTATGCCATCTGTTGTAGAATGGGTATGCAGCAGTCCAAAAAAATGACCCATTTCGTGCGATAGAGTTGACCCATTTACAGCACATGAATTTGCCATAAAAATTCGTCGAAGATTAACATTTCCGCTCGGTAAAGTGGCATTTCCACAAAGCTGTGCACCTGTACTACTTAAAACTTTAGGAATAAAATAAATATTTATGACATTGGCCACATTGTACTTTGACACAAGACCACTTGATTCTGAATTTGTTGTCTCTAGGTACGTATTATCATCTATATATCTTATGTCACCACACAACTCAAACTCAATTTTTGCAAGTTCATAGTGTTCATTCATTGTTTTGATAGCTTCTATTACGTCAGCACTGCTTATACCCGATGTTCCAGCATTACTGCGAATAATATGTGCCGCTACCATAAACTTTCTTGGTAATTCACGAGATCCATTATTTAAGTTTTGCCACTCACTTTCTAATGCTTCAGGAGTAAATCGTATCGTGGATATTGGGTCTTCTGTACCACAGGGTAGTTGAGCTAATGAGAAAAATGGAATGGTAATGATTGCCCACAGTAAAATAATTCTTTTTGTCAATTTCATCATTTGGTTTGAATTTCTAAAGTTAAAATAATGTATCTTTCAGAATAAATTTGAAAACGGATGCAATTTAAATAATACTTTTGAAATGACAAACTTTTGGATATTCACATCGTGTTTATTATATTTATAAAAGGTGATTCCTGCTAATCAAGTTTTTGTCATTCTGTTAAACTACCAAAAGGGCAATCAGACCTAAACCTGATTACCCTTCTCTCTGCTTTACTTTTGAGTTTACTTGAAGAACTATTTACACTGCGTGCTGCAATGACTTACTTTGCCATCAGTAGCCGCAGTGTTGGATTGGTCTGTTGCATCTGATGTACAACAACTTGTTGCAGGCGCACAGCAATTACTAGGAGTAGTGCAGCATGCGCTCAAGTCACAACAACTAGTATCAGCACCTTGACAACAAACAGTCACATCGCAACAGGCTGCATCGCTATCCAATCCCAACATAGACAATAAATTACTTTTTTTAGGACCACTCTCTGCAATTAAAGATACCAAACCCAATAATCCGAAAATCAATAACAAATTTTTCTTTAACATTATGCTATATTTTAAATCCAAACAACATCGTTTGTAAGGAAGAGACGCAGATGTGAAAAAAAGATGCAAAAGTGGGTCATGGTGTTAATGGGTTAATGGGTTAATGGGTTGATGGGTTAATGTGTTGATGTGTTAATGTGTTGATGGGTTAATGTGTTGATGGATTAATGTGTTGATGTGTTAATGTGTTAATGGGTTAATGAGTTAATGGGTTGATGGGTTAATGGGTTGATGGGTTAATGTGTTGATGTGTTAATGTGTTGATGGGTTAATGTGTGAATGTGTTGATGATAAAATAAATCTAACCTTTTCTTTCGTATTTTTCCTTCTAAAACCATACTATTGTGGCGCCTTTAAATAATAAAACGATGAAGATGGAAACTTCCACTCGATTTCTTTCACTACAAATAACAATATGCCCTAGCAAATGAAAAATTTAATACTTAAATTAATGGCCTATATGTACAGTTACTACATGACAGGATATACAAGGAATGAACCTTATTCAAAGACAATTGGCGTATTCATGGTGATTTTGTTATTCCAATTTATGACATTAGCAATTTATTTTGGTCGGAATCATTTAGATTTTTATTCTCAACCTTCAGAATTATGGAGAATTTTGATATTTAGCCTTATATATTTCCCAATTAATTATGTGATATGTAAAATATTTCCTGAGACAAAAATTTTAAGACAACTGCGAATAGAGAAAAACCTAAAGAAAGGTAGACATATTGCATTTGCATATATTGTATTTTCTATTGCTCTATTTGTCATTGCAATACTGACAGTAAAGGGTATTATCTTTTAGTTCCATATAAAAGGACCTTACACGAATCCTAAATTTTGTCTTTTGCATCCAAAACCTTATTATTGCGTCATATACTTTACAATAAGCAGATATGTCAGCCATTACCGAAACCTTATACCATCAGTTCCATCAAGAACTAGAGCACTTTATCCTGAGTAAAGTCAAAGATAAGGCTATCGCAAAAGATGTTTTACAAGACGTTTTTATAAAGATACACCTTCATTTGCACACCATCAAAGATTCATCAAAACTGAAGGCTTGGATTTTCCAATTGACCCGAAATACGATTGTTGATTACTATCGCAAACATAAATCCATGGACGATCTAGCTGATCTACAGACAGATATTATAGAGTCTAACCTACCATCTGAACAAGGACTAGAAAGCTGTGTCACACCATTTATCGCACAACTTCCACCGAAATATCAAGAAGCATTAACACTCACAGATATCAATGGTCTCTCTCAAACCCAACTAGCTGCCCAACTAAATATCTCCTACGCTGCTGCAAAGTCAAGGGTACAACGCGCTCGACAAAAACTAAAAACCATTTTTACAGATTGCTGTCACATACATACGGATAGATATGGTAATGTGCTTTCTTATGAGAAGGTGGATTGTGGGAATGGGTGTGGGTGAAAATAGCTTTGTGTTAGGCTTTAGTTTAAAACTTACACTAAACCTGTCAATGTTCCAAACCCATAATTTCGGGTATTACTTTTCATAATCGTTAAATGAAAGTAATTCGAAAACCCAAATAGATCTTTATGTTTGCCAAACCCGTTGATTGTAAATCACTTATATTCATTTTTTTATATCTCTTTTCATCTTTTATTATTTCAGTATCTTCCATCCAAGCGCAAACTAATATCGTTACTTATGCAGGCAATTTGGGCAAAGAGACATTTTATGATATCACACAAATCACAGATGGTACCTTCTTAGTAACAGGTTATACAGATAGTTTGACATGGATTCCTGCAGGTGTACCTGCTACACAATTGACTTATACTGGCTCTATACCCAATTCACAAGGAACCAATAGGTATGGATTTATTTTGCACCTTTCGTCTGACCTTCAATCAGTTTTGCGTGTGGTGCATTTTCCCCGTGGTGCTGTAGAAGACATTAGATTTATCAAAACAACAACGCCATCGCACACAGCTACAGGCGATTTATTTATAAGTTGCAACACCGCTGCGCCTTACGCAAATAATGGTGGATATTTATTAGCTAAACTAAACAATAATTTTGTAGATGGTCCACCTACTGCTTTGGTTTGGCATTATGCGGTGCCTGCTCAATCTGGCATAAAGGATTATCATCCGTGGGATGTAACCAATGATGGTAAAACGTTTTTTATCATGGGCGAACATTATGGACCCAATTGGAGCGCGGTATATTGTCTAAATGAAACAGGTCAAAGAACTGTTGTAGAAAACTGGCGAACACACTGGCTGCAAAACGGATCAGAATGGAGAGGAACGCCAGCATCATCCCATCCACAGGGTGTTGCTAATGTAAATCACAGTGGTATCGTTTTAAAAACTTGGGGAAGATGTGAGCTAAGATCATGGAGTAGCGAAGATTACAACCTTATCTATGCTGATGGAAATGGTGGTACCAAAAAAGGCAAATGGCCCCTAGATGTTTTATTTAATGGACCTTGTGACCCAGCCAGTCCTACTACTACTTCACCAGGTTATACTGGCTATTCTACAGGTAGTAACCCTGTTTATGGTGGTACATCCATCGTAATAGACAAAAGAAATAATGATCTATATATTGGCCTTAATTTCCAAAGTAAACTTCCAGATAACAACCCAGATTTTGAGCCAGCTGTGATTAGTATGACATCTGACGGCACCCTCAAATGGTGGTCAAGGTTATACCATGAAATAACACCTTCAGGAATGTATGTTAACTCTAGCCCTGATCAATATGTAGATGCTTTAGCCATCGATTATGCCAATGATAGACTAGCTATAGGCGCTAGATGTCATGGTAATAATGTCGAAAACTTTTGGGAAGGAAATACCGTTGCTTCCGACCCTGCTACCTATGGATTTCAAAATGGATTTACGGGTACAAGTGGCAACATTCACATCACTTGGTTGGGCAAATTAGCTTTGGCAGATGGTGTACTGACCAATTCCACCTACATGGCAGAATATGCGGAAGGAACAGGTAGTCTTGGTTCGCCCCACCCTGATCTTAACCTTGATGGATGGCCAAATCCGAATAGTGGATGGCCCAATGTAAACACTACAAGATTGGCAAGAAACAATATCAAAGTGTCGAGTAGTGGAGACCTTTGTGTCATGGCGAGTGGACGTAGGACCATCACAACTGCCAATGCTTATCAAAAAATGGTCAAACCAGCTTATGGTGGCAAAAGTTGCTGGAATAATTTTGTAAGGGTGTATGAGGCTGATTTAAAAGTACCGAAATATTCATCGTTGGTCGTTGGTGTTTGGGATACCATTACCCAAGCAGGTGGTGACAATATAGAATTATTCGGAGTGTACAAAACTGGTTTAGGTGTGATTTGTGTAGGGAGACAAAAAGCAGTAAATGGTGTTCCGTCAGGAAATAATCTACCGGTAACTAATGTCCTACCTTGGGGAAAAAACATTCCTCAAAATGAAAGTGGTGTCTTGGTCTATTATCAAGCCAATAATCTCATCAACCCTGAAGATGACATCTCTTCATCGATATGGACAGGCGAAGTAAATACCACTTGGGAAAACCCATCCAACTGGTCAAACAATGCAATCCCTTCATCCGAAAGTAAGGTCATCATCCCTTCATTGGCACCACATTTTCCTGTTCTCAATAGCAATGCTACGGTTAAAAAAATAGAATTAAAATCAGGAAGTTCTTTGATATTGCAGTCGTCATCGTTTTTAAATGTAGAGGATTGATGGGAAATGAATTTTCTGTTATTATTTATTGGAAATTAATTCATCCTAGAAAGTGACAGTTTAAGCTTGATTACAAAAATTAAGTTCAGAAAGGTTTTATATCTATGCAATCCATGCAAAACGACAATATAATTGTCATTTGCAGTTCTCTAATCATACTTTCTGATTATTTGCTTCAAAGCAGGTTCAACAGCCACAAAATGTGCACCTCCAAACACTACCATTATTCGATCGTATTTTGTTAGTGCTTCTTCTATTTTTTTAAGTAAATGTTTATCTCTCACCATTTTTGAACTTCTGCCTATTTCACAGAGTTTGCCATTGTCTTTTAAAAAATCGTGCTTCTCTGTAGGAATATTATATACATCAATCTCGGTACCAAAGAAATTTTTATATGCCTTGGTCATAAAACTGTACTCTTTTTCAGTGCTGCTTAAGTTTACATTTTCGCTTTCCAAATATTGTACAAAGTCTCTTTTGTAAGCTACTTCAATGCCTTCTGTTGTATCTATCCAATTATTTTTATAAAGGGCAAAAAATCTTTCACAGCATGTATAAAGTAAAACTTCCTCTCTATTGTATATTTTGAATAATTCGTTAAACTCATCAGAAGTTACTAAATCACCATTCGCCATTTCTATATTTTGTTTATCACATAAATATTTTAATTGTCCAATTTCGGCATCTACTTTTATTGCGTCATTTCTACTAGGAAAATGTTTGTCTTTAGCTACTTGCCCTCCTTCATTAAAAGCTATCTGTGGTTGTAATTGGTTAAAATAAAAATCAATAGTATCGGCATGTTTTGTTATCTCTCTGGTATGTGCTGTTCCAATAAAAATCAGCTGCTTTTTGCCTGAGTGCAATTTCAATACAAATGGAAAATTGTCAGCAGGGTTTCTCTCTAAAAACTTTGCTACTTCTAAGTAATCTTTTGTCTGATAAGAGTCATCTGTTTTTGATTTTGTTTGACAACCAAACATTAGAAGTCCTACTAAAAAATATACTAAATGTTTCATCAATCTCTCATTTTGTTAATGTGTCAACAAATGGCACAAGGCCTAACCATTTCTAAAAAAAACCTACAACACACTTGTAGTTTTTCCAAACTACTAAAAGAAAATCTAAGTAAAACTCATCATTCATCATTTTCTTCCTTATCAATCTGTGAGAAAGAAGATCAAAAGCAATCGATAATACTATCCTACCTCTTTTAACCAATTATCATTTACATCTCAACCCCTTACATCTATGCATTCACAGGAGTACAAATTTCTAATAAAAAGCCATCTAAATCCTGGATATAGCCTACAGTTTGCCCCCATGGTTTTTCTTTCGGTTCTTCAACGCTGATTCCACCTAGTTCTATAGCCTTTTCTATTACTTGATGTACATTTTCAGTTACCAATCCGAGTTCTATCCCAAAAGGTTTATTGGCTTGTTTGCTGACTAAAAATCCATTACGCAAGTTTGAGTTAGCCAATTCTAGGGATGCAAACGAAATCGTGGTTTCACCAGTAAGAAGTTCACCGTAGTCATTTTCAGGTGTTATAAATTTTCTTTGAAACCCAAATGCAGATTCATAAAATTCAATCGACTTTCTTACATCTGCAACATATAAAATTGTATATCCTAACTTTACCATTTTTTATCTTATTTAAAATTATAAAACCAATTTTGTCACGATTTTTGCAACTTTCAGGCAAAAATAGCGCCAAAATTGTATTCCCTTTCCACTTGTACCACGGATTTACATCCGTGGTTACTATCATTACACCCCTTCGGGGTTATTAAAAATTATTAAAAGAAATAACTGAAAAACCAGAATTTCAATATCCTTGCTTTTTATCATCATCACATAGTCCAAGTTTCCTTAATATTAGCATTCACAAATTTTTCACCGTCAAAAATGCAAAGGCCTTGCCAAGTACCGAACCAAAGTTGTCCTTTATTATCTTCATACATGCTAAGCACAAGATTTGCAGTTAATCCGTCTTTAGTAGTGTATAAGGTGAAAGTTGCTCCATCATATTTATATACTCCAACATTTTCTGCAGTAAACCATATATTCCCTTTTCTATCCTCCAAAAACCCACCTGCTTCTTCTCCTTTTATAATGCCATCTTTTGTAAAATTAGTGAAAGTAGTCCCATCAAATTTACTTACTCCTCCAAACAATGTTCCAATCCAAATATTTCCTTTTTTGTCTTCAAAAAAACCGGCATTATCGTCAGTAAGTCCGTTTTTAGATGTCAAATGGGTAAACTTCCCGTTCTTGTATTTAAAAATTCCATTTCCATCGGTGGAAAACCACATCGTTCCACTTTTATCTTCCATGAACTGAAACACCAATTTATCAGAAAGCCTTGATTTGGAATCTTCAACTTTTATATCTGGCAATGAAAAAGGTGTAAACTTTTTGCCATCAAAAAGACTAATTCCAGCCGTCGACCCAATCCACATAAGACCACTTTTGTCAATTATTAAACCCCAAATTTCAGGATCATCACCTGGTAATCCTTCCTTTTTTGAAAAGGATGTAAATTTTTTACCATCGTATTTTATGAGTCCTTCACACGTTCCAAACCATATATTTCCTGCTTTATCTTCTATAATCGACAAAACCCTCATCCCTTTATTAATTCCTTCGATAGTCATTTTTTCAAGTAATTTACCATCGTAGCGTATAATCCCATCTCCATTCGTCCCAAACCAATAATTCCCTTTTGTATCTTGATACATAGACCTTACAAACTCCCTGACCATACCATTAAGATTGGTGTGAATTTGTGGGAATGTTGTATTATTCTTGTATATCAATGGATTCTTTGTCACTATTTCTACGGGATCATTGGCAGATTTTTCTTTTCCTTGTCCGCTGCATGAAGACAATTGAAATGTTACCAATAATAATATCAGAATCCTGGGACAGGTTATAAAATTGTTTTTTTTCACTGACATAATTTTGAATTTTAATTTATCTTCTTTGAACGCTTTGCATTATTTGTGGTGATACGGTACTAATTCCAAAGATGGGTGATCTTGAGTCAGGTCTTTCAGTGTATCATAACTATATACTCCTAACACCAACAAATGTAATATAGATTTGCAAATGTCTTACTTTCAAAAGGTATATTTCATAAAAATATATTTATAAAATTGTTTCTACATCTAACTCCTAACTGCATTAAGTAATAATTCATAGCTAATATCATTCAGCTTTTACATCTTTGAAAATCGTGATATACATCCATAGATACAATAGAATGAAACTTCCAATATACAAATAGATGTTTGTAGCTAAATTATGTCGGTATCACCAGATTGACGGTAGTTCCTTTGCCAATTGTGGCGTCATAATTTATTGTTCCACCTAAAAAATTTACCCTAGATTCGATGCTTTTAATGCCCATCCCTTTATTTGTAGCCAACTCCTTTACATCCATACCTTTTCCATTGTCTTCTACCATAAGATGCAATTCTGATTCGTGACTAAAAATTTGCATCATTACATGGCTGGCATCTGCGTGTTTGACAGCATTGGTAGTGAGTTCTTGAAAAATACGATATAACATGATTTTTTTATCATCTGTGAGTTTAGTTTCATCAAAGTTAAAAATTTCCAATTCACAAGCTAATCCTTTTGCACTCAAAGAAAGTTTTAAATCTTCTAATGCACCTGTGAGACCACTTATGGTGAGAGAGTGAGGCACCATATTATGAGCAATCCTCCTTACTTCACCACATGCCTCGTCAATGAGTTGATTGGTTTTTGCATACATGTTTAGTGCACTGATTTGATCTATTTCCTTTTGGATCGCATTAAAGTGTGCTTTCACAGTGGTAAGTAAACCACCTAAACCATCGTGCAAATCTTGTGCTATTCTCAATCGTTCTGCTTCCTGTCCTTCTATCATAGATGACAATGACAGTAGCTTGTTTTTCTGATTTAAATCCTCTATTTGTTGTTGTTGAATAGTGATCTCTTTCTCCATCAATAGGGTTTGGTATTGTTTCTTTTTTTTGAATAAATAAAAAAATAGAAGACCTAAACATGCTGCTATCAAGAATGATGCAATGATGACATTTCTTATAAACTTTGCATTTTTTAGTTTAGCATCTCTTATTTCAATTTCTTGTTGTTGCTCATGTGTTTTGAATTTTACTTCACCTTCGGCAATGTTATTTTCAAGAATTTGATTGTACGTGGAATCTAAGATTTGAATATAACTTTCCAAAGATGTATAAGCGTCTTGGTGCATTCCTGCTTTTTTATAGGTTTCGTACATCTGCCAGTGCAAAGATTTATTATTGGTAGCACTTGGTTCTGATTTGGCTTGTTTCAACAGTGCAATAGCTTTTGCGTGTTCGTTTATAATAGTATAATTTTCGGCTAATACCATTCTAGTGGTAGATGGGTCTACTTCTTTTACTTTTTCGAGTTGTTTAAGTCTTTCTTCTAATACCTTGATCGCTTCTTCTTTTGTATCAAAAAATGACATCAAACCTATGTGTTCGGCATCAAAAGGCTGTGTGGATTTTCCAGCCTTTTTAAACTTTATATATTCATCTATGTATTTTTCAAAATCTACTTTAGGCCCTCGGTTTTTTTTGGCTATAATGAGTGTGTGTGTAATAAAAAACCTTTGTCCATCCTGTTAGCGGGATCTACGAAGTCATAAGCTTTGATCAAATTTTCATCTGCTCTTTCATAATCCTTTAAACTTAAATAAACCAAGTATTTTGTATGGTAGGGCATCCAGTAATATTTTGTCATGTCGTGCTGTCTGAAATGTTGCATCGCTAAATCCGCATAAATCATGGCAGAATCCAGCTTATTTTCAAAAGCATAACTACTAGCTATAGAATTGTAAAACCTTCCTAACATAGGATGGTCAGCTTTCATTTTGATTGTCATTAGAATCCCAGCTTGGAAATAAGTCTGCCCAACGGAATAATAACCCTTATTTGCCCAAATACTAGCATATTGGAATGCATTGCTAATTTTTTTGTCTGTAGTCGGATGACCAAATATCAGTGCTTTCAATGGTTTGGTACAGCTAACATTAAAATCACATTTTTCGACAATCTCCGTAATTACTTTATTGGATTCTTTTACATCTTCTGTTTCCTCATATTTGTTGGTCAATGCTTCAATTTGGCCATCTGAGAATAATGGTATGAAGAGCAGCATGGCACAAATAAACTTCTTTTTTAGAGCATACCAAATGGCATTAGTATGAAATAGTCTAGCCTTCATAAAATTCAATGATCTCTATTAATAATATCGTACTCTAGGGCCACTCTGACCAATCCTGCTGTATTCTTTACACCTAGTTTTATCATAATATTCCGTCTATGTGTTTCTGCTGTGCCAAAACTAATAAAAAGTTTATCGGCTATTTCTTTGGTGGTAAGTTCATCAAGGATAAAAGTGAGAATTTCTTCTTCACGTCTGCTCAGTTTTGGAAATGGTGAGTTGTAAATTTTAGGTTGGTTATTTTGTGCAAGAAGCAGTAATCCATTAATCTCAGAACTCAAATATCTTTTACCATTAACCACATCCTGAATAGCTGAAATGATCTCGTCTTGACCAGCATTTTTATGTAAGTATCCTACTGCTCCGTTTTTCAACATTAATTTGACCAAGTTAACTTCGGCGATCATGGACAAGGCAATAATTTTGATGCTTGGATATTCCTTTTTAATAATTTTGCAGGCTTCTATACCATTCAACTCAGGCATATTTATATCTAATAAAATAACGTCAGGTTGCTCTGCTTTTAAATAAGTTAATAAACTATTGGCTGAATTACATAATTGTACAATATGGATATCAGGATGCGTATTCAACAGGAGTTGAAGGCCTTCTAGCACCATTTTGTGATCGTCCGTAATACAAAGCTTGATCAAAATTTGTGTTTTATTTTACAAAGATATATGTTTTGTATTTCTACCATCAATTTTCTTTAAGTCTTGCTTCTAATTTAGCTTCTAAAGCAGCGAATTTAGTATCGTATGATTTTAATGTCATCTCAAGTTCATGTACTTTTGCCTGTTGCGCCATGATCAGTTTTTGTTGTTCTTTGATGGAATTCACCAATACTGGAATTATTTTTTCATAATCCATCGACCAAAGATCAACTTGCTCATCTTTTGGTTTGGAAACCACTTCAGGTATGATGTCATACATTTCTTGCGCAATGAAACCTATAGCTTTGGCATATTCATTTTTGATGGTAAGTACACCATTTTCGAACGAACTAGCATGGTGATGATAACTGACAGGATTCATTTTCATCAATTCCGTCAAACCATAAGAAAGCGATTTAACTTCTTTTTTCACCCTTTGATCAGAATAAACATCCCAAGCAAATGCCCTGCCTCTACCCTGTCCATTGGCAGTATTATTTTCTAGTTCAATCCTATAGGTAGGCGTAACGACACCGAATCCAACTTGATTGTCAAAATAAGTATCATTGGCGCTAACACCTGTATTATTGGACCCTATAGATATGCTACCATTGGAATGTACCCTAAATTTAGTATTGCCACCTACTTCTACATGAAAGGCGCTTTCTGATGTAGATGCATTCACATGTAAAATATCTTGTGGATTCGCTGTCCTAATACCTATTCTATTTTGGCTTGCATCCACCAATAACATATTGTCAAATAATTGGGATTTTACTTGTAGATCACTATCAGTGTTAAAATCATTCATTATTATTTTTCCTTTGGCAAAGATGGCGGCATAAGCTTCACTTCCTCCGCCAGCGTTAAAATAACCCGCTATATTTTTACCCATTGTGGATGTGCCGAAAACAATATTATAGGTACCATACTTGTCACCACTCCCTACACTATTGATACTATTGAAAGTACCATAATGTATGCCAGTACCCGATCCAGAGAGATAATTATAAGTGCCTCGATGGTCACCATTCCCATCGTTGTCTATATTGTTTAGAATACCATAATGCGTACCATCACCTGTGACATTAATATTATGTCTTGTGCCAAATTGAGCCGAGTTAGAAGATCCTTCCATCTGGCTGAACACACCATAATTTTCACCAGCTTCTGTGTTAATAAAGTTTTCAATGGCCATATGTATTCCCGTAGCACTTGCCTCTCCATATATCTCATTTTTTGTACCTACTTGCTTATTGGCACTGAAAGCATTAATTTGATTATGTGTAGCGATACTTTGTCCTGAACCATTGTGATTGATAAAATTAAAAACGCCTTTTGACAATCCAGAGCCAAAATGGTCTAGATTATTTAACATTCCTGTGATGGCCATATTATTATTTAGACCAGCAAGTAAATTGTTATAATTACCAAATTGGGCTGCGGCCATTCCAGTATTGATATCCGTATAGGTGCCATATTGGATACCTGTCCCATTGCCAGACAATTCATTCATAGTTCCATAATGTGGCGCACTGCCCGTATTCGTAATGGTGTTATTACTTCCTATTTGGATACCTGTACCTACACCGCTCAGGGTATTTTCTACACCAGTATGTACTCCAGAACCACTTCCATTTAAGATATTTTTGACGGTTTTGTGGACTCCATTTCCTGTATTAGAAATTTCTGTACTTGTTCCTAACTGTTCGCCAATACCAGCACCAGTAAGTAAGTTCTCTGTTGCAGTATGCTGACCTGAACCATTGCCCGCTATAGTATTAAATACACCTTTGAGTGCAGATGGAGAAGCAACAGCCAAACTATTATAAGTTCCAAAATGTGTACCAGTACCATTACCACCTAAAACATTAGAAGTACCAAAATGATTGCCAGCGCCAGCTCCATTTAAAAAAGAATAAATACCGTAATGATGGCCAGGACCAGAATTTGAGATGATTTGATTTATGCCATATTGATTGCCAGTCCCCATACCTGTAAGTTCATTATTTATACCATAATGTATCCCAGACCCAGATCCACTTATTTCATTTTCAATGCCATAATGAATGCCAGTGCCCGTACCAGAGAGTATATTTTTCATACCATGATGCGATGCATTGCCAGTATTAGAGATAGAGAGGTAATTTCCATATTGCTCGCCAGTACCATTTCCAAAAAGCGTATTATGTACTGCATAATGAGTGCCATTCCCTGATCCATTTAAGCTGTTTTTATTTCCGATATGTAGACCATCTCCAGTATTTGTAATATTATTCTCACTACCATATGCGCTACCATTACCTGTTCCTATTAAGCTATTACTTATCCCAAATTTTTGACTAGCACTACTACTATTAATTGAATTAAAGATTCCTCCTTGCATGCCTTCACCAGGTCCAACAATATCGTTTTTGATACTAATATGTTGTCCAGATCCTTCGCCATTCAGTAGATTATAAACACCAAGGTGTTCCCCATTGCCAGAGTTAGATATCTCTTGATCTATCCCGTATTGAGCGGCAGTACCTGTGCCAATCGAAGCATTACCACTTAAAACATTTCGAATGCCTCTATGCGTTGCTGTCCCATTATTAGATATTTCTTGTTCGATGCCAGTTTGCAAACCGATACCATTACCAGATAGCTCATTGTTGATAGCATAATGTGCTCCACTTCCACTATTATCTATTTTGGTAAAAACGCCATTATTCACATCATTAGATGTTCCAGTAAGATAATTATACGTACCGAAAAAATTACCGGAGTTACTGTTCAAATAATTGTAAGACCCAAACTTTGGTCCTGATCCTATTCCATCCAAAAAATTATAATTACCTACACTTGAATTTATAGTATTACCCTTTACTTTATTATATGTCCCAAATGCATTACCATTCCCCATCTTATTAAGATTATTAAACGTACCGTATACTTGTGAGTGCAGTGCAGCATTACCAGTCATTAAATTACTAATGCCAATGGCAGTGTCTGCTAACGATACACTATTGACATTATGCAATACTTTAAATGTTTTGAGCCCATTCGTGACTTCAGCATTTTGACTGTGTATATTCGTTGCATAAAATTGCAATAAGATGGAAAATAATATGGAAGGCAATAATTGATAAGTTTTCATGCTTGATTTTTTTATTATGAAAATAAAGATCAACAAAAGTATAGTTAAACCTTTTCCATACCATCCATTAAAACACGGAGTATTGAAAAATCTATGATTTCATGGAGGTTACATTTTGAATAGGTTTCTTTGACAATCATTTTTAATGCATCAACATTTCCACAACTCATCCTCCATAATCTACAACTGAGTCCATTTTTTTTGATCATCAATCTAGGTTGCATCAACTTTGTGCCATAATTAAGATGTTATGCAGCAAATACTTTTTATTCTTTTTCTTTTTTGTAGTTCAAATATCCTTTCACAATCAGATATAAAAGGTCGAGTCTTGGATCAGCAAGGTGTGGCCATCATCGGCGCCAATGTATTTATCGAAGGTAGTTATGATGGGTCAGTTACAAACGAAAATGGAGACTTTCGATTCAAAACTTCAGAAAAAGGTCTCCAAACGCTTGTCATCAGCTATCTCTCTTACGAAACATTCAAAAAAACAGCCGATGTGTCTGCTTTTTCGGGACTTACCGTCAAGCTAAAAGAAAGTGTCACTTCACTAGATGCCGTAGTCATTACAGCAGGAACTTTTGAAGCAGGTGACAAAGCACGAGTATCTGTTCTAAAACCACTAGACATTGTCACTACCGCAGGTGCAGCAGGCGATATCATTGGAGCATTGACCACATTACCTGGAACACAGACCGTCGGCGAAGATGGAAGATTGTTTGTCAGAGGTGGCGAAGCCAATGAAACACAGACATTTGTAGATGGTATGCGAGTCGCACAACCTTACGGACCTACAGCCAATAATACGCCTACAAGAAGTCGTTTTTCACCATTTTTATTCAATAGTGTGTCGTTTTCTACAGGTGGATACAGTGCTGAGTACGGCGAAGCATTGTCTAGTGTTTTATCTTTAAATACCATAGCCGAACCTACTCAAAATCAAACCGATATCTCTTTAATGACGGTAGGTCTTGGACTAGGGAAAACAAAAAAATGGGACAAACAATCTGTTACTTTTAATTTGTCTTATATCAATCTCGGACCATACCAGAAAATCGTGCCACAAGACTTAGATTGGAATAAACCGGTACAATCAGGTGGTGGAGAAATCGTCTATAGATATAAATTCAAAAATGGTCTTCTGAGAGCTTATGCAGCCTTTGATGGTTCACGATTGGATATTAATGAAGCTGACATCAACCAAAAGGACAAAATAAGATTTGCACTCAAAAATACCAATACTTATGGCAATATCACCTACAAAGGTACTTTGGGACAAGATTGGATGATCCATACAGGCATTAGTTATGGTCAGGGAACTAATATAATTGGCATCAATCAAGACAAATTAAGTAATACGGATAATGCAGTTCACGCCAAACTAAAACTGACACGTACCATCTCGGATAGGATCTCAATTTATGGTGGATTGGATTATTTTTACACAGATTTTGATGAAAAATATACGGAAACAATGGGTGCCACTTTCCCATTAGGTTTTTCCAATCATCTGGGCGCAGCTTATATCGAGTCAGACATTTTTCTGAGCAAAAACCTAGCATTCAAAGTTGGTGGAAGGGCTTCACGCAATGATTTATTGGACGAAATACATTTTAACCCTAGAGCATCTATGGCTTATAAAGTATCCAAGTTAAGTCAATTTTCCTTTGCTTTTGGTGACTTCACTCAAACACCCGTCATAGACATTGTCAAGTTCAATCAAAATGTCAATTCTGAGCGTGCCCAACATTATATTCTCAATTATCAGTACAATAAAGAAGGCCGTTTACTTCGGACAGAAGCCTATATCAAAGATTACAGCAATCTTATAAAATACAATACCAATCGTCCGCAATTCAATGCCATGTACAACAATAACGGTAGTGGATATGCTCGTGGCTTCGATGTTTTCTGGAGAGATAGTAAAACTATCAAAAATACAGATTACTGGATTTCGTATTCATATATTGACTCTGAGCGAGATTATCAGAACTTTCCTATGCGCGCCACACCTTCATTTATTGCTAATCATACGCTTTCCATCGTCACCAAACATTGGATCGAAAAACTCACTTCGCAAATTGGCTTTTCATATACCGTCAACTCAGGCAGACCATATAATAATCCCAATGAAAATACCTTTATGAATGGTAAAACCAAAGCTTTTCAAAACCTAAGTTTCAACTGGGCTTATTTGATGACGCAACAGAAAATATTGTACTTTTCCATCTCCAATATCTTAGGTACTGACAATGTATTCGGATATCAATATGCCAATGCGCCTGACATGGATGGACAATTCCAAAGACGTGCCATCGGACAGCCAGCAGATAGGTTTGTGTTCCTAGGATTTTTCTGGACCATCAGTGCAGACAAGAACAAAAATCAATTGAATAATTTATAATGTTTTTCTAAGACAAATTGCGTCAATAGAATACATCTTAGCACGTAAGTTATAACTAACAAATAGAGTTATTGAGCGAAATCTATGTTATTTTGACCACATTTCGCTCAATAACTCATTCTTTTATAAAAATATCGGCGTCCAATACCTTCACAAATAGATAATTTTATTCTATGAGAAAGACTGACTTTGGATACCACAAATACAGTTTTTGAGCGTAATGTGCAATATTTTATATAGATTTCGCTCAGTAATTAATACTTATCGCGCGAAATCATATATTTTTTAGCACATTTCGCTCAGTAGCTCCATATCAAATATTCCTTTGCTTATTAATGTAAAGTGCTAAAAAGAATAAAATGGTCATTATTTTATACCATAAGTTTAATATAATGACCATAATATAATATCATTAGTTTAATATAATGACCATAATTGAAAATTGTATCAAATTTATACCTTATATTTGCATTTCAAAATAGAATAATCAATGGAGCGAATCATTTCCCAGTATTTAGAAAAATGGAAAAATGGAACAAATAGAAAGCCACTGATATTTTCAGGTGCAAGGCAAATTGGTAAATCTTATTCTATAAGAGAATTTGGAATAAAACACTTCGAAAAAATAATTGAAATAAATTTTGAAAAGCGAAGAGACCTTCATGCAGTATTTGAATTCAATCTCGATGCAGCAAGAATAACAAAAGAATTAGAAATATTATTAGGAATGGATATTATGTCTGGAAAAAATTTGTTATTTTTTGATGAAGTACAGTCTTGTCCAAATGCATTACAAAGCTTAAGATATTTCTACGAAGATATTCATCTCATTCCAATAATTGCAGCAGGTTCATTATTGGATTTTGAATTTCGAAACATCTCTTTTCCAGTCGGCAGAGTCGAGTTTCTCCAGATGTACCCGATGAATTTTCAAGAATTCTTATACGCAGTGGGACAAGAAAAGTTATGGCAGTTTATTTTGAATGAAGATATCATACCTGAACACATTCAAAAACTAATATATGAATTATTAGACGATTATTTTTTTGTTGGAGGTATGCCAGAGGTGGTTCAGACCTATGTTTCGGAAAAAGACTATACAAAAGTACAAAAAATTCAAGGTGATTTGCTTTATGCTTACGAGAATGATTTTAGTAAATATCAACCTGTGGTTAATAAAGACTGTTTGTTAGAAATTTTAGGTGGATTGGCCAAAAATATAGGGTCTCAAGTGATATATACCAAGTTATCTAACTATTTTTCAAGCATAACGATCAAGAAGGGTGTGACTGTATTGAATATGGCAAGGTTAATCCATAAAGTACAAAATGTAGCTATTGGTGGTGTACCATTACTATCTTCTGGCAAACAATTTAAAATGATATTTTCAGATATAGGTCTATTATCAAAATTATGTGGAATCACTCCTTCTGATAGAATCCTGAAAGACAAATGGACTGCTCATTTCAAAGGTTTTATGGCTGAGCAATTTGTTGGTCAGGAATTGTTAATCAAGTATAACAAATTGCAATATTGGGCAAGAACTGAACCAGGGGCAAATTCAGAAGTTGATTATATAATTGTAAAAGATGGAAATATCCTACCTATAGAAGTTAAATCTGGAGAAAAAGGAAGTTTAAAAAGCTTACACACCCTATTCGAAAAACATCCGCACATTGAGCAAGCAATAGTATTAGCAAAAAGTAAAAGTGGACAAATAGAAAAGATCAAATTTGTCCCTTTGTATAAAGTTGGTTTGTTGTAAATCTTTTCATAAAAGAAGCTTTAAAATTTTGACTTATAAAGCTACCTTAATTAAATCAATAAAAAATACAAATTTACATTACAAAATTAAAGTCTGGGCAATATAGGGTCTATCTTTAGGAACAACTAGTTGCCCCATTTTGGGATCTACCAATAAATCCATAGCTTCTAAAGGTATACTTCCGAGAAGTGGCTCTGCGTTGCCTGGCAATACAATAGCTTCAGATATTGTTCTTCTATTATGAATACGAATTTCTATAGGTCCAGCAATATCAAAAAGATGTCTATCTCCATTTGCTAGCACACCTTCCTGTCTATCATTTATTTCTAATCCAAGCTGATTTTTCAACTCTTCATTGATGCATATCATAACGCTCCAGTGTGCACCATCATTTCTACCTTCATTTGCCTAACCTCAGATTCTTTGATATACCCTGCTTTTAGTAATGCCTTATCATTTGCATTGATAATTTCTACTTCTTGTCTAAATATTCCTATCATGTGAATTTTATAAAAATAAAACCCAATTTACGCTTGAAAAGTTCCTTTTTAATTAATATTCAAATAAACAAAAAAGTTGATTTTTAATAATTACCCCATTCTCACAACTCATCCTCCATATTCAACAGTTCGGTCACATGTTTTTGTACACACTTTAGGAAGCCCTTACTTTTGACTTATAATTAAAAACATATTTCATTGAAACATCTTTTAACAACAATCGCAATTTTCTTAGTTTTGGTTAGTTATGCTCAAACCAATACACTCACGGTTACAGTCACTAACTTTAAAAACAATCAAGGCAAGGTCATGGTAGGTATTTATAATGGTGCCAATAATTTTATGAAAAAAACGATCTACAGCAAAGTAGGTGAGATCAAAGCCAAAACGGCCAAAGTTGTATTTGAAAACATACCTGATGGTGAGTATGCGATTTCACTTTATCACGATGAAAATAGTAATAATAAA
>Ga0075154_10000278_pt1 | contig 45508 bp, 23 predicted proteins | sample JI71714BDNA_FD_70965 | JGI IMG/M metagenome (GOLD analysis project Ga0075154, IMG submission 70965) | Wastewater effluent complex algal communities from Wisconsin, to seasonally profile nutrient transformation and Carbon sequestration -... | ecosystem: Engineered > WWTP > Effluent > Algae... | reverse complement strand
GATCAGTCACTGGTGCCGGAAAGTTGATTTTTACTAATAATGGATCAGTCACTGGTGCCGTTGGTACTGATAAAGCTTCTTTAGCTGAAGTTAAGAGCAACGCTGCTAACGGGATTGTAGCTTTGTCAGGAAATGCGCACTACGCTACAAAATTCTCTTTTGGTAATGCTAATGCTATTTTCACTGTTGCAAATGGTGGTTCTTTAAACGGCCAGGTTGGAGGTGATGCTGGTAACGCAGGTACTGTAAGATTCCTTGGTGGTGGAGCAGTGAGCGGACTACTTGGCAAAGGCGGCGCTACTCTCTTATTATTAGACGTAGCTGGTGCTGGTACCGTAGATTTGGCCGCAGGAAATCATAATGTTGACACATTCCAAATTTCCAATGCTGATGGTATTTTAAGTGTACTAGATGGTGGTAGCTTAATAGGTAATGTTAACACTACAATTGCTGGCAGAGGTATTTTGCAATTCGCAGCTAATGGCTCTGCAACAACAGTTGGGTCTGCCGCCTCTTTAGAAGCGGTTCAGCTGCTTGGAGCAGGTACTGTAACCTTAGGCGCAAATGAGCATAAGGCAACTAATTTTGAGCTAAATAACCAAGCTGCTATCCTTAAATTATCAAAAGGTGCTGGATCTATAATAACTGGTAATGTTAGGAACAAGACAAAAGTTGATAATAAAGGTATTTTAGAATTCGAAGGACAAGGTAAGGTAAATGATGGATTTTCTGTTGGTTTGTCTGGAGCATCTTTGGAGAAAGTAAAAGTTGGCAACGGTGCTGCTACACTTCCTGCGCAGGATCATTATGCTCAAAGCTTTGAGATGGCAAATAATAATGCTGTGTTAATAGTTAAAGACGGTGGTAGATTGTTCGGTAACATCACAACAACAGTTAGTGGTACAGGTAAAATAAGTTTTGCGGGTAACGGCGCGATCTATGGTAAGATCGGCACTCCTGCTACTACTGCGCCAGCAGTAGTAGCAGCAACAGGCATCGCAGAAGTTAACGCTGCTGGTGCTGGTACCGTGTTGCTAGGATCTTACAACAAAGCGACCAAATTTACCCTAAGTGATAATGCCGCTATATTCTTGGTTCCAGCTGATGGTATCGTGGAAGGTGAAGTAGCGGGTAATGCTGGCGATGGTATCGTACGTTTTGTTGGAAATGGTACTCTAAATGGATCTACTGGTAATGCAAGCCTAGCAAAAATCGAAATGGTTGGTGATGGAGATCTAACTTTATCTGGCAACGAACATAAAGTAACATCTCTTAAGCTAGGTAGTGCTAAATCAGTCGTGCTATTAAATGATAATGTTGTTATATCAGGTCCTGTTGATGGTGTAGATGATGGCCTTGGTATCTTAAGAGTTGCTGGTGGAAATTCAACCATCAAAGATAAAGTCGGTAACAATAAACAGATTGCTTTGATAGACCTAAACACTAAAAATGCAAAATTAACTCTTGACAGCAATGCAGCAGCTGGCGTGGTAAAAGCTGCTAGCATTAGTTTCACTGATGATGCTACACTTGAACTTAAAGGTAATAATAACTGGACAGTTACAGCACCTATAGTCACTAATGCTGCATCTGTTGGTACTGTAAATCTAAATACAAATATCGGTGTTGATAAAGATGTAGTGTTTGCTAGTACGATAGGAAGTGTAGCGCAAAATCAAGCCTTAGCTCTCTTGTCAGTCGAAGCTGATGTTGCATCGAATGTTGCTAATGCGATCAAGTTCCAAGATAACGTTAATATTGCAAAAATTACTTTTGCAGGAGCCTCTAATCTTGAATTTGCAAAAGTAAACGGTCAACACAGGATTAGTGCTTTGACAGTAGGCGGTGGTGATGTTAAGTTAAAAATCACAGAAAACACAGAACTTCTTGCAAACGCAAATGGTTCTGACATTAGTCTTGGTGAAGATGGAAAAACGATTAAAGACATCAAAATTGCTGATGGTATGACTTTGGCAATGGGTAGGGGCGTCAATATTTTTGCAGAGACAATTTCTGCTAATGGTAATAACGGTAGTTTATTGTTCAAAGACACTAGCACTATAAAAGCTGCAATTGGTACTAATATAGCAACACTGGAATCAATTACTACTAGTGGCGATAGCAGCACAACTGCAACTATTATCGGTCGGACATTTGTAGACGACATTGCGATTGGTGCTGGTACTCTTGCGATTAATACTGACACATTGACAGTAACCAATAACATTGATGCTACTACTTCTGGCACAGGTACGCTTAAATTTATCAATACTGGTAAACTAACAGTAACGGGTGGGAATATTAAAAATCTTGCTGCTGTGGAATTTGCAGCAGGTGAAGTTGACCTTTCTGCTATTGATGTAGCACTTGGTAGCGGCAAAAAACTTGTATTTAGTGGCCCTACTTCAACAAAAGTAAGCTTAAAAAATAGCACTAATGTTGGGGCTTTAGACATTCAAAATGCATCTGCAGCTGGTGTTATTCATACTTTAAACGTATCTAAAGATAACACTGTGTTTACGGGTACAATTGGTGATAATACGCACCAATTTAAAATTAGCTTAAGTGGTGGCATCACAGCTAAAGCTCAGTCTGTTAATTTGGGCGGAGCTATATTCACTACCACAACTAATGGTGCAAACAACTTGGAAATTACTCTTGAAGGAGCAAAAGTTGGAAGCATTGGTGAAAGCACGACTCAGAGGTTGAATTCTGTTACGTTCAGTCAGAACGGAGAAGTGATCGGTAAAACTTACGCCGCTACAGTAGCTGTTGGTGTTGGCAAGCGAGCTTTATTTGGAGATACAGTATTTACAGACCAACTTGAATTAGCTGGTGCTGGTTCAACGGCTGCGTTTAGTAATGGATATAGTTTTGATCTTACTCCTACACAAACAGTACCAGGTCAAGGGGTTTTAGAGTTTGTTGGTAACGCAAGTATTAATACAGATATTGGAACTATTGCTTCACCTATTGAGAAGCTTAAATTTACTGGAGCTGCCGGCACTGCAGCAACAATCAATACATCCAGTATCCGTGCTACTTTAGCTGATTTTGGTAATACTACTTTAAAACCTAACAAATCTGTAGTTACAATGAGTGGTGCTACTCTGGCAACTAATGTTGAATTGGGATCGAATCAATTAAACATCGCTGGTGATAATCTTACTTTAGTTGGCGCTGCTGTTGTTGATACTAATATAGTGCTAGATAGTGCAACTGACACTCTTTCTGGTGGTAATGTAGTTATAAACAAAGGAGCTAATTTAGACTTTTCTGAGCTAAGCTCTTTAACTCTAAGAATCCATGATGCATCACTTGTTACTAATGCAGATCAAACTAGCCAGTTTACTCTGATCACTAACAATGGTGGCCTCAATGGTTCGTTTGATGTGTCAAAAGCGACTATAACACCAGATAATCCATTCTCAAAATGGACGCTTCAAATTGCTGATAAAAGCTTAATTTTAACGCAAAATGATAACACGCTTAATACTCTGAATGAAGATATAGGCGGAAGTGAAGCTGTTGCTGATGATGCACAAAACGTGTTAGTGATTACAGAATCAGCTAAGAATCTTGCTGAGCTTAGATCTATTACTGATTCAGACAAACGTAAAGAGTATGTAGAACGTCTGCCTGCGTCTACTGTTGGCGCTGAAGTTATCGAAAGCGTTACTGACAGGGTGACTGATGCAGTTGGTTTACGCGTAGTTAACCTAGCTGGTATACAGGGTAATCCTGTGGAAAACAGAGTTGTAGGAGCTGCTGGTGAAAGTGGTATGGCTGCTGGTGATGACGTACGTAGATATGGCGTTTGGGTTGCACCTTTCTATAGTAAATCCGAACAAAAATTGCGTAGCAATGCTGCTGGTTATGAGGCGACAACATTCGGAGCTACATTTGGTTTTGATACTAGACCTAACGACGATATGATTATCGGTGTTGCAGCTTCTTTATTAAACACAGAAGTGAAGGGTAAAGATTTCAAATCTGGTGACAAAACTAAAGCTGACTCTGTTATGTTCTCTATATACGGTATGCAACAGCTTACCGATAATTGGTTTACTCAAGGTGTGGCTACTGTTGGTACTAACACGATTACTACTAACGAAAAACGTATTACAGGTAATAAAACTTTCCAAACTGCTTCTGGTAAATACACATCAATGTCTCTTGGTGGCGAGTTGTTACTTGGATATAACATTGCTGTTGGTAATGTTGCGACGGTTACTCCAACATTTGGAACTAAGTTCACTAGAGTTAATGATGGTGGTTACAGAGAAACTGGTACTACAAACCAGAACTTAACCGTTAACAGGAAGGCTTCTAATAAACTTGATGTTCTATTCGGGATAAGATTCGCAAGTGGTACATTTAGCGTAGCTGGTTTAATGGTAACGCCAGAAATGCATGGTTTCATAATTCATGACTTGATTGGTAAAAATCCAAAACCAGATTTGAAGTTGGAAGGTGTTTCAACCTCTCTTGCTCCTAAAGCTATTAAACCAACCAGAACTTTTATTAATCCTGGTGTTGGCTTGAACGCTGAGTACAATTTCATGGAATATGGAATGAGTTACGATATGTACGTTGCTAAAAAATACAGTGCACATCAAGGTACTTTAAAAATTCGCGTTAACTTCTAAGACATAGTTAACTTCTAAATTAAAACAGAGCCGGCTTAATAAAGCTGGCTCTGTTTTTTTATTACATATAACAGATAATTTAAGTATAGCTTCTGGTGGAGTTGCTTGTTATATAAGGCACGAAACTGAGCGTTTAGTTCAAGTTTATAAATATCGAGAGTTTTTTATGTCTAAATTGAAGTCGAAGAGAAAATTTGAATCACCAGATATTTCTACCGCAAAATCATTCAGAAAAAAGCTTGAGTTTCCTGAAATTCGGTCAGTTATTTCTACAAAAAAAGATAAAGCTTCTGACGTAGTTTCCAAACAACAAGAACTAGAGTATTTATTAACGAAGCAAGTTAAGCTTGATCCTGATATAGCAAAACTTTTATCAATCGATGAATTATCAGAATTAAGTATTTGCGGCAGAATATTATTGCCAACTAAATCGGATAAAGTGATAAGCAGCTTGCTTAAAACTAACAAATCACTAAAAACTCTTAAACTGATAGAAAATGGTATCGATTTCTATAGTATTTTAAGTATTTCTGAAGGGTTGAGTTTCAATAATACACTAACTTATCTTGATTTGAGTTTTAATGGTATTAGTTGCAATGGTGTTGCAATATTAGCTAAAGCATTAGCTGAAAATAGTTCTTTAACTTACTTAAATCTTGCTCAAAATCATATAAATATTCATGGCGGAATAGCTATCGCTAGCTTATTAAAAACAAATAAAACTATTAAAACACTTAATCTGGGAAGAAATATTATAGTAGATGAAGGGACATGGGCACTAGCTGACGCTTTAAAAGTAAATACTACCCTTAGGTCTTTAAATTTACACAAGAATTTTATAAAAGCAACATCTATGGATAAGTTATTAGTTTCTTTAAATTATAACAAAACTTTAACACAGCTGGATATCTCTGGTAATTTCATATTCAACGATCAATGCATTCTTTTAGCGAATTTTCTAAAAACAAATGCTATATTAGACAAAATTGATGTAACGGAAACTTGCTTGTCTTCTGCCGGAGCTTATGAGATTAATGCATCAATGTCATCTAATTTTACGATCACCTGTTTTGAAATAGATAGTATTAGTGGTGTTACTAAAGGATTAATAGATAGCATAAAAGATTACGCTAAACGGAACATGTATTTACAAGATACTGTATATAATTTTGCAAAAAATATTATAGCTAAAGATTTGAAAACGTTTATTGCTGGTATTATCAAGATAGAGCCTACTATAGGTAATATAAAAATGTTTAAGTTGCTTAATAAATTAAGTGTACCGGCCTTAAAACATAGGTTAGAGAGTTCTGATATTGATTATAGCAAATTTTTTAAGTCTCTAAATTATTTTAATGCTAAGAATTTTCTACCTATCAATTATATATGCAAAGATGGTTTGTTTAATGAAGATGATATAGCAAGCACTGGTGGACAAAGAAAATATTCAAAATTAGAAGCGTCTGCAGATATTGTTAAAACATTAATAGGAGAATTTTTAGGAGAAGATTTTTTAGGAAAGGAAATGATTGATACACCAACCTTGGAATTAACCGAAAAACTAGAGCTATCTGGAGATGTAACGTCAGTATCGTAACTAACCTGAACTACGGAATAGTGAATCTCGGCCTCGTCATGGCCGAGCAACTATCAGGAGAGTGGCCATTGTCCAAAACAAGCTAAATGCGGTATTTTTAGTTATTTCTAATTTATTACGTTCGGATACATCAGCTCGTCATGGCCGTGGCAAAAGAGATTCCTTATCCATTTCGTTTGGATGGGTCAGCTTGGGATGACTCTCCAAGCGACCGGAAATAGACAATTTGGACGTGGTTAAAAATTTTCATTTGTGCACAACTATTCCCAATTTCAATTTTGCCTTATCAGCTTGCTCTTTATTCTGCTCTAAATATTGGCCATGCTTAAGTCCACTATAAATAAAACTGCTTCCCAAATACTCCATGCCGAGATATTCGCATATTTGCTCGAACGTATCCTCAAAGCCTTTTGGATAAGAATCCCCAAAACTTGCTATAACAAATAATTTTTTGCCACGTAGTTTACGACCTAAATCTTTTCGGATTGTTAGCAAATCACTAAAACGATCGAAGAAGATTTTATGTTGCGCACTCATGTTATACCAATAAACTGGTGTTGCAATGATCCAAGTATCATAAGCTATAAGCTGCTGTATTAGTGGTATAAAGCCATCATTCTGATTGTGATGTTCATAATCAAAAGGGTTAATGTCAAAGTTATTGAGATCAAATAATGGGACACCTGAAAAGGCTACAATATCATCGATAACTTTTCTGGTATTACCAAAGCTCCGAGAGGATCCAAAAATAATTACTTGCGTCATTAAATTACCATTAACACATTTTCTGTCCATTTGGAACTTTTGGATCAACCGTTATCAAACAAATAGCGCCATTTTCATCCGCAAAGCCAACAAGCAAAAATTGAGATGTAAAGCCAGCTATGTTCTTCTCTCCCAAATTAACGCATCCAACAATCTGGCGCCCGAGAAGGGTTTCTGGCGTATAGTGGGAAATCACCTGAGCTGATGTTTGCAATACCCCCACCTCAGGACCAAAATCTGCTGATACCTTGAACGCCGGCTTTTTCGCTCGTGGAAATTCTTCTACTTTTACGATCGTGCCAGAGCGCAAATTTACACGTTCAAACTCTTCATATGTTATTGTTGTCATTTATTACCTTCAATCTAATTTATGATTTTTATCATCTTTTCTTTTGCCTCTAACCTAGCCCTCAGAAGGCCTAGCCAATAAACCAGCCGTGATATAGATCAGTCAGTATAATATATAGTTCCAAACAATTCTGAACAATAATTTTCTTCAAAAGTTGCATAGCCATTAGTCGCAAACTATAGCGAATTTACTGATTGTAGTAGCTGATGATGTTTTTTAATAAAAATAAATAAGCATCGTTATAAGTTTGTTTGCCTTTTCGATAATCTTCTTTTAGTTTTCTAGTATAAGACTTAAATTCATGATCGTTTTTTGACTTAATATTAGCAAGCCTTATTACTTCTTTCTTGGGAATGGCATATTGATCAGAAGTAAACCTTAATAGCCATCCAAACATTCCCCAATTGAGAATTTTTTCAGCATAGGTAATTTTTTTCTGCAGATTTTGCTGCTGCTCTATGAACATAAGATTCATGAATGCATCTTCATCATAATGATAAAACTGACCATCTAAGGTTTTGATTACAGAGTCAACAATAAGGCTATTATCGTTTATTCTAACTCGGTGATTATTAGTGTTGTTTAGTATTGATCCGACAATATGAATATTTTGCCAATCACAATTTTCACAATCAGCTTTAGTAAGATCGTTATTTTTTAAAGTTGCTCCATAAAACAAACTATTCTTCAACTGAGTTTTAATAAAGTTCAGATTATATAAACTTGCTCCTGTGAAATCAGTATCGGCGCATTTTGCTTCACTAAACAAACAGCTATTTAAATCTGCAAACCTAAAACTAACACCTTGGAAATCAGCACCAACTAATTTTCCATACCCCATTTTTATTTTATCTAATTTTGCACCTTTAAATCTTCCATTTGGACATTTAATACCATCTAATATAGACTCTGAAAGATTTACTTTTTCAAAATTGCAATCCTCGGAAATTTTAATGCCAGTTAAGTTAGCTGACTCTGCAAAACTCTCTGAAAAATCGGAATTATACCAAATAGAGTTAATAAGACTTGCTCCCTTTAAATAGCTATTTTTAAATATTACCGAAGAACCTTTTAAATTCTCTAAATCACCATCACTTAAGACGCTACTAGTTAAAAAACTCTCTGATATATTAGCATCTTTAAGGCTAATTTTATTTAAATTGGAATATGATAAATCACTAGAAATTAAGTTTGCATCCTTGAAACAAGCACCAAAAGCATTAACATATCTCAGATCTGAGTTAGTTATTTTTGCACCATTACAAGCGGCAAAACTAAAATTAGCATTTTGAAAATTAGAATACTCTATCACCATTTTTGTAAGATCAGCATTTTGGAAATTGCACTCCGTTGCCATAACATTACTAAAAATCACATTGACCATCTTGGCACACTCAAAATTAGTATTAACTAATCTTGTATTCTTAAAAATAGATCTGCTTAAATCACAACCCGAAAAATTGGTATTAGAGAGATCGCAATCAGAAAAATCAATACCGGAAAAATTTAACCTATTCCACTCATTATTCCCAAAAATATTTACTTTACTGGAGAGATCAGCAATCACAAATAATTTCTCCAAGTTATTTTCTAAATTACCAGAGTCAGATTGCGGTTCTTGACCATTATTTTTTATCTCTAATTCTTTTAAAGAAACTAGATATTTTTCTCTTGCAAATTCGTTAAGTGTAATGTTTTTGGCAGATTTAAGCTGCATCAAATACTCATTTAAATCAGGACGAGTTAGAGGAAAATACTGCTTTTGCAATTTGAGCCTATTTTCTTTTTCTTCTGGAAAAACTATCGGATCAAATTCCATTAACTCAGTATTAAAAATATTATTGAAGCTTTTGTTGATTATAAGGTTTTTATTAAAAAAACCCTTACGCATTTTATCCAATTGAGTTTTAGATCTTTTATAGGCAAGTACTTTAGGATTATCGGTAGAGTCAAAATTGAAATAATAACTAATTTTATCATTAAATGACATTGCGTCGAATATTTCTCTAAGTTCAATTTTTTTACTACTTATTAACCTTTGCTCTTCATTTTTTTTTGCTGTTTCGTTTTTTACTTCAGCATATAACCTAATACAAGAAGAAGATGAACCAACTTTTACACCTTTAGTTTCATTCCAAGGAGAATAAGAATAGCTTTCAGCAAAATGACAATCTGATAAAATCGCACCACGAAAATCCACCAAATTAATATTAGACTCTCTAAAAGTTACATTATCTAAATATAGCCCAGCAAAACTTGCTCCTTCTAGGTTACACCTAACAAAACTACTATTTCTAAATAACGAACCAAAAAAATTAGCCCCTTTTAAATCAATCATTTCTTTTGAAGCATCTAAAGACAAATGCAGACTGGAAAAATCTGCTATAATAAAATCTGGTTTATCAGAAAATTTTAGATTCTTCAGATATTCACTTATTGAAATATTACTAACATTCTTACGAAGTTCCACAATATATGACTGTAGATCTTCAATAGTCACTTTTACAAAATGCATAGGAGTGTTTACACTTATTCCTGAGTAATAAGAACTCCAGGCTTTATCTTTACTCCAAGCTTTATCTTTATTTTGCAGACTATTCTCTTCCATATATTGATCAACTTCCTTGTACTAGTTTACTTAGCTAATAGATTTATCAATTTTCTTATTCTTATTCTTATCTTTTTTAATCTTTTTACCCTTATTTTGCCCGTCATCTAGCCGTTTCTTGGTCAACTCTTCAGCTTCTTTTTGCTTTTTACCAATATCTTTAGCTTGATCTATTGGATTTTCTGGCTTCTTATGAATTTCGTGTTTTTTAGAAACATCTTGCACTAGCCCCCTCTCCTCTTGTTTTGCTCTTTGCTGCAATGCATCTTTGTGAGCTTCTTTACGATTTTTATCAACACCAGATTCCTGCGCTAAAGAAACAATATTTTCCGCCTTATGAGTAGCTTTTGCCTGGTTATGCGCATCAAGACTTGCTTGCTCTTTTTCGCTAAGTCCAAGTTGGCCGCCAGCCCGTTGTAAGCCTTCGCCTAAATTTTCCGCTGCAGAAGCTAAGCTCTCGGTAACAGTTTTACCCGTAGCGCTTTTCGCCATTCCATCTACACCTTTTGCAGCAGCAACAGCAATTCCAGCCCCCACTGCTCCACCCATAAAAGCTCCAGCGGTACCGGCCGCTACATCAAGCATCGTCATTTTTTTGGAAGCATAATGTCCGCTAACTGCTCCAATTCCAGCTCCAACCACACCAGCTCCGCCAACAACTCCAGCAATCGTTAATAAACCTGCACCAACTATTAAACTTGCTCCGCCAGTAAACACAATAGAAGCAGCTATTCCGCCTAAGACTACCGCACCAACAGCTGCACCAATTATCCTACCCCACTTAGGCCCAAATGGTTGCCTTATATAGTCACCGCTTTTATTAACAAAACCTCCTATACCTTTTAATGCATTACCGATACCAGCTAAAGTTTTATTCTTCTGTTTAGCAGCTTGTACCTGTTCATCATTTTTAACTTTATCAGTAACATCCATTGAATGCACCTCGCCTTGCAGACTATGGTGTTCTAATTTTCCTTTAACATTTTCAACCTTTGCCCCGGCTAAACTAGTTCCTTCATCAATTTTCATAGCGCTAAGGTCTGAGTCCTTCAGATTACCCTTTTGAAGATCAGCACCTCTTAAGTCAGCTTTGCGTAAATTCACTCTTTCCATCAAAGCATTAGAAAGATTTGCACCACGCGCATCCATAGCCTCCATTACAGAATCGTCAAAAATAGCATCAGTTGCAACCATATCTCTTGCTATAACTTTGCTAAAATCCGCCTTTGTAGCATGAATATGAGACAAGTCAGCACCGCTAATATCCATCTCTGAAGCTTTGCAACCATCAATCACTGCATTCTCTAAACTGGCAAATCTGGCACTAACTTTTTCAAGGTTAGCTTCTTTTAGACTCGCAAATGCCATATTTGCTTCATCTAATTTGGCTTTTTGAAAATTAACACCATCTGCACTAACTCTCTCTAAAATAGCCTTTCGCAAATCAGCTTCTTGCAAATTGCAGAACTTATCAAGCTCAGCATCTGTTAGGTCGATATTTCTTGCTTCAATCCCTTTAAGAACGGAATCTTTAATTTTTGCATTAGTAGCTACGACATCGTTCATCATTGAGCCCTGCAAATCTACACTCACCATACTTACATTATCCATAATAGCTTTATCAAGCATTGCATATTGCATATCTACACGACGCAAATCGGCTCTTGCTAAAGAAATTCCCTCCAAATCAGCATATTTAAGCTGTGTATCTGAAAGGGTAACATCATCCCACTTGCCATGCTTAATATTTGCATAATTAAAATTTGAATCTTTAATTGATGCTTTAGTACCGTCCGACCCTCTCATGAATGCCCTTCTAAAGTCAGAGCCTGCAGTAATTGAAGCAGAAGCCATATCGCAGTAAAAGAAATTTGCATCTAGGGCTTTAGTATTTACAAATTTGGCACCGCTAATATTAGCTGATTCGAAAATTGCCTTATTTAAATTCGCCTTAGTAAAATTACAATCTTTCATGTTAGCTCCAGAGAAACAAGCTTTTTGTAAATTTGCTCCTGTGAAATCCAAGCCTGATAAATCGACTCGTTCAATCCTGCCATTTTCAAGCTTTCTAGAAGAAAGATCAGCAACTATTTTTGCACCAGTAACCTCTTTCATTCCCTTTTTAGACATCAAACTTTTGGCAAAATCGTTGATCCCCAACTCTGGATTGTCTCTGAGGTCTTTGAGGTAATTTTCTACGTCCCCTCTAGTCAACCTTACATATTGCTTTTCTTGTTCTCTTTCTTGCTTATTACTGCCCCTAATATAAGCTGGATCAAAATTTTTTTGACCCCCCATAACATGAATTAAACTCGGTGAAACTACGTACTTAGTATTGCCAGCAAAATAAAACTCTGAGGCAATCTTCGCTTTTTCCCCCTCTAGCTTTTGCCGCTCTTTTAAGAAATTGTCGTATTTTTCATTTCCACTTGCTTGCCCTGCTGTAAGATAACCATATTGCACCCAACTTAGACCTTTGTAGGCAATATCTATCTCATTTTGTTTATCATCAATTTTCTTTTGTAAACCCTCTAATTTCTCTGCTTTTCGCCGATCAAAATCTTGTTCTGCTTCAGCTCTAATCTGATTATTTTTCTCCAAATACCCAGCTAATAAGCCCTCTGTAGTACTGAATTTCATATTCTTGAATTTGGCTCTAGTTTCTTCTAGGGTCTTATCCCACCCTTCCCCAACCATACCAAATTCACAACCGCTTAAATCAGCCCCTCGCATGTCAGCTTTTTGCATCTGACAATCATTAAACATCACCGATGATAAATCACAATCCGCAAATATCGCTTTTCTTAGATTACAAAACTGAAAATTCGCTCCTGACAATTTACAACCAGTAAAGTCCAAATTATTAAGATCCATAGACTCAAAATGTTGATTGGAAAGATCCGGCACTACAACTACATTTTTGTCATTGTAATAGGCTTTTTCGATATACTCCGTAAGAGAGCCTTGCGCAATAGAGTTTTTAGCTAATTTGGCACCTGCAAACTCTCTTAATAAATCAGCATCTACAACATGACGCTTTATAGGAATCGCCAAATTAATTACGCTTTTATCAAATTCCGTAGTTTTTTTTGCCATAACAAAAATCTCAACCAAAAATTGTATTAATACATATAATATTTTACACAATTACTACGAAACGTTACCAATAAAAATTTCATTAAATTGTTACAATTTAAGCTTTTATGATCAGATGTGGAGAATTAACCATCCTTAATGGTCAATTGATAAGATCGCGAATCCTAAAATTCATTGAGTGTATAATCCAATTTATAGGCTTTATGCATCTTTTTTGCAAGATGCATATTGTGCGTAACCATTACTATAGCTGTTCCTAAATTTTCAGCCCTTTCTAAAAATAGCTCGAATATTTCTTCAGCTGTATGAGGATCAAGATTCCCGGTTGGTTCATCGGCTAAAATAATTTTAGGATCATTAATCAAAGCCCTAGCTATCGCAACTCTCTGCTGCTCTCCCCCAGATAGCTCTCCTGGAAAATTGTAAAGCCTCTGACCCAACCCTAGTTTTGTCAAAAGCTCAGCTGATTTCTCCATAGCTTCTTCCCTCGTCACTCCTGCTATTAATAGCGGCATAGCAGCATTTTCTTGAGCATTAAAATCCCTAAGCAAATGATGGTATTGATATATAAACCCCAGTTTTTGTAACCTTATGTGATGAGCATATTTTAGATTTTGCAACTGATATTCCGGAATATTTTCAATATAAACAGAACCAGAATCTGGAACATCAAGCAATCCAGCAATATGAAGCAAAGTCGACTTACCACTACCAGAAGAACCAACAATAGCTACTAGTTGCTTTTCTGCCAATTCAAAATTAATATCCTTCAAAACCTCAATTACTGACCTACCCTGACGATAATCCTTGTTGATATTAGTCAGCCTTAAAACATAACGCTCTTTATTGCTAGTAACTTCATCACCATTATCGCTGATAGCTTCATTACTCATATCTCATTGCCTCAACAGGATTTAATTTTGCTGCTTTTAATGCTGGATATATAGTTGCAAAAAAAGAGAGGATTAACGATAACATACCAATGATAACAACATCTTTAATACTTACAACAGAAGGCAAACTATAAAGAAAATAAATAGCAGGATCAAAAATTTTCACCCCAGAAAACTGCTCTAAAAAAAGCCGAATATTCTCTATATTATAAGAAATAAGTAAACCTAAAATAACCCCAGAGCAAGTACCAATAAAACCAACAAACAAACCACTAACTATAAAAATAAACATTATCTGACGCACCGATGCTCCCATAGTTTTTAAAATTGCAATGTCTCTGGTTTTATCCTTAACTATCATAAATAGGCTAGAGATAATATTGAAAGCTGCCACAATGATGATCAATGATAATATAAAAAACATAGCTGTCCTCTCTACAGCTAATACATTTAAAAACTGTTCGTTGTTACTCATCCAACTTGAAACTATAACCCGGTTACCAAGCTCTGACTGCAAAAGAGAAGCAACCGCTCCAGCATCTTCAGGACTAGTTACATTTACCTCAATAAAATTGATCTCCGACCCCAAAGAAAAAAAAGTTTGAGCAGCAATAAGTGGCATGAGTATAGTGGTAGAGTCATATTCATAATAACCACTGCTAAAAATTGCTACAACATTAAAATCTTTGGAACGTGGCATACTCCCAAAAGCGGTAGATATCAAATTCGGTGAAATCAACTTGATTTTTGATCCGACAGTAACCCCTAACCTAAAAGCAAGATCACTACCAATAGCTACAACTCCGGTACCAGTATAATCCGCAAAGCTACCGTGGAATACTTTATCTAATATAACTCCCTTATGTTTTAGATCTTTAACATCAATACCTTTAACCAAAGCACCACTAGTTTTACTACCAACAGCTAATGCTTGACCTACAACTATAGGAGCTACTTTGGTAACATTTTTCTGACCTTCTATGACAGAAACAATTTTTTGTCCATCCGGAATAACTTTACCGATCGGAACAACGGAAATATCGCCATTTAAACCAATAATATTACTAGTCAGCTCTATATGAAAACCATTCATAACAGACATCACAGCAATCAGAGCCGCTACACCGATAGTGATTCCTAAGAGAGATATAGTAGAAATTACAGAAACAAATTTTTCATTTTTTTTTGCTCTAAAATACCTTAAAGCTACCACAAAAGTGAATTTATCTAACATGCAAATTACTAACTACTTCAGTTATTGCCCTTTGCCATTCCATCTCTTCAACTTCACCTGATCGCCTATTCTTCAATTCAACTAAACCAAGCTCAGCCTTTTTAGGCCCTACAATAATTTGCCAAGGGGAACCTATTAAATCATGAGTAGCAAATTTTGCCCCTGGTCTCTCATTAGTATCGTCTAATAAAATTTCAATATTTTTCTCTTCAAACTGATTATATATGCTATAAGAAATGCTATTACAGTTTTGATCTCCAATATTCAAATTAATAATTGAAACTTTAAAAGGAGCCACCGATACTGGCCAAATTATACCTTTATCGTCATTATTGACTTCAATGATAGCCGCAACCAACCTTGAAATACCAATACCGTAAGATCCCATCTGAATTGGAATTAACTTGCCATTACTATCGTTTATCAAAGCTTTCATTGAGCTTGAGTATTTATCACCAAAGTTAAAAATATGCCCAACCTCAATCCCCCTTCTTACTGATAACTCATGTTTCGCTAACGGACAATTATCAGGATCATGCTTTTCCTCAGTTGCTGCATAAAGGGACTTGACCAAAGATAAATCATCCGCCAAATCTTCTTTCAATAAGTCAAATTTCTTATCATAATAAAGCACCGACTCTCCAGTATCCGCAATTACGTGGAATTCATGACTCAAACTACCGCCAATTTCACCAGTTTCAGCAGCAAGAGGTATTGCAAGCAGACCAAGATCGTTAAAAGTACGCATATATGCTACAAACACCTGATTGTAAGTCTTCATTGCCCCTTCTTCATCAATATCAAGAGAATAAGCGTCCTTCATTAAGAACTCACGAGCCCTCATAAGGCCAAAACGCGGCCTTATCTCATCACGGAATTTCCATTGAATCTGGTATAAAACCTTTGGCAAGTCCTTGTAAGACTGGATAGAACCCCTGATAATGTCAGTAAATGCCTCCTCATTAGTCGGACCGAATAATAGTTCATGATCATGACGATCTTTAAACTTCAACATTTCTTGGCCGTAAGTATCAAGCCTACCAGACTCACTCCACAGGCTAGCACTCTGAATGCAAGGCATTAGCATTTCAACAAACCCAGAAGCATCCATGTTGAACCGAACTATTTGCTCAATATTTTTCAGTACTTTAAAACCCAAAGGAAGCCAATTATAAATTCCTGCAGCATGCTGACGAATCATACCACTTTTTAGCATTAAAGCATGGGAGATGATTTTTGCCTCTACTGGTTTATCTTTCAATACTGGCAAAAAAAACTTTGATAGTAACATATTTATTATTTAATTAATATTTGCCTTATTTATTCACCATCTGCCAAAATTCTGAGCGATATTGCGGATTCTCTTTAAATATCCCACTAAAATGACTCGACTCAAGCACAGCTTCACCCTTCATCGCTCCTCTAGAAGTCATGCAACTATGTGTAGCAGAAATTCTTACCGCCACCCCACGAGGTTCTAGATATTTGTCAAGAGACCCAGCTATATCAGCTGTCATCTTCTCTTGAATCTGCAAACGCTTAGCATAAGCATCCACCAACCTTGCTATTTTACTTACTCCAACTACATAACCATTTGGTACGTAAGCAACATCAACAAAACCGGTAAATGGCAGCATGTGATGTTCGCAAAGAGAACTAAACTCAATGCCTTTCAACAGGACTATATCATTAAAATCGCTAATATCGTAGAATTTTTTGCTAAGAACTTGTTTTATATCAACTTTGTATCCGAAAAAAAGTTCTTCGTAACTTTTAATTACCCTAGACGGAGTGTCCTTAATGCCCTCACGACCAAGGTCCTCCCCTATATAAGCTAAGAGCGTTTTAACCGCCGCCTCTGCTTCTTGAGTGTTTGGTTTTGTTATAACCAAGGCACTAGTTGCTTCATTAGTTGGCCCATGACTTTTCCTATTAGTTTGTATATTTTCACTCATAACTACTATAAATTATTTTCGGCACAGTTCTAGCACAAATATAAACAAACATCAACCCACCAATAATCGCTACTAATCCACCACCACCAACCATGCCCATATATAGCTTGGCTAAACCCGTCATCTCCTCACCTGGATTTTTTCTTAACACACCATATCCACCAGCAAGAGCTAAGCCAGCAATGTGCAAAAACTGGCCAATCGTAATTACATAAATTTGAATTTTTGCCCATTTTAGTAATGGCTTTTCATATAACACTCTCTCTTCCATTAAAGTCTCTTGGTTATCACTGACCATAGTAGAGGAGCTATCATTATCCATCGGCTTTAACAGACAAGCACTAACAGAATGATTATCCATATGAACAAAACAAGTAATTGAAGTTTGGAAACAAAATACATAAGCAAATCCCAACAGAGCAACACTTATGCCAACGATAGATCCGTGATAATGAGCTGGAATTGAAACATTCGTTCCTGAAATCATAGTGCCGATTCCTCCTCCTGCAAAAAATAGCAACATTGATGCAATAATGGAGGCAGAGATAAAACCTATTTTATGGATCTGCCTATTACTCAGGTTATTACTCAAGTTATTATCTGCCACCTTATTACGATTTTTAAAAGCATCCATAATAAAAACAACTAAAAATAATGAAGGAGCTGCCCCAGCGCAATATTTCATATGAGCAGTAAAAAATTCTTTAAATTCGTAATCTGATATTGGATAAACTAAATGACCGTAAAAACAAACCAAGCCCAGCACAAAGTTAAGTACGAATAAAGCACTATATGGCTTGTAGTAATGTAATTTTCTAGCAAACCATAGCTCCAGTAACACAATCCATACAAACATCGCTATTTGTACATACACAAACTGCAAAAGATGCCCACCGCTCCAAAACAGCAGCTCATAATAATAATTCACATCCATTGGAAATATCGCCGATAAATCTGTTAACTCTTTGTAAGAAAGAAAAAAGCAGATCCATGTCATTACATACATCAATGCCGAGGTAATTTTTACAATGGGCAGAATAACCGATACAAAATCTCTTTGCCAAAGACTTGCAAAACTGTCTACTAAAACTAGTATCGCATAACATAGCAAACTTGTTCCAAACAAACTAAGCCCAATGATAAACCAGATATTTTCAAGCATTGGTACATAATTATTCATCACTGGATTACTACTGCCAAGCAAAGGGCTAACAGCCATTAATACCATACCAACAAAGGCTAGGTTATGAAATGTTTTTGCAAAAATTATCTCTCTATTACTATAAGACCAAATTATGCAAACGATAGAAAGTAGCCATACTAATACAGATAAATTTACATGTATTATTAGCGAAGATTTAAAAACAGATTTATCGTTCAACAAGTCATACATCCAAGGACTTCGTAAAATCACCAAAATTACCGAATACAAACCAGCGAGCGCCAAAGCCCAAATCCCATTTTTAAGCCATGCCATCTTAATTTGCATTATTTTTAAGCCATGAAAGGATGTGACAATTTTTTTAGTCATTTTAATTTTATACCTTGTTAGTAGCCATGATTAACTAATGTCCATGATTAACTAATGTCCAAATAGGATCCTGCCCTAATCTTACAACACAGCAACCAGTTTGACAAAAACCTAAAACAATTGCAGAATTTGATAGAGCTCTATAATCTAATAGCCTCTCAAAGCAGGGATTATAAGTCTTAAAAGCTGGAATTTCAAATAATTGATCTCCAAAATTGATTTCTTGTTCAAAAATATTAACTTTAGTGATACCATACCAACTAAGCCAATATTCTTTAGTAAAGTTTGATACCCTCTTCTTCGCGTATATATCCAAACCATCACCATTTTTAATAGCTAATGCTTTAATTCGGTGATCATAAATAAAGTCAGGTTTTGGAGTTAGATACATCATAATTAGCGAAACAATAATTATCACAAGACCAAAATAACGTAATTTTGTTTGCCACAAACAAATCCAGAAGAATCCGAAACTGTAAACTAGCATACTATCATCAGTAATATATCCTGTGTTTATTAGAGAATAAGGAAGCGATACTACATACGCCGCACTATCTGTCACAATTTTTATAAAAAATCCAAGTAATTTCAAAATCACAGCAGCAGCACTATCATTAAATGGCATTAATATCAAAGAAATTACAGCCAGAGGCATCATAAAAAATGACATTATCGGCACTGCTATTAAATTCATCAGCACAGAGTAGGTAGCAAATTTATAAAAATGATAAATAACAAAAGGAGCTGTTACTATGCTTGCTAAAAAGCTAGAATAAATATTGTTGAATAAATAAAATTTTATCGATCCTACAACACCACTACTATCACCAAAAATTTTTTGATTACGAATATATAGCTCGTAACCAGAGATCAAACATAAAACCGCCGAAAATGATAACTGAAAACTTGGATGCATTATATATTCAGGTGAAAATATCAATATCAACATACCAGCGATCATCACCGAACGAATAGGATAAGCAGATTTTTCAAAAATCACCGATAAAATAAACAGCACCGTCATTATAAAAGCTCTGGTAGCAGCAATGTTACAGCCACTAAGCAGTAAATAGCCAAAGCTGCCAACTATCGAAACAATCCCTGATATGGTTTTGATATTTATTTTGTAAGATAGATAATTGGAACAGTTTAGTAAAAATCTTGTCGCATTAAAAAATATTAACGCAACGAGGGATAAATGCAAACCAGAAACGCTGAGTATATGAGCTATACCGCTACTACGCATATTATTAGCCATTTCCGGATCAATAGCTTTGGTCTCACCAATTAATATAGCAGCAGCAAAATTACCCTCACCGGGTCCCAAAACTTTAATCAGAATATTATATACCCAGATCCTAATATTCCGAATTTTACTATACAAGAAATACCAGTAAGAATCTGAAGAAGAAGCTCTAGAATCAATAATTTCTGGTTTTTTAAGACCGTATCCATTAGCTTGAATACCGCTCAAGTAAAGATAAAGACCAAAATCATAACCGCTAGGTAATAAAGCACCTTTCAAAGGAAATAATTGAACTGGTAATTTTATTAGGTCACCTTTTTTGACCTCTCTCATATTTTCAGTTTTTAAATTAATTCTGACCTTACTTAACGAAAATTCGTCTTCCCCTAATCTTCCGTCTTTTCGATAATTATTTCTTTTTTTATTGAAATGACTAGAAGATAAAATCACAATGTCAGATAAAGTTAATTGTATACCATTATTAGTTGGCTTGATTTCTTCTATTTTTGCCTGAATATCGAATATAGATGGTTTTTGTAAAATTTTAGTATCAGCATTGGAGATTCTAAAAAACCCTACAAAAACTCCAATAATGAAAAATAGTAAAATAGCTGAACAAAAAGTCAGCAACAATTTTTCTGTTTTAGTAAAAAATATTATTAGCAACAAAACTATTCCAACAATAAACGAAATAGTAAAATTGTTTATTATTGTAGACAATTGCAATGGTGACTTGAAATAAAAAACAATTCCGTAAAAAAATGATACAAAGTACCACAAACTTAAACGATGGTACTCTTTCTCAAGTTTAAGCGTGACGAATCTGAACATAATTTGAATATAAACAGCTCAAGAAGACATTGCCTATAAGGATTAGCTGCGTATTATACATCAATCAATTCCAAACGTCATGCAAAATTAATTAATCATTCCAAAACTTCTATCGATGGTTCAAACGCGCCAAGCATCGTTGTCGCTTCTATCTGATGATCAAGGTAACTAAGATCAAACGGATGATATAATTCTGAGCAGGAATTCCGCAAATAAGGTTTGTATGGATTTGTATCGCTGAAAAAGCTAAATTCCTCGTAGCCAAACTCAGCTCCGCAAAAATTAACTTTTATAATTTTCTTGCTTTGTTGTTTTTTATAATTCTCCGTATCTTCTAGGTTGATCAAAAATTTTAAAGACCGGTTTATAGTTGAAAAATAAGAATATTGGAACGGCTTTATTTTTTTATTTTCATAAAAATTAAAAGTTGTAGCAACATCTTTATCCGGATATATATTTGGAATTAATAAACTAAACACGCCACTTGATAATAAATTATGAGAGAAATCAAAATACGTAATGGTAGAGTTAGTTTTCATTAGTTCTACGAGCGAATTAACGACAGGATCGGTAATAGAGTTATCAGACAAATATAAACTCTCAATGGTTGTATTAAACTTTAAAGCACCGAATAATTCGGTAGCTCCTTTGTTGCTTATACAATTTTTTGATAAATCCAAAGAGGTAAGGCTCTTGGACGTTTTAACCATCGGAGCTATAAATCTTTCAATATCATCGAACTTAATACCACATCCGGAAATATTTAAACACTTAATGCTAGAGGCAGAAATACCTACTGCCAAATTAGTACTTATAGTAGCATTATTTAGATACATTTGTAGTATACATAAGTGATTATAGGAAAGATCTAAATACTTAATGCCATAATTATGTTTTAGCGCTTCGGTAAATAAGTAGATATCACTGAGCGTTAAACGCGAGCAAGAGAAATTAATATGACTAATTAGATTTTTCTCAATTGCAGAGATTAAAGTTTTACTTAACGGCATAAATGATACCCCCGATTTTAATATAAACAAACCAATAAACCGATATGATAACAGAGGAAAAGCTGTTGAACATTCAGTCAAGCTTGCGCGCTGCATTATCTCTATCGATATTAGCCAGATACCAAGCTTGACTGGCACTCAAAGCGATCTTAGTAATAGTAAGCTAAAGCGCATTGATAGTTAAAGAACAACGTTGCTCGAATCCGAAATCAACACCCATGTCATCATCATTTATGACATCACCAGCACAGTAATTAGTGTAGTGTAGTTCAGTTTTCTTTCATGTTTTCAATTTCAAGCCACTCTATCATTTTACTATCAAGCTCATTTTTTGACTCTTCTAATTCTTTTGAATATTGATCGAAATTTTCTGGATTTTTAATATACGAGTCTTTTTCCATGAGCTTAGTTTCAAGAAAAGAAATTCTAGCTTCTATTTCCTCAATCTCCTTTGGCAAGACCTCTAGTAATCTCTGATACTTATAACTTAACTTCGATGAATTTTTGGTTTTTATTGATTCCGTTTGTTTTAACACAGCTTGCTCAGTCTTTCTGTTGTTTTTATTTTTTAAAACTGAAACTGAATCAGAATTTGTCTTATAAAACTTTAAATAATCCTCATAGCCCCCATAAAGATCAATAATTTTCTCTCCCGTAAAAACCAAAGTTCTGGTCACTAATCGTTCTAAGAAATCTCTATCATGACTAACAATAATCAAGGTTCCATCATACTGGGCAAGTATCTCAAGTAATACCTCTAAACTATCCATATCAAGATCGTTTGTTGGTTCATCTAAGATCATGAAATTTCCAGGAGAGATCAAAGCTTTTGCTAGTAATAACCTATTTACTTCACCGCCAGACAGTGTTGAAACTTTATCGTTAATAATCTTAGGATCAAACATAAAGTTTTTTACATATGCAGCCACGTGCATAATACGATTCTTCAAAAAAACTTGATCACCGCCATTAGGGCATAAAGCAAATTTGATAGTATGGTCTTTATTTATTCCAGTTCGATATTGATCAAAATAGGTGATTTCCAGCTTATTTGCATGCTTCACCCTCCCCTCTATTGGCTCTAGTTCTTTGATTAGCAGCTTGATAAAAGTTGACTTTCCAGAACCATTAGGACCTATTACACCTATTTTTTCACCCTTTTTAATTTTAAAACTAAAATTACTGAACAAATTTTTATCGCTATAATTAAAAGAAACATTTTCTGTTTCGATAATAAATTGGTTTTTTTTAGTCTCTTCAGCAAGATCTATTTTCAACTTCGCTTTAGCTGACTGAAGCTTCGATTGATGAGAATTTAGTTGCTCTCTGAGATAATATAAATTAGCTAGTCTTTTTTGATTACGTTTTCTTCTAGCCGTTACTCCCGTATTGAGCCAATCTTTTTCCAGCTCTAACTTACGATTCATTTTGCGTAAAATCGCCTCTTCTTCAGCAATTACCTCTTCTCGCCACTGGTCATAATGCTTAAATCCTTTATTAGACTTGCGAAGCTCACCGCGATCTATCCACCAAACTTTATTGGTTATATTTTCTTGAAATTTTCGATCATGACTTATGCAAATTACCGCTCCTGGATAAGATTTAATATAATCCTCAAGCCATTCTATAGCAGTAATGTCAAGATGATTAGTTGGTTCATCTAGCAGCAATATTTCTGGATTATTAACCAAAGCTTTTGCTAAATAAGCTCTTCTGACTTGCCCTCCTGAACAATTTTTCAAAAGTAAGTTGCCATCGATTTGCAATTTTTCCAGAATAATATCCGCGGTATACTTATTCTCTATTCCCTGTAAAACAAAATTATAGATACTCAGATTTTGATCAAAATTAATATCTTGCTTTAGATACCCAATGTTAATTGGCGGGTCTTTAAATAATTCACCACTATCAAGCTCATATTCACCTGTGATGATCTTCATCAGACTGGATTTGCCTGAACCGTTCCTTCCTACTAGGCATATTTTATCGCCCGGATAGACGTAAAGCTCTAATGAAGTTAGTAATATTTTTTCAGCAAAGCTTAAATTACCATCTTTAATATAAAAAATTGGGGTCATAATTAGTGATTTTTTTAGAAATTATATAAAATTGTTAAATCAAATAGTATAATCAAACTCAAATTCTGTCGAAAATTAGGGATCATTTTACTCTCATGACGAAGCAGATACAAGAATTTATGCAGAAGCAGTCGCTCTCAATGACGACTACAATGCACCAAAGTATTAATATATTGCAAATGTCTGGCCTTGAATTGAAAGACTTTGCATCTAATGAACTTGGAAAGAACCCTTTCCTTGAAGATACTAGTTTGCAAACTGAGGTAAAGGACAAAATATCAGATAGTAAAGTATTGGAAAAATCTTGGGACTATTCCAATACTAGGAATAATAGCAGAAACGGCGCAAGCAATTTGAACTCAAACCAAAGCTTTTTAGAAAATATTGCTTATGAAATAACACTTAAAGAACATATCACTAGACAAATTAACATTGCACTTAGCGATAGCAAACAGATACTGATTGCTAATTATTTACTAGATTACTTGCAAAGCAATGGATATTTGATACTTGATCTTGCGGAAGTTGCGGATAATCTAAAATGCGATTTAAAAATAGTCGAAGAAGTACTAACGGTTTTACAGAGTTTCGATCCACCAGGAATATTTGCTAGAAATGTTAAAGAATGCCTTCTATTGCAATTAAAAGATCAGGGAAACGTGAATACTGCTTTATTTAAAATGGTGGAAAATATAGACTTAATAGCTACTGGTAATTTCAAAAAATTATCTAAACTATGCGAAGTTGATATTGCTAATTTAAGTGAAATGATTAAGCAAGTAAAATTACTTAATCCAAAACCTGGCAACGGCTTCTTGGTGGAGGAGACTAGCTACAAAATACCAGATGTTCTTCTTAGCACTTCTGATGATGGCAATTTTAAACTAGAAATCAATGAAGAATCGATGCCAAAATTAAAAGTAAATCACGAATATTATATTAATGTAAAAGATGAAGTAGGCAATAAAGAAGGCAAGGACTTTATCAAATCCGAAATAGAATCGGCAGGCAGTATAGTGAAGGGAATAGAACAAAGAGCTCTGACAATTATTAAAGTTGCAAATGCTATAGTCAACGAGCAAAAAGACTTTTTTCTTAAAGGCATCATGTATTTAAAACCCATGACTTTGAACAAAATAGCTATGCTTACTGATTTTAATGAAAGCACAGTAAGCAGGGCAACTGCCAATAAATATATAGGCACTCCCAGCGGCATATATGAACTTAAATACTTCTTTTCTTCCAGTCTTCCAAATACTAGAGCCGTGGGAGAAGAAATTTCAAGCACCAAAGCTAAAGAAATTATCAGACAACTTGTTTTATCCGAAGAAATGCATAGCATTTTATCTGACGATGAAATAACTGAACAATTAGCAAAATTCAATATAAAAATAGCACGTAGAACAGTTGCAAAATATAGAGAATCACTTGGCATTCCAACTTCTTCAGAACGCAAAAGAAGCTTAACTATGGCACTTTAATTTAACCTCAAATGATTGTTTAATTTATGAGTTATGTAAAATCTTCATTTTTATTTCTATTTTTATTTTTTATCTTAATCTTTATTTTGGTTACAGCTTTTGGGAATAATATCGCTTCTGCTGCAAGCTCTTCAGCTAATAATTTTCAACTAAATAAATTAAATTTTTGTAAATTAACTCCTAAAGCAACGAACGATTATGAACCAGAAAAATTTGAAAAAACCAATAATTTACTACGTGGAACAGGACAAGAATCTTTATTTTGTGGAGAAAAAATAATAATTACTGGCAGCGTAGTGGATCAAAATTGTGTACCTATTGGAGACGCTAAAGTATATATTTGGCAAGCAGATTGTAAGGGTAAATATCCTTATATTCCTCTTAAAAATAATCTTAATAGCAAATTAATAGGTGCAAGCGACCATCGCATAACATTTACTGGCAACGGTTCTGCCACCACTAATAATAAGGGAGAATTTCATTTCATCACTGTGTATCCCCATCCTGTACATGGAGTAGCATCTCATGTTAATGTCAGAATCGAACATAGAAAACTTGGCGCCACCCAGGTTAGATTAATTCTAAAAGGAAACAAACTAGAACACCCTGAATATTATCCAGAGCTTAGCCCTATCAACCAAATAGCGGTAAAAAATAATATTAGTGTTTATAATTATAAAATAGTAATTTCTGGAGATAGTGAAGATGATTACTAAGAATAACATCTTCAAGGCTTTTTATAATCTTCTATCTTACGCAAAGTCCTAATGCCAACCTGGCCATAGTTTTTGGCAGGGGATTGATGCTCTGGCGCTCCTGCTTGTTTTCTATGCTCATTGACTTTATCAATATGTTTATCAACTTCTTGTACAATATCAGCCTTTCTTTGATCGATTTCTTGCAGAATCTTTTGATTAACTTCAAACTCTTCTATATTTCGCTCCACTTCAGAAACTTTTGTTTGGATTTCTTCTGGCAAAGCTCCTTGATCTTCCAAATACTTAGCATATAACCCTGGTAATTCTTCTTCTTTTACATCAGACCTACTAAAATGACTTTCCAATTCATTAGTTACTTCTAGTAGCTGATCTTTAGCAATTTCCACTCGATTCTCGTAATGTTCTTGGCGAACAACAAATTCATCTTCATTGAGCAATTGAGTCTTAACTTGCTCAGCTCTGTCTATGATATGAGCGGTATCTTGTTCTGTTGCTATCTCCTTAATAAACTTCTCTCCTTTTACAGCAGGATCCTCGCCCCTGCTAAGCTCTTCATAAACTTTATACCGAACTTCCTCTTGGGCAAGAGCTTCATAATTTTGTACTTTAGGATCCCGTACTAATTTTGCTCTAGCAATAAATTCTGGATTAACAACGTTTTCTCCTTCATCCCTACTAAGATTCTTGATTGTTTCTTTAACAGTTTGGTGCTCTATTTGCTTTTCACGATCAGCTAAAATTTCATTGTAAGTTTGCATACGATAATTACCAGCTTCCTTGCTTGTATTAATTTCATTCCAAGCACCTCCTGCAAAAGTGTTTCCAATAGGATTTTTTTCACCATCAGTTACTTGCTGATATACACCGTATTTTAAATTTTCGTAGCCAGCATATAGTTCCTCGCCAATTTGCTGACGTTTTGCTTCTCTTAGTTGTTCTTTAGTATCAGCCCTATTCTTTAACTCTTCTAAAGACCTAATTATCGACACACGTTTACCAACCAATCCAACCCCTCTATTTGATAAAGCCTGGTAGGCATCAACATAAGCTTCTTGATACTCCCTAGCTCTTGCAGCTTCATCTGCAAGCTCCCTAAGGGTAGAAGTCCTACTCTGATATTTTGCTACCTCTGCTTTGACAGATTCTTGCTCTAAAGAACTTAGTCTACTAAATTTACTGGTTCCATATTTTTCTTTAGCAATGGTGTTCTGCAAACCTTCTGTAATTTTCGGATTTACAGGCAATTTGTACTTTGTAGCACTGCTAAGTCTAGCTTGAATGCTCTCTTGCTGTTGAGGAGTCAATTTTTCATAATCCTTACCAAATTCAGCTTTAGCAAATTCATCACTTAATTCACTAAATTTCTTAGTAGCTAGCTTTTTGGCTATATTAGTTGCATCCTGGTCTTTGAGAGATTTACTGATATTTTGCAATTCTGTTTTTAAAGCATGTTCATAGTTTTCTACAGCATTTGGTTTTACATCTTGCAACCTTAGACCTGATAATTTTTGAGCCTCTTGAACTACCGCTTGATTTGGATTTCCAGATAGCGCTTCTTTTTTCAAGCTATCAACTCTTAACTTGTCTATAGCCATAGAAGGCAACTGTTTTGCTGTTTCTTTAAGCTGCGTAGCTTTATTTGCAAAGTTACTTAAATTCCGGCCCATTTCTGTTTTAGCAAAACGATTTTTAACCATACCTCCAACTTCGCTAACACGTCTTCTAAATCCTGCCGACACTCCTCCAGCAATTCCCGCTGTATCGGTATAATTACCAGAAGTATTAGTAATAAATTTAGCAATCGAAATTGTTAAACTATTAAATTTATGTAGTAGATAGATGGCTACGAAAATAAGGAGCATACCATCTAATTGAACAAAATTACCATTCCAAAATTGTTGTATTCTGCGCTGATCTTTAACTGGGTCAAGAAATGGTAAATCAACATATCTTGCTCCTATACAACCGTAAGCTTCACAAAACTGCCCTGTATTATTAGCACTTATTATGTCCGTTCCTGATACGAAATGATCAATCGGAACTGGAATATTAGCTGTAGTACGAGTGAAATTTTGTCCCTTCATCGGGCTTGGAAACCACCAATAAAAAATGGAATTACCTAAATTTACACCCAAATTATCACGAGTAAAATCGCTCAGAACTTGCGCCCCACCTCCAGCTCCACCCATTTCTGGAAAGGATTGTTTACAAACCCTAAAGCCTAATGCTCCATAAATTTCTTGCCGGACAATAATTGAAATAAATATTAATCCAGTGAATAAAATAATCGGCTGGACAGCGTAAGATATCAACTGCTTTAGCCAATTATCAAATAAGGATCTAGTAATGTTGAACAACATGAAACAGATAAAAATAGGAGCCATAGTTATTATCATTCCAATAGCAACTAGAGCAGTAAGGTAAATAACGGCTGCATCGAAATATATCATAACAACGAAATATAACGCAAAGAAGAATAATGCTATATAGATGAAACCTCTCCAATCTACAAATAATAACGAAAATAGCTTGGCCATAGTTTGCGGAGCTAGCATCATACTCAATATCCCAGAAGAACCAGGACCAGTAGCCCCAGCTTCCATTATCATCCCCAGAATTTGCTCTACCCCACCTATAAACCAAACAAATAGATAATCATTAAAGAATGTCCAACTATATTGAGAACTCAAAAGAGCTGAAACTACAGCAATTTTGATTACTCTGATGATAAGTTCAGTTTGAGTAACCTGCACATTCCCAGCCAAATAACTAAGCGCCGTCCACATAACATATAAAGAAAGCATCGCAGAAACTGCCGTTCTGTAGCCAGGATTATTTACTATACCAAGATAAATGCTGCGAATTAGCCCATAATCGCCATTAGTTCCAAAAAGAAAATTTTTAACTAAATTGGTAACAAAAGAAATTGGATCGGTATCTGTAGCATTAATACCGGATTTAATCGTTACACGATACTGACCGCTATTATCATCGTAGAACTTATCCAAAATTTTGAAATATAAACTGCTATTAACATATTGTTGCCTTAAGCTATCATCATGTTGATAATCATATACTAATCCTCCAGCCTGGCGGGTGTGGCCATTTTTATCTATATCAAGCATCTGATAACCTACAGCAGGTTCGCCCAAGTGAAAAGTAACGCCTTGCGGATTCTTCTCGGTTGCAAAAGATTCATTAGGATCAGACCCACCAGCCCCAATTAATGCATATAAAGCTACTCCTTTTTTGAATATGCAAGGAGCATTAGTAATTCTTGCATCTTTGGTGTTGGTGCACATTACGTCATCGACAAATTGGCATTCTCTTAGTCTTTCACAGAATTTAGATAAATTATTAGCATTACTGCTTTGACCATACCAAGGGCACCAGGCAGAAAGTTCAGCACTATTATTTAAGTCGCTACCTTGAGTCCAGCCTCGCACTAGAATTGTCAAAGGCCTACCATTGACAGTGTATCCCGAATCCCTCCATGGCGCTACTTGCTCTTGACCAAATTGCTGAGATAGCTCATTTTTACTATATCTGGCTGAAATTGTAAGATTAGTGAAACCAAAATCATCAGCATCAATACATTGCTCACCACTACAAGATGCAAGGCTTAAAAGAGTTACTAAAAACAACCAAATTTTATTCATGATTATTATTATCTTTTTTCATTATCTTTTTACCACGCCGCTGGGGATTGCCACGCCCATAAATGGGCTCGAAAGTGACGAAAAGTGATACATCACCCTTTACTACCATCTTTATCCTCTTTGTTTTTTATCGTATCCACCCTTGTTGCAACTCCCTTTGCAATTGTAGTTGCATTATTAGCCGCATCACCATCAGCTTTACTAACCTTATTACCCAAAGGCCCCTGAGCTTGAACTGTGGCACTTTGAACCTGAGCATTTTGAGCTTGAGCCTGAGCATTTTGTACTTTCGGATCCTGATTCTCTACATTCTTAGCTTGATTCCCTTGAGCCTGAGCATTTTGAGCTTGAGCATTTTGAGCTTGGACTGTGGCGCTTTGAGCTTGATTCCCCTGAGCCTTAGCGCTTTGAGCTAATGGAGGATTTTTGTCAATTGCTTTGGAACGCTCTCTGCTTTGCTCAGCATCTTCGTTTCTTTGCGCTTCTTCAGGATTTCCTAATTCTGATATACCAAGAGCCCTATCCCGAACAACAGCGCTGCTTACTTCATCTGCTACTGCTTGCGATCTTCCTCTTTCAACAGCAGCATTACCAGTTTCATCTGCTACCGCTCCTGACCTTGCCCTGGCAGATTTATTAGAGTTCTCATCAAAATCATCCCTTTCTCCCCCCACGCCTCCTTCTGATTCATTCATCCTCATTTTGCTATAATCTGGTCGAGCATTTCTGGATGCATCACGATGAGTGATTTTTTGATCGATCAATTTCTCTTTTGCAAATTCACCTATTCCTTTTACGGTAGATGTAACAGGGCTTGCAGCATTTTTAATATCATCGACAATATTTTCTACAGTATTTGGAGCCCCTTGAAGCTGCCCCTCTCTTCTTGCCGCTAAAACATTAGTTAAATATTGCACTACAAGGGTTACATATTCGATCAAACCGCTTGAAAGTTTTGAGTATATAAAGAATATAAAACTAGAACTAGCTACTTTGATATAAGTTCCATCTAGATGAAATAGATCATTTACAGTACTTACCGGAGCAATTGTCGGCACATAAAAAGGAATACCAGAAAGGAATGGAAGTTCAAAAGAAAAACTAAGCGGAATATGAATATGCCTTAGATCAATAGATATTTTAAGAGGAATCAAAGTTCCCCAACAAGCCTTAGTTACCACAGAAGTTATGTATTCAGCCATTAACTGATCTATAAGTAGGAAAAATATAAGCAAGACAGTTGGCTGAATCATATAGCTAAAAAGTGTCGAAAGCCAATTATCAAACATACTCCTTGTTTGATTGAACAGCATTAATAAAATAAAAAATGGTGCTAATGAAATCATCACTGCCATACCTAAAAAAGCAAGGCAATAAGTGATAATCACTTCAAGTAGCCCCCTAAAGTAAGTAAGTATTGCAATGATAGTCAATATTGCAAAGAAAATTAAGCCATTATGAATTTGCAATAGCTGAATAGCAAGTAAGGCCCACAAATTGCCATTGGTATATCTGTCAAAAATTGGATCAATAAAGCCGAAGACGTTACCTACATTGCTTGTAATACCAACTATAGTCATTAGTAAATAGTCAGTTCCCGAAACGAAAACATTGAATAAATTATCATTAAAAAATTGCCAGCTAGTAGGACTAAATAACGCAACAATTAAGCTAACTTTGACAACTCTGGTAACTATATCAGTGATGGTTATTTGCACCACTCCAGCTAAAAAAGCCAAACCATAAATCACTATGTATAATACTAGCAAACTCCGAGCAATATTTTGCAACGTTGTATTACTCACTAATTTTTCGTAAATTATTCGGCTCAAATCGTTATATTGATTCCTAAGCGGTACTAGTAAGTCGTTATACACTACATCGGAAAACCATGTCGAACCAGTGTAGTTGGCTGTTCCAACATTAATAGTTCCTGTTACATTTTGTATTCCAGATACTTTTACCCATAAATAACCAGAAGCATCTGCATTACCTTTGAAATCTTTTGAGATGACTGTTCCAGGAGATGAAGAAGTTGGGGTTACGGAATCTGAAATAAAGTAACTCACATTAACAGCACTTAGATCGCCATCGCTCAGCACTCCAGCGCCACTACCAATTTCAACTTCCATAGTATAAGAACCAATATGGAAAAAATTGACTGGATCTAAAGAGTTTGCACTTATATATCCAAATAACTGTTGATAATTCATTACTTGATCAGAAAAAGTAGTATAAGGTTGCCACTGAGACATTTTGTACAACAAACTGTTATACATTCCAGATAAAGACCAAGAAGTCGTAAAATCTAGTTCACCATCATTTGCCACATAATGGTACAAAAAATATTTACCAGTAAGTGATGAATAAACAAATTGCTGAGTATTGTCTTTGACTATTGTCCCAGCGGCATTAACTGTAAACCCTCTACCCTTATCGTAGTAACAAGTTGGTATATTATCAGGCCCATCGACATTATTAGGGCAAGATGGTATTGAAAGTATCTTCGAGACAAATTCACTTTCCGCCGGTTTACCAACCAATCTTTGCCTATAATCGACTTGGTTATTATACTGACCTGGACTACTCAGACACCTTGTTGTATAAACCGACATATTCGATGTAGTAATTATATCTTGGCACCATCTTGTTGCTGACGTGTATATTATTTTATTCTTAAAGCCTGGACTTGAAGTATCAGTAAAAATGGTCATTGGGTCAAGAATACCCGTTAAACCATTTTGCAAATCTCCGCCTGAACCAAAGAAGTCACCATTCGTATCAAGAAAAATGTTAACTACATCATCTTTACGTATTTGTATTCTTGATCTTCCAACGAAATTAAAGTAATCATTAAAATCATTTAACCTCTGGATATCAAGCAAGCCGGATGCTTGTTGATAAAATGGTAGCACTCCATTTTTATAATCGTTAAAATCAGTCAGATATTTGCCTTGAGCTATGTCATATTTCTGAATGAATAATTGCGGCGAATTAAATCTTGGATCAATTCTGTATAATACTCGATATCTTTGCGGCCTTGGCACTATGTTATTAGTGTTCCAAGATATAGCCAGCATTTTTCCTTGAGAAACGTGTACCCCGGTTGGTACCCACACTTCACCATTTTCAAGATTCAGTGTCGTATTAGTCTGATTAATGCCAGAATTTGTAGGCACTTCGATACATGGAATTACTACCGACCCTAAAGAGCTTATATCAGTATTCATCCAATCAAATCTGTCATCTCCCAGAGCAGATTGAACTACCCCGAATAAATCGAACATTAGGATTAATATAACTAATATATTTTTTCTTAATAAAGTCATTTTTTACTTTCTTTATCTATCCCTTTTAAATTTTCTTGCGCAGCATTTTTAATCGTCGATCTCGTTTGACGATCTAATCCTACTTTTGACAAAGCATTGTCTTCAACCGAATTGGACATATTTCTTCCCATACCAGTTGCAGAAGGCCCGCCCATCCCACCAGCAAGACGCGCTACAATTTTGCCAGAATATTCTATATATCCCCACATGCAATAAACCAGCATTATAAGCACAATCATATTTTGCATATCTACTCCCATAGAGCTGCTTCTATAGTCAAATCCCCAAGGCGCAAACCAATTAAAACAAAATAAAGGTACATCTAGGAAAGCAGGATTAAAGCCAGGGATAGCTGGGAAAGGAATTTTAAATGGAATCGCGCATTTCCAGCAGACGCTATAACCAATTACATAGTCTAAATATATAGTAAATAGCTGAGTTAAAATTATAATACCTGCCAGCATAATTGTTGGTTCAATCATGTAGCGAATTGTAAATTTTGCCCAATTATCGAAGAGATATCTGGTTTTATCAAATAACACAAAGGTCAAAAATAAAGGAGCAAGACCAATTAGCACGGCAATAGCAAAATAAGCCATGATGTAGACCGCAAGAGCCCTAAACCCAACCATCACTACTATACCAATACAAACTATCATTAAAATAAAGTAAATAACCCCATTAATACCCATTGAAAGAAGAGCCATAATTTGAGCCGAAAAAGTTTTGCTCAAGAAAATTTTAGTAAATACCTCATTCATGAACATAAAAGGATTGGAAACACTAACGCTGCCAGAAAACAGACTATAACCACTTATGTTTGCAATGATATTGTCAGAAAAATTAGTAACAAAATCAAAAACATAAATGTTAAAAAATTCGAAAGTCTTGTCATTCATTAATCCAGCAACAATCCCTATTTTCACCACCCTGATCACTAAGTCAGTTTGGCTAATTTGCACCATACCAAGCAGGAACATCATTCCATAAATCATTATGTATAAAGTTAGTAACCCCTTGATATAATTGAAGAAATTGGTGCAACTTCCACTTCCGCCAATTCCTTGATAACAAGTCATATTTTTGAAAACCGTTTTAGCAACATCTTTGATGGTATTTTTTAAGTTTTCAAACAGTGGATTTAACACATCATCAAAAAATCCACCATGTTCTGAAGTGGTAAAAAATGAAACCGTATATTGACCAAAACTATCTTTATAATCATTAGGATCGTTGAAAATTTTCAGCCACAAATAACCATTATCAGTATTAGAAATTGTTAGGGTACTGTTGCCATCAGCATCAGTAATAATATTCTCTACCGCAGTCGGAGTAGCGGCATTTGGATTGCCTCCATAAGGCATAATAGTGTACTGAACAATACCCCTACCTTGCAGGGTATCATTAAAAGCATTGCCATTATTTCGGATGCATTTGGTTTGCTTAATGTTAATTACATACCCACCTGTATTATCAATATAAGACCCGTCTTGATCTGCCAATTTATACTGCAAATAACCAACATCAGCGCTATTGAAAGGCCCTTGTTTGATGATTTTATACTGACTGCTGTTATTATAATAACTTTGATCAGCTACAATAGTTGCCACCTGATAACCACTACCAGCAACAGCTGGATTAGTAGGATTAACATTTGTATCAATTCTACTAATCAAAGCAATTGCCGTATCAGCACTATACCAAAAATATTTTTCGTTTTGAAAAGTTCCATTCATGTAAGCATGTTCTGTAGAGCAGTCATGACCAACAACCGCCCATAAATCTGGAATATTGCCACTCCACGGCAAAGGATATGTCCTACTTCCATCGTTTGCATAAGGTTCTGGTGTTATCGCTGTAACATTTTCATAACAAGAACACCAGTCCCATTCCGTGTGCCATCCACTTATACACCAACCAAATATATCAAAAGAATTGCATACGTTATGGGGGTTACATTGATAACAATGAGTATTTAACTGACATGAGCTTGCATAAGAGCCACTACCATTCCATAGTGAATATCTACCACATATTGCATTATAAGTCCTCTTACCTTCACGACAATCTGCGCTAGTCATCGTTTTTGTGAAATAATTATATATCGAAGTTGAAGATGCTGTAGTCTTTTGATCCGCATGCAGAGCAACGTAAAACCGATCATTTCGAAATAACTCGGTTAAGTTGCTCCAATTTGGATTAGCCCCACTAAGTATTAAAGAAACTGGAGGAGTACTTTGATCTTCAACTCGCGGAATTTCTATTTTATTTCCACTTACGTCAAGATTAGAAACTTGCTGTAAATTATTGATTGGTATATAAGCCTTACATAAACTGACTTCACCTTTAATTTTTAATTTCACCTCTTGACCGCCTTTAACCATAATATTGCTGTTTAACCATTTGCCATAAGCATTTGAGTCAAGAGACAGATTTCCCCCGCCATTATCAATGGCTGTATAATTGCCTGAAGCTTTAAGGGTTATGGTATTTGCCAAAGCGTCAGACCCTACAACATGACCTTGACCATCAACATTATATCGGTAAAAACATCCATCAGTCAGATTCATCGCCCCAATGATTGCTATTAACCACAATATTATTAAAGCCAGGATAGCCCCCAAGACTAGAGCTAGTAGATAGGCAAATTTTTTGAGCTTTTTATCTTTCATCATTTGCCTCCAATCTTATCACTAGCAGCCGATGAATCTCTGGATCCAGAGGAACCTTTAGCACTTGAAGATCTTGAAGATATTCTGTCAGATGCGCCACTAGAACTTCCGGCTCCAGAAGAGCGACCACCAGACTTAGTAGCCGGCCCTCCCCCGCCTTGTTTGCCATTTCTTGCATCCATATATTTTCTAGCAACAGAGGCAGCCCTGTCCATAAATGCAGTAGGTGAGACGAGTACTGATCCCATACTTGGGCCACCGGTTAGATCGGAGATAAATTCATTAATCGATTTTAGAATAAAGTAGAATATAAATATATAAACTAGTAAATAGACTAAACTTAGACCTAAATTTAGGAAATCTTCTAGTTTAATTACTTCAAACAGGATAAAACTTTTTGTTTCCCATCCTTGACCTATATAATATTTCACTAATTTATAGCCAACACTATTGGTACATTTTTCTGGCTCACTTGCCGGCTCCCGTATTTCAAAAGTACTAAAATTGAAATCTCCAGCGGAGTAATCATGCTTCAAATATTCACAATTACCATAAAAGACAGAGTCAAACATCGTAAGGAGCATCGCTATGAATCCGCCAACAACAGCAGGTTGCAGCGCGCAGGAGATTACAATTTTTATCCAAGAATCAAAGTAAGATTTCGTTCTTTCGAACAATAACATTGGGACAAAGATTGGAGAAATATAAGCCATAACATAGAGGGTAGTCATGGAAACCAGATAAACACTTAGGAAATAAAGAATTACAGATACGAATATTACACAAAAAATCATACCGCAAATGACAATAATGATGTTACCTGCCATAAATAGTCCAAACATTACTGCAAAAAAAGAAAATGTACCAACGTCTTTTAGAGCATCTAAGCCATTGCTACCGGTAGCACCAAAATTAGCCACACTATTGCCAGCATTATTTGCAGCCGTATTCCCTGCGCCAAGAAAATTACTCGAAGCTAGGTTATAAAGCAATTGCATGCCCAGATAGTAACCTATCCGGCAATCGATTGCGTCCCATACTTTATAAAACTCGTAGCCTGGTTGATATTTACTAGAATCATACACACACAAACCTTGCGACCCGCCAGCTAGAAATATTGTTTCAGTAAAATCTGAAGTTAATTGCAGCACAAAAGGCAACATTGTTTCAGTTACTCCATTGTGGCTTACTTGCCTTCCGCTTGAATCATAATACCAACCAAAACCTACCGAAAAATACACAACAAAAATAAATTTCAAAATAAACATCGAAACTTTATTCAGGTTTGCATATTCTTTATTCATTACTAAATTAAAGCCATAAATTATTACATAAAGAATTAAAGCTGCTATAACGGCTTGTTTTAAAGCTTTTTGAAAATCTGGAAATGGACTAAGTAAAGTAAATGCAATATCTTGCTCAGCAACAGGACAAGTATTACCTAGATAAAACACTTTATCCAAAGTTTCGCGAAGACAATTAACAGTAATACCGGAAAAGCTTAGTACAGACTGGCTTTTCTTGCGACCATCGTAACATGAAGCTCCTAAATTTTTACAAGTTTCTGCCACTGGTGTTATGACAGTGGAAGAGTTATAGATTCTGCAAATTATCGGCATTCTTCCTCTAGAAGTAGGCATTGTAAGACATAGACTATTTCCTATAAGCTCTACTTTCAGTTTTATATCCGCAAGCAAAGGGTTGCCACCAATATTTGGATTTGAACTAATGCTGGAAAGGGCCACTTCATCACCCAAAGACATCTCTACCGCTTGGCAAATTGGTGATGGAACGCTATTCCTAATACAAAATCTTAAAAAATTTCCATCTTCCAGACAGCCATTACCAATGTTAGTAGTCATATCGATGTTTTTTTGTATGTGACCATAGGCTGTATTACTAACCAAATAGCCTGTACTATCACTAATTGGTGGCGGAGTGCATGAATCACCAAAATCTGCTTTAGCATTTAGCATCCACAACTGAATAACTAAGAAGAGTATTAGGAGCTTTATCCTACTATAATTATTCATTTTCTTCACCCTCCTTAGCTTTAGTTACGGAAGATGCCTCAAAAACTCCTTTTCTTTTATTACCTTCTGAATCTTTTCCAAAACTTTCTACTGCGCCCGAAATTCTGTCCTTTAGAGTTTTTCCCTTACCATTATCGCCATCACCAAACTCATCTTTATTTTCATTACCTGTAGAAATCAGATCCTCTAGACCCTTGCCGCCAGAAGAAGGTTTATCTGAAGAAAATTTATCCAGCGCCCCCCTTCCACCGGCGCCTCCTCTCCCAAAACTGCTTAAATCAGGGGCGCCTCCGCCTCCGCTACCTCCTCCACCACCTCCTCCACCACCTCCTCCACTGGCGCCTCCAGCCCCTCCACTACTGTTATTTCCACCACCATTTTTGGCGCTCCCAGCTATAGAAATAGCTTTCATACCGACATTGTATAAAGTCTGAGGGTTAATGGTCATATTTCCTATCGAAATGCCTTCGGTCATATCAGCAGCAAAGTCAGCCAAACTCTCACTAAAATGTTGCATCAAATACAATATAAGGCAAGCTGTAAGGAGAGACAGCGCCAAGGTTCTTATTTTTTCAAATAGCACTTCCACCATATTAAAAAACATACCAGGAGTGGATTTTATAGCTTTAAGAAAATCGAATCTACCCTCTTCTACACTGCCAGACACATCATTAATCCATGGCATTACGGCATTTGAAACTACGGTTTCATTAGTATCAAATAGCCAAGCAAGAGGGTTATTAAGAATGAACCCTAGGCTATTTATACAGTTTTTCTTATCGTCATTACTATAACCTGACCCCGTCCAGTCATTATCCAAATAGTAATATCTAATCGCCCTTCCACCGCTAGCACCTGGAGTATAAGATCCTAAAGTACCGGAAAGAGTAGTCATATTCATTGCCGAACCTGAAAAACTAAGCTCCTTATATTTGTACTTACAGGTTCCGTAAAAACCAAAATCATAAACTGAAAGCAATGTAGTCATAAAAGTTACAGCTACCATTGGCTGCAGCATAAAAGAAATTAGCAACTTAACCCAAGCTTCAAAATATCCTTTGGTATAATTAAATAAATACATAGGAACAAAAAGCGGAGCTAAAACGCCAAGTACTACTATAGATATCATACAAACTACAACAGCATTTACCACAAAAGCCCCTACTGAAATTACCATAAGCGGATACATAAGAGCTAAAGAGATTAAGGTAAAATTACCAGTAATTGCAGCAGGTAGCAGCAGATAAATATATGGAGGTATAGGAAAACTTAGGATATCTAATTTACTAAAGTCGTGATTCATCGCTGCATTTTGCACTATCATTGTTTGGATCACATCCAATCCCAAATAATGCGTCACCCGGCAATCCAAAGAGTCCCAAAGGGCCATATGACTCATGCTTGAAGAGTAATCTGTTGCATAAAACTTACAAAGCTGCGAAGGGCTGGCATTAATAATCCAACTTGCAAGCTGAGTCATGCCATCGAGCAAAAATGGAAATACCCACTGAATCATTCCATCTAATCGGTCCAAATCGCTACTACTATTGGCATTTACGTTAATCCCTACAGAGAAATACACAACAAACAAAAACTTCACACCAAAATTTACTAACTCTGCCTTTGGCGGAATATCCCCAGAAAGAACCATCCTAAAACCGAATAAAATAACGTATATGGTAAGTAAGGCAGCGACAAATCTGTGCATATTTACTTGAAACTGGAACAAAGCACTAGAGGTTCTAGTTTGACTACCCAAAACAGTCAGCGCATCATCAAAGTTACAAACAGCATTACTTATCATCAGCTGCGATACCATTTGTTTAACGCATTCGATGATAGTTCCAGATATTACTATCCCGGTTTTAGAATTATCAATAGCTCGTTTATAGCACCCACCAGTATTGCCACACTTAGTTAAAGCTAAAACATCGTTATAAGCTTGCGATAAAGATTGAACATTCCCATCCATGAATTCAGAATAAATGGAAACAGGGAATGGTTCTTTGATGTATTTACAGCCAATCGGAATCCAGCCAGAAAAACCTTGCGTTGCTACGCACATCCTATCCTGTTCTTTAATAACTTTCCAAGGGAAAAAAGGTATCAGGCCGACATCAATCATCATTCCAGAGTCACCTTCTCTTTTATTCATGAACATCTCATGATAGTCCGACTTTGGCACGCTCCAAGCTTGCCCTATCGAGCTCCATGGAGCTTGACCTGTAAAGATTGAGCTAGCAATATCAACAGCAGACTGAGCAATAGCCAATGCCCTAGCAGATTCTAGCCTTAAATTATTACACATTGCAAAGCTGAGCTTCTGATCATTAAAATCGATCCTATTCTCACGCTTACATGCACCTGCAAATAGTTCATCGTCATTAATTTTCACTCTAAGCATAGTGTTAGCATAAAGACCAGGAGATACTAAATTTGCCACCAAGAAAGTGAAAAACGGAGCCGGAATACAAGTATGGGAAAATTCTGACCTAAGCAAGTCTCCAACACCTTGAGTCTCGCAAGTAAGGCTGCTTAAAGCATCAATTACTGTGTCCATTGTGTCAGCTTTTGCCGGAGCAACTAAGATAGCAAGAGTAAGAATTAACGAGGCTAAGATAATAGAGAGTTTATGAGATATTATAAATAAAACCTCCTTTCGGTGCTCTCTCCCTAGATCCCGGCCTTCGCCGGGATGACAGTAGGCCTTTTCGTGCTCTCCGCCGTCATTCCCACACGCTTCTTTGTCATTCCCGCACGCTTCTTTGTCATTCTCGCACTCCTCTTTGTCATTCCCGCGTAGGCGGGAATCCAAAACAAAATCCATAAGACCCTTTAGGGTAATAGGGAAAGAACTGGATCCCGGCCTTCGCCGGGATGACAGTAGGAGACGCGGAGATGACAGTAGGAGACGCGGGGATGACAGTAGGAGGCGCGGGGATGACGTAGAAGGAAGCAGCGATGACGTAGAAGAAAGCAGCGATGACAGGAGACCTCGCAGGAATGACAATGGCACTAATCTCACTAACAGCTTTATCATCCCAGTGATTTCACCTCTTCATAAAATATAGGCAACCATTTTTTGGGATCAGAACCGTATTTTTCGATGATTTTGTCAAGCAATACAACAGTATCAGCTCTGCCAGAAAGTACGTTGATGATATTATTCATACCGCTCAAATTTACTTTAGCTACCACAGCATTAACTCCTTGTTTAATTAGGAAATATCTTGAAGAAGGATCTGTAGTTTTGATCAAACTATATTCACGCTGCGATAGCATAAAAGCTGTACGATAAATTTCCGTAGCTTTAAGATTAGGCAAGAAAATTTGTGTTGCAGTTTGCTGGATAAGAGTATCGCTAATTCGGCTTTTACTAGCATCTTCCACGCTTTGAGTCGCGAAGATAACGAATGTATTAAGCTTACGTAAAACTTTTAACCAGTCTTTAATTTTCGGAGCAAATACCGGATTATCAATCAATGCCCAAGCTTCATCAAGTACTATCATAGTCCTTGAACCATCAAGAGAGATATTGATTCTGTGAAAAACATACAACAAAACTGGGGCTAAACTGATTGGATCTTTGAGTAATTCAGCCATCTCGAAACCAAATACCCTAGATGCAGTAAGATCTATACTATCTTCGTCATTATCAAATATTTTGGCATGAGAACCTTTCCCATGCCACATACCAATCCGGCTAGCTAAAGTATCTGGACCATCTATACCAAGAAATGGAACTATATTGCTGAGTTTTCTATCTCTTTTATCTAGTCGAAAATTACCATCAATAGCTTGAGTTAACGTTTTGATATGTTCAGCAGTTAGTGATTCGTTATTTGAGCTAACAAGCGTTTTAAGCCAATCTAGTATAAACGCCCTATTTTCGCTATTATCTGCTAGCTGTAATGGATTGAAACCACAGTTACCACCTGGATCTATTACCGTATATATACCATCTAGAGCTCTGATAAAAATTTCCGCCCCCCTATCTTTATCAAAGAAAAACATTCTTGGTCTAAATTTCTGCGCTTGGGCACATAAAAAATTCATTAACACTGTTTTTCCTGCGCCAGTTGGACCAATTATAAGAGTGTGACCAACATCGCGTACATGAAAACTGAAATAAAATGGAGTACCAGAAGTTGTATCCAGAACAGTTACATAATCCCCCCAATGATTACCAGATATCTTGCCAAGAGGATAGTTATGCATAGAGGCAAAACCTGATAAATTTAAAGTATTAATTACCGATCTCCTGATGATATAATTTATGTTACCAGGAAGCTGTCCCCAGTAACTTGGCTCCATGTTTATTCTCTCTCTTACTGGTTGCATTCCACAGTTCGAAAGCTCTACAGCGGCCATAGAAAGACTATTTTCCAAAGCTTTTAAGTCGTTATCAATGCATAAAATAGAAATATGATGCTCTCCAAAACCTATTTCACCACTCATTGCCATGTCAAGAGCTTGAGAAATCTCGGCAATTTGCGATACAGCTTTATCTTCAGCTTGAATCATCCTATTTTGCTGTAGCTGCATTTTGTTAATAGCAATGGTACGATTAGAAAAAACAAAGCTTTGAGTCATAATAAACTCAAAAGGCATCTGCAAGAACCCATCAAATACACCAGCAGAGGTTACCGGTCCGTACTCACGCACGCTTACCATACCAGCATATTTTCTTCCTCTAGGACCTCTGGACTCAAGCGAGCGCGCTCCAAAAAATAATCTGTTAGTAGGGAGATATTCGTCAAGCCTATTTCTGGTAACCATCATCGGGGTTGAATCACCGCAATTAACTAGCATTCCCAAGAATTCACTAATCTCACAAAAATTACCATTTTTAGTTTTTGTAACTCCTAATAATTTTGCATCGTAATCCCTTAAAGTATTGAGCACGCGAGTAGTCATTTCCTGAATACTTTCATGCATCTCTCGCATATCCCTTTCCCAAACAGATTTATTCGATTTCTGTTTAATCTTAGTTAGTATATACTCAATTATTGCCGCACCTTCTTTATCTGGTTCGTATAAAATGGTTATGTATAACTCGTTAAAATAAGAGTCAGAAACGGAATTTTTTGCCTGCCATTCGGACTCAAGATAACTGATAAAATCTTTGGAAGTTTTAACTGTCGGATCAATAGTAAAATCTGCTCCTTTTTGAGTCACAGCTTTTTTGCGTCTTATGGTATGGAAATAAAGAGTGATATTTCCAGAAGCCATGTTTTTTAGCATCGAGTTGCGAACATTTTTACGCAAATCTAATTCTTCGTCATCGGCAGTTTCAAAAGAAAATCCACTTAATTTAATAACTTGTATCAGACCATTATTTTTAGTTAAAATGGTGTTTTGGCCAAAATGGCATTTATATGGAATAAAATGTGACGCTGGTTTTTCTTTCCTAGATTGCGACTCATTCGCTGCTGCTGTTTTAAATAACTTTAACATACTTAAACAATATCATAACTAAACATTATAAGAATTCGCTCCCCAATAAGATTTGTTAGGACACTGATTGCATTTGCCAGCATAGTTTAGGTACAGCTCCATAAAACGCGGCTCTTTAAAGCAAAGTAAGTATCCAATCATATGCACCACAACAGCAATAAAAATTATATAAATGCTAGATTTTTGAATGAAGATACTAACGGAAACCATCAAGTTAAGCATAGCATATTGGATACTAACTCCAAAAATCATTGATGGCCTTGTAAGTCCTACGAATAAAGGGTCAGAAGCAATTTTACCAGACATAATCCCCTCTCTCTTTTTTGGATTATCAGCAACACCCATATAGTTTAATTGAATTTATGAAGAGAAATCAAACCTATAATATAATTATAAAGAAAGTTTTTATTATCAGATACTTTACAGCATCATACTATGCTCTGATTTCACAGAATATGGGATGATTAATTAATATGGGATGATTAATTTAAAAGCTATAATAGATGATTAATTTATGGGCGACTCAATTCCTAGCTACTTAATTATAAGCTTAAGTAAGCTAAATGACGTAAGCTTAAACAAAAACCTTAAGGGCGTCACATTATTAAGCCTATATTTTTTCTACCTGTTTAACCAAAATCTCTTTTTCTTTATTAATTCGTTCCTCTATATAGTCCGTAAGAGTTCGAACATCGTACTGCGCATAATGTTCTACAGGTATAACTTCTAAGATTTTTACTGATATTTTTCCAGCCTTACGAAACCAAAAACCTTTCGGCCAAAAAACGCCGGAATTAAGAGCGATGAGGACTATTGGAACATTCGCATCTATGGCTAATTTTGCTCCAATCGGTTTAAATTTAACGCTTCTGTCTATCCTTACAGTACCTCCTTCAGGAAACATAACAATCGACAATCCTTGTTCAATTTTTTTAAGCCCTTGATTAATTATCTGAATTGCTGAATGTCTACTTACCCTATCTATTGCTATTGGAGAAATCATTTTTAATCCCCAGCCAAATATTGGCATATCAAACAATTCTTTTTTTAGCACCCAAGAATGTTCTGGGATTATAAGTTGCATAAAAAAATTTTCCCAAAAAGACTGGTGATTAGACAAAACCAAATAAGGTTTTTTGCCTTTAGGTAATTTTTCTAGACCTATTACTTCATAATCAATACCTACCAAAATTTTGGCTAAGATTATGAAAAGATATGAAAAAGTAACTGCAACTTTATATTTTGCACTGTAACTTGCATTAAAAAAATGCATAGGAATGCAAAAAACTATGAAGAATATAATAGAAAAAAAGCTCAGTACTGAATAAAAACTAAGGACTCTAAGTCGCCAAAACATCACATTATTCAAATTAATATTAAACTCAAATTCAACTTGACTACTAGCCAAATATTGGTTATCAAAGATGGTGATTATATAGTAAAAACTAAATATATGCTAGCAAATAGATTACTTATATATTCCCTTAACTACTGGAAATAGCAGTAACAAACAGTCTGAATTTTTTGTATTTTTGACTTGACAAGGGAGGATATTTCAATAGAATATGACTGCCTCGTGTGCCGTGGTTCATAGGGGCTTGTAGCTCAGTTGGTTAGAGCACACGCCTGATAAGCGTGAGGTCGGAAGTTCAAGTCTTCTCAAGCCCACCATTGTTTCTTGTTAAACCATCTTTAGATCAAAACATTTAGTAATGGACAGTATTCTAATACGAGGAGGAAACCCACTAAGAGGTAACATACCTATAAGCGGTGCTAAAAATGCATCATTGCCAATTATGGCTGCTGCCTTGCTCACAAGCGGTCCATTGTATTTAACCAACGTTCCTATTTTGTCTGACATTACCACCATGGAAGAGCTTTTGGCAAATCATGGCGCGGTAATAGAAAAAACGTTACAAAATAATAGCTTAACTCTTAAAATTTCTTGTAATCATATTAATAACTACAAAGCACCTTATGATATAGTCCGTAAGATGCGTGCTTCCATATGGGTTCTTGGCCCTTTACTTGCAAGATATGGAAGGGCTTCTGTGTCTCTACCTGGCGGGTGCGCGATTGGAGCTCGTCAAGTTGATTTACACATAGCAGTGCTAAAGGCTATGGGAGCTGAGATAAACATTTCTGAAGGTTATATTCACGCTCAAGTTAAAAATCGTCTCAAAGCTTGTATCTTCGTGTTTCCCAAGATATCAGTTGGCGCTACTATAAATGCAATTTTGGCAGCTTCTTTAGCAGATGGCACTACGCACTTGGCCAATGCTGCGCGCGAACCAGAAATCAGAGATTTATGCAATT